>Ga0070665_100002796_pt1 | contig 18909 bp, 18 predicted proteins | sample KBSS13metaG_FD_65862 | JGI IMG/M metagenome (GOLD analysis project Ga0070665, IMG submission 65862) | Switchgrass rhizosphere microbial communities from Kellogg Biological Station, Michigan, USA - KBS S1-3 metaG | ecosystem: Host-associated > Plants > Roots > Rhizosphere > Soil ...
CCAGCCGGTTTTTTCCTGGCGTACTCGAATCGGGCGGAGTCGCTCAGAGCACTTTGATCTTGCGGTCCGAGTTCTGGCCACGGGTCGCAACCGACAGATATTTGTCACCACAATGTAAGGATCATGTAAGCCCACGTCGCGGGATGATCTACCGAGCAGCAGACCCCATCGAGGCTCTACCGTGACGCTAAAGCGAAGCTTTCTTCCCTTTTCGATTCTCGCTGGTTTGTTGGCCATGAATAGTGGCGAAGCCAAAGCGCAAAGTCCAGCCACTACGATTCCGCTCATTTTCACCAAGACTGTAGACGCCGCAAGAACTCACACTGGAGATCCAGTCCAAGCGAAAACCATGCAGGGGCTAACCCTTCCCGATGGAACTCAGCTGGCAAAAGGCAGCACCGTTCGCGGGCACGTGGTGGAAGCGCGCGCTTTCTCGTTCGATGCGACTCCCTACGCCGTTCAACGGCCCTCGATTCTTTCCATCCATTTTGACCAGGTAGTGACGAAGGATGGGGTTAGAACGATCAGTGCCTCGATTCGAGCGCTCGCGAGCCGGCTGGAAGCTGACGAGGCTCGAACCCCGCACCGTACGGATGAAACGGATTCGGTCGGTACCATGGTCTTGGTTGGTGGAGGATCATTCAACCCGCTGAGCAAAGAAATCGTAACCGGCGATGGTGACATCATCGGCTACAACCGCAGGGGTGGCATCTTCGCGCGCCTTCTGCCGGCGGGATACGAAAGCCGGTACTCACATTTTCAATGCGATGGGTCGAATGGAGAACAGTCCGTGGCAATCTTTTCACCGATGGCTTGCGGAGTGTACGGATTCGATTCACTCTACATGGCGGAAAACGGCTTGAGCGGGAGCTTCGGGACATTTCGACTGGAATCGCGCCGCCGCAGCGTGAAGCTGTATGCCGGCTGCGCTGCACTCCTTGAACTCATATCACCTGACCACAGCAGCGGCGGCCTTTGAGACGTTCCCTCGGATTCCGGATCGCTGGACTCTGCTCTAAAATGTGACTGCTTCTCCGGTGCTCAGGTCGCATTTGGGGTTGGCATCAACTCGGCTTAATGGCGTGGTAGGGATCAGGCGTGCGAATCCTATTCATTGAGGATGAAAAAAAGATTGCCGGAGCCGTTTGTGGAGCGCTAATCGCCGACGGATACAGCGTGACTGCGACTACCACAGGAGAAGAAGGCTTCTATCTGCTCCACAACCAGGACTTTGATTTGGTCCTCCTGGATTTGATGCTGCCGGTACGAAGCGGCATCGAAATCCTGCGGGATATCCGTAAGTGGGGGCTGAAGGTGCCGGTGTTGATTCTGACGTCAAAAGACTCTGTCGAGGACCGGGTTGTTGGTCTTGATGCGGGTGCGGACGACTACATGGTTAAGCCGTTTGCGCTTCCCGAGCTCCTTGCGCGAATCCGTGCTTTGCTGCGAAGAGGCAAGAAGGAAGGCCCGAGCCGGCTGAAGTTTCAGCTGTCTGACCTGGCAGTTGACGTTTCCGCCCGAGAGGCGCGCCGTGGCGCTCAAGTGCTGGATCTGACAGCCAAGGAATTTAGCTTGCTGGAATATCTTTTGATGAACGAAGGGCGTGTGGTTTCGCGCGAAATGCTTGCGCGGGACGTTTGGAAGGAGACTTCCCGGCACACGCCGATTGACAATGTGATCGATGTGCAGGTCGCGCGCCTGCGTCGAAAGATTGACGACCCATTTCCAAACAAACTTCTGCATACGGTACGAGGGATTGGTTTCGTATTGCGAGAGGAAAAGTAGTAGTGCGGCCCCGCAACGTCCGCACCAGGCTGACACTCTGGTACGTGTCGATCTTCGGAATCGGACTCATCGTCTACATCTGCCTCGCTGCCGTTCTTCACTACTGGCAGCTGACCAGTCAGATATACAACGCCGAGGTACAGGATGTAGAAACTGCAGAGGGGCTCTTGTATTTCAAGCCGGATGGCGACCTCGCCATGAACGAGGAGTATCACAATCACCCAGAATCTTTACTGCTTCTGGATCGCATGATGGAAGTACTCACTCCGGATGGGAAAGTCCTCTACCGGAACAAACGTCTTGGCGGCCGGGATTTGGGTGGCAAACCATTTGCCGGAGAGGGAGAGTCCGGATATTACGAGCGATCTCTGAGATTGTCCGATGGGACCCGCGTCCTTCGGATTAGCCACATTCACTCGATTGACGGCCGGCCTTTATTGATTCGACTGGCGTACAGTACAGCTCGCTTGCAGCACAGGATGCTGGAGTTGATTGGCGTTCTGCTGCTCGCGCTGCCGGTAGCCTTGGCGACCGCTTGGTTTGCCGGCTTTCACGTCACCCGGCGTGCGCTTGCTCCGTTAGAGGACCTGGCGAGGCGTACCGAACGGATAACTGCAACCCGGCTGCAGCAACGTCTGCCGGTCGAGAATCCCGATGATGAACTGGGGCACATCGCGCGAGTGCTAAACGGACTGCTGGCGAGACTCGAAAACTCTTTCGAGCAGCTTCGACGATTCACTTCCGACGCATCGCATGAGCTTCGAACGCCCTTAGCGGCCCTGCGAAGCGTCGGAGAAATGGGTTTGCAAGGCGAGTATTCCTCCACGGAGTACCGCGACATCATCGGAAGCATGCTTGAGGAGGTAACGCGCTTGACGCGTATGGTCGAGAGTCTACTGACGATGTCCAGGGCAGACGCTGGCGAATTGAAGCTGCAAATCTCGGCGTTCTCCGTGATGGACCTGGTCCGCGAAGGGATCGCGTTGGTCGAAGTTTTAGCAGATGAAAAGGAACAACAAATCGAAGTCCTGGCAAAGCAGGATTTCGTGGTTAATGCAGATCGACTATTCCTTCGTCAGGCCATAGTTAATGTATTGCACAATGCCGTGAAGTATTCGCCGGTTGGTTCAACAGTCCGGATCACGCTATCAAGATTACCGGAGCTCGACGGCAGACCCTGGATGCTTCTGGAAATAACCGACGAGGGCCCCGGCATTCGCGAAGAAGACCGCGCCAAGATTTTCGATCGCTTCTATCGGGTGGACGAGGGGCGCTCGCAAGACGCTGGCGGCGCAGGTTTGGGATTGGCGATTGCCAAATGGGCTATCCAGGCAAACGGCGGCGATATTCACGTGGAACCGGCTGCTGCCTGCGGTTCCAGTTTTCTCATCAGAATGCCCTGTCAGATCATTGCTAATACAGGCGTGCTGCAGGACTAAATCAGTCGAACTTTGCGCGGTTGGAAATCTCTTTTTGTCGGTGCGCGATCGCGTTTATCGATTAGCGAGCCTTGCAGACAGGTATGCGATTAATTGGTCACCGGACAGCTCGGGCCAGCCGGGGCGTACGATGATTTGTTCTCATCAAAGCAGGCCTGTACCTGTTGGCTCCCGTACCGCTCCAGAACATTGCCGGGCAGTTTGTCCCGCGTAACTTCCTTGAACGTGAAGTGAATTTCGCCGTTGGGCTGTACGGTCCCAAGAAGGTACCCGTAAACGTCGGTCCTCGCCAGCTTTGCTCTGCCGAGGTTTCCGGGCAAACGGTAGCGAACCGCTCCAGCAGTTCCCACGATCCAGCCCGGTAGCACATCTTCCGGCTTCGGATGGCATGCATCGTTGTAGACATCTTCAATCAGAAAATGCGAATGGCTAGCCAGCACATAGACGTGCTTCTTCGTTTTGGACCGGAAGGCCAGCAAGTCTTGATATACCCGGCGTCCACTGCGCTCCATCTGCGCCGATTCGTTCATGCCGTGGCCCGTCGAAATACTGTCTGGCAGAGCGTCATGCATACCGAGCACGACAGAGCGCACATTCGCATCAGTCTCATCGTGCGCGAGCGTGCGTTCAATCCAAGCAATCTGTGCGTCGTCGAACTGATCGTTTGAGGCATTGTCCAAGGAGATGAAATCTACCCCTCCTTCAATCCAGTGATTGTAGGTCTGAAGTTTATGGTCCTTGGGATCGTCGCGAAGTCGCTGTGCGCGAAGAGTCGGCGAATCGAGCCAATCGGCGAATTGTTGTACAAAATCCGCTCGCGTCTTCGGAGGAACAAGTTCGTGGTTGCCAATTCCGAGATAGACAGGAGTTTCCCCGAAAGGAGCGAGCTGGTGGTCGATGAAATCCTGCCACTCCAATCGCTGGTAGTCGGCAATCGATAGGTGTTTGCCGCGATATTCGGGTGCAGCAAGCAGATCCTGGTCAAAATCATAGTTCGCTCGGTAGTCGCCCAAATGCCAATAAAACTTGGCTTGATCGGCGAACACCCCCGCCGCGATGCCCGGCATGACTATGTCCCCGCAGTTTCTTGAGTCGCCAGAAACGGCAAAGGACCAAGCGCCCGTGCGCTGAGCGTATGAGGATTCCGGATACATCGTCACACCAAGCAGAATGCCGAGGGCAAGCAAGAGATTTCGTGGTCTCAAGCGCAATTTCCTCCGCCAAATCCAAACGGAATCGAAGCCAAGGCAGTTTAGACTTTCATGAACCTTATCTCAACGTTTCGAACAATCGGGTTCCCGTTTAGCTTGAGAAAGAAGCGGAGACGCAGATGACAGCGCGCTATATTGGTGATGTTAGGAGTCTCATGAAGAGTTCGGAAGATGTTCGTTGAACGTTTTCCTCCGGCAGAAATCGCTGCGAAGTTTGCCGCGTCGCTGGGCATTGGGCTTCTCGTCGGAATCGAACGGGAATGGTCAAATAAAGACCTCGGTGCGCGGACGTTTGCACTCACCGCACTTCTCGGGACCCTCGCCGTTCTTTTCGATCCCGCCCTCGCTATCGCCGCGCTTGTAGGTGTTTTTCTCATCGTCATTTTTGCCAACCTTCGCAGTGTGCTCGTCGATCGCTCACTCGAAACCACGACATCAACGGCTCTCCTGGTGACGTTCGTCTTGGGAGCCCTGGTTGGTGAGGGTCACCTCTTTACGCCGGTTGCTGCCGCCATTTTGATGACAATGCTTCTTACTTGGAAAGGTGAACTTCGGCGTTTTGCGGGCGGTCTTCAGCCAGACGAAATTAGGAGTGCCGTGCTCTTGGGACTCTTGGGTCTAGTTGTGTATCCGATCTTACCAAATCGCTTTATCGACCGATGGCAATTGCTGAATCCCCGGCAGGCGTGGCTAACGGTCATTGTGATCGCCGGAATCGGATTCCTTAACTATGTCCTGTTGAAGCTGTACGGGACTCGCGGCCTTTACCTCAGCGGTTTTCTCGGCGGTTCTGTAAATAGCAGTGCCGCAGCTATCGAGATTGCAAAACCTCTTGCTACCAGCGATGTTTCTTCTGGGGTGGCGGTGGCAGCACTTCTTCTAACCGTGGTCGCTATGTTGGTGAGAAATCTTGTAATTCTGGTCCTATTTGCTCCATCTGCCGCGGCTACGGCCGCTGCACCCATGGGTGCAATGACTCTTGTTGCGCTTGCTTTTGCTCACCAGGCGAAGACTCGGAACGCACCGGCCACGTCAATCGAACTCAGTCTTGAGTCGCCAGTTTCATTGAGACGTGTACTCAGCTTCGCGATTTTGTTTTTGCTGATACAAATCGGTTCAACGTTGGCTCAGCGTTACTTCGGCAAAGTAGGGTTCTTGGGGGTCAGCCTGCTCGGAGGATTGGTAAGCAGCGCGAGTACGTCGGCGGCTTCGGCCAACTTGGTAGGGCATGAGCAAATGCAAGCAGGCGTGGCCGGGGATGGCGTTGTTCTCGCGTCAATCGCCAGTGCCCTGATCAATCTTCCGATAATTCACCGGAGTGCTCCAGGCCGCGAAGTTTACAGGCGGCTTGGCTTTTCCACGCTGATAGTGACGGCGATTGGTGTGGTCAATTTGGTATTGCAGAATCATTTTTGGCCGAGCTGCCTTTGACGTAGAACTCGCCAACCAGATGAAAATGCGTAGCCGATCCGGCGCATCGCCACTTGGATCGGCAGCGTGGTTGAGGCGTCCTTTGCTACGCTCCCAGCTGTAAATAGTGTGCTAACTACGTTCATGAGTTCAACAAGCAGCGCCCCCATGAAGCTCTAGATATGAAGTACCCCGCCGACGTCTACAAAGCTTCCACGCGGCCTTATCGTGGCATCGGAGAACTCTCCTATCCTTTCCACGATCGGACAGCTCTGGTCACCTGCTGCGGAAGAATCTGCATTTACAAAAAGAAAATCAATCTCAGCACTTCTCTGGCAGGTCAAGCTGTGGGCATCAAAGAGGTCGATGAGGGTATTTGGCTGGTTAGCTTTATGGACTACGATCTCGGTTATATCGATTTGGAGGAGAAGACTCTGCAGCCTTTAAACAACCCTTTTGGCCCAAAGGTGTAAAGTATGTCTAAGGAACGTTCCGTAAGGGATGTCTCCGGACTGTACACAAAGGAACTGGCGGAGAGGGGGGGATTCGAACCCCCGGTACCGGTTTTAGCCAGTACAACGGTTTAGCAAACCGCCGCATTCAGCCGCTCTGCCACCTCTCCGCGGTTTGCTATCAACATCTTAGCACATCTGCCCTAGTTAATTTGGTGCACAGTTGGTGCACAGACTGTCATGGCATCCAAAGTCGTCTCCATCCGCTTCATCGCCGCGAGCACTGCCGGGTCAAAAGCCTTGATGTAGCGATCCTTGGTCACGTGCGCTTTTGCATGCCGCAGGACACGCTGGACGATCTTCTCGTCCGCGCCCAGCTCATACAAATTCGACGCGATGCCACGCCTGAAACCGTGCCAGCCGTACCATTCGAGTCCGATTAACTCAACGACCGGACGAATGACCAGCTGAGCCAACTTGTCGAGGTCCATCGGATCTCCACCGCCGGAGTGAAACATGACTCCCGATGAAGGATCACCGACCGAACTGCGATAGGCATTCAAGATTTCCGCCAACTGCCGGATGACGGGAACCGGGTTTGCGCTCGCGCGTGTCTTCGGTTTGTTGACGAATGTCTTCCAAATCGACCGATTCACGCTAAGAGCGGTTCCTTGGTAATCCGTCCACTGCAGACCGCGCAGTTCGCCCTCGCGAAGACGGGCATAGGCCGCCGTCGCGACGACTGCTTTCGGCAGTAGAGACAGAGAATCCAGAATTCGACAAATTTCATTCAGGTTATACGCGTAAGTTTCGGCTGGTTCGCGAGCGTTACTTGGAATGTGGACATCCCTAACCGGATTTGGGCCGTCGTAGGCTCCTTCATTCTTCGCGTGAGTGAAAATGCCGCTCAGGACGCCCTTAATATGTTGCAGGGTCGTCTTGGTCAGATCATTTTCGCTGGCAATTGCCTTGAGCATCCTGCTGGCATCTACCGTTCTGAACTCACGCATCCGAATGTGGCCTACGCGATCGCGGATGTGGTTGTTCCAGATTTCCTCGTAGCCCTTTTTTGTGGAAGCCCGCTTCTCCTCGATGTAGTTCAGATAGAACTTGACGACAAATTCCGCGAGCGTCATGCAGGTTTCCGGTGAAACATTTCCCGCATTCAGCCGCCGCATGAATTCCGCGAACAAAGGCTTGACCAGGGACTCGCGAGGATAATCTTTCACGCTTCCCAGTTTTTTCGCTCTTTGCCGGAACTTGATCGAGCCATCAGGTTGTCGCACTGGCTCCCGGTACCGCACAAACCAAGCTTAATGAACGGCAAAATGTGCCAGATGAACTTCAACCCAGAAACACGAGTGAGCGAGATCGCACTGTCGAGTCCGGAGTCGAGGCGGATTCTCGTGGATGCGGGCGTCGAGTATTGCTGCGGTGGCGGCAAGTCTCTTGAGGAAGCTTGTTTGCGTGCCAACGTGTCTGCCAAACGATACTGAATCGGCTGCAAGAGAACAGAGAGAGCGCCCGTTCGGACGAGAGTGGTTGGAACAAAGCCCCGCTTGCGGAGTTGAAGCGCCACATTCGAGAGCGCCATCACGGTTATGTGCGTGACGTGATTCCCCGGCTGCGGGGAATGCTCGCGAAAGTGCGTGAAAAACACGGAAGCTGTCATCGCGAAGTCGGCGAGATCGAGAAGTTGTTTGGGGACGTCGCGCGCGAGATGCTGATGCACATGCAAAAGGAAGAACAGATTCTCTTTCCTTACATTGACGCGCTGGAGCGCTCGGCTCGTGGGCAAGGTGATGTCGAGCCACCTTTCTTCCAGACCGTACGGAATCCGATTTATTCGATGATGCAAGAACACGATGCTGCCGGGGAGTTGGTCCGAAAGATCCGCGCTGCAAGCAACGGGTATCAGCCAGCCGAAAACTCCTGCACAACGTTTAAGGCCATGTATCAGGAACTGCAGCAATTTGAAGAGGATTTGCACCTTCACGTACATCTGGAGAACAACATCCTTTTCCCGAGGGCGGTTGAGTTGGAGTCCGCGATTGTCTGACGCGGTGGATTCATGGCGACTACTCTTGTTCAGTGTGTGGGAGCGGGAAAATAAGAGGTATGCTGGAGCTCTCTTCCGGCGAATGTTTTTCTGTGGCCAGTTCCTCCTTCCTGCCGGAAGACTGCGCGGAGCAGAGTGATGGATGGTTCTGCCGCTACTTCTCGACCGAATCTGCAACTCACGCTTGGAACGATTTCCTTTGCCGTTTGCTTTGCTGCGTGGGGATTGATCAGCGCCTTCGCGCCGCGATTCCGTGAAGCCTTCCAACTGACAGCCACGCAGACCGCTTTTCTCGTAGCGGTGCCGGTACTTCTCGGTGCGTTGTTGCGCATCGCGACCGGCATGCTCGCCGACCGCTTCGGCGGACGCGCAATTTTCGCTTTGCTACTGATCATCGTTGCCGTTCCGGCCTACGTGGTGCCGATGGTGCCGAGCTATCGCGCACTGCTATACGTGGCATTTTTCTTGGGGATGGCCGGAAGTTCGTTCGCTATTGGTGTTGGATTTGTCTCGCGGTGGTTTCCGCCGGAAAAACAGGGCGGTGCGCTGGGGATTTATGGGCTCGGCAATATCGGTCAATCGGCTGCGGTTTTTCTCGGACCTGTACTCGCCGTTGCGGTCGGCTGGCAGAACATTTTCCGTGGCATGGCGGCGTTGCTCGTTGTTTGGGGAATCACATTTTACTTACTGGCACGTAATTCGCCCAAGACTGTGCGGCCTGCGGGCATCGGAGCGATGCTTCAGCTGCTCTCGAGGGAACGGTTGTCCTGGGTCTTGTCTCTCTTCTACTTTCTGACCTTCGGCGGATTCGTGGCGTTTTCCATTTACCTGCCCGTCTTGCTTAAGGACCAGTTCGGTTTGAAACCAGCCGACGCGGGATTCCGGACGGCGGGTTTTGTGGTACTGGCGACGCTAGCTCGTCCGTTGGGCGGCTGGCTCGCCGATACAATCGGCGGCGCTCGCGTTCTTCAGGTTGTATTCCTCGGAATTATTCCATTCGCACTGCTTATGTCCTGGCCGGCAATGTTGCCGTTTACGGTTGGCGCGCTGGGCTGTGCCTTCCTGCTCGGTAACGGAAATGGCGCGGTCTTCAAGCTCGTGCCGCAATATTTTCCGAAAGAAGTCGGAACGGTCACCGGCCTTGTAGGAGCGATGGGCGGGCTCGGTGGATTCTTTCCGCCGTTGCTGCTCGGTTCTTTCCGGGACCATTGGCACGCGACGTGGCCAGGCTTTGCGCTGCTGGCTTTGGTTTCGGCGATTCTTTGGCGCACGAACGCCGTTGTTTTCCTCAGCAAGCAGCAAGCGGTCGAGCTCACACTTCCTGCGCGTCTAACACGGACCGCAGATCGCGTGAGGGCGGGTGTAACCGCCACGTTTTTCACCGGATTGCTAGTAGCGTCGATCGTGGTGGGTTCGCGCAAACTCCAGAATTTTGATCCAGCTCTGGTCATTTACACGTTCGCAACGATCTTTGCGACCTGGGGCGTCGTCTACCACTATCGCGTGTGGCTCGATAAGCCGCCCACGCGGGTCTATTGGGAACGCGGTTGGCAGTTGTTTCGCGAGGCAGGAGTCTTTCACGGGACGATGAAGCTTGTGCGCGTCGCGACCACACATCTTGCCGCGCAGACTTTCATCCTCAAACGCTCGCGATTGCGCTGGTGGATGCACCAGATGCTGTTCTGGGGATGCTTGCTCGCGGTCGCCATCACCTTCCCACTGGTTTTCGGTTGGATCTCGTTTCAATCGCTGCCAACGGATCAAGAAACCTACGTCGTCGTGCTCTACGGTTTTCCCGTGCAAACATTCCGGCTGCACACGCTGATCGCGGAACTTCTGTTTCACGGACTCGATGTATCGGCGATTCTCGTTCTCGGAGGCATTGGTCTTTCGTTGTGGCGGCGTTTTCGCGACCGGGGTGCGCAAGCGGTGCAGTCTTTCGCGCTCGATTTTCTCCCCATCATTCTGCTCTTCGCGATTTCCGTGACCGGGCTCGCTCTCACTGTGTCGCAAAATTGGCTGCGGGGCGAAGCGTACAGCTTTCTCGCTATTTTGCACGCCGTTACGGTTATCGCGGCGCTTCTCTATCTTCCGTTCGGAAAGTTTTTTCACATTTTCCAGCGTCCCGCTCAACTGGGCGTGAAGTTCTATCAGGCAGCGGGGGAAACGGGGGAGCCCGCTCTGTGCAGGCGTTGTGGCGAACGGTTCGCCTCGAAAATGCATATCGAGGACTTGAAGCGCGTGCTTCCGCAGGTAGGGTTCAACTATCAGATGGAAGGTACGGACGGGACCTGGCAGGAATTGTGTCCGGCGTGCAAACGGAAATCGCTCTCATTGGCGCAGCTGCAACTCAAGGAGACTTCTCGTGGCTAAGGCGCCGGTTTCGCCCGCAGCATTGCTCGATGAGTTTGGTCCCCACCCGGCCTATGTTCCTCCTGGTGGTTGGCAGGATGAATCGCGAAATCCCGCGGAAAAACTGGTCAAGACACACTGTTGTTTCTGCGGGCAGCAATGCGGCATCCAGTTGAAGGTCCGGGGCAACCAGGTGATCGGTTTCGAGCCGTGGGAAGAGTTTCCGTTCAACCACGGAATGCTTTGTCCCAAAGGCGTAAAACGGTATATGCAGGGCGGTCATCCCGATCGGTTGCTCAATCCTTTGCTGCGTACGCCGGAAGGATTTCGCAAGTCGTCTTGGGACGAGGCTCTGAACTTCACCGTGAAGCGCCTCAAAGAAGTGCAGGAAAAGTACGGTAAGGATTCCGTCGCCATCTATGGTGGCGCGTCACTGATTTCCGAAAAGTCGTATCTCCTCGGAAAATTTGCGCGAGTGGCACTCGGCACGCGGCACATCGACTACAACGGCCGGTTGTGCATGGTCTCGGCCGGAACCGCGTACAAGCTGGCATTCGGAGTGGATCGCAGTCCTTTACCGTGGGCGGATATTCTGAAAGCCCAAGTAGTGCTCGTCGCCGGAGCCAACGTTGCCGAATGCGCTCCGATCACCACGGATTATTTGTGGCGCTGCCGTGACGCCGGCGGAAAACTCATCGTCGTCGATCCGCGCATGACGCCGATTTGCCGGAATGCTGATATGTATCTTCCGGTGCGTCCGGGAACCGACTTGGCTTTGTACATGGGTCTGCTGCACGTCATTCTGCGCGACGGTTTCGAACGGCGCGACTTTATCGCGGCGCACACTTCTGGTTTTGAGCAAGTTGCAGAGTCGGTTCGCGCGTGGGACCCGCGTACCGCCGGCGAGAAAACAGGTGTACCGCCCGAGGCGATCGAACGCGCGGCGCATCTCTTCGCCAAAGCGGATCGCGCCATCGCTCTGCATGCCCGGGGCGTTGAGCACCAGTCCAAAGGCGTTGAAAATTGCCTGGCCCTAATTAACTTGTGCCTCGCGACGGGCAATCTTGGGCGCGAGGGCGCGGGCTGCGCCATGATCACCGGCCAAGGGAATGGACAAGGCGGGCGCGAACACGGCCAGAAGTGTGACCAGCTTCCGGGCCAACGTTCGATCAGCGACCCTGCGGCGCGCGCGCATACCGCGAAAGTTTGGGGCATTACACCGGACGAAATTCCGCAAGCGGGTTATTCGGCAGTCGAAATCATGGAAGCGATCCATCGCGGCGAAATCAAAGCGCTGCTTTCTTGCTGCTTTAATCCGCTGGTCTCGCTTCCCGATGCGAAGTTCACGCAGGAAGCGCTGGAAAAACTGGAATTCTTCGGCGTCGTGGATTTCTTTATGTCCGAGACGGCGCACCACGCCGATGTGGTCCTCGCCGGCAGTCTGCAGGAAGAAGAGGAAGGGATTGGCTGCACCAACGAAGGACGGGTGATTCACGTTCAGAAAGCGGTAGACCCACCGGGAAACGCCAAAGGTGACAGTTGGATCTATGTCGAACTCGCAAAGCGCTTGGGTAAGGAGAAGTATTTTCCGTACAAATCCACCAAAGAGATTTACGAAGAGTTGCGCGAGGCCTCGCGCGGCGGACATGCAGACTATTTCGGCATCACCTACGAAAAAATCGACAAGCACATGGGAATCTTCTGGCCGTGCCCGACCCTCGATCATCCCGGCACACCGCGACTTTTCGAAGACGGTCGTTCCTTCCATCCTGACGGGAAACACCATTTCGTCGTAACGGAATGGCGCGAAAGTGGTGATCCTGTCTCCGCAGAATTCCCGATTTATCTGACCACCGGGCGCGTCGTCAGCCAATATCTTTCTGGAACGCAAACGCGCCGCATCGGTGCGCTCGTCGATCAATATCCAAATCCGCGTCTTGAAATCCACCCACGCCTCGCGGAGCAATATCAAATTAAGGATGGAGATTGGGTCGCGATTACTTCGCGCAGGAATGAGATCACTTTGCAAGCGATGGTCGTCAAGACCATCCGCCCCGACACGGTATTCATTCCGTATCACTGGGCCGGCAAGCGCAGTGCGAACAAGCTGACGCACCGCACACTCGATCCGCGAAGCAAAATTCCGGAGTTCAAAGTGTCGGCTTGCCAATTGCGCAAAGTGGAAGCGCCGCCAGACTGGGCGATAGCCGCGAACGGCGACGAGACGAAAGGAGGAGACAAAGCGAATGCACGGCTACGAGTTTTACGTTGACCCTTCGCGCTGCATCGGCTGCCAGTCCTGCGTGAATGCCTGCGCGGAATGTGAGACGCATCGCGGCCAGTCGATGATCAATTTCGATTTCATCGACCGCCAGGGTACGACGGCCACAGCCGCATACGTTTGCTGGCATTGCGAAGAGCCCACTTGTGCGATGGTTTGTCCTGCGGATGCAATCAAGAAAGGGGACGATGGCATCGTGCAGTCCTCGCTGAAGCCTCGCTGCATCGGCTGCTCCAACTGCGTGCTCGCGTGTCCTTTCGGCATTCCGAAGATCTTTCCGGAATTCGAGCAGATGATGAAATGTGACATGTGCTACGACCGCACGTCGGTTGGCAAGAAGCCCATGTGCGCAACGGTCTGCCCCAGCCAGGCTTTGTCCTACGTCCGCTCGGACGAGATCGTCAAGCGTCGCGAAAGGCCCACAAACGTTTTCCAGTTCGGGAACCAGAAAATCGTCACGAAGGTGCACATGATGGTGCCCGCGGAGACGGATGCGGTGTCACTCGATGTTTTGGACTATATGTGGGAGGAGTCGTATGTCTCTTTTTCGCAGTCCCAATGAGGAGCCGCTCTGGAAGGACGAGTTCTCGGTATTTACCAGTGATGAGCGTTACGTGACCCGCCGCCAGTTTACGAAGTTCCTCACGCTCGCAAGCCTCGGCATGTTCGTGGGCAACTTATGGATCCTGCTGAAGTCGCGATTCGCAAAGACTCCCGCGTTTCCGAGTATCGAAGTTGCCGAGTTAAATGAAATCCCGGTTCGCGGGGTGAAGCTGTTCAACTACCCGACGCCGCAGGACCACTGCATCATGATCCGTACCAGCGAAGAAGAGTATGTCGCCTACAGCCAGAAGTGCACGCATCTGTCCTGCGCGGTCTACTACTCGGCAAAAAATGACCGGCTCGAATGCCCATGCCATCAAGGCTTTTTCTCGGTGAAGGATGGTTCCGTTTTGCAGGGTCCGCCGCCGCGTCCCCTTCCACAGATCACACTCGAACGTGAAGGCACGAAGCTTGTGGCGATTGCGGTCAAGGGAACTTGAAATGGCCAACCTGGAACCAACGAAACAACGTGGCGGGCTGGTGGCGATTGACGGCGCGATGGCGCTCATTGTAATTCTGCTGATCGTACAAATCTGGCTTTTGAGCGCGACGCTCGAAGCGTTTCTCGCTGGCCACTCGGGCCCGGTGGTTCCTGCAGCTATTTTCTCAGGCCTGTTGTTCTCCGCATCGTTGACGCTGGACATCTTTGTGAACCGCATCGACCAATCCTCGCGGCGCCCCTAGGAACCGAGTGAGTCCAGTCGCCCCAGCAAATATCTTCACTGGTCCTAAATTCAGAGACTAGGCCGGCTGTAGATTTCGGGCCTGGTGGATTTTTGCAGCCCGTTTGAGGGCTTCATCGATATTTTCGCAAATGTTTTCGGGCCCCACGTGATGAGCGAAGCCTGCCTCTGCCATGAGTGCAGCCGGTTGCGGACGGGCGCCGCAGACCAGCATAGACCGTCCACTGCGCTTTAGTTGGTCGGCAAGTTCTTCGAGGGCCGCTATGCCCGTTGCATCGATGGCCGTCATGTTGCGCAGGCGGACGATGACTACGGGGGGCAGCCGGTCGATGTTCTCTGCAATCAGCGCAATCTTATCGGTGACGCCGAACAAAAACGGTCCATGGATTCGATAGACCGAGGCGTACGACGGAATATTCTTATCCTGGAGAATGTGAGCCCGCCCGTCCTCGATATAGTCTTCGGTGACTTCACTTACCGTCGTCGTCATCGAAATCTTCCGGATAAAGCTGAACGCGGCGAGAATCATGCCGACTTCGACCGCGACCGTCAGGTCAGCAAAGACGGTTAGTCCGAGAGTAACCAGCCAAACGGCGATGTCCATCTTGCTCAACTTGAGGATTTCCGGGATTTCTGCCCAGTCCCCCATGTTGTACGCAACCATAAACAAGATTCCTGCGAGAGCAGCCAGCGGCAGATTTTTGACTAGCGGAGCCGCGAAGAGGATGACTGCTAACAACGTGAGAGCGTGAACTATCCCTGCAACGGGAGTGCGCGCGCCGGAACGCACATTCGTGGCTGTGCGCGCGATCGCGCCGGTAGCAGGCAGACCGCCAAAAAGTGGAGAAAAAATATTGGCTACACCTTGTGCGACCAGTTCCACGTTTGGATTGTGTTTGTCGCCGCTCATCTTGTCGGATACGACTGCGGAGAAGAGAGATTCGATAGCGCCCAGCATGGCGACGGTTATGGCCGGCGATAAAAGGTGCAGGAGAAGGCTCGGTTGTAATTTAGGAATAGAGAGATGGGGGAGTCCGCTGGGTATTCCGCCGAAACGCGTGCCGATGGTTTCAGCTGAAAGGTGCAGCAGACTGACGGCGGCCGTGGCACCGACGCACACAATGATCGCACCGGGGATGCGTCTAAAGAAACGCGAGCAAACGATCATTACGACTAAAGAGAGAACGCCTACTACGGTGGCCGGCCAATTCAATGTGTGGAACTGAGTGACAATGGCCCCCATGCGGTGAAAGAAATCACCGGGGACTTGGTTCATTTGGAGTCCGAAGAAATCGCGGATCTGGGTACTCGCGATTAGAATTGCAATTCCGTTGGTGAAGCCGACAACAACCGGCCGCGGGAAGAATTTGACCATCGCGCCTAGGCCAGTGACACCCATCAGCACAAGCAGGACTCCGGCCATCATCGTACAGGTGAAGAGACCATCGATGCCGTATCGCGCGATGATGCCGAGTACAACGACCACGAAAGCGCCCGTGGGACCGCCGATCTGAGTTTTGGATCCGCCGAGAGCGGAAATCAGGAAACCAGTGACGATAGCGCAATAAATTCCGGCTTGGGGCGCCACGCCCGACGCGATTGCAAAGGCCATCGCGAGCGGCAGCGCTACGAGACCAACGGTTACACCAGCGAGGAGATCGTGAAGAAATTTGTCAGCAGTGTAGCTGCGAAGGAGAATGACTGATTTTGGCAACCAAGCTTCGAGGCCCGCGCCCATGATTTTGTAATCCGTTCAGAAGGATTGAAATCAGTCTAGCAGAGTGCTTAGAGACGGGAGGCAGCGCAAAAGCCGCGATGTTCTAGAAGAGTAGTTCGGGCCGAGCGTTGAGCTAAACAGACGAAAAGCAGAGCACCCTAAACAGCCGTCGTCCGTGACGGACCGATTCCGTTAGATCGAGAATTCCGATTTGGTCATATTTTCCGGGTCCGCGGAGAGGATTCCTTCTATTCGAAAAGAGCAGGCTGGGCACATGCATCCTCCGGATCGCGAAAATTGCTCAAGCCGACGCCAACCAAGCGAAAGCGTTGATTTGAGCCCAGGTCTACACGCTCGCGAAGCGACAAGGCAATGTTGGTCAGTTCCTCGCAAGACGAAGGAGGTGCGTACGGAGTATGGCTGCGTGTGAGAATCTTGAATTCGCTCGTCTTTAGTTTGAGGACGACCGTGCGTGCGACGCGCAATTCCTTGCGCGACGCAGCCCAAGTCAGTTCCGCGAGACGCCGGATCGTCGGTTCTACCTCCGCCAGCGGCACATCGTGCTCGAAGGTGTCCTCGGCTGACACGGATTTTGTGGGTCTGTCGGGAATGACTTCGCTTTCGTCAATTCCTCGGGCAAGTTCGTAGAGGCGAACGCCGTAGCGACCGAAGCGACGTTCGAGTATTGCTAGATCCAAGGCCCGCAAATCTGCGACCGTTTGCACCTGAAAGCCTTTCAGCTTTTCTTCCGTGACCTTGCCGACTCCAGGAAGTCGGCCCACCGCAAGTGGCGACAAGAACGAATCGACGTCATCCGGTTGGATGACGAACAGTCCATCGGGCTTCTTCCAGTCCGAAGCGATCTTCGCGAGAAATTGGTTCGGCGCGACTCCTGCCGAAGCCGTTAGGTGCAATTCGTTGCGAACCTGGTCGCGAATCGTGCGCGCCACTTGCGTCGCCGTCGGCAATGCGGTTTTGTTTTCCGAAACATCGAGGTAGGCTTCGTCCAAGGATAGGGGTTCGATCAGATCCGTATGCGCTTGAAGATTTCGCGCACCTCACGCGAGACGGCGCGGTAGCGTGGAAAATCTGGAGGCAGGAACACGGCGCCGGGACACAGGCGCTCGGCGCGAACGGCGGGCATAGCTGAACGCACGCCGAACCTTCGCGCTTCATATGAGGCGGCGCACACGACAGATCGATTTCCGCGCCACGCAACGACGACGGGTTTGCCTCGCAGACGGGGATCGTCTCGCTGCTCAACGGAAGCATAAAATGCGTCCATGTCGATATGTACGATTTTGCGTGCCGGCATGCCGGGCCTATTTTATTCCTGAGTTCCGACCAAGTGCGAGCACAGCCCTAGCTGAGCGTGGTCTATCGAATGACATGTGTGCTTCTGCCGAAACGTCAACGAGTTCACATGCCCGAAACCGCTGTCGCCGCGATGGATATTGCGTCAGGAGGATTGGAAGCCGGAGTCAGTGGAAGAATACAAACGCTTCAGGGCGGACAGTGTCCAATCGCCAGTGAGTTGGCTGGGTCGATGGGTTGCTCTATACTGGTCTCGTGCGGGACAGGAACGTCAAATTCGCTGCGTCCTTGCTGTTCTTGCTGATGGTTCTTGATCTCTCTTCGGCGGGCATCTGCACGGCCGGGACATTTCCTGGGTCGCAAGCGGGCACCGGGCTAGCTCTGAATTCCGTTGCACAGGCGGAAGCGCAGCCTGTCCAAGCTTCTGACGACGACGGCTGCTTCTGCTGCTGCACGCACATCCTGCCTGGCTCATTCTTTCTGCTCGCGTCTCCTTCTCCGGTGATCACGGCCGAAGGTGTTTCCATAGTTTCCAGTCCCACAGCATTGCCGCAGACCTTGTTTCACCCTCCTAAAGAATAACTTTGTAGTCCGTCTCTAACGCAGTTCCATTCCCTCGCTCTTTGCATCAGGCACAGCCTGATGGCCGTGAGCTTTTTGACTTGCTCACAAGCGATGAATTCTATGCACATGGAACGAAAGATCAAAAAGTTCTACTCGACTTGGAGTCCGAGCGTGTTTGCCTTCGCCTGCGTTTTGCTGGGCGAAGGCGTTGACGCGGAGCGGACGACAGCCGAGGCATTTCAAGCGTACCTGAGCCGTGGGTTGGACCTTGACGCTTTGCAGTTACCGGTATTGCTACTCATCTACGCGCTCGATGCGGCGAGACAAACGGCTTCAGCAAGTGCGCAATCTGGAACACATAACTTGCGAAATGCCGTGCTGCTCCTCCCGTGGAAAGAACGCGCCGTTTTTGCGTTGCGCGGCACGATGGGCCTCGACGACATGACCATCAGCGAGATTGTGGAAGTTCCCGTACAAGAAATTCGGAAGTTTTGGATGAACGCATTGTTCCGGCTGCGTGAACTGCTGCCGAAGAATTTTCTGCAAGGGAGAAAGAGATGAGGTCTGAGATCCGACACATCATTTTGCGAGTCGCCGGGAGATTGTGTTTCTTCATGTTCTTGCCATTCGTGTGCTGGGGCCAGGAACGAACGCTTACGCTCGAACAGACTCTCGATCTGGCGCGCACGCGCGCGCCGATCATTCTTTCGGCGCGGGCCCGTGTTGACGAAGCGCGTGGACGGTTGAAGGGCGCTTCGGTTCTGTTTCAGCAAAATCCGACGATTGAAACGGAAGCGGGGCCACGGCTATCGACTCCGAACAGTTTTACAGATGTCGATGTAGCCCTGACCCAAGAGGTTGAATTGGGTGGACGGCGCAAAGCACGGATCGCCGGTGCAGAAGCCGGCGTTGCCAAAGGGATTGCCGACAGCGACGAAGTCGCGCGTCGGCTGCTCCGTGAGGTAGCTGCAACATTTTCGCGGGCGCTCGCAGCTCAGGAACGTTTGCGGTTGCTCACCACTACGGAAAAGTTGGCCCA
>Ga0070665_100002799_pt1 | contig 18907 bp, 16 predicted proteins | sample KBSS13metaG_FD_65862 | JGI IMG/M metagenome (GOLD analysis project Ga0070665, IMG submission 65862) | Switchgrass rhizosphere microbial communities from Kellogg Biological Station, Michigan, USA - KBS S1-3 metaG | ecosystem: Host-associated > Plants > Roots > Rhizosphere > Soil ...
GATGTGGAGACGGTGGTCGACTCCGGTCTCGAGGTGTTCGCGCAGAACGTGGAAACCGTTCGGCGCCTTACGCATCCCGTGCGCGATCCGCGTGCGAGCTACGAGCAGACGCTGCGCGTGCTCGAGCACGCTAAGAAGCACAACCCGAAAGTGCTCACCAAGACGAGCCTCATGCTCGGCCTTGGTGAAACGGACGAAGAGATCGCGCAGACCATGGACGACCTGCGTGCGATCAACGTCGACATCCTCACGCTCGGCCAGTACTTGCGTCCGACCGTGAATCATCTTTCCGTGCAGCGATTCGTCACGCCGCAGGAGTTCGATCGCTATCGCGAATGGGCGCTGGCGCGCGGCTTCCTCGAATGCGTGTCGGGCCCGCTCGTGCGCTCGAGCTATCGCGCGGAGCAGGCGCTGAATCGCAATAACGCGGGGCTCGACAACAGCTCCCTCGCGACCTGAGCGCCGCCGCGATGCTCGCGCGTGCGCCGCTGCCGCAAGTCCTGATCAGGCGACTCGGCCTCGTCGACTACCAGCCGACGTGGGATGCGATGAAGCGCTTCACCGACGAGCGCTCTGCCGAGACTCCGGACGAAATCTGGTTCCTCGAGCATCCGCCCGTGTTCACGCTCGGCATGAACGCGAAGCCCGAGCACGTGCTCGCGCCGGGCGACATCCCGGTGGTGCAGATCGATCGCGGTGGGCAGGTCACTTATCACGGGCCGGGACAGCTCGTCGTTTATCCGCTGATCGATCTGCGGCGCGCCGGTCTCGGCGTGCGCGATCTGGTCACGGCGCTGGAACGAAGCGTCATCGACTACGTTGCGGAGCTGGGTGTTGGCGCGGAATGCAGGCGTAACGCGCCGGGCGTATACGTAGACAACCGCAAGCTCGCCAGCGTTGGCATTCGCATTCGGCGCGGCGCGAGCTACCACGGCATCGCGATGAACGTGAACCTCGATATCGAGCCGTTCTCGCGCATCAATCCGTGTGGCTACGCGGGCCTCGAAGTGACGCGGCTCGCCGATCTCACGAGCGTGAAATCGGTGGAGGAGGCCGCCAGCGGGCTGACGCCGCATCTGTTGCGGGCATTGGGTTTTGGGCAGGGGGATCGTTGATGTCGTTCCGGAAATGGCTGAGTGTCGCGGGGCTGGCTGTCGCTGTCGTCGCGGCAGTGACCTGGGTGGCCACGCCGCGCCCGGTGCAGGCGGCGGCGGACACTGTCACGTTGCTCAACGTTTCCTATGACCCGACTCGTGAGCTCTACGAGTCCTACAACGTCGCGTTCGCGAAGTACTGGAAGGCCAAGACCGGCCAGACCGTGCGCGTCAACCAGTCGCATGGGGGATCGGGCCGTCAGGCGCGCGGTGTCATCGACGGCCTGCCGGGCGACGTCGTCACGCTCGCGCTCGCCGCGGACATCGACAGCATCGCGCAGCAGGGGAAGCTGCTCCCGCTGAATTGGGAGAGCCGCCTGCCGAACAACAGCGCGCCGTACACGTCGACCATCGTGTTCCTCGTGCGCAAGGGCAACCCGAAGAAGATCCGCGACTGGCCGGATATCGTGAAGCCGGGCATCGCCGTCATCACGCCCAATCCGCGCACGTCCGGCGGCGCGCGCTGGAACTATCTCGCCGCATGGGCGTGGGCCGTCCGTCAGCCGGGCGGCAACGAGCAGACCGCTCGTGCCTATCTCACGAAGCTGTTCAAGAACGTCCCCGTGTTCGACACGGGCGCGCGTGCTGCCACCACCACCTTCGTGCAGCGAGGCATCGGCGATGTGCTGCTCGCGTGGGAGAACGAGGCGCTGCTGGCGATCAAGGAGCTGGGGCCAGACAAGGTGGAAATCGTGGTGCCGTCGATCAGCGTCCTGGCGGAGCCGTCGGTGACGGTGGTGGACAAAGTGGTCCTCAAGAAGGGCACGCGCGAAGTCGCCACCGAGTACCTCAAGTACCTGTATTCGAAAGAAGGCCAGGAAATCGTCGCGAAGAACTACTACCGGCCGCGCGATCCGGACATTGCGGCCAAGTACGCCGCGCAATACCCGAAGCTCAATCTGGTGACGATCCAGGAGCTGGGGGGCTGGTCCAAGGTGCAGCAGACGCACTTTGGAAAAACGGGAATCTTCGAGCAGATCTCGACCGCCGCGCGCTGAGGTCCCGCTCGTAACCGCGCTGTTACTGCCTCCCTACTGACTTCATAACCTCTCGCCCCTAGCATCGGGTCCCCCGGAGTCGCTTCGGCGTTTTCCGGCGCACCGAACGATGCGTAATCGTTCTGTTCCGACATCTTCCAATAAGGAAAAGACATGAGGGTCCACTCAGGTCTCGCGGGCGCGCTGCTGGCATTCGTGCCGCTCTCCGCCGCCTTCGCGCAGACCACCGATACCGCTGCACTCCTGCAGCGTCTCGAAGAAGCCGAAAACCGCATCAAGGTGCTGGAAAGAAAGCTCGAGAATCAGAGCGACGATGCCGCGACGGTGGCGGCGTCCGCCCCTCAGGTTCGCGCGGGCGGCACGCGTTATTCGATCGGCAGCGCGGACGGCTCGAGCTTCGTGCGCCTGCGCGGTGTGCTGCAGACCGACGGCCGCCATTTCGAAGGCGACGGCAGCCCCGCCACGTCGAACACCTGGCTGCTGCGAAGCGTGCGGCCGGTGGTCGAGGGCACCTTCTACAACATCTACGATTTCCGCATCACGCCCGACTTCGCGCAGGGCAGGACGGTGCTGCAGGACGCGTTCATCACCGCGCGCTTCAAGCCCTGGGCGGCGGTCACGGTCGGTAAGTTCAAGCAGCAGGTCGGTCTCGAACGCCTCGTGGGCGATGCCGACACGCGCTTCCCCGAGCGCGCATTCCCGACCAGCCTCGTTCCCAATCGCGATCTCGGCGTGCAGGTCGGCGGCGATCTGGCGGGTGGCAAGTTCACGTACAGCGTTGCGTACACGAACGGTGTGACCGACGGCGGCAGCAGCGACGGCAACCCGACGCCGGACACGGAGAGCGACGCCAAGGGCGACGTCAACGCCCGCGTGTTCTTCCAGCCCTTCGTGGAGTCCGACAACTTCGCGCTGCGGGGGCTCGGGTTCGGCATCGGCGGCACGTATGTGGATTCGGCGGGCGCCGGCACGAACACGCTGCTCCCGTCGTATCGCACGCCGGGTCAGGCCACCTTCTTCAGCTATCGCGCCAACACCGCGACGACGGGCAACAACGCCACGTTCGCGGATGGCCAGCGCCTGCGCTATTCGCCGCAGTTCTATTACTACTACGGCAGCATCGGTGTTCTCGGCGAGTACGCCGTGGTGTCACAGGACGTCACGCGCGTGATTGGCGCGGTGACCCGCAGCGACCGGCTCGACAACAAAGCCTGGCACTTGCAGTTCAGCTGGCTCCTGACAGGCGAAGAGGAAACGTTCCGCACGCCGACACCCGCGACGAACTATCAGCCGGGCAAGTCGGGTGGTGGCGCCTGGGAACTGGTCGCGCGCATCCATCAGCTCTCGATCGATTCTGACGCGTTCGCGGATGGCGCGAACTCTTACGCCAATGCGGCGACGGCGGCACGCAAGGCCACTGCCGCGGCGCTCGGCTTGAACTGGTACCTCAACCAGAACCTCAAGTGGTTCTTTGGCTACGAGCAGACGCGCTTCGACGGCGGCGCCGCGACCGGGGATCGGCCAGATGAGAAGGCCTACCTCACGCGCGTCGGACTTCAGTTCTAAAACTTCCTGGAGCACCTGATCATGTCACTCAAGAAATGGCTCAGCGCTGCCCTGGCGGCCGCTGTACTGATTACGACCCATGCCAGCGCCGCCGGCACGGTAACGCTACTGAACGTCTCGTACGATCCCACGCGCGAGCTATACGAGGCGTACAACGCCGCGTTCGCGAAATACTGGAAAGCAAAGACCGGCCAGGACGTGAAGATCAACCAGTCGCATGGCGGCTCCGGCAAGCAGGCGCGCTCCGTGATCGACGGCCTGCCCGCCGACGTCGTGACGCTGGCACTCGCCGGGGACGTCGATGGCATCGCGACGAACGGCAAGCTGCTGCCCGTGAACTGGGAAAGCCGTCTGCCGAACAGCAGCGCACCCTACACGTCGACCATCGTATTCCTGGTGCGCAAGGGCAATCCGAAGGGCATCGAGGACTGGGGCGACCTCGTGAAGCCCGGCGTCTCCGTGATCACGCCGAACCCGAAGACCTCGGGCGGCGCGCGCTGGAACTATCTCGCCGCATGGGCCTGGGCGAAGCACCAGCCGGGCGGCAGCGATGCCACCGCGAAGGACTACGTAAAGAAGCTCTACAAGAACGTGCCGGTGCTCGATGCCGGCGCGCGTCAGGCGACCACCACGTTCGTGCAACGTGAGATCGGCGACGTGCTGCTCGCGTGGGAGAACGAAGCGCTGCTCGCGATCAAAGAGCTCGGACCCGACAAGGTGCAGATCGTGGTGCCGTCACTGAGCATCCTCGCGGAGCCATCGGTGTCGGTCGTCGACAAGGTCGTGCTCCGTCGGGGCACGCGCGAGGTGGCGACGGAATACCTGAACCACCTGTACTCGAAGGAAGGTCAGGAGATCATCGCGAAGAACTACTACCGGCCGCGCGATCCCGAGATCGCCGCGAAATACGCCGCGCAGTATCCGAAGCTGAATCTCGTGACTATTCAGGAGTTCGGCGGCTGGGCGAAGGCACAGGCCGAGCACTTCTCCGACAAGGGTGTGTTCGACCAGATCACGACGAAGTAGCCGCTACTCGACCACCAGCTTGTAGCCCGATCCGGCGGACGTCTGCAGCAACTGCGGGTTCGCCGGATCGGCTTCGATCTTGTGACGCAGCCGGTGCACCAGCTGCTTCAGCAGCTGCCGGTCGCCGGAATTGCGATGGCCCCACACCTGGATCAGCAACCGGTCTGAGCTCACGGTTCGCCCGACGTTGGCGAGCAGCATCTGCAGCAATCGCAGCTCGAGCTTGGTGAGGCGCACGACTTCACCACCGTCGATCCGCACGGTGTGCTCTTCCGCGTCCAATGAGAGTCGACCCACCGAGACTGGCGCGGCGCTCTCGATGCCTGCGCGACGGAGCAGCGCCTTGATGCGCGCGAGCAGCGTGCGCGGGCTGAAGGGCTTCGTGAGGTAGTCGTCGGCGCCGAGATCGAGCGCCTTGATGAGATCTTCCTCTTCCCCGCGCACCGTCAGCATCATGATGGGAATGCGCGATTGCGAGCGGATCGCCTCGCAGACCTGAAAGCCGCTGGCGCCCGGCATGTTGATGTCGAGCACGGCCAGGTCCGGCGACTCGCCCTTGAAGGCGTGAATCGCCGACGGGCCGTCGCTCGCCTTGACGACGAGATAGCCCGCCTGGGTAAGCGTGAATGCGATGAGACCCAGCAGGTCCCGATCGTCATCCGCGATGAGAATCTTCATTCAGTCTTCTCCACTGGCAGCGTCACGCTGAAGCGCGTGCGGCCCTCGGCTGTGCGTACAGCCGTAATCTGGCCACCGTGGCGATCCACGATGGATTTGACGATCCACAAGCCGAGCCCGAGCCCACCGGGCTCCGGCTCCATATCCTTGCCGCGACGGAACTGCTCGAAGATGGAGTTGCCGGTGCCGTCCGGCAAGCCCGGCCCTTCGTCTTCGACCCAGGTGGTGACGTGATCGCCTTCCGCGACCGCCCCGACCCGGATCGTGCTCGACTCCGGCGCGAACTTGCTCGCGTTGGCGATGAGGTTCACGTACACCTGCGTCAGCCGCTGCACGTCACCGTCGACCGGCGGCAGATCCTCGGGAATCGACACGTCGAGCGTCTGATCGCGCTGAACGAGCAACGAACCGATGAGTGTCTGCGCATCTTCGACGACGAGCGCGAGATCCACGCTCTGTCGCCGGATGCCGAGCTGGCCCGCTTCGATGCGGACGCTCTCGAGCAGGTTGTCGATGAGCTGCGTCAGCCGAAGCGTACCGCGTTCCAGCGAAAGCACCAGCTCCCGGCGCGGCTCGGGCGCCATGGTGTCGAGTCCCTCGCGCAGCAGCTCGATCGAGGCGAGCTGTGCCGCGAGCGGCGTGCGGAACTCGTGCGAGATGTTGGCAAGCACGGTGTCTCGCGCCCGACGTACGGCTTCGAGCTCCGTCTCGTCGCGCATCACCTGAACCTGCAGGCCATCCGAGATGCCGGAGCTGGTGATCACCGTCGTGCGCACGCCGCGCTCGTCGACCTGCAGACGCTCGACCGCTTTGGCCGAGCCGCCGATGCGTGCGTGCAGGATCGGGCAATTGAAATCGCAGAGCCGCTTGCCGTCCTCGTAGCAGGGCTTCAGCACGTCGCCGCAGAAACGGCCTACGGCGTCATCTGCGTTCACGTTGAGCAGGCTCGCCGCTTGCGGGTTCAGGTAACGAATGATCCGATTCTTGTCGACGGCGAACACGCCTTCGACCACGCCGGTGAGCACGGCGCGCGCTTCGGTCTCGCGACGGCGCAACGTGCCAGTGAGATCGACGAGGTTGCGCCGCATGTCTTCCATCGTGCGCGCGAGCGAGCCGACTTCTGCCGGGCCGCCGGGCGGAATGGAAGTGGAGAAGTCGCCCTGACCGAGTCGCACCGCCGACTCGGTGAGCGCTTCTACTGGTCCTGCGACGAGCTGCCCGAAGATCACGCCCGCCAGCACGGCCAGCAGTGACAGCACGATCGCGGTGAGCAGGAGTCGGCGCGTCAGGCGTCGCGCCGAGTTGTCGATGTCCGCTGCCGGTAAGCGCGTCTCGATGAGCGCGATGGCTTCACCCGTCGAAGCGAACACCGGGAAGCTCGACGCGTACAGATCGCGCGATCCGATGCGCTGAACGGCTGAACGTCCGTCCGCAAGCCCGGCCGAGTGCAGCGGCGTGAAGTCGTCTACCGCCGCACCCGTATAGCTGCGGTAGTTGATCAGTCGCACTTCCAGGCCGACGTGCTTGGTCATGACCGACGCGAGCTCGGGATCCAGCAGGCGCACGACGAACACACGCGTGTCCGGTCGGTTGGCCACGCGCGTAACGGCGCCAAGGATCGGGTATTGAAGCGTTTCCGGCACGGCCAGGAACCGCTCGCCCTGCTCGGATTCGGCGGTGACCACGTCCGACCACGGCACCGTCGGTCCGGACTGCGCCACCAGCGTTTCGCCTTCGAAGACGGCGCACGCGTCGATCATGTCGGTTTCGCAGAACCGCTTCAGGAGCGGCGGCACGGCTTCCGTGCGGCGTTCGGCAAGCAGCCGTACGAGCGCGGGCCGCTCGGCGAGGGTGCGCGCGGCGGAGAGCGCGTCTTCGCCCATCCGTCGCAGATCCTCGCGGGCGATGGCGCCGGCGAGCTGCACGCGCGCCTTGCCCTGCTCATCCGCGAGATCGCGGAGCATGCTGACAGCGAACCAGGAGATACCGGCCACGACCAGGATGACCGTGCCGAAATTGATGGCGGCCAGCGTCCACGCCAGACCCATCTTGCGGGGGTCGAAGCGAAGCCTCGCGATGAGCTGGCGGAGGCGCTCCAGCATAAGGCCTCAGTGGCCCTTGTAGCCTTGCCGCTCGACGAGGCCCTTCACGATCAGCGTGACGACGGCCAACATCGTGAGCAGGGACGCTACCGCAAATGCGCCCACGAAGTTGTACTCCTGGTAAAGAATTTCGATGTGCAGGGGCATCGTGTTGGTGACTCCGCGGATGTGCCCCGACACGACCGAGACCGCGCCGAACTCGCCCATGGCGCGCGCGTTCGTCAGGATGACCCCGTACATCAGGCCCCACCGCACCTTCGGGAGGGTGACCCGGAAGAAGGTGACCCACCCGTTCGCGCCCAGGGTGATGGCCGCTTCCTCCTCATCGTTGCCGAGCTGCTGCATCAGCGGGATCAGCTCACGGGCGACGTAGGGGAAGGTCACGAACATCGTGGCGAGCACGATGCCCGGCACCGCGAAGATGATGCTGATGTCGTGATCCTGCAGCCAGACGCCGAACCAGCCCTGCAGGCCGAACATCAGCACGTAGACCATGCCCGAGATGACCGGCGACACGGCGAGCGGCAGGTCGATCAGCGTGATCAGGAAGCTCTTGAAGCGGAACTCGAATTTGGCGATCGCGTAGGAGGCGGCCAACCCGAATATCGTGTTGAGCGGCACCACGATCGCGGCGGTCATCAGCGTGAGGCGGATGGCGGCGGCGGTGGCGTCGTCCTTGAACGACTCCAGATATGCCGCGTAGCCCTTCTCGAACGCCATCGCGAACACGGTGGCGAGCGGCGCGAACAGCAACGCGGCCAGGAACAGCAGCGAAATGCCGATGAAGAGGGCGCGGGAAAACACCGTCATGAACGTGTCGCGGCCCGGCCGGGTCGCGTGCTCGTCCATGAAAACGTCTTTGGCGACGTCTTTCGCGCGCGCGGCCATTAGCGCCCGCTCCGCACGTGGCGCTGCCGGCCCCAGGCCTGCAGCAGGTTGATGGCGAGCAGCATGACGAACGAGATGAACAGCATCACCGTGCCGAGCGCCGCCGCGCCCTTGTAGTCGAACTCTTCCAGCTTGATCACGATCAGCAGCGGCGTGATCTCGGTCTTCATCGGCAGGTTGCCCGAGATGAAGATGACCGAGCCGTATTCACCCACGCCGCGCGCGAATGCGAGCGCAAAGCCGGTGAGGAGCGCGGGCAGCACGGTCGGCAGGATGATGCGTCGGAAGATGTGGAAGCGGCCGGCGCCGAGCGTTTCCGCGGCGTCTTCCAGATCCTTCTGTACTTCTTCGAGGGCGGGCTGGACCGTGCGGACCATGAACGGCATGCCGATCAGCGTGAGAGCGACGGTCACGCCGATCCACGTGTAGGCGACCTTGATGCCCAGCGGCTCGAGGTACTGGCCGACCCAGCCGTTCTGCGCGAACACCGTCGTGAGCGCGATGCCGGACACCGCGGTCGGCAGCGCGAACGGCATGTCGATCAGCGCGTCGATGATCTTCTTGCCCGGGAACTCATAGCGCACGAGCGTCCAGGCGATGACGAAACCGAACACGGCATTGATGGCGGCCGCGAGGAACGCCGCGCCGAACGAAAGCCGATAGGAGCCAACGGCACGCGGGTCGAGGATAACGTTGAAGAAATCGCTGATCGACAGCCGAGCCGCCATCAGCACCAGCGCCGCCAACGGCAGCAGCACGATGGCGCTGAGGAAGAAGGTGGTGAAACCAAACGTGAGCCCGAAGCCGGGCAGGACGCTCGGCTGACGCAGCGGCTTCGTCAGGACGCCCGCGGCGCTCACGCCATGCCCACTGCGGTCTGGGATTCAGCGATGGGTTCCGGCTCGCGATACACGACGAGCAGCGGCGCGTGCGGAATCGCCGCGAGCAGCTCGCCGAAGCGCTGTGCAAGCCCGGCGATCTGCGAGATGCCAAGGATCAGCAGCTGATCCGGCGACTCACCGAGGCGGCGCACCAGCTCGCTGGTGGCATCGCCGAAGTGCAGCTCCGTCCGCATTTCGAGGCCATGCACGGCCTGGGCTTCAGAGCGTGCGTCGAGCAGGGCGCGCATGCCCTGCGGCCGCTCGGTTGCGGCTGTGTGCTCCGGCTTCACGTCGAGATACACGGCTTCCGCCGAGACGTGGCGGAGCAGGCTTGCGGAAACCGCCAGCGTGGCGGCACGAGCCGCTTCGTCAGCCCAGTGAATGAGCACTCGCTGCGGCGACGACGCGTTCGCCGGCAGCACGAATACTTCCTCCGCGCCTCGCGCGAGCAGGCATTCGATGTTCTTCAACGCATCCGGCCGGGAGGCGATCACCGCGGCGCCGGAGAAATGCCGATCCATCGCCGAGCAATCGACGCTGCTGTTCGCGAGCGCAGGTTCGACGCGGCTGGAAACGCGCGTGCTCATCCGCGTGGCGAGCTCGACGAGCAGCGGATGGCGGCTGAGTCTCTCGACCTCCGATTCGCTCGCCGCGCAGGCGGTGAAGCTGGAAAGCGGAGTGGGCAGCACGTGCACGCGACGGAAACCCACCGCGACGTCCTGGCCCACCTTTACGGCGAACGCGCGCTGCTCCGGCTGGGTGCGCGTGATTTCGAGGAACGAGCCATCGCCGTTGTTCGCTCGGGCAAGCTGCACTTCATCCGAGCCCTTGGTGAGCCGAACGCGCATGCGCTCGAGCGCGCCGGTGAAGATGATCTCTTCGACGCTGCCGGCCGCGAGGTAGCGTGAATCGAGCTTGCCGCGATTCGGGGCGAGCTCGACCTCTTCCGGTCGCAGCACCGCCACGACTTCGTGCGAGCGGGTGCCGTCGAATCCGGGGCTCCCGAAATGAATGCCGTTGCGGGTCTGGTGCCCGAGCAGCAGGTTGGCCGCGCCGAGGAAGGTGGCGACGAAGCGCGTGGTCGGGCGCGTGTACAGCTCGCCGGGCGGACCCATTTCGAGCAGGCGTCCCAGGTTCATCACGCCGATGCGGTCGGCGAGCGCGAAGGCTTCTTCCTGGTCGTGCGTGACCAGCACCGTCGTGATGCCCAGTTCGCGCTGGACCTGACGGATCGTCCGACGCAGCTCCTCGCGGATCTTGGCGTCGAGGGCGCCGAACGGCTCGTCGAGCAGCAGCACTTCAGGCTTGTGCGCAAGGGCTCGCGCGACGGCGACGCGCTGCTGCTGGCCGCCGGAAAGCTGCGCGGGCAGGCGCTCGTCCATGCCTTCCAACGCAACGAGCCGCAGCAGCTCCTTGCGACGGGCGAGGCGATCCGCCCGCTTCATGCGCCGGACGCGCAGCGCGAACTCGATGTTGTCCGCCACCGTCATGTGACGGAACAGCGCGTAGTTCTGGAACACGAGGCCCACGCCGCGCTCGCGCGCAGACGTATGTGTGACATCGCGCCCATGAAGCGCGATACGGCCGTGGCTCACCCCGGTCAGGCCGGCGATGGCGCGGAGCAACGTGCTCTTGCCGCTACCGCTGGGCCCCAGCAGGACGAAAAACTCCCCCTCGCCGATCTCTACGGAGACGTCATTGACGACGGGAACGCCCTGATAGCGCTTGGTAACCTGGTCGAGGGTGATGGACATAGACCCTCAATGCTACCGGGCATGACGGGGCCGGCGTCAGTGCCAGCTGGTTATAAGTGAGTAACAAATAGATGGAAGGCCACGGTCCGGGCCCCGCCATCGACGGGGGTCAGATGACCATCAGCACGCCTTCGGCGGCGGCGAGATCCTTGGCGAGGGCGACCACCTGCTCGCGGCTTTCGGCCACGATCGTGTAGGAGATGGACAGGAAATTGCCGTTCTCGCTGAGCCGTTCCGAAATACGGTCGGTCTCGACGTTGGGCACGTGCTTCAGCACCACGGCATGGATCCGGGCGCGAAATTCCGCCGACGGCCGGCCCACCACCTTGATGGGGTAGTCCGTCGGAAATTTGAGCAGCTCTTCGCCAGACGGTCCGGGAAGTGGGGTGCTTTCTTCGTCGCTCACCAGGGTGTCTCTGCCAGCTCGGCCTTGTAGCGTTCCAGTTCAGCCCGGACCCGCGTGTAGATCGGCCCAACCTTACCGTCCCCGACCCGGCGTCCGTCAAGCAGCGTGACGGCGGACATTTCCCGCCCGGCCGAGCTGAGCCAGATTTCCTCGGCGCTGCGCAGCTCCCCTTCGGTCACGTTCACGGAGCGGACCGGAATGCCGAGGCGCTGAGCCATCTTCTCGACGGCCCCACGCGTGGTGCCCGGAAGGATGAGCCACGAGTTCGGCGGCGTTCGAATCTCGCCGTTGATGACGACATGCACCGCAGACGATGACGCTTCAGTGAGCTCACCGCCGCTCAGCAGGATGGTCTCGCTCGCGTTCGCATCCACGGCGAGTTGGCGCAGGAGCACGTTCGCGAGCAACGAAACGGACTTGATGTCCCGCCGCGCCCAGCGTGTGTCGTGCGCGGTAACGCAAGCGACGCCGTTCGCGATCGACTCCGCGCTCGCTTTCGGAAACGGCGCGGCGAATGCAAACACGGTGCGCGGAAGTTTTGGCAGGGGCGCGTGATTGCGCCCCAGCTCGGCACCGCGCGTCACCTGCCAGTACACGTACTGATCGGCCTTGCCCTGCGGGGCGATGAGCTTCGCGATGATGTCGCGCCACTCCTCGGCGGTGTGCGGATCCTCCATGCGGATCTCGCCGAGGCTGCGCGTCATGCGGTCGAGATGTGCCTTGAACCGGAACGGCCGGCCCGCGTACACCGGCATCATTTCGTAAGCGCCGTCCGCATACAGGAAGCCGCGATCGAACGGCGAGATGCGCGCCTCTTCGATCGCGACGAAGCTGCCGTTCAGATAGCAGAGTGGATACGGCGCGGCCATCGTGCTCTTAGAACCAGAGCTTCACGCTGTCGACCATGCGCGTCCACAGCCCACCTTCTTCCACCGTCTTCAGCGGATAGAGCGGTACCTTCGCGACCGGATCGCCCGCTTGCGTGGTGATGGTGAGCGTGCCGACCGGCTTGTTAGCCGGTAGCGGCGCGATCAGCGGCTCGGTGACCGTGGCGGCGGTCTTCAGGTTCGCCGCTTCACCGCGACCGACGACCACGACGATGTCCTGCAACACGCCGACCGGAGGATTCTCGACCGCCGACTTGTAGACGTGCGGCGTGAGGATCGTGTCACCGCGCGACTTCAACTTCGCGGTCTCGTAGAACGTGTAGCCGTAGTTGAGCAGCGCCGCGCTGCCCTCTTCACGCGCTTTGATCGACGGCGTGCCGAGCACCACCGTGATGAGCCGCATGTTGCCGCGCTTGGCGGAGGTGACGAGGCAGTAGCCCGCGCTGTCCGTGTGACCGGTCTTCATGCCGTCGACCGTCGGATCGCGCGTGAGCAGGCCGTTGCGGTTCTGCTGCTTGATGTTGTTCCACACGAACTCCTTCATGGAGTAGTACTTGTAGTACTCGGGGAACTCCGAAATCAGTGCACGCGCCATGATCGCCATGTCGCGCGCCGTGGTGTAGTGGTCCGCGTTTGGCAGCCCCGAGGCGTCCACCCAGTGCGTGCCCTTCATGCCGAGCCGCTTCGAGTACTCGTTCATGAGCTGCGCGAATGCGGCCTCGCTGCCGCCGATGCGCTCGGCGAGCGCGATGGTCGCGTCGTTGCCCGACTGGATGATCATGCCCTTGATCAGGATTTCCGCCGGCACGGTGGTGCCCACCTGCACGAAAGTGCGCGAGCCTTCCGCCTTCCAGGCGTGCTCGCTGATCGGCACCATGTCCTCGAGCTTGAGCCGGTTTTCCTTCAGCGCCTTGAACACGGCGTAGGCGGTCATGAGCTTGGTGAGGCTCGCGGGCTCCATGCGCTCATCGGCCTTCTCTTCGCCCAGCACCTTGCCGCTCTCGTAATCCATGAGGATGTACGCCCGTGCGTCGATGGTGGGTGCCTTCGGGATGGGCACGGAGGCCGAAAACGCGGCAGAGCAGACAAAGAGAAGTGCGAGGAAAACTGCAAGCGAGCGGTGCATCCGCAAGGACTCCCGAAAGATGAATGAACTGAAGGCTCGTGAAAGCCGGGGATTCTAGCTCAATCGAGAACGCTAATCCGTGGCGAGCCGCACGTCGGAGATGCCGAGTTTCGCGAGGCGCGCGGCCAGATTGTCGAACTCGACGGTGCTCGTGACGGGGCCGGCCCGTACGCGGAACAACTTCGGACCGGAGTCCGGCGGGCTGCGCACGAAACAGTTGCTGATACCGCCGGCCTGCAGTTTCGCGACGAGTCGCTTCGCGTTGGCCTCATCAGCGAACGCGCCTGCCTGGACGTACAGCGTTTGCGGCGGCGTTTCATCGGTTCGGCGCAGGTTGTCATCGCCGCCCGGGCGCAGCGCGCGCACTTCGACGAGGGCGGTGCCATCGCGCAGCATGTCGAGCTTTGCCGCAGCCGTGTAGGAGAGGTCGATGATGCGATTCTTCGCGAACGGCCCGCGGTCGTTCACGCGCACCACGACGCTCTTGCCATTGCTCAGGTTGGTGACGCGCGCATAGGCGGGCAGCGGCAGCGTCTTGTGCGCGGCCGACATGGCGTACATGTTGTACGACTCGCCGTTGGACGTGAGCTCGCCATGGAAGGTCGGCCCGTACCAGGAGGCCACGCCGCGCTCGATGAAGCCGTCGGCCGAATCGAGCACCACGTAGCGCCGGCCGAGCACGCTATAGAAGGGCGGATTGCCCCGTTTGGAGCGCGGCTCGTCTTTCGGAACCGCATCGGGAATCGAATCGATGTCGAGCTTCCCGCCCGGCTGGCGCGCCGTGGGTGGCGGCACCGGCTGCATCTCCGGATGCGGAAGGGGTTCGGGGGGCGGCCGGCGAGTGGCGACGGAGCAGGCACTCAGCAGGACGGCGAGGCTGGCGAGAAGGATGAACCCCGCTCGCATCAGGGTTGAGCCTTTCGGACGCGCTCGGCAATCGCCTGCGCGAGATCGTTGACGGTCATGGCGTACTTCACACTCCGGTTGTAGCGCGTGATCACTTCGAAATTACCGAAGCCCACGCGGTAGGCGGGCCCGTCCTGCTGTTCGGCCGGGATGATCATCGCCGGGGTCGTCGACGGCATTGGCGTGCGCACGTGCACGCCCTGCTTGTCGAGCGACTCGACGGTCTGAGTCAACTTGATACCTGTCTCGAGGGTGAAGGTCGGCTCGGGATCGAGATCCACTTCGGACAGCACCGGCTCGCCTGTCTTCCAGCCGTACTCGCGGAAGTAGTTGGCGGTGCTGGCGATCACGTCGTCCCAATCGGTCCACAGATCCCGCTTGCCGTCGCCGTTGCCGTCCTGCGCGAACTTGCGATAGCTCGACGGCATGAACTGCGAGCCGCCCATCGCGCCGGCATAGGAGCCGATCGGTGCGGTGGGTTTCAGCGATTCTTCCCGCGTGAGCAGGACGAACTCTTCGAGCTCTTTGCGGAAGAAGGCGCCGCGCTCGGGATAGTCGAACGCGAGCGTCGTGAGCGCATCGAGCACCCGATAGCGGCCCATGATGCGCCCGTACTTCGTTTCGACGCCGATGATCGCGACGATGTATTCGGGCGCCACGCCGTGCTCGGCGGCGATGCGCTCGAGACCCTCGCGATTCTGTTCCCAGAACTCCACGCCCTGCGAGATGCGCTCGTCGGTGACGAAGCGCGCGCGATATTCCCACCAGGGGGTGACGCGCTCGGCGGGCTTGCTGATGAGCTCGACGATCTTCGGCTGGGGCTGCGCCTGGCGCAGCACCTTGCGCAACTGGACCTTGCTGATCGAGTTGCGCTCGGCCACCTCGTCCACGAACGACTTGATTTCGGGACGCTGCAGATCGAAGTGAGTGGTGGTGTTGGAATCGGCGCGCGCGGGCAGGAACGCGACTGCTATAGCCACAGCAACACAGATCTTGCCGACGTCGCGTACTGTGCGCACTTAGGATCCGACCAGTTTCCGGTGCGAATACAGGGACATGAGAATACCGAAGCCGGCTAGCAGGGTCACCATGGAGGTGCCGCCGTAGCTGACGAGCGGCAACGGCACGCCCACCACTGGCAGCAGGCCGCTCACCATGCCCGCGTTGATGAACACGTACACGAAGAAGGTCAGCGCAAGACTGCCGCCGAGCAGGCGGGCGTAGGTGTCCTGCGTCTGCATGGCAAGGTACAACGCGCGGCCGACGACGAAGACGTAGAGCAGCAGCAGAACTACGAGCCCGATCAGTCCGAACTCTTCGCCGATGACCGCGAAGATGAAGTCCGTCGAGCGCTCCGGCAGGAATTCGAGCTGCGCCTGGCTGCCGTGCGTCCAGCCCTTGCCGAAGAGGCCGCCCGAGCCGAGCGCGATCATGGCCTGGATGCTGTGATAGCCGGCACCGAGCGGATCCGTCTCCGGATCGAGGAACGTAAGCACGCGCTTCTTCTGATAGTCGTGCAGGAACGACCAGCCGAACCAGGCGACGACCACGCCGATCCCGGCGAGGGCCGCCATGATGCGGAACTGCAGGCCCGCCATGATGATGACGAGCACGCCGCCCACGAGGATCAGCATGCCGGTGCCGAGGTCGGGCTGTTCCACGACCAGTCCGACGGGCACGAGCACCAGCGCGGCCAGCACTCCGAGCGTGAACGGCGATGGCGGCAGCGGACGCTCGTGCAGGTACCAGGCGCACATCATCGGCACCGCGAGCTTCATGAGCTCCGACGGCTGGAAGCGGATGAATCCGAGATCGAGCCAGCGCTGCGCGCCTTTGCCGATGTATCCGATGAGGTCCACGCTGAGCAGCAGCAAGGTGCCGAACGCGAACAGCCACGGCGACGCACGGCGCAGGAAGTTCGGGTTCACGCGTGCGAGTGCCAGCATCGCCACGGTGCCGAGCACCAGACGCGCTCCGGCGCGCCCGACAGTTCCCATGCTTTGGCCGGACGCGCTGTACAGCACGACCAGGCCGTAAGCGGCCAGTAGGCCGAGACCGACGAGCAGTGGCCCATCCACCCGCAACGACGACACGATGCGCGCCGTGCCGCTGAGCGTGCGCTGGGTGCGCGAACCTGCGTGGACTTCTTCGTAAATCATGATCAGTCCTCCGCCTCTGCGCTCGGTGCGGGCTCGGTCGCCGGTTTCGGCACGGGCGCCGCGCCCTTGCCCGGAATGATCGGTCCGTAGCCGGGCCCCGGCGTCAGGGGCACCGTGTCCGCCGGCAGCGGCACTTTCAACTGGCCGTTGGCGTCGAGCAGATAGGTATCCATCACTTTGCGCGCGATCGGCGAGGCGACCGACGCGCCGAAGCCGCCGTTCTCCACGATCACCGCGACCGCGATGCGCGGATGCTCGGCCGGCGCGAAGGCGATGAACCACGAGTGGTCGCGCAACCGATCCGACACGGTCTTCTGGTTGTCGAGACTCTGGTTGCGGGCGACGGTGAACACCTGCGCCGTGCCGGTTTTGCCGGCAATCGTATAAGTCATGTTCTTGCCGGCGAACTGCGCGGCTGTGCCGTAGCGGAGCGTGCCCGCCATGCCTTCCGTGACGATCTGCCACTGCTCGGCACTGGCGGTCTTGATCTCTTCGTTCTTCACCGGTGCGAAGTGCTTGATGGCGCCGGTCGCCGGGTCACGAACGCCGCTCACGAGGCGCGGCTTATAAGAGGTGCCGCGGTTCGCGAGGATCGACACATAGTGCGCGAGCTGGAGCGGGGTGGTGAGGAAATAACCCTGACCGACACCGAAATTCACGGTTTCGCCCGGATACCACATCTGGTCCGCGGGACGCTTGAAGTAGCTGCGCTTCCACTCTTTCGAGGGCAGCAGGCCCGGCTTTTCGCCCGAGATGTCGATGCCGGTGACCTTGCCGAAGCCGAGTGGCGCGAGGAACTCGGCGATGTGATCCACGCCGATCGCGTTGGCGAGGTCGTAGAAATAGACGTCGCAGGATTTGGCGATGGCGTGCCGCAGGTCCATCGCGCCGTGTCGGCCGGTGCGGCCTTCGCGGAAGGCGAGGCTGCTGCCGGGCAGGCGCCAGACGCCCGGGCAGAACTTCGTCGCGTTCGGATCCACGTCGTGATAGACGAGCCCCGCCAGCGCCAGACCCGGCTTGATGGTCGAGCCCGACGGATACTGGCCGCGCAGCGCGCGGTTCAGCAGCGGGTGATCGATGTTTTCGTTCAGCTCCCTGAACTCGGCGCGCGTCAGGCCGCGGCCGAACAGGTTCGGATCGAAACCGGGGCGACTCACCAGCGCGAGCACGTCACCCGTCTGCGGGTCGATGGCGACGAGCGCTCCGCGCTTGTCTTTCAGCATTTCCTCGGCGGCACGCTGCGAGGGCATGTCGAGGGACAGCACGAGATCGTCGCCGGGTGTGGCTGCGCGCACTTTGAGATCCGGCAGCATCTCGCCGATCTTGGTGACGCTGCGACCCTGCGCGTTGACCAGCACCTCGCGGAAACCGTTCGTGCCGTGCAGCTCTTTCTCGTACGTCGCTTCGACGCCCAGCTTGCCGATGAGCGTGGTGCCGGCGTAGGCCTGCCGGTCGATCTTCTGGAGATCGTTTTCGCTGATGGCTGCCACATAGCCGAGCGCGTGAACGGCGAGATCGTTGTTCGGGTACCAGCGCGTCTGGCGGGTGGCGATGTCGACACCGGGGAACTCGAAGCGATGCACGGCGAAGCGCGCGATGTCCTCTTCGGACATGCGCAGGCGGATCGGCACGCTGTCGAACGGGCGACGGGAGCGGATGCTGCGTTTGACCTCGTCGAGATCGTCCTCGGCGAGCAGGTTGAGGCCGACGAGGCCGTCGAGCGTCGCCTTGAGATCGGTGACCTGCTCGGGGATCAGCTCGAGCTGATACGCCGGCTGGTTGCTCGCGATGACTTCGCCGTTGCGGTCGAGGATCAGCCCGCGCGCCGCCGGGATCGGCTCGATGCGAACACGGTTACCCTGTGAAAGCTCGGTGTAATAGTCGAAGCGCAGGACCTGCAGCAGGAACAGCCGACCGATCAGGATCACCGTCAGCGTCACGATGATGACGCCTGCAGCGATCGAGCGCTGGTCGAAGATGCGCTGCTCGCTCCAGTGATCCTTGATGGTTACGCCACGAACCATTGCCTTACCGCGGCGAGTGGCCGCGTTCGAGAAGGGCGATCGCGATGGGCCAGATCATCGCGCCGGGGAGGATGTGCAGCCAGCGACGCACGTCGGTGTTGGGGTGACCGGTCCACGCGTCGACCACGAAGAGCAGGAACTCGTAGAGCGCGAGGGCGAAGAACACGATCAGCGACTGCTGGAACGCGGGCTTCGAGCGGATGCGCTGGTGCTCCCACACTCCGATGAAGGCGAGCGCCGAGAGCACGAGCGCGTGCTCGCCGATGATCGGGCCTTCGAGCGCGTCGAGCGCCACACCGCAGAAGAAGCCGAGGCCGATGCCACCGGCGCGCGGCCACGTAATGGAGAAATA
>Ga0070665_100002803_pt1 | contig 18891 bp, 22 predicted proteins | sample KBSS13metaG_FD_65862 | JGI IMG/M metagenome (GOLD analysis project Ga0070665, IMG submission 65862) | Switchgrass rhizosphere microbial communities from Kellogg Biological Station, Michigan, USA - KBS S1-3 metaG | ecosystem: Host-associated > Plants > Roots > Rhizosphere > Soil ...
CGTGCGCTCGACCCGGTCGAGCGGGATCGCGAACGTGCCGCCGGCGCTGCGGACGAGCAGCGCGCGCAGGATCGCCAGCGTGAGGGGCAGGCGGATCTCGACGTGCGACCCGGCACCGTGCTCGGACTCCAGGCGCACGTCGCCGCCGAGCTCGCGGACCTTGGCCCGTACGGCGTCCATGCCGACACCGCGACCAGAGACGTCGCTCGTGTGCTCGGCGGTGGAGAAGCCCGGCGTGAAGATGAGCTCCGCGGCGCGGACGGCGTCGACGGCGGCCGCGTCGGCCGCCTCGATGAGACCGCGCTCGACCGCCTTGCGGGCCACGCGCGCGGGGTCCACGCCGCGCCCGTCGTCGCGGACGTCGATCACGACCCCCCCTCCGGACTGGCGCGCGGCGATCGTGAGGCGTCCGCGCGGCGGCTTGCCTGCGGCGACGCGCTCCTCCGGCGGCTCGAGGCCGTGGTCGAGGGCGTTGCGGACGAGGTGCACGAGCGGGTCGCCGATGGCGTCGACGACGGTCCGGTCCAGCTCGGTGTCCTGGCCGACGAGCTCGAGGTCGACCTCCTTGTCCAGGCGCGACGCGAGGTCGCGGACGAGCCGCGGGAGGCGCAGCAGCACGGCCTCGACCGGGATCATCCGGACGCCCATGACGAGCTCCTGCAGCGCGTGCGTGCTGCGGGTCAGCTCGGCCATCGCCTGACCGAGCCCGGGCACGCCGGACTGCGCGACGAGCGCCTCGACGTGGGTGCGCTGGACGACGAGCTCGCCCATCGCGTGCAGGAGGTCGTCCAGCCGGGCGGCCGGGACGCGGACCGTCGCCGCCGAAGGCTTCGCCTTCGGGGCCGATGCGGCGCTGGGCGACGCATCGACGCGCGGCGGCTCGGGGACGACGATCCGGGCGTCGGCGACGTCGGGCACCGTGCGGACGGCGGCGAGCAGAGCGTCCGGCTCTTCGGTCCGGACCCACACCTCGATCGTGCGTCCCGCGAAGCCGTCGATCGCCTCCGCGTCGGGCTCGGAGCGCTCCAGCGTCCCGTGCTCGGCCGTCTCCCCGAGCACCATGAACGCCCGGACGGCCGGCATGTCGGCGTCCTCGGCCAGGCCGACGACGACGTGCACGGCACCGGTCGGCGCCTCCTCGCGCACGAGCGCACGCAGGCGGGCGGCGAGCGGCGCGGGATCGAGGCCCTCGCCATCGCCGGCCTCGATGCGGTCGACGGACAGCTCGAGCGCGTCGATGCACGCCATGAGGACGTCGACGGCGTCGCGGTCGAGGCCGTCGCGCCGCTGGCGGAGCAGCTCGAAGACGTCCTCCATCGCGTGCGTGAGCTCCGCGACGGCGTCGTAGCCCATCGTCGCGCTCATGCCCTTGAACGAGTGGGCGATGCGGAAGATCTCGTCGATCGTCGCGCGGTCGCCCGGCCGCTCCTCGATGCGCACGACGGCGAGCCCGAGCCCCTCGAGGTGCTCGCGCGACTCGGCGATGAACATCGGCAGGTACTCGGCGACGTCCATCAGCCCTCCCGCCGGTAGGTGTGCGGGCGCAGCGGGCGCAGGCCCAGCGCTGCCGGGTCGGCGACGCGCTCCGTCGCCCCGACGAGCAGGACGCCACCGGGCCGGAGGCTCTCGGCAAGCCGCGCGTGCAGGTCGTCGCGGACGCCGGGCGTGAAGTAGATGACCGTGTTCCGGCAGAGCACGAGGTCGTAGGACCGCGCGCGGACGCGCATGCGCAGCAGGTCACCGGTGTCGAAGCGCAGGCGCCGCCGGAGGTCAGGGTGCGCGACGAGCTCGCCGCCCTCCCTGTCGAACCAGCGCGCGAGTGCAGCGGGCGGGACGTCGCGGGCGTCGGCGACGCTGAAGCGCCCCTCGCGGGCCCTGGCGACCATGCGCGCGTCGATGTCCGTGCCCCGCACGTCGATGCGCGCGGCCGGCACCGCCTCGGCCGCGACCGCGGCCAGGGTGTAGGCCTCGGCGCCGTACGAGCAGCCGGCGCACCAGGCGCGGATGCGGCCGCCGGCGGCGAGCTCGGGCAGGACCCCCGCGGCGATCGCGCCCCACTCGCCCGGGTTGCGCCAGAGCTGGGAGACGTTGATGGTGATGCGGTCGAGGAACGCGTCGAGCTCGCGGGGATCGCGCCGCAGCAGCCGCAGGTACTCCGCGAGGCGGCCGGCACCGCGCGTCGCCGCGAAGGTGCGGATCCGCCGCTCCATCTGGCCGCGCTTGTACTGCTCGAGGTCGACGCGGCACAGGGCGCGGACCCCGCGGCAGAACTGGTGGTAATCGTCGACCGTGGTCATGCCGCGGCCTCCCCCATCGCGCGGGGCAGCTCGTCGAGCGGCAGCACGGCGTCGGCCAGGCCGGCCTCGGTGACCGCGCGCGGCATCCCGTAGACCGCGCAGGACGCGCGGTCCTGGGCGAGGACGGTCCCGCCGGCGGCGCGCACGGCGAGGGCGCCGTCGAGCCCGTCGCGGCCCATCCCGGTCAGGACGACGAGAACGAGCTCGGGTCCGAACCGCCGCGCGGCGTCCGCGATCGTCAGGTCGGCCCGCGGACGCAGCGCGCCCACCGGTTCCTCGTCGCTGAGGCGGATGCGCCGCTCCTGGCAGAGGCGCAGATGCCGGCCGCCGGGCGCGAGCAGCGCCGCGTCGGGCCGGAGCGCGTCGCCGTCGGACGCCTCGCGCACCTGCAGTCGCGAGGCGCGATCCAACCGCGCCGCCAGCGATCCGGTGAAGCCCGGAGGCATGTGCTGGATGATGATCGTGCCCGCCCCGAGCCGCGCAGGCAGGGCCGGGAGCACCGCGGACAGCGCTCGCGGCCCCCCGGTGGAGCAGGCGATGACGACGGCGCGGGGCACGCCTATGCGGTGACGGGCTCGGAGACCGCGACCGAGCGGTCCAGGAGCGCGATGACGCGGTCGCCGAGGTTGACGACGGCCACCAGCCCGCCGTCGGCGGCGACGGGGAGCTCCTCGATCCGGTCGTCGGCGACGGTGAGGACGCCGATGACGTCGTCGACGACGACGCCCGCGACCCCGCCTGCCGCCTCGAGGATCACGATCTTGTGATCCGCGGGCGTCTCGGCGGCGATGCCGAGACGCGTCGCCAGGTCGAGCACGGGGACGATCCGTCCCCGCAGGCTGATGATCCCGAGCACCCAGGGATCGGGCGAGGAGACCGGCCGCGGCGCGGCCGGCCCGATGATCTCGTGCACGTCGGCCACGCCGAACGCGTACTCCTCCTCACCGAGGCGGAGCACGACGATCTGGTGCTGGGTGGCGGACATGGGCGTGGGGTTCGTGTCGTTCAGACGGAGCGGAGCGCCCGGGGGCCGAGGGCGTCCCTGGCGATGTCCGCGCGCCAGGCGCGGACGAGGGCGGTGATCTCGTCGGGCGACTCGACGACGAGGATCTTCACGCCGGTCGTGAGGCTGATGACGGTGTCGGGATGCGCCTCGACGACCGAGATGAGGTCGGGATTGAGGTGGAACTCCTCGGTGTCGTGCCCGAGGCGGTGGAGCTTGATCACGGAATGCCTCCGATGGGGTGGCGGGCGGGCGGCGCGGACGCCGCCCGCCACGCTCAGGGAGCCTTAGCGGCTGAGGTTGACCAGGTCGGACAGCATCTGGTCGGCGGTCGAGATCACGCGCGAGTTGGCCTGGAAGCCGCGCTGCGCCGTGATCATCGTGGTGAACTCGGTCGCGAGGTCGACGTTCGACATCTCCAGGGACCCGCCGATGCTCGCGCCGAAGCCGTTGACGCCGGGGGTGTTGACGACCTCGGCGCCCGAGGAGCCGCTGGCGCGCCAGCGGTTGTTCGCCACGCGCTCCATGCCGGGCTCGTTCGGGAACTTCGCCAGGCTGAGGTAGCCGGCGACGACGCGGCCGTTCTGCGTCGCCTGGCCTGCCAGCGGGGTGTAGCCCGTCGGCGGGATGAAGCTGACCGAGCCGTCCTGCGCGACCGACACGTCCGTGGCGTTCGCCGGGATGTTGATGTACGTCGGCGTGGTGCCCGGGCCGGTGGCCGTCGCGTTCATGCCGGTGACGTAGTAGCCGTCCTGCGTGACGAGCATGCCCTGGTCGTTGCGCGAGAAGTTGCCGGCACGGGTGTAGTTGATGCTCGACGCGGCGGGCGGGTTCGCCGTCGGGTCGGTGAGGCTCGGCACCGTGTTCGTGACGCGGAACCAGCCCTCGCCCTGGACGGTGACGTCGAGCGCGTTGCCCGTCGACTGGAAGCCGCCGGCGCCCATCATGTTGTCGATCGAGCCGAGGCGGACGCCGAGGCCGACCTGGGCCGGGTTCGATCCACCCGAGCCTGCGGTCGCCGCGGCGCCCGCGCGGACCGTCTGCGAGAGGGCGTCGCTGAACGTCGCGCGAGCGCCCTTGTAGCCGACGGTGTTGACGTTGGCGAGGTTGTTCGCCGTGACGTCGAGGAGCACCTGGTGGGTCTTGAGGCCAGCGATGGCCGAGTACATGGCGCGCATCATCTGCGCATCACTCCTTCGTGGGGGTGTGGAAGGACCCGTCCATGTGATCCGGAACCGCTTTGGGGGTGCGACGAGCCTCGTCCGTGAGGCCCGCAGGGGAAGTGGTGGTCACCGAACCTGCGTGATCTGCGAGGTGGTGATGCCGTCGTCGCCGCCGACCGTGAGGTTCGGCGCGCCGTTGACCATCGAGACCTGGTCGACCGTGCCGGTCTGCTTGTTGCCGTCGGTGTCGAGGTAGGTGACGGTGCGGCCGAGCAGGTTGACGGCCTGGGACATCTGGCTGGCGGTCGCGCTCTTCGTGCTCTCCGTCGCCATGTTCGTGATCTGCTCGAGCGTGGAGAACTGCGTCATCTGCGCGATCATCTCCTTGTCGTCCGTCGGCTCCATGGGGTTCTGGTTGGACATCTGGGCGACCAGGAGCTTCATGAAGGTGTCCTTGCCCATGCCGTTGGTGGCCTGGGTGGACGAGCTGGAGGCCATCGTCGGCGTGGAGGGGCCGAAGACGTTGTTCACGGGGCTGCTTGCCATCTGGGTTCTCCTAGGCGTGGACGTCCACGAGCGCGCCCGCCGGGAGGCGGACCGCGGGGGCGGCCGTCAGGTCGTCGTCGGTGGAGTCGGTGGGATCGTTCGGGCCGCCAGCGGCCGAGCGGCCGGCGGAGGCGGCCGCACGCTGGGCGGCGTCCTCGCGGCGGTCGGCGGCGGCACCGCCGCCCGCGTCGGCCGAGACGCTGACCTCGAGGCTGATGAGCGTGACGCCCCGGTCCTCGAGGCTGCGCTTCAGGTCTGCCGCTGCGCGGTCGAGCGCCGCGGCGGCCTCGGGCCGCTCGGCCGTGATCGAGGCGGTCATGCCCTCGCTCGTGGCCTTCATGCGGATCATGAGCCCGCCGAGCTCGGCCGGGCGCAGCTGGATGCGCGCGTGCGCGGCGCCGCGGGAGGCGGCGAGCTGCACCGTCGCGCGCAGCTGCTCGACGGCGTAGGCGGTGGAGCTGTTCGGCGTGGCCTGGGCGGGCGTGGCCGGCGCGGCCGGGGTCGCGGGCGTGGTCGAGGCGGCGGGCACGGGCGCGCTCGCGGGCGACGGGGCCTGCGGAGCCTGGGACGGCTGGACGGCGTCCTGCGCGGGGGCCTTCACGCCGGCGTCGGCCTGCGCGCTCGGGGCCGGGGCCGCGGGTGCAGGGGCGTCGGGGGCCGGCGTGGCGTCGGTCGTGTCGGGCGCCGTCGGGAGGTCGGGCAGGTCGGGTCGCTCGGGGTGCTCGGGCGCGACGGCGGGCGTGCCGTCCGGCGCCGGCGTGGCGGCGACGGGCGTGGCGGTGGGGTCGGCAGCCGGCGCGGCCGGGGTCGTGGGATCGGCGGGGGTCGCGGGTGCGGCCGGCGCGCCGGGCAGCGTCGGGGCGGCCTGGGCGAGCACGGGGGCGGTCGGCGGGGCCTGGGCCGGCGCGGCCTCGGCCGCGACGGGGGCGCCGTCCGGCGCGGGTGCGGGCGCGGGCGCGGACTGCCGGCCCGAGCCGGCCCCGGTCACCGCATCGTCGGCCGGCGCGTCGCCCTCCTTGGCCTGCGGCTGCGGTTGCTGCTGCACGGGCAGCGGCAGGGTGCCGAGTGCGAGGAGTGCGGCGAAGTCGCTACCGGGCGTGGCGGGCGTCTGCGTCTCGCGTTCCGCGGTGGGCCGCGAGGGGGTGGGGGCTGTGACCTTCGTGACCTGCATCAGGTGGTCGTGTAGTTCATGCCGGTGGAGGCGGTGGCGGCCGGGACGGTCGGGGTCTGGACGCCGAGTGCGGCCGTCACGAGCGGCGAGGCGCTGAGCCCCGCCGACGCAGCGGTGGTCGCCGTCGTGGTCGTCGCGGCCGCGCCCGCCTGCTGGCGGTACTCGTTCGCGTACGCCGTGACGTTCTTGACGTAGTTCTGCGTCTCCGCGTAGGGGGGCACGCCGTTGTACTTCTGCACGGCGCCGGGTCCGGCGTTGTAGGCAGCGAGCGCCTTGGAGACGTCGCCGCCGAAACGGTCGAGCTGCTGCTTGAGGTACTTCGCGCCGCCCTCGATGCTCTGCGCCGGGTCGCTCGGGTTCGAGACGCCGAGGCCGGCGGCGGTGGCGGGCATGAGCTGCGTCAGGCCCATCGCGCCGGCGGGCGACCTGGCGTCCGCGTTGAAGTTCGACTCCTGGCGGATGAGCCCGCGGAGCAGCGCGGGATCGACGCCGTTGCGCGCCGCCGCGGCATCGATCTCGGCCGCGAACGGCGTCGCGACGCCGGTCGTGCCGGTCGTGCCGGTCGTGGCCGTCGGCGCGGTCGCGCCCGTGGCGGCCTGCAGCGACGAGGCGAAGGCGGTGGGCGACGAGGAGGACGACGGCGTCGCCTGCGCCCCGACGGGCGCCAGCGAGGCCATCATGGCCTGGATCTGCTCGATCCGGTCGAAGGCGACGGCGGCGCTCACATCTGCTCCCGGCGGCGGTGGATCGCGAGGGCCATCTCGTCGAGCGTGGCGGCGGCGCGGTGGGCGTCGGCGGCCTGGTGCTCGGCGCGGTGGCGCTGCTTGAGGCGCTCGAGGACCTCGCGGCGCTGCTGGGCCGCGGCGAGGGCCTGGCGGCGGGACTCGATCTCGGCGTCGCGGCGGGTGACCTCGAGCTCGGCGCTGCGGCGGTCGGTCTCGACGCGCTCGAGCCAGAGCTGCTGGGCGACGATCGTCTGCCCGTCGAGCGGGGCGCCGGCGCGACGGGCGTCCTGCGCCCGGCGGACCAGGTCGGATGCGGCCCGGAGCGCGGCAGCGTCGCGCTCACGGCGCGTCAGGCTCGCCGCGAACTCCTCGCGGGCACGGTCCTCGTCGTGTTCGCGAAGCTCGCGCACACGCTCGAGCCCGAAGCGGAACGGGGTCTCATCCACGTTCCGGGTAGTCGGACGGTGCGGCCGAGACCTGAGCGGCGTCTGGACGCCCGTCCGACCTGGCATCCTCGCGCGGCATGCGGGATCGCCGCCAGATCATCGAGTTCGCCGCGATCGTCATCTTCATGACGGTTCTCGGCGCCGTGGGACGCTCCGCGCTGCCGGGGGTGAACCAGCTCATCCGGTTCGTGCTGATCGTGCTCGTGACGGTCGCGGTCTGGCTCGCTGTGCGCGCCGTGCTGCGGCGCTTCGAGCAGCCCTAGTGGCCTAGACCGACAGGTGCAGCGGCGGGATCGCGCTCGGCGATGCCGCGGCGCCCGGGGCGGGCGCGTAGCCGGGGATCGACTCCGCCGGCAGCGGTGGAACGGTCGGCGGCGGTGCAGCCGCGGCGAGCTGGAGGAGCCCGGTGTCCGCCGTGTTCGCGTTCGATCCGTCGGTGGCGTGCTGGCGCAGGAAGCCGTCGATCGGATCGCGCAGCGCGATGGCCTGGTCGGTCAGCGGGTCCGAGCCGTGCTCGTACGCGCCGATGGCGATGAGGTCCTTCTTGTCCTTGTACGCCGCCATGAGCGATCGCACGCGCTGGCCCGCCGTCTGGATCTCCGGCGTCAGCACCTCGGACGTCAGGCGCGAGACGGACTGCAGCACGTCGATCGCCGGGTAGTGCCCGGCGTGCGCGAGCTCGCGGGTCAGGACGATGTGGCCGTCGAGGATCGAGCGGACGGCATCGGCGATCGGCTCGTTCATGTCGTCGCCGTCGACGAGCACGGTGTAGAGGCCGGTGATCGAGCCGGTCGAGCTCGTCCCCGAGCGCTCGAGGAGCTTGGGCAGCAGGGCGAAGACGCTCGGCGTGTAGCCGCGGGTGGCGGGCGGCTCGCCGATGGCCAGGCCGACCTCGCGCTGCGCCATGGCGAAGCGCGTGACCGAGTCCATCATGAGCATGACGTCGGCGCCCGCGTCGCGGAAGCTCTCGGCGATCGTCGTCGCCGTGAGCGCCGCCTTGATGCGCACGAGGGCGGGCTGATCGGACGTCGCGACGATCACGACGGACCGCTCGATGGCGTCTCCGAGATCACGCTCGATGAACTCGCGGACCTCGCGGCCTCGCTCGCCGACGAGGCAGATGACGTTGACGTCCGCCGACGTCGAGCGGGCGATCATGCCCATGAGCGACGACTTGCCGACGCCGGAGCCGGCGAAGATGCCCAGGCGCTGGCCCTGGCCGCACGGCACGAGCGAGTCGAGCGCGCGGACGCCGAGGGAGATGCGGTCGTGGATGCGCGGCCGCGTGAGCGGATCCGGCGGAGACGCGTTGGCCGGGCGGCGCGGCGTCGTGTCGGCGATCTCGCCGCGGCCGTCGATCGGGCGGCCGAGGCCGTCGAGCACGCGACCGAGCAGGTCGATGCCGACGGGGACGTCGAGGTGACGGCCCATGGCGGTGACCGGGTTGCCGGGGCCGATGCCCGCCATCTCGCCGAGCGGCATGAGCAGGGTGCGGCGGGCGCGGAAGCCGACGACCTCTGCGGGCACGGGCGGGCGCCCGCGTCCGGTGCCGATCTCGCACACCTCGCCGACCTCGACCTCGAGACCCGAGGCCTCGACGATGAGCCCGATCAGGTCCGAGACGCGGCCGTGGCGCCGATGCAGGTCGGCGCGGCCGATGGCGCCCGACAGGTCGCCCAGGCGCTCGAGACGCTCCTCGGCGATCGCTCCCGCCTCCGGAGAGACCACGGCCGTGGATGTGTCGCTCTGCGACACATCCGCCACGAAGACGGAGTCTTCGTCAGACATTCCGGCCGAGCTCCGTCACGATGACGTCACGGGCCCGGGAGAGCTTCGTCTCCAGCGACGCGTCGACCTCACCCTCCGCGGTGCGCACGACGGCGCCGCCGCGGCTGACGCGGCGCTCGGCCTGCACGTCGCAGCTCTCGATGCCGCCGAGGCTGGACATGAGCTGCGTCGTCGCGGCGCGCACGATGTCCATGTCCTCGGGGTTGACGAGGATCGTCACGCGGTCGCGCTCCGTGAGCCGGCGCAACGCGCCGCGCACGGTGTCCACGACCCGGTCCGGGTCGACGTCGATGGCCGCGCCCATCGCCTGCTCGGCGATGCGCAGACCCAGGACCACGGCCCCGCGCTCGACCCCATCGGCAACCTCGGCGCGCAGCTCGGCGACCGAGCTCAGCGCGGCCCCGAGCGCCTCGGCGCCGCTGGCGAGCTCGGCCTGGGCGGCCTGCAGCCCGGCGTGGAAGCCCTCCTCACGCGCCTGCGCGCGGATCGCCTCGGCCTCGGCGTACGCGTGGGCGACGATGTCCTCGGGCGACGGCCCGGCCGGCGCACCGGCCACCGGGTACGGGTCGACCGGAACCGCCGTCGGCTCCAGCACGGGAAGTTCGAACAGTCCGCTCATCACAGGAGCTCATCCTCGGAGTCGCCGCCACCGCCGCGCAGGATGATGGTCCCATCCTCCTCGAGGCGTCGCACCACCGCGACGACCTTGCCCTGGGCCTCCTCGACGACGGCGCGCCGCTGCGGCGGGGCGACCTCCATGTCCTCGCGGAGCATCTCTGCGCCGCGCTGGGACAGGTTGCGCAGGATCTTGTCCGTGAGCTCCTCGCCGACGCCGCGGAGGGCGAGGACGAGGTCCTTCTGGTCGACCTCGCGCAGGATCAGCTGGATCTCGCGGTCCTCGAGCTCGGCCATGTCCTCGAAGGTGAACATCCGCATGCGGACCTCGTCGGCCAGCGCGGGGTCGAGCGTCGCGAGGCCCTCGATGACCGTCCGCTCCGCGGAGCGACCGGCGCTGTTGAGGATCTCCGCGAGGCTGTCGATGCCGCCCGGCGACGCGAACTCCTGCGTCGAGATCGCCGACAGCTTCTGGCGAAGCCCGGCGTCGACGTCGGCGATGACCTCCGGGTTCGTCTCGCCCATCTGCGCGATGCGCGAGGCGACCTCGGTCTGCAGCTCGCTCGGCAGCTCCGCCAGCACGCGGCCGCTGAGGCCGGCATACAGCGAGGACAGCACGAGGGCGATGGTCTGCGGGGCCTCGTCGGCCAGGAAGGTGCGGATCTGCTCCGGCGGGGTGCGACGCAGGAACTCGAACGGGCGGAACTCGCCGCTGGTCGCCAGGCCGCCGAGGATCTCCTCGGCACGGTCCGGGCCGACCAGGTGCACGAGCACCTCGCGGGCGTAGTCGACGCCGCCGGACATGAGGCCGGCCTTCGAGTCGACGCCGTCGGCGAGCTCGTCGAGCACGCCCTCCGTCGTCGCCCTGTCGACGCCCCACAGCTCGGCCATCTCGACCGACAGGACCTCGACCTCGGCCGGCGGCATGTGGCTGAGGATCTCCGCCGCGCGCTCCGGCCCGAGGGCGACGAGGGCGACGGCAGCCTTGTGACGACCGTGCATCGCCGCGAGGGCGGCGGACGGCCGGCGCTCCAGCTCGGTCCCCATGGCTAGTCCTCGGCCATCCAGGTGCGGAGCTGCTGCGCGACGAGTGCCGGATCCTGGCTGCCGAGACGGTCGGCCGGACGCTGCGAGGCGCCGGCGGCGAGCGCCGCCTGGCTGCCGTCACCGAGCTCGGCGACCGAGCGCGGCGAGGAGATCTCCGACAGCCAGGTCGGCTCGCCGAGCGAGGAGGACTCGCGCTTGCGGATGGCCCGGGTGACGAAGAAGAGGAAGAGCAGGACGCCGAGGCCCAGGGCGACGTACTTGGCGTAGTTCGCCGCGCCGGCCGGGATCGGGCCCGCCTTGGCGACCGGGGTCGCGGGGGGCTTGGCGAACGCGACCGCCTGGACGCTGAGCGTGTCGCCGCGTGCCGCCTGGATGCCCGCGGCGCTCGACAGCGCGTTGCGGATGGCCGGCAGGTTCGGCTTGGAGGCCGAGTCGACGAGGACGGCGACGTCCATGCGGTTGACCGTGCCCGCCGCAAGGGTGCGGCGCTCGACGACCTTGTTGACGCCGTAGTCCGTCGACGTGTCGTTCTTGCGGTAGTTGGAGCCGCTGGCGGTGCCCGCGCCGTTCGTGCCGGTCCCCTGGGCGACGTTGCCCGTGACGCCGGCCTGGCCGCCGGCCGCAGCGCCCGCCGCGGCGCCCGTGAGCGTCTCGGTCGACTTCGTCTGCTTCAGGGGCGTGCCGGTCTTGGCGTAGGTGAGCTTCTCCTGCGTGGTCTTGTCGACGTCGAGGTCGGGGCGCACGGTGACCTGCGCCTTGCCCTCGCCGACCGTCTTGTCGAGCATCGCGGTGAGCTGCGCCTGCATCCCGGCGGCGTAGCGCGCCTCGGCCTGCGTCTTGGTCATCGACGCGCCGTTGTCGCTGCCGTCGCCCTGGGGCCACAGCAGGTTGCCGGAGCTGTCGGTGATCGTGACCTCGTCCTTCTTGAGGCCCTCGACCGCGCCGGCGACGAGGCTGGCGATGCCGCGCACCTGCGCGGGCTCGATGTTCTCGCTGCCGCTGCCGAGCAGGACGGAGGCCGTCGCCGGCTTCGCCTCGTCGGCGAAGAGCTGGTCGCCGGGCAGCGAGAGCTGCACGCGGGCGCCACCGGAGCCCGCGACGCCGTCGATCGTCTTGGCGATCTCGCCCTCGAGTGCGCGCTGGTAGGTGACCTTCTGCTGGAAGTCGCTGGTGCCGAGCTTCTGCTTGGCCATCAGGTCCTCGAAGCCGGGCTGCGTGGCGGAGCTCGTGTCGACGCCTGCGCTGGCGAGGGCGACTCGCGCCTGCGCGGTCGTGCCCTTCTGCACGGCGATGGCGGTGCCGTTGTTCTGCAGCTCGTAGGCGATGCCCGCGCCGTCCAGGGCCGTGGTGACCTTGGCCGTGTCGGCGGGCTGGACGCCGCTCATGAGGGTCTCGTAGCTCGGCTTCGTCGCGAGCTGGAGGAGGAAGAAGGCCACCAGCACGACCCCGAGGGCAGAGCCCGCCAGGGTGAGCTTGCCCTTCATGGGCATGGCCTTGAGCGACTCGAGCATGGGTTATTCAGACCTGGGTGTGGAGGATGTCGTTGAGGGCTTCGACGCCCTTCGTGCGGAGCTGGCCGGCCAGCTGCATCGCCAGCTGCGCCCGCTCGACGGCCATGACCACGGCCGTGGGATCGGTGGCCTGGCCGGTCGCGAGCTGCTGCGACGCGTCGGCGGCGTGGTTCTGGAGATCGGTGAGCTTGGAGATCTGGCCCGTGAGGATGTTCCCGAAGCCGCCGGGGGTCTCGGTGGCGGGGGTGCTCTCCGCGCCACCGATGTTCCACTCGGCGCCCTTCGTGACGAAGCTGGGATCGATGACCGGGCTCATCGGAGGATCTCGAGCGTCTTGGAGAACATCTGCTTGGCCGTGTTCATCGCCGTGACGTTCGCCTCGTAGGCGCGGGACGCGGAGATGAGGTCGGTCATCTCCGAGACCGCGTTGACGTTCGGGAGCCGCACGTAGCCCTGCGCGTCGGCGTCCGGGTGACCCGGGTCGTACACGCGGCGCTGCTCGGCCTGGTCGGTGGTGACCTCGGCAACCTCGACGCCGCGCGGGGAGTCGCCCGACGCGCCGATGGCCTTGCCGAGGACGTTGGCGAATCCGCCGCCCGACTCGCGCAGGACGACGTCCTGGCGCTTGTAGCCGGAGCTCTGGGCGTTCGCGAGGTTCTGGGAGGTGACGTCCATCCGCGTGCGCTCGGCGATGAGGCCGCTCGCGGAGATGTCGAGTGCGTCGAAGAGGCCCATCAGCCGATGCCCATCGCGGCGCGCAGGATGCTGTTGCGCGTGTTGGCGACCGAGACGAGCGCGTCGTGCTCGAGGCCGGCACGGGCGATGATCGAGCCCTCGCGCTCGGGGTCGACGTTGGAGCCGTCGGCGCGCAGCGCGGCGCTCGTGTCGGTGACGGTCTGGATGGAGGAGCGCTCCACCGCGGACTTGCCGCCGGCAAGGGCCGAGCGCAGGGCGCCCTGGAAGTCCACGTCCTTGCGCTGGTAGCCGGGCGTGTTGGCGTTGGCGAGGTTCTGGGCAAGCGCGGCCTGACGGGCGCTGGTGCCGCTCATCGCTCGCTCGAGCGCGGTCTGTGTGGTGTCGAACAGGTCCATGAGAGTGGGGTCCCTGCCCGTCCTTGGGTGGTGTTCCGGCCTCGTCCTTGAGGTCGGTCCTTCCTACGTGGTCATCGGACGGGTGAACCCGTCCTTGAGCGCGTCTCGACGCCCGTCAGGCGGAGGCGCTGAGCGTGGACCCGCGAGCCGGCATGGCGGCGTTCGCGTAGCCCTGCGCGCCGCGGCGCGTCGTGCGCAGCCGGCCCAGCTCCGCCTCGACCTCCGCCTGTGCGGCGACGAGGATGGCGGCCTGCTCGCCCTGCAGCGCGGCGGCCCGGTGCACGAGCGGCCTGGCGGCGTCGGGCAGCGCGGTCAGCGGCCCGAGGCGCGCGACGGCGCGGTCCCAGGACTCCTGCTGCGCGCCGAGGTCGTCGAGCCGTCCCTCCGCGGCGAGGATGCAGCCCTGCTCCGCGATGGCGACGAGCTCGGCCGCCGCCTCCAACACGCCGCGACTCATCGCGCGAGCTCGGACCACGACTCGCGCAGCTCGCCCATGAGCGAGCGGATCTTCGTGAGCTTCGTGGCGTCGCGCTCCAGGCGCGCCTCCATCATGAGGCGCTTGCAGAAGACGTAGATCGCCTCGAGCCGCTCGGCGACCTGGCCGGCGCTCTTGTCCAGCGTGCGCAGGAGCTCGTCGATGATGGCCTCTGCGCGCTGCATGCGGTCGTGGGCCTGTGCGACGTTGCCCTCCCCCATGACGACCTCGGCCTGACGCAGGAAGCGCTCGACGCCGTCGTAGAGCATCACGACGAGCTGGACCGGGGATGCCGTCAGCACCGCGGCTTCGCGGTACGCCTGAGGGCTGGCGTAGGTGGACAAGTGGGGCCTTCCTGTGTCGGGAACGTCGGGGGATCTGGTCCGTCACCCGGTTGATCGCCCACGTCCCGCCGCGCTTGAAGCGGCTGGACGTTCGTCGGCGCGGGCTAGGAGCTCCTGCTGAGGCCCGAGATGTCGGAGGCGCGGCTCTGGGCCTTCTGGAGTGCGGTCTCCAGCGCGGACCACTGCTTGTTGAGCGCGTCCTGCTTCTGCGTCATCCGCTTGTCGAACGCGATGAGGTCGTTCGCGAGGCTCGAGAGCGTCGAGTCCTCGGAGCTGATGCGCTGGGACAGGACGCCGGCCGTGCCCGAGTACGGGTCCAGGATGCCCTGGATGCGCTGGGCGAAGCCGTCGGTGCCGGTGATGCCGCCGAGCAGCTTGCGCACGGCCAGCGGATCGGAGCCGAGCGCGGCGGTGAGCTTCGCGGGGTCGAAGGTGAGCTTGCCGGCGACGGAGTCGGCGTTGATCGCCGAGGACGCGGCGCCGGTGCTGACGCCGAGCTCGGCCATCTCGTTGAGCGCGGTCGCGTTGCCGGCGACCGGGTCGGAGACGGCCTGGCGCAGCTGGCGCAGGATCCCGTTGAGCCCGGCGTCGCCGTAGAGCGCGCCGGTCTTCGCCTGGGTGGCGGTGGTGGCGCCCACGACTGGCTTCTCGGTGACCTTGGCGCGGATCGAGCCGACCACCGTGTTGTAGGCGTCGGTGAACGCCTTGACCTTGTCGGAGAGCGCGCTCCCGTCGGGTCCGGGAGCGCCGACGTCGACCTGGACGGAGTCGGTGACGCCCTTGAGCGTCAGCGAGACGCCCGGGATCGCGCCGGTGACGGTGTTCGTCTCGGAGTCGAAGTCGACGCCGTCGACGTTGATGAGCGCCTTCTGGCCGAGGCGCTCGGACTGCTGGGTGAGCGTGCCGCCGGCGCTGTCGGCCATCGTGAACCGCGCGTTCTCGCCGGTGGCGCGGCTCGCGAGCACGAGCTTGCCGGACACGTTGACCGCGTACACGGGCGAGCCCGCCGTCGTGTTGATCGACGACACGGCGTCGTCGAGCGAGGCGCCCACGGCGATCGGGATCGTCGTCGGGACGTCCGCGCCCTGCGCGTCCTTGACCGTGAAGGTGAGGTTCGTGCCGGCCGCGGGCGGCGCGTAGGTGTACGTGCGCTGCGTCGACGACGCCAGGCGCGAGACCGCGATGTCGTACCCGCCCGGGCCGGCGCCGCCGGTCCGCGTCACGGCGAGCTTCGTGGCGTCGCTCGACGTCGCCGTCTGGGTGTCGGCCCAGGTCCCGGCGGAGCGCAGCGCGGTGGCGGCATCCTGCAGCGTCTTGAGCTGCGTCGTGACCTGGTTCAGGCCGTCGCGACGCGCCTGCTCCGACGCCTGGCGCATCTCGATGCGCGTGCGCGGCTGGCGCTCGACGGCCATGAGCGAGTCGATGATGGAGGCGGTGTCGAGGCCTGAGGCCAGACCGCCGAGCTGGATGCCGGCCATGGTTCGTGTCGCTCCTACGCTGCCGTCTCCGGGCCGCTCTGGCCCATGCCGATCGCCTCGCGCAGCGTGAGCGGGCGCAGGACGTTGCCGTCGAGATCGCACAGGCTGGCGACGACGCGCCCGCCCAGCTGGGTGTACCGGACCTGCCGGCCCTCCTCGTGGAGCTCCTCGTAGAGCGCCGCGGCGGCTTCCATCTCCTCGACGACGTCGAGTGGGATGCGGGCGCCTCTGGCGCGACGGGCAGTCTCGATCTCGTACACCTTGCCGAAGCTCGCCTTGTCGTTCTCCTGGGGTGCGGCGCGCAGTGGGCGCTTGGCCCTCGCTGCCGCGAAGTCGTACACGTTCATGGTCGGACCTCCTTGATCCTTGAGCGGCCCATCCATGGGCCTACGACCAGGTAGTCGGTCCTCCGCCAGGTCTCTTGACGCGCTCGGGCGAAGTCCGGCCGTCTGTTCGATGGCCGGGTATGCCAACGCCGCGGCGGTCACGCCGTCGCGAGCGCGCGCGCCTCGCCGGCCAGCAGCTCGGCGTCCTCGTCGAGCCCACGGGCGGCCGCGACCTGCGACAGACCCGTCAGCGCGGCCACGTCGGGGCCGTTCTCCTGGATCGCGGCGACCCACTCGTCGCCTGCGGACTCGAGGTACCCGCGGCGCAGGTACATGCGCGCGAGCTGCTCGTGGCGGTCGCGCGTGGTGAGCGCGAGCGCGTCGATGACGGGCAGCAGCTGGGCGAACAGCTCGAAGGCCTGCAGGCGCAGGAGCGCCTCGAGCATCGTGAGCGTGAGCGCCGCGCCGCCGGCCGGGACGCTGGCCGGCTCGGGCGCGGTGCCGGAGCGCGCGGTGACCCACGCCTCCATCGCGCGGGCCTCGCCCTCCGGCAGCCCGGCCTCGCGGGCCCAGGCCAGGCCGTCGCGGACGTCGTCGTCGGCGGCCTCCGCGGCGAGCAGGCCGAACACCGCGGTCCGCGCGGCGGCCGGCGCCCAGGGCGAGTCGGGGTCGACGGAGCGTGCGACCTCGGCCGCCTCCGCGAAGCGCGACTGCGACAGGAGCGCCTCCCCGAGCGCGACGCGCGCGGGTGCGGCGTCGGGCTGTGCCTCGAGCACGCGCCCGAGCTGCTCCTCGGCGGCCTCCGACGCGCCGCTCTCGTGGAGCGCGGCGGCGAGCATGAAGCGTGCGGAGAGCGGCAGCTCGCCGTCGGTCTCGGCCGCCGCGACGGCCTCCTCCGGCGTCCCGCCGCGGGCGATGACGAGGCGGGTGAGCGGCTCGATCGTCCCGAGGAAGACGGGGTACTCGGCGCGGCAGCGCCGCAGGAGCTCCTCCGCGCCCTCGAGGTCGCCGACGGTGCGCTTGACGTCGGCGAGCGTCGCCATCGCGAGGTACGTGCCGCTGCCCTTCGTCGCGGAGTACGTGCTCGGCGCGTCGCCCCACTCCAGGCAGCGCTCGAGCTCGGCGATCGCGCCGGCGTGGTCGCCCAGCGTGGCGGCGGCGATCGCCTGCTCGAGCAGGACGTCGGTGAAGCCCGGGAAGATGCGAAGGACCTCGTCGCCGCGCGTGCGTGCGTCCGCCAGGTGACCGGTCACCCGCAGCGCGCGCACGAGGCGGCCGGCGAGCGACGGCACGAAGCCGTAGGTGGCGATGTGCTGGTCGTTGCGGACGCGCGCCCATGCGGACTCGAACTTCTCCAGCGCCGCGGCGGTGTCGCCGGCCGCGGCGTACTCCGAGCCGAGGTTGAACGCGAGGAACGGGCTGTCGAGCCCCTCCGCGACCTGGCGCTCGAGCAGCTCGATGTTGCGGCGCGACTTCTCCTTCGCGTCGCGGACCGCGCCGAGGTAGCCGTAGTGGTCGATCCGCACGTCGGAGACCGCGAGGCGCTCGGGCAGGAACGCGGGGAGGTGCTGGGCGATCTGCTCGTGGATCCGGCCCTCGAAGCGCAGGCCCGGACGGTTGCGGAAGACGCGCAGGGCGTTGTGGGTGACGGCGGTGCCGTCCTCCAGCGTGCCCGTGTGGTTCGTCTCCAGCAGGTAGTGGGCCTCGCGCCAGGTCTGCCCGGTGAGGGCGCGCAGGCGCTCGCCGTCGCCCTCGACGAGGACCTCGTCGGCATCCAGGAACATGAGCCAGTCGCCCGTCGCGGCGTCGAAGGAGACGTTGCGGGCGTCGCTGAACGAGCCGGTCCACTCGAAGTCGATGACCTTGGCGCCGAACTCCAGCGCGATCTCGCGCGTGCGGTCCTTGGACCCGGTGTCGACGATGACGAGCTCGTCGACGGCGTCGCGGACGGCGGCGAGGCAGCGCGGCAGCATCTCCTCCTCGTCCTTGACGATCATGCACAGGCTCAGCGTCAGGCCCTCGGCCGGGCGTGCGGCCGCGGCGACGCGCTTGCCGCGCGGTGCGAGCTCGCGCATCGCGGCGCGGACGGCCGGCGGCAGCGGCGGGGGCTGCAGGCGGGCGCGGCGGCGCGCCTGGAGCTGGTCGAGGTTGTTCGCGACGTGCGCGAGATCGGGATCCAGGCGGCGGGCGGCCTGGAACAGGCGCTCGGCCGCGCCGAGCTCGCCGAGCTCGTAGAAGGCGACGCCCGCGACGTTCAGGAAGCCCGGTTCGCGCGGCTCGGCCTCGAGCAGCTCGATGGCGCGGCGCGCGACGACGGCCATCGCGCCGGCAAGGACGGGCAGGTCGGCGGGCGACTCGTGCAGGCCGACCTCGAGCAGACCCAGGCGCGCCTGGTGACGGCGGTGGATGTCCTCGATGTCGTCGGCGTGCGGGAAGAGCGCGGAGTACGCGTGCACGTCGCGCGCGGCCAGTGCGGCACGCGCCTCGAGGCGGAGCTTGGTGCCCGCCGCGCCCGGCTGCGTAGGCAGGGCGACGGTGTCAGGGGCGGGTGTTGCTGCGAGTTCCGGCGCAGTGGCCGAGAGACGAAGAGCCATGGTGGGCGGACCTCAGAGGAGGGGATGGGTCACGCACGTGTGGTCGGCAGGAACGGACCCCGCTTGAGCGGTTCTTCCCCCGATGCTCCATAAACTCAACATCTGTTCGATGGCTATCAAGGGATGGGGGCAAACCCCCGATAAGTGCCGCGTTCCCCTCTCTCCCTCCCTCAGGAGTCACCCCGAGCATGGCCACGTCCACGAAGCGTCTGAGCTCCGAGCAGACGCTCACCCTCTGGAAGCAGTACCAGCGTTCCGGCGATCCCGCCCT
>Ga0070665_100002806_pt1 | contig 18868 bp, 16 predicted proteins | sample KBSS13metaG_FD_65862 | JGI IMG/M metagenome (GOLD analysis project Ga0070665, IMG submission 65862) | Switchgrass rhizosphere microbial communities from Kellogg Biological Station, Michigan, USA - KBS S1-3 metaG | ecosystem: Host-associated > Plants > Roots > Rhizosphere > Soil ...
CCGCCTTCGACATTTACAACGTGCATCTGCAGCGTTTTGACCAGAAAGTTCCGGTCGTTGCCGCAATTCGGACAGGTCAACGTCACTTATGACTCCTTAGCCTTTCGATTCTATGAAATGCTCAGGGCCAGACGCAATGTAAATCGGCCGAAAAACCGCGGATTTTCGCAAAATCGGCCTAAATCTGATAGATTCTGACTCCAAATGTCCACGCCTTCCGGCTCGTACCAAATCCATACCGAGGTTCGCGGTCCGCACTGGATCGCCTGGGTCAGCCGCGACGGGAGTGGAAAACCGGACCGATCGGTCATTCTGGTGGGGGAGACCCGAGAAAAGGCAGAAGCGAACGCCCGCCGCTGGGCGGATCAGTCTTCATACTAGTCCGGGGTAGGCCACTCGCCCCCCGTCTACGCGCGCGAACGAGGTGAGCGTGTGGACCGCGGCCGCCCTGGCCGACATAATGTGCCTCACCTCCACGCCACGCGCCACGAGCGCATCAGCCACCAGCTGGCGGTGACACTGCCACCACACCGCCTCGGCACACATCACCGCCGCCGGAGCCTCCGACGACCACACCATCAAGTCCTCCAACGCAGCCTCGAAGGCCGGCGTCTGCATGTAGTCGGCGTAGCCACGAAATCCGGCGTGGCGCCAACCGCTGTTCGCCGAGTCCGGCGCGGGCTTGCGCAGTCCTCCCAGCCCCCCGAAGTGGCGGTAGCTGATACCCGCAAGGGGTAGCGAGTCCGCCAGCGCGGCGCCGGCGAAATGCGGATGCCGCCTCGACTTGGGGATGGTGCGAATGTCCGCCAGCTGTGTGACGCCGTGCGCGCGCAGAAGGCCGATGAAGTCCTCCAGCGCCCGGGTCGAGTGGCCGATCGTGTAGATAGTCAGTTGGACCTCCGAGTTACGGCCTTTTTCACGGCAACGTAGCGCGAAGGCTTTAGCCGAGCGAGGGTTCAGCGACGATAGACACGCTCGGCTAAAGCCTTCGCGCTACGAGCACCTGAAATCGGCTCCAGAACTCCTGGTCAGCATGGATCACGACAGAGGTCCGAAGTCGTCGACGCCTGCCGGCGGCGCCGGCGCCCGGACGATCGTGGGAACCAGTTGCTCGGCCGCACGCTCGATCGCCGCAGCGACAAACCGCGCGCGGACCGCCGCCGGCAGCACCTCGCCAAGGCTGCCCCTGCCCATCCGGCAGACGCCGTCCTTCAGCGTCGCCGACAGATACAGGCGATCGCGCGCGCGCGTCAGCGCGACATAGAGCAGCCGCTTCGATTCCTCGCGCTCGCGCGCCGCGACGTCTTCGTCCGCTTCGGACTGGTAGTCGGCGATCGCCACCGACGCCTCGCCGGCTGCGTCGTCGGTCACCCGGATCGGCGCGCGGATGCCGCCGGTCCCGCGCCCCATGTTGACGACGAACACGATCGGGAACTCGAGCCCCTTGGCGGCGTGGACCGTCATCAGGCTGACGGCATCGATCGCGTCGATCGCTGCGTTCGACTCGTCGCCCACGGCGAGCCGCTCCAGGTGATCGGCGATCCGAGCCAGCGTCGCATACCCCCGGTTCTGCGCCCGCCGGATCATGCCCCGCAGCTTCTTGACGTTCTCGCGCGCCTGCCGCCGCCGCGAGCCGCGCAGCTCGAAGGCATAGGCGGTCTCGTGCAGCACCGCGTCGAGCAGCTCCGACGGCGCCAGGCGATCGACCCACGACAGCCAGCGCGGCACCGCGGCGCGCAGCATCTCGAGCACGCGGCGATCCTCGTCGCCGACGAGCGCGAGCTCGGGCCGGGGATCGGCGCTGAGAATGGCGTCCGCCGACATCTTGCCGAGCCGCGCGACGGCCGCATCCGACAGCCGAACGATCCGCGATCGCAGCAGCGTCGCCGCGCGGAGGTCCGACAGCGGGTCGGCGAGGTAGCGCAGCAGGGCGACGGCGTCCTGGATTTCGTCGGCGTCGAAAAAACCCAGCCCTTTGTAGACGTAGGTCGAGACCCCGCGACGATCCAGCGCCGCCTCGAAATCACGGTGGCTGTCGCGGGAGCGGAACAGAATCGCGATGTCGGCGGCGCCAGCCTCGCGCGCCAGTCCCGTCGTCCGATCCCGCACCGTGGTCCCGGACAGCAGGTGGACGATCTCGTCGGCCACGGCCTCGGCGGCGTTCTGCACGGTATCGCCGACGATGAAGGAAACGGGATCACGGTCCCTCGTATCGGCCCGGACCGGAAACCGATCCGACTCACCGTAGCGGAACGCGTCCCGCCGCGCCGTCGCGCTGGCCGCCTCCCCGTCGACGATGGCGGCGAAGACCTCATTCACGAACGCCAGAATCCCCGGCGCCGACCGGAAGCTGACCGTGATCGCCTGACGCGGCGAGCCGTCCGGCCGCAGCGCATCGACGAACAGGGCGGCCTCGTCGACCATCGCCACGTCCGCGTCGCGGAACCCGTAGATCGACTGCTTCCGGTCGCCGACGATGAAGATCGAGGGCGGGATCGCGTCGTCGGCCGCGCCGAATCCCTCGCCCCAGCTCTTGACGAGCTGTCGCACCAGCTCCCACTGCGCGCGGCTCGTATCCTGGAACTCGTCGACCAGAACGTGGCGATGGCGGGCTTCGAGACGGAGGCGGCTCTCGGCGAACTCGTCCATGTCCTTGAGGAGCTGGACCGCGCGCTCCAGGACGCCGGAGAAGTCGAGCAGCGCGTGCGCCTCGAGCGTCTGGTGGTACTGCTGCATCGCGATCGCGAAAATCCGCCACACCCCGCGCGACATCACCGCGTTGAGATCGCGGCGGAAGGCGCGGATCGCCTCGTGCACCGCGGGCGCGATCTGGAACGCCGCCGCGCGGTGCCGCTTCCAGGCGTCGGGAGAGTCGCAGTCCTCGGCGGTGAAGCCGGTGCCGGCGAACTTGTCGCTGCGCGGCTTCCCTTCCTGCGTCAGGAAGTAGGCGCGCAGCCGATCGATCAGCGCGCGAAACGCCGCTTGTTCTTCCCGCGCCTGAAACGCCGGCCCCTCCGGCGAGCCCGCCGCCAGCGCGCGAATGTCTTTCGCCAGCATCGCGAACTGGGGATGATCACACGGGCCATCGTTCAGGAACAGGTCGAGCCCACCTCGCACGCCGGCAAAGATCTCGCGCAGGCGAGCGGCGGACGCCTTGCACGCCGTTGCGGCGGTCAGGTCGCGCGGTCCCTTCTGCAGGAACCGCCGCAGCGCATGTGGCGCGACCAGACGGCGGTCCAGCAGGGCGGAGATGCCGGTACGCAGCCGCCGTTCGCCGAGCTGTGCAAACACCAGCGCGACGTCGTCATCGTCTCGCGCGATGCCGCGGCAGATGCGGAGCGCCTGATCGAGCGACTCGCCGACCAGCCTGGGGACCTCGGTGTTGTCCGCCAGGTCGAAGCCGGGATCGACGTCGGCCTCGAGGGGGAACTCGCGCAGCAGCTGCAGACAGAAGGCGTCGATCGTCGAGACCGCGATGTCGCCGAGGCGCTCTTTCAGGTCGCGCCAGCGCGCGGCGTCGAATTGGGACAACCGGCTCGCTTCCTTCAGCCGATCGACGATGCGCTGCCGCATTTCGGCGGCGGCCTTGCGCGTGAAGGTAATCGCGAGGATGTTGTCGGGCTCGATCCCGGCGCGCAGCAGGTTGACGTAGCGTTCCACCAGCACGCGGGTCTTGCCGGTGCCGGCCGATGCCTCGAGAACCACGTTCTGCGCCGGATCGACGGCGTATCGGCGTGCCGATTCGTCCGGAAGGTCCGGCTGAAGCCGGACACTACCGGGATCACGCTGCGACGGCACGACGTCGGTTTCGGTTTTGTCCGGCTGCGGCAGGACCGGTTCGTCACGTGTTTCGGTTTTGTCCGGCTGTGGCCGGACCGGTTCGTCACGTGTTTCGGTTTTGTCCGGCTGTGGCCGGACCGGTTCGTCACGTGTTTCGGTAGTGTCCGGCTTTAGCCGGACCGGTTCGTCACGTGTTTCGGTTTTGCCGGGCTGTGGCCGGACCGGTTCGTCCGCCAGGGTACTGGCGACCGGCGACTGGCGACTGACGACTACGGCGTCGTCGTCGAATGGAAGACGCGGTTCAGACATCGCCGACGTAGTCCTTCCGGCACACCGATGCGAAGCTGCAGGTTTCGCAGCGCCACACGTCGTCCGGCGTTGGCGGGAACTCGCCGCGTTCGATCGCATCCACGGTGTCGGCGAGCCGCTGCTGTGCGTCGGCCAGCACCTTGGTGCGATCGGCGGACGTCGCAAACAGCGGCACGACCCGCTTGGGGCCTTTGAAGGCGAGGTACGCCGCCTCACTCAGCTGCCAGCTCCGGCCCCGATGACCGGCCAGGCGCTGCTCGGCGCACAGGCTGTAGATCGGGAGCTGCAGCGCGCGGCCGCGCTGCGGCGGCCATCCCAGCTTGTAGTCGATCAGCCTGAACGTGCCGTCCGCGAGCAAATCGAGCCGGTCCGCTTTCCCGCGCAGCGCGATCGTCCGCGGCCCGGCCGCCGTCGCGAACGTGAAGTCGCCGGTCAGCTTGTGCTCGAGCAGGCGCTCGACGACCGCCACGGGCCGTTCGGCCTCCATGCGCAGCACCGCCTCGCCCAGCCCCGCCGCGGCAGGTGATCCCAGCAGCCGCGTGCGCTCCAGCCCGGCCTCGGCGATCGGCAGCCGCTCGAGCGCGCGATCGACCACGGACGTGAACATCTCGCGCGCGGCGTCGAGGTTTTCCGGCGTCACCGCGCGATGCCCCGCACCCTGCCACGCGGCGAAGAAGCGTTCGAACACGTCGTGAACGAAGTGTCCCTGGCGCCGCGGATCCATCACTTCCTGGTCTTCGGGTTCCTCTTCGAGCTTGAGCACGTGCTGCGCGAAGAACTTGAACGGGCAGTCGAGATACGTCTCAATCGCGCTGACCGACCAGGCGCGGGCCGGAAGGTCTCGGACGGCGCCGTGGAAATCCGGCAGATCCGCCGGAGAGCGCTGGGCCCGCATCTCCGCCCAGTTCCGGACGTCGCCCTGGACGGCGTCGAAGGCGATCGGCTCCAGCGACAGCGCTTCGTCCCCGAACACGCGCGCTTCGTCGAACGGCTCGCACACCGCCGACGAGAGCCGGGCGCGCGGGATTTCGTCGAGCTGCATCGATCGCGAGACGATCGCGTCCTCGTCGAGCGTGAAGGTCGACACCGTCGTGCGTCGCGACGCCGACGTCAGCAGGTCGAGGAACCGCGCATCGCCGGCGGCGCGGCGATCCTTCTCGGAGGGCCAGCCGAGCGACTTGAGCAGCGCCGGCGGGTAGAAGATGTTGCGGCGCGGGCGCTCCGGCCAGTCCTGATCCACCACGCCGACAATCGCCACTTCGTCGAAGTCGCCATAGCGCGCCGCCTGATCGTCGAGCAGGTGCACGCCGCTGCCCTCGCCTGGATCGGGAACGAACGTCTGTTCCTCGATCCACCGGCGCACGGCGATCGCGAGCTCGTCGATCGTCCAGGCGGGATCGTCGTGCGCGGCGTGCACCGCGGCGAGCGACGGGAGCATGTCGACGATCGCCGCGCGCGCCCGGCGCTCGCGCGAGGCGAACGGATCGTCGTCGGCGATCGGACGCGCGTGGGCCGACCAGAATGTCAGCAGGCACGCGACCTGGTCGGAGGCCGGACGGGCCGCGGTCAGCGGCGCAAGCGCGCGGGCGATGCCGACGGCCGCATCCATCGCGGGACGCGAGGCGCCGGCGCCCCACTCCTCCGCCAGCGCTTCCAGCCGTTCGAGCTCGCCCAGATACCGGGCGGCGCTCAGCGCGCGATCGAGCGCGCTGATCGACTCCCGCGTCACCGCCGCGGGTTCGGTCGTCGATTCGCCGGGGAGTTCGGTGGTGTCCGGCTGTGGCGGGACCTCGTGATCCCCGTCGGATCGAAACACGAAATGCGGCGACCTCAGCAGCGCGATCAACGTGCTGCGCGAAAAGCGGGACGAGACCGCCTCGAGGATCAGGTCGAGCGCGGCCGATGTCGGTTCGGCGGCCAGCGGCAGCGCGTCGGACAACTGATACGGGATGCCGGCGCCGCGAAAGATCTCGACGGCGGCGTACAGGTAGGGCAGCGGGTTCTTGTAGACAATCGCGGTCCCGTCGAGCGGAACCGCGTCCCCGCGGCGTCGGGCGGCCTTCAGCTGCCGCGCGATCGCGACGAGCTCTTCCTCGCGGTCCCGCAGCGTCCACCAGGGCTCGTCGGGCGAGGCGCCAGGCTGCGTAACCAGCACCGGTTTCGCCGGCGTGCCGCCTTCGCGCGCCTCGCGCTTCGGCGTGCGGCGCCGTAGCTCGCCAGGATCTCCAGCGAGCGGACGCGGAAAGGCCTGCACTACTTCCCCCACCTCCTCCAGACCCGGCCACCAGTTGTGCAGCCGCTCATGGAAGCCGGACGCGAGTACCCGCTCGGTCGCCACGATGTCGAGCGACTCGAGGCCCGGAACGCGTGTCAGCAGATCGAAATCAGCCTGGTAGAGGCCCTCCGCGTCGGCGATCCAGTCGGGAATGGTGACGATGACGCCGCGGACGGGATCGGCGGCCGGCTGCGCAATCAGCCGCTCTCGCAGCGTGTGCTCGTCGCAGGCGCCCGACTCGCGCACCCGCCGCTCGTAGTCCCGAAACGCGCCGGCCAGGAACCGCGTCTGGATCCGCATGCGCCGGGTGGCGCGGTCGACATCGTCGGCCCCGAGTGCTTCTTCGATCAACTCCTCGAACCGCTTCACCTGCTGCGACTGACGCCGCAGCTGATCGTAGAAGCGCAGCATCTCGGCGACGAGACCGGGGCGGAGCTGAAACGAGAGGCCGTCGACGCCAGCCGCCGCCGCACGCGCGGCCGCCTGCGCCATCACGTCGCGCTCGAGCGGGCTCAGCCGGCGCGGTGGATCCGCAAGCCGGCCGTGCAGCCGGTCGTAGAGCTCGTCGCGCGTGACGGCATCGGCTTCGACCGTGGCCATCAGCAGGCGCGCCGAGCCCCGTGTCGGCACGACGACGAGCACCGAGCCCCGGTCGGTGGAACCAGAGCCCGGCGCGGCTTCGGCGAGGTTCGCGATCGCCCGGCGGAAGGTTTGTAGTTCGGGAACGCGAACCAGCCGCGTCCGGCGCGGGGTGATCACCTGAGTTGCGGCAGCCTCAGCAGACTTTGAATGTCGGACCGTGCGCGCGCGCCCAGCATCAGAGCGCCGGCGGCGGCAGACGAGGCGTCCCAGGCGCGCGTCATGTCGCTGGCGAGCGTGGCCTCGCGCCTGATCTTCGCGGCGTTGCCCGCGAGCTGCACTGCGCTGATCAGCAGAGCGTGGGCAGCCACCAGCTCCTCCGGCGGCCTGATGGCAGACGCCAGCGCGAGAATCTCCGACACGGTGCGCTGGATCGCGTCGAGCGTGGCCGGGCCGGATCCCGAGAGCGCCTTCACCGACTCGAGCGCCGGCGCGAGCTGAGCGAACAGGTCCATCGGCGTGCGAATGGCGACCCGATAGCGCGTCAATTCGGGCAGCCGCAACGCGTAGCGATCGCGCGCGAGCTGCAGCCGCTGTGCGGCGTCGAGCTTGGCTTGGACGGCCTCAATCAAGGAGTTGACGGCGTCCGGCCGCTTCCCGCCCATCGTGGCGTCGCGATCGTAAATCGTCTGCACGATCTTCTCGAGGCCGCGGACGTCGGCCTGCTGAGCGCGATGGTTCGCGAGCATCATCATGCGCGTCGTCAACGACTGGTAAGCGCGGTCCAGCGTCAGCTCCCTGGCAATCTCTGCCTGCGCCTGGGCTCGCGCGGCCACCGCCCAGTCCCCCGGCAGCGCCGGCCTCTCGCGATCGATGGCCGCGACCGCCGTCGCCAGCAGCGAGGTGCGCTCGGCGCTCATATCCACCGTCCGAGCCGCCGTCAACACCTGTTCAATCGCCTCGCGAGGCGTGGTTGGAGGCGGCAGCAGCGGCTCGACAATCGCCGGGGGATCGGTGAAGGCCGACAGGTTCAGCGAGTAGCGCCCCGGGGTCCGGGCCGCTTGCAGGTCGGCGATCGCTTCGTCGAGCATGCCGAGCATCTGACGCACCTCGGCCGCGCGGTAATTGAAATGGCTCGCCGGCCAGTCGGCCAGCGTCTGGCGCGCCCGCTGAACGATCAGCAGCCGCTGAGATGGCTCGGCGGTGAGCGCAACCTCGTTGAGCGTCGACGCCACATCGTTGGACAGCGACGCGTAGTCGCCTTCCGCCTGGGTCGCGACATAGTGCGACGCCCGCGCGGTGGCCGCGTAGCGGCTGGTCCGTTCCCAGTCCACGCGGTCGATCGGCAGGTTGACCAGGTGCAGCGGCGGGTTCGGCGTCGTCGCGGTGGGCATCGAGAAGATGACGCGATCGCTCACCCGCGCCGGCTCGCCGTAGCTCACCAGGGACGTGCCGTCGATCAGGAACACACGCAGCAGCGTCGCCTCGTCTGAGCCGGGGGCGGCCGCCGCCCGGAGCGGCACCAACACGGCCGCAGCTAGGGCAACTGCCGCCAACGTTCGACTGCGCATGAAGTTTCAAGCGTAGTGTGCAGGCAGAAACAGGTCAAGCTGTGGAAAAGCTGTGGATGGCTGGTGAATTTCCTGTGGATCGATCGCACACCGAAAATTTTTTTGCGGCGTCGCCAGTCGGCAGCGCGCACGGCCGACCGGTGTGTGTGCGCTTTCGTGACCCGCTTCGCTTGATCACCGCGCACAGGAGCGTAGAATCCATTGCTCCGTGACCGCCGCCGTTCATCGCTTCGAAGAATCCATCGCGGGACGCGACTACCTGATCGAGGTCGCCAACGTCTCCAAAGATCGCTGGCGCGCCTACATCGTCCGGATTCCCGGCGTGCCGACCGCACTGATGCCGTTCTACGGCACGACGCCGGCGGAAGCGGCGCACCAGCTGTGCGAATGGCTGACACGGGCCCACGCGCGTGCGGCGAACCCCTCCAGCGCGGTGTAGGATCTGAGGCATGAGCGCCTCAGCCGTTCGTGCCATCGCCCTCCTGGCTGCGCTATTCGGATTCCAGCAGCGGCCGCCCGACTTCGATCGTCAGCTGCAGCAACAAGCCGAGACCGACAAGACCTGGCGTGCGGCCAGCGACGGCTTCATGCAGATGGACAAGATCACCTACCGGAGCAAGGCCGGTGACCTGGACATCCCGGCGTTCGTCTTTCAACCGCTGAAACTGCGGGGCGCGAAAGGACATCCGGCAATCGTGTGGGTGCACGAGAACATCCGCGGACATCTCTACGAGCACTACATTCCGTACATCCGCGAAGCCACGGCGAAGGGTTACGTCGTCATCGCGCCGGAATACCGCGGCAGCATCGGCTACGGCCAGGCGTTCTACGACGCCATCGACTACGGCGGCACGGAAGTGGACGACGTGGTGACGGCGGCGGAGGTGCTCAAGGCGAAGTATCCGCAAGTCGACCCCGCGCGCATCGGGATCATGGGCTGGAGCCACGGCGGGATGATCACGCTGCTCTCCATCTTCCGGAATCCGGTGCTGTTCAAGTCGGCCGTCGCCATGGTGCCGGTCACGAACCTGTTCCAGCGGCTCGCGTACAAAGGCGTCGAGCGCCAGCACCTGGCGATCGATCCGGCCAACCGTTACGGCGGCCTGCCGTTCGAGCGGCACGACATCTACAAGGACCGCTCGCCGGTCTACAGCGTCGACAAGCTGCAGATTCCGCTGTATGTCGGCGTGACCAGGAACGACGAGGACGTGAACATCGAGGAAGACATGCAGCTGGTCGACGCGCTGCGCGCCCGCAAGCCCGGACTCGCCGAGACCATGGTGTACGACAACCCGCCGGGCGGCCACACCTTCGACCGCCGGGTGGACCCGAAAACCTGGCAGCCCGAGAACACGCGCGAGCAGCGCGATTCGTGGAACCGCGTCTGGACCTTTCTCGATTGGAACCTGGATCCCTTCCATGCCGACATGCGTTCGTCGACGAAATAGCGCCGTTCTCGGCGTCGCGCTCTTCACCCTGCTGGCGCCGCTGGCGCGCGCGCAGGACGTCCCGCGGGTGCGTCTGGTGGCCACCGGCGGCACCATCTCCAACCGCACCGGCGGACGGCTGACCGCCGAGGAGCTCGTGCAGTCGATGCCGGGAATCGAGCGCTACGCCAAGCCGGAGTTCGAGCAGTTTTCGAACCTGGCGAGCAGCGAGCTGACGCTGGATCAATGGCTCGCGCTCGCCAAGCGGCTGAACGAGATCTTCCGCACCGAGCCGTCGATTGCCGGCCTGGTCGTCACGAGCGGCACCGACACGCTCGAGGAGCTCGCCTATTTCCTCGACCTCACGGTGCGCAGCGACAAGCCCGTCGTCGTGGTCGGATCGATGCGCAACCCGAGCACGCTCGGCTATGAGGGCGCGGCCAACCTGCTCGAGGGCTTCCGCGTCGCGGCGTCGCCCGACGCCCGCGGCAAAGGCGCGCTCGTGGTCCTCAACGACGAGATCAACGCGGCGCGCGAGGCCACCAAGACCGACGCGCTGCGGCTGAACACCTTTCAAACCCGCGGCTACGGCATTCTCGGCGTCGTCGACGCCGATCGCGTGGCGTTCTATCGCAGCTCGCTGAAGCGCCACTCGGCGCACAGCGAGTTCGACGTCGCGTCGGTGGCGAAGCTCCCGCGCGTGGACGTCATTTTGGTGTACCAGGGCGCCGACGGCGACCTGATCAAGGCCGCGGCCGACGCGGGGGCGAAAGGGATCGTCATCGCCGGCGCCGGAGCGGGCGCGACCAGCGGCACCCAGCAGGACGGCATCGACTACGCCACGAAGAAGGGGGTGTTCGTGGTGACGACGACGCGTACCGGCGCGGGGCGGATTGCGGCAGGCCGCGGCGGACGCGGGCGGGGCGGCGCCGCCGGACCGCCGCCGGACGAGATCCTCCACCGCATCGCCGGCGAGGACCTCGCGCCGGTCAAGGCACGGGTGCTGCTGATGCTCGGGCTGACCCGCACCAGCGATCCCGCCGAAATCCAGCGGATGTTCACCGAATACTGAACCCCGCTTACTTTGCGGGTTTCGAGAACAGCGCGTTGTCGATCGGCGTGTTGTGCTCGACGTGGGCCAGGGTGATCGTGAAGTTCTGGACCTCGGACGTCGACCGGATCTCGAACGGAATCTTCACGCCGTCGACCTGCCGGTAATCGAGCAGCTCGTTGGTCTGCTCGATGTCGCGCCCGATCTGCGGAACGTTGACCTTCACCACGACCTTGAGCGGAAGATAGGTTTCGGCGTCGATGAACTGATGCACGACCGAGCCGGCCGGAAAGTCGAAGTCCACCGGGTAGGCGTCGCGGTCGCCGACCTTCTCCCTGGCGCCCAGCCGCGCCGTCGCTCCCAGCTTCTTGTAGCTCAGGAGACCGTTCGGAAACGCGCCGTTCCTCAGATTGTCCAGCTGGTTGCCGGTGATCTCGTGGTCGCCCTGCAGCGAATCCAGGACATATCCGGAGCTGCCGTCGAACCGTTGATCCATCACGAGCTGGCCGGCGCCGAGCGACGACAAATCAGCCTTGATCAGCGTCCGGGACTTGTTCGGCGGGGCGTTCAGGATCTCGATCGAGCCGGACACGTCGCCGCCCGGGGTCGACAGGACGATGGTGCCGCTGGCGGATTGGGACGTCAACTTCGCGAACGCCGCACGGCCGCCGAGCGCCGTCAGGCACTTCTCGATCACCTCGTCCGCGGTCTGAGCCCGGCTGACCTGCGCGCACAAGAGGAACATCGACGCCAACGCCAAACGCTTCGAGAGAGTGCTCATCGGCTCCTCCGTTTCCTCCGCGAATCATATCCCGGCGCCGCGCGTCAAGGCATCGCGAGGGTCAGCCTGATGGCGCCGGCGTCGGTCGCTTCCTTCACCCGTTCCGCAGCGTTTCGCGAGTCCAGCGAGACGACGTCGTCGCGGCGCGCGACGCACGTTCCCATGGCCCGCTATCGAGGGAGCAGGCCGGCAATCATCACGTTGACGATGAAGCGGGCGTAGCGCGCGAGCGACCAGCCGCGGCGGCCGACGAGCAGGTCGTACAGTTCGGGTGAGCTGCACGCCCACATGACGTCGGCGGCTTCGCCGGGCCGCATGTCCTTGCGCAGGTGGCCGGCGCGGCGGAGCCGGCCGGCGTTGCCGCGCATCCGCGTCAGTCGGGCCTGATCGAGCTCCTGCCGCAGCCGCGCCATCTCGGCGTCGGTCGCCGCTCCCGCGGCCACGAGCTGCAGGATCGGCATCACCTTTGGCGCGACCTCCAGCGTCAGGCGGCCCCAGCCCTCGATGATGCGGCGCGGGTCGCGTTCCTCGTTCTGCAGCGCGTTCGACCGCCGCTCCGCGTGGGCCGGCCCCTCGCCGGCCAGCGCCCGTTCGCGGATGGCACGCACCAGTCCGGTCTTGCCGCCGAACGTCTTGTAGATGGTCTCCTGGGACACGGCGGCCTCGGCGGCAATCGCCGGGATCGTGGTCGCCTGGAATCCGTCGCGCACGAACAGCCGTTGGGCGGCGGCGACGATGGCGGCCTGGGTCTGCCGGGCGCGGGCGCGACGGCCGGTCGCGTCGTATCGCCGCGGCCGCTTGACGGCTGGTGATTTTGGGCGCATAGTCGCTCGGTAATCAGATACAGTGTACTGTATTTAATATTGATAAGGAGCGGTCATGAGCAGCGAAATGAGCGGGGACGAGGGCGCCGGGGTACTCCATCGACTGCTTCACGCCACCAACGCCCACGACCTCGACGCGATCGAGGCCTGTTTCGCCGCCGGCTACCGCAACGAGACACCGGTGCACCCGGCGCGCAGCTTCATCGGCCGCGATCAGGTGCGGCGGAACTGGGAGCAGATTCTCGGCTTCGTCCCCGACATCCACGCCACCCTGCTCCGCTCGTCGGCCCAGGACGGCGTGGTCTGGTCCGAGTGGGAGCAGCGCGGGACACGGCGCGACGGCACGCCTCACGCCATGCGCGGCGTGATCATCTTCGGCGTCGAGCACGACGCGATCGCGTGGGCGCGCTTCTATCTCGAACCGGTCCAGGAAGGCGGCGGCGGCGTCGATCACGCAGTACGAGCGCAGGTCGCGCGGCCGCCGCAAGGTGCTCACGGTTCGCAGGGTGCTCCGGGCACCCCAGAATGATCCTCGTCGCCGGCGGCAGCGGCCGGCTCGGCTCGCTGCTCGTGAACCGGCTCGCCGCCGGCGGTGAATCAGTACGGGTGCTGACGCGCGCGCGCGACCGCGCCGCGCACCTCCGCGTACCGAATGTCGAGATCGTCGAAGGCGACGTCCGCGCGGCCTCGGACGTCGAGCGGGCGGTTGCCGGCACCCACCTCGTCGTGAGCGCGGTCCACGGGTTCGTGGGGTCGGGCGGCGTGTCGCCGGCCTCGGTGGATCGCGACGGCAACCGTCACCTGATCGACGCTGCCGTGCGCGCCGGCGCCGCCGTCATCCTCCTGTCCGTCGTCGGGGCGTCAACCGAGAGCCCGATGGAGCTCTTCCGGATGAAGCAGGCCGCCGAAGAGCACCTGCGCGCGAGCGGGACGCCGTGGACCATCGTGCGATCGACGGCCTTTCTGGAGACGTGGATCGATCTGATCGCGCAAACGAAAGACCGCTCCGGCCGTGTGCTGGTGTTCGGCCGGGGCCGCAATCCGATCAACTTCGTCTCCGTCCACGATGTCGCGGCGCTCGTCGAGCGCGCGATCGCCGATCCGGGCGCCCGCGGGCAGACGCTGGAAATCGGCGGGCCGGAGAACCTGACGTTCACTGCCCTCGCCGCCGCGATCCAGACCCCAGGGGGCACCGCGGCGCCGAGGCACGTCCCGAGAGGCGCATTGAAAGCGATGTCGCTGCTGCTCCGCCCCTTCTGGCCGGAACGCGCCCGTCAGGGGGCCGCCGCGCTGGCGCTCGACACGATGGATCTGCGCTTCGATCCGTCCGCGGTCCGCGCGCGGTACCCGGACCTCCCGCTGACATCACCTTCGGAGGTGTTGAAGCGGCGTTCGCGGGAGCAGGTTAGCGGGTCGGCTTGACGTCGACGTTGTGGTACGCCTCGATCCGCCACCGGCCCTCGCGCCGCGCGAAAACTTCCATCAGCTGCGTCTTCACGACGCCGTCCCTGGGCACGGCGATGCCTCCCGGCATCGCGGTCACCCCGTGCACCTCGTTGTCGATGTCGACGATGGCCACATCCGCGGTCACGAAGCGGATGCGGCGGACCACGTGTCTCTTGGTGGTGCCCTTGTAGAAGGTGGAGAGGATCTCGGCGTGGCGCTGCTCGAACGCCGGCGCGCCGTACATCACCATGCCGAACAGGTTCGTGAACGACGCATCCGGCGCGAGGTGGCTGGCATAGCCTTTCGCGTCGCCCGCATTCCAGGCGACGACCTGATCGGCCACGATGGCGCGAATCGCGGTTTCGGCGGCGGTGTCGCTTCCCGGCGCGGGCGAGGACGGCTGCGTCGTGAGCGCGAACAGCGCGAGAGCAATGGCTGGCAACATGTCGATGCGCTCCTTGGCGAGCCCGATCGTGTCTCCGCTCAGAACGTGTAGGTCCCCGGCGAGAACGGCACGAGGACGACGTTGCTCCGCTCGGCGATGGTGTGGATATCGGTCCGCCGCTGCACGCCCGCCGTCACGAACCACGCGACCTGCTCGCCGGGCTGCGGCTGATAGGTCGCCAGCGGATTGCCCGCGAAATAGTACCAGTTGGCCGGCACCTGTCCCGGCTGCAGCGTCGGCCCTGTCGGCACGTAGTTGTCGTTCGTGCCGCGGCTGATGCAGAGAATCGATCCGGCGACATGCCACTGGCCGTGGACCTTGCAGCCGATCCAGAGGGTGTATTGAATCTCGCCTTCCGGTCCCATCACGATCGGCCAGGCGTTGGGCCCGTTCCGCTTCGTGAAGTTCACCGACATCGTTTCGGAGGCGCTCAGGCCGAGCTCGGTGAGTGATGCACCGATCGGCCAGGCGCGAACGTCGGGACTTTGCGCCGTGATGATCGCCTGCGAGAGATCGATCTGGTCGACGCCCCGCGCCGGCGCCGGAATCGTCGCGGATCCCGGCGGCGGAACCGTCGCGGATCCCGGCCGCAGATCCGAAGGCGCGGTCGTGTCCGGCGTCAAGGCCAGGCTCCCGATATCGACCGTCGCGGCCCCGAAGTCGATGGTGACGGTACCCTGCACGCGAAACGTCATCTTCATGGTGACTTCCTCAACATGGCCAACCCTGTTGGTCTGCTGCGAGGTCCGAGTGTACGACGTCCAGCCTCGCAGCACCCGGCATCCCGGTCGTCTTTCTAGTGTCCCGACGCCGAAGTTCGTTACCGGATGCCGCCGCGTCTTTGCGTTTCCTTCGCCACCCACGACCCCGTTCGACGCCGATGTCGTGTTTCCGGCGGCCAATCCGATCTTCCCCACTGAGGACACCCGCGGCGTCACGTCCTCATTAAGGAGAGATTCGCCATGGCACGGAAGCACTCAGTCCTGTTCGGAGTCCTCATCGTCGGCGGCCTCGCGGCGCTCGGGCTCGCGGGCGTCGCGTACGCGCACGATGACGACCCGCCGTCACCAGCGCAGATCGCGTTCGCCGAGGACGTGAGCACCCTTCTGGGCAACGAAGTGGTCGCCGCGCTCTTCCAGGAGTTCAACGAAACCACGCCACAGAACGTCCCGCACGGCAAGCAGGCGATCTCGCTGATCTTCAACGACGCGAACCGGGACATCCGCCTGGTGGGAACCTTCGGCCCGCTTCAGGGCGGCGCCAACAACCGTCCAAATGACCGGTTCGAAAAGACCGCGCTCACCCGCGCGCTTGCCGGCGACGACTCCAGCGATGTTCAGCGGATCAACGACACCTGGTACTTTCGACGCTCGGTACCCCTCAGCAACAAGTTGCACCCGGCTTGTGTGCTCTGCCACACCAATTTCACCGAGGACTTCTTCAACAGCACCAACAACCCCGGACAATGGGTCGGCGCGCTCGTCCTGAGCGTGCCGATTCGCCCGACGCGGAGCCACTGACACGCCGCGCTGCCCGCCTGGTCCCCCGCCGGAAACGGCGCGGGACGCGGGCGGGTGGTTGATGACCTCCCTCACCCGGTCTCCTCGTTCCCGCCTCCCGCCATTTCGATCCAGTCCAGTTCTTCTTCCAGCTGATGAAAGGCATCGTCGCCGATCTCGTCGCTGGCGCGCATGGCCAGAACCGCCTGGCGCGCCGCCTGGAGGGCGAGGCGATGAATGTCGCCGTGGGCCAGTCGTCTGGCGTTGCCGTCTTCAGGATAGGCGTCCACGGATCCCAGATGCGCGATGAACTCCTGGCGGACCGCCTCTGCGACGGCGGATCCGTCGTCCTCGAACCTGGCCAGCCCGGCGCTCAAGGCGCGCTCGCGCGCCGCACTGACTTCGTGGCCGATCGGATCCTCGTCCCGCAAATCGAGCCTGCGCAACAGGGGCTTGAGCGTGAGTCCCTGGAGCACGAGCGTGCCCAGCACGACGGCGAACGCGGTCAGCACGATCAAGTCGCGAAATGGGAAATCGCCGGGCAACGCCAGCGCCGCCGCCAGCGTGACGATACCGCGCATGCCGGCCCACGAGATGATCAAACCGCTGCCGACCGTCGGACGCAGCATCGGGCGCGGTGGATGAAAACCGTGCCGGCGATCCCGCCATCTGATCACCGCATTGAAGGACATGCACCAGGCGAGCCGGACCACCATCACGGTCACGACGACGGCGCCGGCGACGATGAAGTATCGCTCTCGGGCCGCCGGGTCGAGGCCCTCCAGGATCGGGCGAATTTGCAGGCCGATGAAGATGAAGGCCAGCACGTTCAGCAGGAAGACCACGGTGTCCCACACGGCGTAGGACGGAATGCGCATCCGCGCGGGGGTGCGCTCGGGCGCGGTTCGCGCCACCGTCATCGCGAAGCACACCATGGTGAGCACGCCTGAGAGACCAATCGCATCCGCCAGGATCCAGACGCCGAACGTAGTGACGAACTGAAGAATCACGGCGGTCGGCACGTCCCGCACACGACTGGTCAACCGCAGGGTGAGCCAGCCGAGCGCCGGTCCGACGACCAGGCTGCCCGCCACCGCCAGCAGGAAGGTTGGCGCCACCGCGCCGATGGAGAAGCCGTTGGCCGCCACGGCGCCCACGGCGAGGCGATAGATCAACAGCGCGCTGGCGTCGTTCAGCAGGCTCTCGCCTTCCAGGATCGTCAGGATGCGATGCGGCGGCCGCAACGGGCGCAGCACCGCGGTGGCCGCCGCGGCGTCGGGCGGTGCGACGACGGCGCCGAGCGCGATCGCCGGTGCCCACGGCAGACCGGGAATCAGCGCGCGCGCCACCAGGGCGACGGCGATGGTGGTGAAGCCGACCGCACAAACCACCAGCCCCGCGACCGGCGCCCAGTTGTCCCTGAGATCTCGCGGCGACGCATCGTAGGCGGCGTCGAGCAGGATGGGTGCGACAAACAGCGCCAGCGCCACTTCAGGGAGCAAGGTGAACCTGGGCGCCCCCGGAACGAACGCGAGGATCGCGCCGCCGAGCGCGAGGAACACCGGATACGGTGCGCCGACGCGCCGCGCCGCGGCTGCCAGCAGCACGGCGGCGAGGACCAGGCCAACGAGGACTTCGAGTTCCTTCATGTCTCGGTTTGATTGAGGTTATCGATCAGAGTAAGTTGAGCACAAAATCTCCAACGCGGATTGAGGATCGACGTGCGCATTGCCGACATGAACTGGATGCAGGTGGAAGAATACCTGCGGCACGACGACCGGGCGGTCCTGCCGCTGGGCAGCACCGAACAGCACAGCCATTTGCGGCTCACGGTCGACTGCATCCTCCCGGAACGGGTGGCGGCCGACGCTGCCGAGCCGCTCGGAGTGCCGGTGTTTCCGGTGCTGCCGTACGGCGTCACGCCCTACTTCCGCGAGTTCCCCGGATCGATTTCCCTGCGCGTCGAGACGCACCTGCGCGTCGTCGGCGACATCCTGGACGGCATGGCGCACAGCGGATTCCGCCGCATCCTGATCGTCAACGGGCACGGCGGCAACGGCGCGGTCCAGCAGTTCGCGCTCGAGTGGGCCGCCGATCACCCGGGCTGCCGGGTGCTGTTCCACAACTGGTGGAACGCGCCGCTCACCTGGGCGAAGGTGCAGGCGATCGATCCGGTCGCATCCCACGGCTCGTGGATGGAGAACTTCCCGTGGACGCGCCTTCCCGGAGTGACCGTGCCGGCGACGCAGCGGCCGATGGTCGACCTGGCGCGGGTGCGCGCCCTCGATCCGGTCGCGCTGCGACAGTATCTCGGCGACGGCAATTTCGGCGGCATGTATCAGCGTCCGGATGACGAGATGCTCGCGCTGTGGCAGATTGCGGTGGACGAGACCCGCGCCCTGCTGACCGGCTCGTGGGGCGATGGTGGTTAGTAACCTGCAAGTACGAAGTAAGAAGTACGAAGTACGGCGTCGGCAGGGCCGATTTTGTCGTACTTCAGACTTCGTACTTCGTACTTCTACGGCGCGATCATGAGAACTCTGATCTGGGGCGCGGGCGCGATCGGCGGGACGCTGGGCGCATATCTGGCGCGCGCCGGCGGCGATGTCACCCTGGTCGATACCGTCGTCGAGCATGTGGACGCCATCATGCGTCGCGGCCTCCGCGTGACCGGGCCGATTGACGAGTTCACGGTACGGGTGCCGGCGTTCACGCCGGAGACGCTCAGCGGCACGTGGGACGAGATCGTCCTCGCCACGAAAGCGCATCACACCGGCGCCGCGTCCCGCGCGCTCGGTCCGCACCTCGCGGCCGGGTACGTGGTCTCGGCACAGAACGGCCTCAACGAGCTCGAGATCGCGCAGGCCGTTGGCGCCGAGCG
>Ga0070665_100002808_pt1 | contig 18860 bp, 12 predicted proteins | sample KBSS13metaG_FD_65862 | JGI IMG/M metagenome (GOLD analysis project Ga0070665, IMG submission 65862) | Switchgrass rhizosphere microbial communities from Kellogg Biological Station, Michigan, USA - KBS S1-3 metaG | ecosystem: Host-associated > Plants > Roots > Rhizosphere > Soil ...
ACGCGCGCGGTCGATGACGATATGGCGCATCGCCTTTGCGGCGAGCGCGAAGAAGTGATGATGCCCATGCAGCGAACGGCCTGCAGGCTGCGCCAGCCTGAGATACGCCTCGTGCACGAGCCCGGTCGTGTCCAGCGTCGCATCGGCGGCATGCGACAGCTGCCGGCGGGCCAGGAGCTTGAGCTCGCCGTACACGCGCGCGAACAGCGCCTTGACGGCGTCGGCATCACCATCGTTGGCGCCAGCGACAAGCGTGTCGATCGCCTCGTCCACAGGCGAGCCTCCCTGAATCTCCGACCGTCGCGAGTATAGGCCACGCCGCGCGCGACCGCGGACAAGCCGCAACGCAGGGCCGGCACGCACGGCTCCGCGATGGCCGAGCCCTCGCGTGTCGTTTGCGTGTCCGCTTTTCCGTATGAACCGGTTGTTGGAGTCGAAAGCTGCGAAATCGGCGAATCGGGGCAAGCATGAACACCATACGCACGTTGCCGCTATGCGGCGTCGTCTTCTGGGCCGCGTCCGCATTGGCGCAAGACGGTCTCGACATGTCATGGAACGGCGACGGCACCCTGCTCACCGCGATGAGCAACTACGACGTCGGCGCAGCGGTGATGGCGGTGCAGCCGGACGGTCGCATCCTGGTTGCGGGCTCGTGCGGCGGCAGCGGGCCGGGCTACACGTTCGTGACGGTCTGCATGGCGCGCCTGCTGCCGAATGGCGTCAGGGACTTCAGCTTCGGCCCGAACCAGACCGGCATCCTCACGTTTTCGGACTTTCCGTCCTACGCGCCGCCCGAGGACGCCTCCTACGCATTGATGACCGCGCACGGCTTGCTGCGACAGGCCGACAGCAAGCTCGTGGTCGGAGGCTACGTCGCTGAAGGCACCGACATCCGTGCAACGGTGACTCGACTGCTCGCGAACGGCACGCTCGATCCGTCCGTCGCGGTGCAGCCGGTGACGTTCGAGTTTTCCCGCAACGCAGTCGCCAACCAGAGCATCATCCTCGCCGTCGCGCAGCAGGCCGATGGCAAGCTCGTCGTCGCGGGCCAGACGAACCGCGCCGGAACCGACCCGCCGAATTCCGATATCGTGGTCGCGCGCCTCCGCCCGGACCTGACGCTCGATCCTTCATTCAACGGCACGGGCATCCGCATCGTTGCGTTCGACCTGGGCGGCGACAATACCGACACTGCAGGGGCTATCGGGATCCAGCCCGACGGCAAGATCGTCGTGGCCGGAGCCGCGAGAACCGCGACCCGGGGTTTCGACGCCGCCCTGCTGCGCCTGAACGCCGACGGCAGCCGCGATTCTTCGTTCGGCAACAACGGCGCCGCATGGTTCGACTTCGGCCGGCAGAAGGACGACATCGCGAGCAGCGTGAAGATCGATGCGGCCGGGCGCATCTGGATCTCCGGCGTGCGGCAGTACGACGGCAACGACTACGATTTTCTCGTCGCACGCGTGCGTGCGGACGGCAGTGCGCTCGACAGCGACTTCTGCGGCAGCGGCTTCCGCGCCGTCGCCTTCGATCTGGATACCAGGAAGACCGACGTCGTCTACGACATGCTGCTCCAGTCCGACGGCAAGGTCGTGCTCGCCGGCTATGCCTCGACCGATGCCGGCAGCAATTTCGCGACCGCGCGCTTGAGGACCGACTGCGCCCTCGACGCGACCTTCGGCAGCGGCGGCAAGCTGTATGGCTCGTTCGACGCCTCGATGGCCGGCAACGACGGCACCGCGGTCGCATTCGGCGGCAGCGGTGTCGTGCTGGCCGGCTTCGCCTCTGCCATCGAAGTCGACGGGCAATTCGGCATCGCGCAGATCAAGCTCGACCTCATCTTCAGCGACGCATTCGAGCATTGAGTACGCGAGGCCGACGTGCAGTGCGTCGAGTCGGGCTCAGGCCAGCGTCTTCCAGGCCGCCGTCAATGCATCGCGCACGAGGTCCTCGCGTGCCGCGGCGAGGCGCACCAGCGTGCAGCCCTGCCGGCCCCATGCCCCCTTCGCCGGAGTGAACGCGGGATCGACGCGCATGAACAGTTCCTGCTGCTCGGGCGCGAGCTTGACCATGCCGGTCGCATCGTCGGGAAGCGTCGCGAAGATCCTGTTGCGCACGCGGAAATCGGCATGGCCCATGTGCGCGCCCTCGACCGCTTCGGGGAACTCGAGCGCGATGCGGCGGAAATCGTCGGGTGTCATGTCGTCAACTCGCGTGGAGGGGGCGACTATTCGCCGAGCGCGGCCTGGGTCTTCTTCGGCAGGTTTGCGCGCACCAGTTCGTACGAACGCCGCACGAAACCGGCCAGTTCGTCCTGGGTGAATCGCTCCGGCTCGGTGACGCTGACCCAGAACGCGCGCGCCATGTAATGCGCCGGCGCCATTCCGGGTTGCTCGGTCATTTCAAGGAAGCGCTCGGAATCGACCTTGAACGACAGGCGCCCGCGGTCGGGGCCGAGCGCGCACATCACCACGAACATCTTGTTCGCGACGCTCCAGACGAGGTCCACTTCCCACTTGATCGAGCGGGTCGCGCCGGGCCAGCGTGCGCACAATGCGTCGAGGTCGGTGTCGCGCATGCCGGTCGTCTTCGCTGCCATTCTGCCGCCACCCGCAAAAGTCGGCATCGTAACCGGAGCCGCGTAGCGATGATACCGAGCGCGGCCCCGCCGGACCGGATGCGCGCCCGCACGCGCCGCCCCGGCTCGGCACGTGGCATCCTGTGCCGGATGAACGAGCGATCGTCCCGGCCCGCTCCCGCGCTGAAGCCGCCGTCGAGCGCGCGCGCCCGCGGCCGCGCGTTCACGACCCGCGACGGCCATCGCCTGCGCCTGCGACCGCTGCGGCCCGACGACGTCGAAGCGCTCAAGCGCGGCTTCGCGCGGCTGACGCCGGATCAGGTCCGCCAGCGCACGTTCCATCGCATGAACGAACTCACGGACGAAGCAGCACAGCGGCTCGCGCAGGTGGACGCGGCGACGGCGGCCGCCTATGTCGTCGTCGACGACGACGGCGAATTCCACGGCGAGGCGCGACTGCACGAGACGACGCGCGGCGAGTCGGCGGAGTTCGCTCTCGTCGTCGACCCGCAGATGCTCGGAGTCGGCATCGGGCGCGCACTCATGCGCCGCCTGCTCGAGGAGGCGCGCCGGCGCGGATTGCGCGAGCTGTGGGGAACGGTGCTGGCCGAGAATTCGTTGATGCTCGATTTCGCCCGTCGGCTCGGCGCCCGGCGAGAGATGGTCGCCGGCGAGCACGATCTCGTGCGCGTGCGCTTCGAACTGCGTATCGTGTGACGCACGCCGCCTGAGGGCGTCGCCCGCGTGCCTTGCCGCCGATCGGGCAGAAGGCCGGTCCGGGTCGGGACAGGCGTGTCGCTCGGGGCGTCGGATTCCGTTTACTGCTTCAGGTGCCCGCGAATTCGCGTTGCGCGCCCGATCGCCAATCCGGAGATTCGCATGAACCGGCAAAGTCGCTCCGTCGTCCGTCCGTCACGTCCGCGCCGCCGCGCCCGGGCCGCCATTGCACTGCTGGTCCTGCTTGTCGGGAGCGGCGTGGCGATGGCGCAGCAGATCATCGCGCACGTGATCGCCGGCGGCGGCGGTATCAGCCACTCACCGGGCAACTGCCGCGCGCTCGAGGGCAGCATCGCCGAAACCGCGGTCGGCACGTCATCCGGTGCCGGCTACACGCTGAGCGCGGGGTACTGGGCCGGGCCCGGCAGCGCGCGACGCGATTCCGTCTTCCGCAACAGCTTCGAGGAGTGCAACTGATGAACGGCTCGATCCGTCGGTTCCGCATGATCGCGCGCGCCGCGCTGCGCCGCACGTCGTTCACCGCAACGTTCGCGCTCGCAGTGTTCGCGCTACCCGCAGCTGCCGATCCGCAATTGCCGGACTTCGTCTACCAGGGACGTCTGGAGCAGAATGGCGCGCCCGCGAACGGCAATTTCGACCTCGCCTTCGCCCTGTACGATGCCCCGGCGGCAGGCAACCAGGTCGGCGCCACCATCAACGAACTCGCGTATCCGGTCAATGCCGGCGTGTTCAGCATCTCGTTGGCTTTTCCCGGCGCATTCACCGGAACCCAGCTGTACCTGCAGGTATCCGTCCAGGGGACACCGATGCTGCCGCGCCAGCCGGTAGCGACAACACCTGTCTCCCAGTTCACGCTGACCGGCACGACGGGCCCGGCGGGAGGCGACCTCACCGGATCGTATCCGAATCCTTCGATCGGCTTCGGCGCGGTGACGAACAGCAAGATCGCCGCCGGATCGGTGAGCAATTCCAAGCTCGCCGACAGCAGCGTGACCAGCACCAAGATCGCAACCGCAGCGGTCGGCTCGACCGAAATCGCCAACGGCGCCGTCGGCACGAGCCAGATCGCGAACGACAGCGTCACGCGCGGCAAGATCGCTGGCGGGTACTCCAATGGCGCCATTGCAGTCACGGTCGGCGCACACGCCTGCAACGATTACGACGTTGGCATACCCGGCGTACAGCCGGGGGACATCCCGATCTTCGCCACTCAGGCTGGCGCGACGCTTCCCGCCGGGCTGATCGCAACGGCGCTCAACTCGCCGAGCGCCGGCACCGTGAAGCTGCGCGTCTGCAACATGCTCGGCTCGAGCGTTTCATCCGGGTCCGTGCCGGTCTACGTCATCACGTTGCGCTGATCGACCGACCGTGCTGGCGTGCGGCGGGAAAGGACGGCCCGCCCGTGCTGGTCAGGCATTGCGGGCGACGCGGGCGCGCTGCCGCATACGCTGCTGCAAGCGCTCGAAATAAAGGTAGATCACCGGCGTGATGTAGAGCGTCAGCAACTGCGACGTGACGAGGCCGCCGACCACGGCGAGGCCGAGCGGCCGGCGCGCTTCCGCACCGGCGCCGAAGCCGAGCGCGATCGGCAGCGTGCCCATGAGCGCCGCGAACGTCGTCATCATGATCGGACGGAAGCGGATCACGCAGGCGTCGAGGATCGCGCGCTCCGGGTCTTCGCCCTCGCGCTGCTTCTCCAGCGCGAAGTCGATCATCATGATCGCGTTCTTCTTGACGATGCCGATGAGCATGATCAGGCCGACCGCGCCGTAGAGGTCGAGGTCCTTGCCGAACACCATCAGGGTCAGCAACGCGCCGAACACCGCGGTCGGCAGGCCGGACAGGATCGTCAACGGGTGGATGAAGCTCTCGTACAGGATGCCGAGCACGAGGTAGATCACGAACACCGCCAGCAGCAGCAGGACGCCCATTCCGGACAATGAATCCTGGAACTGCTGCGCGGTGCCCTGGAACGAGGTGGTGATCGTGTCCGGCATGTGCAGTCCGGCGACGGTGCGATCGACACCGGAGACCGCGTCGCTGAGCGACATGCCCGGCCCCAGGTTGAACGAGACGGTGACCGCCGACACCTGGCCGAGGTGATTGATCGTCGCGGGCCCGACCGAATTGCCGACATGCGTCACTGCGGAGAGCGGCACCAGCTGCGATGCGGCGCCTGCCGTCGCGTCGCCAGCGGCCCCCTTCGGCGGCAGCGTCGGCGTGACATAGATCGCGGACAACACCGTCGTGTCCGCCTGGCGTGCCGGATCGACCTGCAACAGCACCCAGAACTGGTCCGACGCAGTGTAGATCGTCGACACCTGGGCCGGCCCGAATGCGTAGTAGAGCGCGTTCTCGATCGCGTCCGGCGTGACCCCGTACGCGGCCGCAGCGTCGCGGTCGATCGTGACGTCGAGTTGCGGGTTCGCGATCAGCATGTCGCTGTTCACGTCGAGGAACCCGGGCAGCTTCGAAAGCGCGGCGACCAGCTTCGGCGTCCACTCGAACAAGCGCTTCGTGTCGGTGTCCTGCAGGACGAACTGGTAGGTGCTGTTGGTCAGCTTGCCGCCGATGCGGATCAGCGGCAGGTTCTGCGCGAACGCCTGCAGGCCGGCGATGCCCTGCAGCTTCGGGCGGATCTCCTGCACGACCGCGTCGGCGCTCTTGCGCTCGTGCGGTGGCTTGAGGTTCACGATCATGCGACCGAGGTTGAGCGTCGCGCTGCTGCCGCCGGCGCCGACGAACGCCATCACGTTGTCGACGTTGGGATCGTTGCGCAGGATCTCGGCCGCCTTGCGCTGCTTCTCCATCATCGCGTCGAAACCGATGTCCTGCGCGGCCTGGGTGAACACGAACAGCTGGCCGGTGTCGTCGTTCGGCAGGAAGCCCTTCGGCACGCGCGCGCCGAGGAAGCCGGTCGCGACGATCAGCGCGAAGAACACCATCAGTACGACGAAGCGGTGGCGCACGCCGACCTGCAGGGTACGGCCGTAGAACGACTGCATCGCGTCGAACGCGCGCTCGAACGCCTGGTACAGGCGCCCGTGCGTGCCGCCGTGCAGCGGCTTGAGCATGCGGCTGCACAGCATCGGGGTCAGGCTCAGCGAGACGAAGCCGGACACCAGCACCGCGGCGACGATGGTGACCGCGAATTCCTTCAGCAGGCGCCCGATGATGCCGCCCATGAACACGACCGGGATGAACACCGCCGCGAGCGACAGGGTCATCGAGACGATCGTGAAACCGATCTCGCGCGCGCCGTCGAGCGTCGCGGTCAGGCGGTCCTTGCCCATCTCGAGGTGGCGCGAGATGTTCTCGAGCATGACGATCGCGTCGTCGACGACGAAACCGACCGCGAGCGTGAGCGCCATCAGCGACAGGTTGTCGATGCTGAAGTCGAGCGCGTACATGACCGCGAAGGTGCCGACGATCGACATCGGCAGGGCGAGCGACGGGATCAACGTCGCCGGCAGGTTGCGCAGGAACACGAAGATCACCAGCACGACCAGGCACAACGCGAGCAGCAGGCTGAACTTCACGTCGGACACCGATTCGCGAATGCTCTGCGAACGGTCGTAGATCACGTCCAGCTGCGCGCCGGCCGGCAGCGAGCGCTGGAACGCCGGCAACATCTTCCTGATGTCTTCGACCACCTGGATCGTGTTCGTGCCCGGCTGCTTCTGGATCGCGAGCACGACGCCCTGCTCGCCGTTGATGATCGCGCCGCCCTTGTCGTTCTGCACGCCGTCGTAAACCCTGGCGACGTCCTTGAGGCGCACCGGCGCGCCGTTCTGGTAGCTGACGATGAGCTCGCCGAACGCGGCGGCGTCGTACAACTGTCCGCCGACCATCACGTTGTAGATGCGGTTCGGCCCGTACAGCGTGCCGGTCGGCAGGTTCACGTTGCCCTTGCCGATCGCCGTCGCCACGGTGTCGATGCCGAGGCCGCGCGCGGCGAGCGCATCCGGATTGAGGTCGATGCGCACCGCGTATTTCTGCGAACCGTAGACGTTGACCTGGGCCACGCCGTTGACGGTCGAGATGCGCTGCGCGAGCGTGTTTTCGGCGTACTCGTCGAGCGTCGACAGGCGCAGCGTCTTCGAGGTGAACGCGACATAGAACACCGGCGAGTCGGCCGGATTCACTTTCTTGAACGTCGGCGGCGTCGTCATCTGCGTCGGCAGCTGGCGCAACGCCGAGGAGATCGCCGCCTGCACGTCCTGCGCGGCCGCGTCGATGTTGCGGTCGAGCGCGAACTGCAGCGTGATGCTGGTCGAGCCGAGTGCGCTCGACGAAGTCATCGAATCGAGTGCGGGGATCGTCGAGAACTGCTTCTCGAGCGGTGTCGCGACCGCCGACGCCATCGTCTCCGGCGAAGCGCCGGGCAGGCTCGCCGACACCTGGATCGTCGGGAAGTCGACGTTCGGCAAGGCCGCGACCGGCAACAGGCGATAACCGGTGATGCCGAACACGAGGATGCCGAGCATGACCAGCGTGGTCATGACCGGGCGCCGGACGAAGACCTCGGACACGCTCATGGTCGCGCACTCATGGCTGCGCGACTTGCAGCGGCGCCTTGTCCTCGACGCGCGATTGGCCGTCGAGCACGACGGTCTCGCCCGCCGCGAGTCCCTTGTCGACGACCGCTTCGCCCGCGACGACGCGAGCGACCTTCACCGCGCGCTGTTCCGCCGTATGGTCGGCGCGTACGACGAACACATAGGCGCCATCCGGGCCGTTCTGCACGACCTGCTGCGGCACCACGACCGCGTTCGCATCGTGGCCGAGCGTGAGGCTCACGCTGACGAGCTGGCCCGGCCACAGCACATGGCCATCGTTGCCGAACTCGGCACGCAGTTTCACGGTGCCGGTCGCGGTGTCGACCGCATTGTCGATGAAGGCGACCTTGCCCTCGACCGGCTTGTCGACGCCGATGACGCTCGCCTGCGCAGCGAGCGCGCCGCCCTTCTGCGCGAGCTGGACGCGCCCCAGCAGCGCGGACGGCAACGAGAAGCTGACGTAGATCGGCTCGATCTGGTTGATCGTCACGAGCGGATTGGTGTCGTTCGCCTTCACCACGTTGCCGGACTGGATCAGGATGCGGCCGATGCGCCCGCTGATCGGCGCGTGGATATCGGTGTACGAGAGCGTGACCTTCGCCGCGGCGACGTTCGCCTCGTCGACCTTCACGCTGGCGATCGCCGCCTGCAGGTTCGTGCGGTATTGCTCCATCTGGTCGGCGGAGAGATAGCCCTTGGCCGCGATGTCCTGGTAGCGCTTGACCTGCGAGCGCGCCTGTTCGAGCGCCGCCTGGTCCTTTGCCTGCGCCGACAGGGCTTGCTGCAAGGCGGCCTGCGCGGGGCGCGGATCGATACGGAACAACAGCTCGCCGGCCGTCACGTCTGCGCCGTCCCTGACCCGCGCCTCGAGCAGTTGGCCGTCGACGAGGGACTTCACCGCGACGCTGTTGATCGCCTCGACGCTGCCCGGCGCGCTGACCAGCACCGGCATGTCGCGCGTCGTGGCGGTGACGACGGTGACCGGCGCCGGAGCGGCCTTCGGCGGCGCGTGCTCGCGCGAACAGGCCGCCGCGAGCGCGAGCGCCGCCAGCACGACGCCGCGACACGCGGCCCATCGCAGGGAGTGGCGCCTGCTCATTCCTCGACCATTCCTCGTTCCATCGCTCCACGTCCCGGCACAGCCATCGCGGCGCATAGTTTGACCCATCGCGGCACGCAGGTTCCGGCCGGGGCTGGTAAACACAGGGTAAAGACGCCACATGACCTCCGACCTACCGAAGCAGGGGGGCCGCCGCTACACTGCGCGCCCTCGCGCTGTGCAGGATTCCCCTGCTTCGGCGCTGCCGTCGTTTCCGGAACCGCATGAACCGATTGATCGCCCCGCCCCTGCCGAGTTCGAACCGCCAGCGGCGCTACTGGTCCGCGCCGCACGGCGCCGCGCTCGCGCTCGCGCTGGCCGAAAGCGGTCGCGCCCATGCAGGCCTGGTCGTCGCGGTCGCGCGCGACACGCATGCGGCGCATGCGCTCGAAGCCGAGCTCGCGGTATTCGCCGGCGACGACATCGAAGTGCTGCAGTTTCCGGACTGGGAAACCCTGCCCTACGACCTGTTCTCGCCGCATCCGGACATCATTTCGCAGCGCGTCGCCGCCCTGTATCGCCTGCCGTCGCTGAAGCGCGGCGTGCTCGTCGTGCCGGTCGCGACCCTGATGCAACGCCTCGCGCCGCGCAGCTACATCAGCGGTTCGGGTCTCGTGCTCGAACTGAAGCAGAAGCTCGACCTCGCGCACGAGCAGCGCCGCCTCGAGGCGGCCGGCTACCGCAACGTGCCGCAGGTGCAGGAGCCGGGCGATTTCGCCGTGCGCGGCGCCCTGCTCGACATCTTCCCGATGGGCAGCCCGACGCCGTACCGGATCGAGCTGTTCGACGACGAGATCGAATCGATCCGCACGTTCGACCCGGAAACGCAGCGCTCCGACCACAAGGTCGAGGCCGTGCGCCTGCTGCCGGCGCGCGAATTCCCGCTTACCGAGGAGTCGGCGAAGGCATTCCGCAACACCTTGCGCGAGCGCTTCCCGATCGACCCGCGCCATTGCGCGCTGTACCAGGACATCAAGGAAGGGGCGACGCCGGCCGGCATCGAGTACTACCTGCCGCTGTTCTTCAGGCAGACCGAGACGCTGTTCGACTATCTCTCCGACGACGCGCTGTTCGTGCTCGCCGAGGGCGCACTGGAAGCGGCCGACACGTTCTGGACGCAGACCGGCGCACGCTACGAACAGCGCGCGCACGACGTCGAGCGCCCGGTGCTGCCGCCGGTCGAGCTGTACCTGCCGCCGCAGCAATTGCGCGAACACCTCAATGTCGCCCTGCGCGTCGACGTGGTCGCGAAAGGCACGTCTCCCTCACCCGGCGCTGCGCGCCACCCTCTCCCGCAAGCGGTAGAGGGAAGTATCGAGCGGCCTGCGACCGCTGATCGCCGGATGGAACACGCCGTCGACATCGGCACGCAACCCGCGCCGAACCTGCCGCTCAATCGCAAGGGTGAAGAGTCCGGCGATGCGCTGCGACACTTCCTCGACGCCTATCCGGGACGCGTCCTCATTGCGACCGATTCGGCCGGTCGACGCGAGGGACTGATCGAACAGCTCGCGGCGGCGCGCCTGCGCCCGCAGACCTACGCGGACTGGCAGCAGTTCGCGGGGGACACGAATCGCTTCGGAATCACCGTCGCCCCGCTCGAACAGGGCTTCGCGCTGACCGATCCCGCATTGACCGTGCTCACCGAGCGCGAACTGTACGGCGAGCGCGCGCAGCAGGTGCGCCGGCGCAAGCGCGCCGCGCGCGATCCGGAAGCGGTGCTGCGCGACCTGTCGGAACTCGTCGCCGGCGCACCGATCGTGCACATCGATCACGGCGTCGGTCGCTACCAGGGCCTCATCAAGCTCGATGTCGGCGGCCGGGCCCAATACGGCGAAGAGCCGTCCGAATTCCTCGCGATCGAATACGCCAAGGGCGACAAGCTGTACGTGCCGGTGGCGCAACTGCATCTCGTCTCGCGCTATTCCGGCACCGCGCCCGAACTCGCGCCGCTGCATGCGCTCGGCGGCGATGCATGGGAGCGTGCGAAGAAGAAGGCCGCACAGAAGGTCCGCGACGTCGCGGCCGAGTTGCTCGCGATCTACGCGCAGCGCGAGGCGCGCCAGGGCACCGCGATCGCGGTCGACCATGAAATGGCCGAGCAGTTCGGCGCCGCTTTCCCGTTCGAGGAAACGCCGGACCAGGCCACCGCGATCGAAGCGGTCATCGCCGACCTCGCCGCGGCGCGACCGATGGACCGCGTCCTCTGCGGCGACGTCGGCTTCGGCAAGACCGAAGTCGCGCTGCGCGCCGCATTCGTCGCCGCCACCGCCGGCAAGCAGGTCGCGGTGCTCGCGCCGACCACCCTGCTCGCGCAGCAGCACTACCAGAACTTCCGCGACCGCTACGCCGATTGGCCGATCCGGGTCGAGGTGCTGTCGCGCTTCAAGTCGAAGAAGGAGATCGACGCCGCGCTGGCCAAGCTCGCCGACGGCCAGATCGACGTGATCATCGGCACTCACAAGCTGGTCCAGCCCGACGTGCGCTTCAAGGACCTCGGCCTCGTCATCATCGACGAGGAGCAGCGTTTCGGCGTGCGCCAGAAGGAGGCGCTCAAGAAACTGCGCGCCGAGGTCGATCTGCTGACCCTGACCGCGACGCCGATCCCGCGCACCCTGAACATGGCGATGGCCGGCCTGCGCGACCTGTCGATCATCGCGACGCCGCCGGCGCACCGCCTCGCGGTGCAGACCTTCATCGGTCCCTACGACACTGCAACGATCCGCGAGGCAATGCAGCGCGAGCATGCGCGCGGCGGCCAGGTCTACTTCCTGCACAACGACGTCGAAACGATCGAGAAGACCGCGCGCGAACTCGCCGAGCTCATGCCGGACGCGCGCATCCGCATCGCCCACGGGCAAATGCCGGACCGCGAGCTCGAGCTGATCATGCTCGACTTCTACCGCCAGCGCTTCAACGTGCTGGTCGCGACCACGATCATCGAATCCGGCATCGACGTGCCGAGCGCGAACACGATCATCATCAATCGCGCCGACCGCTTCGGGCTCGCCCAGCTGCACCAGTTGCGCGGACGCGTCGGCCGTTCGCACCATCGCGCCTATGCGTACCTGATGGTGCCGGAGGGCCGCTCGATCACCGCCGATGCGGAGAAGCGCCTCGAAGCGCTCGCCTCGCTCGACGAACTCGGCGCCGGCTTCACGCTCGCTACCCACGACCTCGAGATCCGCGGCGCCGGCGAACTGCTCGGCGAAGAACAGAGCGGGCAGATCGAGGAAGTCGGCTTCTCGCTCTATACCGAGATGCTCGATCGCGCGGTGCGCGCGCTGAAACAGGGCAAGGTGCCCGACTTCGACCTGACCAGCGAGCACGAAGCCGAAATCGAGCTGCACCTGCCGGCGCTGATCCCGGACGACTACCTGCCCGACGTCAACACGCGCCTGACCCTGTACAAGCGCATCGCGAGCGCGCGCAATGCGGACGATCTCGCCGAGCTCCAGGTCGAGATGATCGACCGCTTCGGCCTGCTCCCGGATCCGGTCAAGCACCTGTTCGCGGTGACCGCGCTGAAGCTCGCGGCGACGCCACTCGGCATCCGCAAACTCGAACTCGGCGCGAACGGCGGGCGCGTGATCTTCCGGCCACAGCCGGCCGTCGAGCCGTTGACCATCATCAAGTTGATCCAGTCGCAACCGCGCGTGTATGCGCTCGACGGCCAGGACAAGCTGAAGTTCAAGATGCCGCTGGAAGGCGCCGTCGAACGCCTGCGCACCGCGAACGACCTGCTGCGGACGCTCGGCGCGCACATCGCGGCGTGACGGAGCCGGACCGTCGCCGCCGCTTCAGGCCCGCGGCGACGCGGCCCCCGCGTCGCCGCGCCGCAGATCCATGGATCAGAACAGACGGTCGAAGCCGTCGGCGAAAATCGTATCGTCCTGATACGGGACGCAGGCGGAGAATTCCGACGTGTTGCCCGCGCCGCTCGCGCCGGTGGTCGCCGTGGCCGTGATGCCATCACCCGGGAACAGCGGCGTCTGGCGTGAATGCAGGTCGGCGCTGATCGCGGCGGCGCCGTCGCCGCCGATCACCGCCTTGGTGATCGACACCGTCACCGCGGCGATCCAGTACTCGCCCTGCCGGTTGTCGCCGGCGGGGCAACCACCACGGGTGCCGTAGAAGTCGATGCGATAGTCGCCGAGCGTCGAGTCGAGCAGGCCCGTGAAATGCCCGCTCGCCGCGCCACCGCGTGCGCTCGCGAGAACCGGATAGTTCTGCCCACGATTGGCATAGTCGGGCGCCTGGGCCATGGCGTCGACATCGTTGGCGAGGACGCCGGCGTCGACGAGGTCGATACCCAGGCCGCCGTTGGCGTAGATGGTGTTCTCGCGCACGCGGTTGAGCTTGCCGATCTGGATCCATACGCCCTGGTCGGCGTTGTAGCCGATCAGGTTGTAGCGGATCACGTTCGACGTCGGCGCGTCGTTGGGATCGCCCGCGAGGCGGATGCCCGCAGCGCCGTTGCCGTGCGCAGTGGTGCCGGCGAAGAAGCCGATCGCGTTGCTCTCGATCGTATTGCGCTGCGCACCGCCGTTGGCGAGGTAGATTCCGGCCTGCGCGTTGTCGCCGATGAAATTGCTGCTGATCTCGTTGTCGTGACCCGCCAGGTAGATCCCGCGCGCCGCGTTGGGCAGGCTCGTGTAATTGCCATCCGCACCGCCGCTCCAGTCCACGCCGATCAGATTGCCCATGATCTGGTTGTCGTGGCTGCCCGCCGGCGATCCGCCGGACAGACTGCCGAACACGAGGATGCCGCTGCCGGTGCTCGAGCCTCCGATGATGTTGCGAGCGGCCGGATCGTCGCTGCCGATCTCGGTGTCGTGCGCATTGGCGTCGACGCGTATGCCTGCGCCATTGGACTGCAACGCATGGCCGCTGGCGCTGCCGCCGAAGCGGTTGCCCTCGATCGCGCTGCCGCTGCCTGCACCGAGCGCGATCGCTGCTTCGGAGAAACCGCTGAAAGCGAGGCCCTTGGCGAACAGCGACGCCGCGTCGCCGGCACTCGTCGGAATCTGCAGCCCCTTGGTAACCGATGCGTTGTCCGCTTCGAGCACGATGCAGAACTTCGCATCGGTACCCCGGTCGAGATCGTTGACCGACGAACCGGCCTGCGTGTAGCCGTTGACGATCAGCGGCACGGTGATCGACGGCAGCGGCGAACCGAGCGCGATCACGTGCGGGCCGCAACCGCTGCCGATGTCGAAGCTGATGAGGCCGCTACCGTGGGCGTTCGCGCCGGTGATCGCGCTGCGCAGCGAACCGGCGCCGCTGTCGCTGGTGTTGGTGACGACCTGCAGGAAGCTGTCGTCGATGCTCGATTCGAACGCGCCGCGATCGGGCGCCGTGCCGACCACGCGCGCACGGCCGGCAAGGTCCGTCGACGGCAGCCCGCCGCGCACGTCGCTGCTGCCGGTATTGATCACCGGCGACGGCGGCGACTCGATCGGCCGGTACTGGGAATCGAGCTTCGGATCCGTGCTGGTCAGGCCTGTCGGCGGAATGAACGGCGACGGATAGCTGTGCGTGCCGATGTCGTCGTTGACGAGTGACAGGAATGAGGAATCGGAGACGAGGTCGTGATGTGACCCCTGCGTGTTGCCGTAGATGATCGTGTTGTCGATGTACGCGATCGCGCCGCTGCCGCTGATCAACACGTTGACGCCATCATTGTCGTTGCCGACGACCGTGTCGTTGACCAGCTCGAACGTCAGGCTGTCGTCGTTGTAAGCCGCGAGGTCGATCGCGCCGGCGTTGGCGATGTGGTTGCCCGCGACGACGGTGTCGACGATGCGCACGGTGACGCCGTCGTCGTCGCCGTCTGCATCCCAGTAGACCGAGATGCCGCCTCCCGACGTACCCGTGCCATTGACGAATGCGCTGCGGCGGATCGAAATTTCGCTGCCGGACGGCACGTCGGGATCATCATCGTATTCCGCGTCGTGAGAGATGTAGAGCGGCGCATGCAAGGTCAGCCCCTCGATCGTGAGGCTGCCGCGCGGATTCAAGTCCAGATAGCCGGTGATCACGGTGTTGCCAAGCTCGATGTCGCGACCCGTGCAACCGGCGGTGTAGCCGCCACGCAGGTTCGCGCCTGCGGCGATCCGTTGGCTGGCGCTGATCTGATAGGTGCCCTGCACCACCTGGATGTTGAGTGGGCTCGTGCGCGCGCGTTGCAGCGCATCCTGCAGTGCGCTCTGGCTGTCCGCGCAGTAGTCGGCGGGATCCGCATGTGCGGCCGGCGCACCCAGCGCGAGCCCAAGTAGCATCGCTGCGAACGCGCGGCGGAATGGGATGAAAACGGACTTTTCCAGTGTGTGCAGCGTCATCTTTACATCCTCGCCAGGGGCAGCGTGCCCGCCTGACAAGAGCTACACGCAGGTCGGGGCGAAATGCGGGCACGGGCGTGGCCGTGCGTCGAAGATGGTCCTCGCCGGGATTCGCATGCTGAACGGAGGTGCGCCAGCGAAACGCGATTCGCCGCGATGATCGAATGCCGGCCTTCATCCGCGCTCGTCGCCGCAAGCGTCGACCCTGTCACGGCGAACAAATCCACTCGTACTATTCTGCAGAGGGGAGCCGGAGACCATCCAGGGAGATCCACATGCCTATCGCGAAGTGCAGGACGATTCTTTGTGCGGGTTTGTATGCAGCGCTGGCCGCGACGACAGCCGGGGCGGCTTCGGCGAACGCGGAGCTGAGCGCGAAGATCCAGCGGTTCGAAGCCACGCTCGACGACGCAACGACCGATTTCCGCAGTTACATCGTCTTCTTCGATCCGACACTCAAGTCCGCCACGGCCACGGACATCACGGACACCCTTTCTGCAGCGTCGGCATTCGCCGGTGTCCGACTCGCCCCCGTGCGACGCCTCGCCACGGGCGGATGGCTGGTCGCTGCGAGCGGCAGTCCGAGCCGCTCGCAGGCGAACGATGTCATGCGCGAACTCGCGATGCGGCCGGAGATCTCGCACGCGCAACCGGACTACCGCTATCAGGCGGCCTCGGCGGATCCGGGCTTCGGTGCGCAATGGCACCTAACCGGTGTCGTCGCGCCGAGCTACGACTGCATGCCCGCCGCGACCTGCAAGCAGGCCGGTGCGAACGTCGTCGCCGGGTGGAGCCGCAGCACCGGCACCGGCATCGTGATCGCGGTGCTCGACACCGGCTACACCGAGAACATCGATATCACGCAGAACCTCGCCGCGGCCAATGTGACTACCCACAAGGTCGGCTACGACTTCGTTTCCAGTTCTCCAGTCAACTACGACCTCAACGATCCGGCGATCGGTGACGCATCGGGACGCGATGCGAATGCTCACGATCCCGGCGACTATTCGGGCGGCGCCCACTCGTCCTGGCACGGCACGCACGTGATGGGCCTGGCCGCGGCGGCGTACAACAACAACGTGTACGGTGCCGGCGTCGCACCGAACGCGAAGCTGCTCCCGCTGCGCGTGCTCGGCGTCGGCGGCGGATCCGATTCCGACATCGCGGACGCGATCATCTGGGCATCCGGCGGCATCGTGGGCGGTGTCGACTACAACTCGACGCCCGCGAAGGTCATCAACATGAGCCTCGGCGGCGCCCATGCCTGCACGCCTTCGTCCAACGTGCAGCTCGCCATCAACGCGGCGCGCGCGAACGGCACCATCGTCGTCGTCGCGGCCGGCAACAGTTCCATCGACGTCAGCGGCTTCAGCCCGGCCGGCTGCAGCGGTGTCGTCGCGGTCGGCGCGACCGGCTACACCGGCGCGATCGCCGCGCTCAACGGCGGCACGCCGTATTCGAACTACGGCGCCGGTGTCGCGCTCGGCGCGCCCGGTGGCGGCTACATCCGCGAGGTCGAGACCGGCTGGGTCTACGTGCCGGACTACTCGACGTTCAACACCGGCATCACCACGCCGGGCAGCGCGAGTTTTGCCGGTGACGCGGGCACCAGCATGGCGGCCCCGCTGGTGGCGGGGCTCGCCGCCTCGATCGCGGCGCTGAAGCCATGGCTGAGCCCGGACCAGATCAGGTCCTACATCACCGCCAACACGCATCCCTGGGGAACCAATGGCGTCCCGGCTGCAAGCAAGCCGATGGGCACCGGCCTGATGGATGCAGGAGCAGCGCTCACCGCGGCCGCGGGCGCGATCGCACCGACCGGCGCGACATTCACCGCGTCGCCGGCGTCGGTGACCATACCGGCAGGCTCGACCACCGCGCCGTACACGCTTTCATGGAGCGCGCCGGGATATGCGACGCTGGATGCCTATGCGAGCATCAATGGTGGTCCGCTCGGCTATGCCGGCCTGGTGACGACGAGTGGCAGCGCTCCGGAAGTCGCGACGTTCGGCCAGACGATCACCTGGTACCTCTACCCGCACGGGCACACGCCGACCAGCGCGCTGGTGAAGTCCGTGACGGTCACCTCGCACTACTGAGTCATGCCATGCTGCCGGAAGTCCTGCGGGGCTTCCGGCATGCCTGACATGCCGCCACGGTCGCATCGGCGCTTGCGGCGCGGGATTCGGCAATCGCCGTTGTCGTGCGACGCCGTCGGCGTGAACCGCACCTGTCCGCGAAATCCTCGATTGGCGCTGCGATTCAGGCGCGCCCCGTAGCCTCTTGCGCCGGACACCGGAATTCCCGGACGCGTCCTTCCCGCGCAACGAGGAGACATTCCATGAACCTGCGTACGACTGTATTCACTGCGATCAGCCTCGCCGTCGCATCCACGGCGTTGCCGGTCCTGGCGCAGCAAACGACGACGACCGAGACCACGACGACGACGACGGTCAAGAAGGGCCATCACCGCTACGTGTACTACGGTGACCACGACATCTACTTCGCGCCCGAAACCAAGGTCTACTACTGGCGCGACAGCGACGGCGCCGAGTGGCAGTCCGGCGTCGCGCTGCCGGAGACGTTCCGTGGCTACATCTCGACCGGCGGCATCGATATCGATCTCGATACCGAGAAGCCGTACGAGCGCAACGAGTGGGTGATCGAGCACTACAAGAAGAGCCGCGATCACGATTGATGCGCATCGGTGCGCCGGCAGTGCGGAGTGCTGCCGGCGCGCTCCTTCATTGCCGGCCTGCGGCGCGGCCCGCTAGACTGATGCGAGGAAAACGCAGGAACGACCCTCGCATTGGACACATCCCGCACCACCGGCAACGACCTGCTGCACCGGTTCCAGCTCGAACATGCGGGCATTCGGGGAGCGTTCGTCCGCCTCGAACGGAGCTGGCACGAGTTGCGCGCCAACGGCGACTACCCGGGCCCGCTCGGCGAAGTACTCGGGCACGCACTCGCGGCGAGCGCGCTGTTCACCAGCACGATCAAGTTCGACGGCCGCCTGTCGGTGCAACTGCAGGGAAGCGGCGACCTGGGCCTGCTCTTCGCCGAATGCACCCATGACGGTTGCATCCGCGGCATCGCGCGCTGGAACGGAACGCCACCGACGACGACGATACGCCTCGAACCGGATGCACGCCTCGCCATCACGATCGAGAACCGCATCGCCGACACGCGCTACCAGGGGATGGTCCCGGTCGAAGACGGCGACCTCGCCCACGCGTTCGAGCACTATTTCGAACGGTCCGAGCAATTGCCGACGCGCATCGTCCTTGCCGAAGCGAATGGACGCTGCGGCGGACTCATGCTGCAGCAGATCGCGCGTGAAGGCGGCGCCGGAGCCACCGACGAAGATGGCTGGAACCGTTCCAACCACCTGCTCGCGACCATGAGCAAGCGCGAGTTGCTCGAACTCGCGCCGGAGCAACTGCTGCTGCGCCTCTTCCATGAGGAAGGCGTTCGCCTGCAGCCGGCACAGCCGATCGAATTCGCGTGCACCTGCTCGCGCGAACGCGTCGAGGCGATGCTGC
>Ga0070665_100002809_pt1 | contig 18859 bp, 18 predicted proteins | sample KBSS13metaG_FD_65862 | JGI IMG/M metagenome (GOLD analysis project Ga0070665, IMG submission 65862) | Switchgrass rhizosphere microbial communities from Kellogg Biological Station, Michigan, USA - KBS S1-3 metaG | ecosystem: Host-associated > Plants > Roots > Rhizosphere > Soil ...
GTAGAAGACGCCCGGATGGCGGCCTTCCCATTCCTTGACCTGCACCTCGGCCTCGTCGCGGCTGATGCCGTGGCGCTCCTGGATGCGGCCGAGCAACTGGTCGCGCTTGCCGGCGATGACATCGAAGTCGTCGTCCGTCAACTTGCCCCATTGCTCCTTGACCTTGCCTTTGAATTGTTTCCAGTTGCCTTCGACGGTGTCGCTGTTCATAGAGTGCTCCTTTGCTTGGGATCGTTGGTCGCGGTCCCTGTGTCCGCGTGCCAAGAAATGTGGCGCGACGCACGCCCGAAAGCGGTAGGAAATGTCCGTGAACGCACCGTAGGCACTTGCTTACGGCGCCGCAGATAATCGATCGGCACCCTCTATAAAACCGAGACAACCCAAGCCACCGCACCATGGTCATCAGCAGCCTTCTCGACACCGATCTCTACAAGTTCACGATGATGCAAGCCGTGCTGCACGGCTTTCCGGGTGCGCGCGTCGAGTACCGTTTCAAGTGCCGCAACCCCGGCATCGACCTGGCGCAGTTCGCCGACGAGATTCGCAGCGAGGTGCGTGCGCTGTGTTCGCTGAAGTTTCTGGATGCCGAACTGACGTACCTGCGATCGTTGCGCTTCATCAAGAGCGACTTCGTCGACTTCCTCGGCCTGTTCCAGCTCAACGAGAAGTACATCGACATCGTGCCGCAGGCCAGTGGCGAACTCGCCATCACGATCAACGGGCCGTGGCTGCACACCATCCTGTTCGAGATCCCGGTGCTGGCCATCGTCAACGAGGTGTACTTTCGCAACACGCAGCCGCATGCCGACCATGCCGAGGGGCGAGGCCGGCTGAACGACAAGATCGCGCTACTCAAGGGCGATGGCTTGTCGGACCTGAAGATCGCCGACTACGGCACGCGGCGGCGCTTTTCCAAGCAGTGGCACGAAGAGGTGCTGCGAACACTGTCGACCGAACTGGGCACCGTGACGGTGCCGGCCAAGGTCGGCGCCGCCGGCCTTCCGCCACCGCAGTTCGCCGGCACCAGCAACGTGCTGTTCGCCATGAAGCTCGGCTTGCTGCCGCTGGGCACCATGGCGCACGAGTACCTGCAGGCCTGCCAGGCGCTCGGGCCGCGGCTGCGCGACAGCCAGGTGTTCGCCTTCGAGAGCTGGGCCCGCGAGTACCGCGGCGACCTGGGCATTGCCTTGTCCGACGTGTACGGCATGAGCGCCTTCCTGCGCGACTTCGACATGTACTTCTGCAAGCTGTTCGATGGCGCACGCCACGACAGCGGCGATCCGTTCCAGTGGGGTGAACGCATGATTGCGCACTACCAGTCGATGCGGGTCGACCCGCGCACCAAGGTGCTGATCTTCAGCGACGGCCTGACGGTGCCGCGCACGATCGAGCTTTACCAGCAATTTCGCGGGCGCTGCCAACTGGCTTTCGGCATCGGTACCAACCTGACCAACGACCTGGGCTACGAGCCGCTGCAGATCGTCATCAAGATGGTCCGCTGCAACGACCAGCCGGTGGCCAAGCTGTCGGACACGCCGTCCAAGAACATGTGCGAGGACGAGCGCTACCTGGCCTACCTGCGGCAGGTGTTCGAGATTGCCCAGCCCGACGCCGTGCCTGCCGCCCGCTGATGGACGGTGCGACCCTTTCGGCGCTGTGGGCCGTTCCGTTCGCCGGCCTGCTGCTGTCGATTGCGCTGTTCCCCCTGCTGGCGCCGACCTTCTGGCACCACCATTACGGCAAGGTGGCGGCGGCCTGGTCGCTGGCTTTCCTGCTGCCGTTCTGGGGGCAGTTCGGTGCCTACCTGGCCTCGCATGCGCTGGTGCATGCGCTGCTGGCGGAGTACGTGCCGTTCATCATCCTTCTCACCGCGCTGTTCGCGGTGGCCGGGGGCATCCATATCCGCGGCAACCTGCATGGCAGCCCGGCACTCAACACCGCCATCCTGGCCGTCGGCGCGGTGCTCGCCAGCCTGATGGGCACCACCGGTGCCTCGATGCTGCTGATCCGGCCGCTGATCCGGGCCAACGACAACCGCGTGCACAAGGTGCACACCGTCGTGTTCTTCATCTTCATCGTCTCCAACATGGGCGGCTCGCTCACGCCGCTGGGCGACCCGCCGCTGTTCCTGGGCTTTCTTCAGGGCGTGGAGTTTTTCTGGACCTTGAAGAACATCTGGCCCGACACGCTGTTCGTGGTGGGCGTGCTGCTGGTGCTGTTCTACGGCATGGACCGCTACTGGTACGCCAAAGAGGGCGTGCTGCCGGTCGATCCGACGCCTGACACGCGGGCGCTCGGCTTCGATGGCGCGCGCAACTTCGCGCTGCTGGCGGTGGTGATCGGGCTGGTGCTCATGAGCGGCTTGTGGAAATCAGACGTCGTGTTCGATGTCTACGGCACGCCGGTCGGCTTGCCCGGCCTGGTGCGCGATGCCGGCTTGCTGGTGGTGATCGGCCTGTCGCTGGCCATCACGCCGGCCAGCGTGCATTCGGACAACCAGTTCGAATGGGGCCCGATGATCGAAGTGGCCAAGCTGTTCGCCGGCATTTTTCTGACCATCGCCCCGGTGATCGCGATGCTCAAGGCCGGCGCGGGCGGCCCCTTCGGTGCCGTGGTGGCGGCCGTGACAGGCCCCGACGGCGAGCCCAGCCCGGCAATGTACTTCTGGGCCACCGGCATCCTGAGTTCGTTTCTGGACAATGCGCCGACCTACCTGGTGTTTTTCAACACCGCGGGTGGCGACCCGGAGGCGCTGATGACGTCGTATGCCTCGACTTTGGCCGCGATCTCGGCCGGCGCAGTGTTCATGGGCGCCAACAGCTATATCGGCAATGCGCCCAATCTGATGGTCAAGGCGATCGCCGAGAGCCGCGGCGTGCGCATGCCGTCTTTCTTCGGCTACATGGCCTGGTCGTGCAGCATCCTCGTGCCGTTGTTCATCCTGACCACCTTCCTGTTTTTCCGTTGAGGATTTCGTCATGAGCAAACCCAAACTCCTGATCGCCCGAGCCATCTTCCCCGACACCATCGCGCGACTTGCGCAGCACTTCGAGATCGAGTCGAACCAGGCCGACGAGGTCTGGGACAGGGCGCAACTGACAGCGCGCCTTGCGGGCAAGCAAGCCATGTTCAGTACCGGCACCGAGCGCATCGACGCGCAGGTGCTCGACGCCTGCCCCGAGCTGAAGATCGTGTCGAACATGTCCGTCGGCTACAACAACCTCGACACCACGGCCATGCACGCGCGCGGTGTCGTCGGCACCAACGCACCCGACGTGCTGACCGAAACAACCGCTGACTTCGGCTTCGCGCTGTTGATGGCCACCGCACGCCGCATCGCCGAAAGCGAGCATTTCCTGCGCGCCGGAAAGTGGACCAAGTGGTCCTACGACATGTTCGCCGGCGCCGACATCCACGGCGCAACACTCGGCATCATCGGCATGGGCCGCATCGGGCAAGGCATTGCGCGGCGCGGCGCCCTGGGCTTCGGCATGAAGGTGATCTACCACAACCGCTCCAGGCTCGATCCGGCGCTCGAGGCCGAATGCCGGGCGTCCTACGCAGGCAAGGAGGAATTGCTGAAGACCGCCGACCACGTCGTGCTGGTGGTGCCCTACACACCTGCCTCGCACCACACCATCGGCGCCGCCGAGCTGGCGCTGATGAAGCCGACCGCCACCCTCGTCAACATCGCACGCGGCGGCATCGTCGACGACGCCGCGCTCGCGGCCGCGCTGCGCGACAAGCGCATCGCCGCCGCGGGGCTCGATGTGTTCGAAGGCGAGCCGACCGTTCATCCCGATCTGCTGACCGTGCCCAACGTGGTGCTGACGCCTCACATCGCCAGCGCCACGATCCCCACGCGCATGGCCATGGCCAATCTGGCGGCCGACAACCTGATCGCGTTCTTCGAAGGGAAGGGGCCGTTGACGCCCGTGACGCCTTGAACGACTTCCCGTTGATTCTTCTTGCCCTGATCGGGCTGGCCGTGGTCCAGCTCGTCCTTGCCATCTGGCTGCTGGCACGCAAGCCGGCGCCAGCCGACCATTCGCAATTGCTGGGCGCGCTCGCTGCGATGGGTGCTTCCGCGGAGCGAACCGAGCGCGAACTGCGCCACGACATCGGCGAGAACGCTCGCGGCACGCGGCAGGAAACGGCACAGGTGTTTGCAACCTTCCAGCAGGCGTTGCTGCATCAAGGTGCCGAATCCACGCGCACGCAGAACGCTCAGATCGACGCCTTCGGTCAGCAACTCGCGCTGCTGCAGAAAACGCTCGCTGACACGCTCAACAAGCAGCTGCTCGACCTGAGCGAGTCCAACGCGCGTCGGTTGGCTGAAGTCCGCGCGACGATGGAGCAGCAGCTCAAGCAGCTCCAGGAGAGCAACGCCAGCAAGCTGGACGAGATGCGCAAGACCGTCGACGAGAAGCTGCAGACGACGCTCGAAGCGCGCCTGGGCGAAAGCTTCAAGCAGGTGGCCGATCGGCTCGAACAGGTCCACCGCGGACTCGGGGAAATGCAGACGTTGGCGCAGGGCGTAGGTGATCTCAAGCACCTGCTGACCAACGTCAAGACAAGGGGCATCTTCGGGGAAGCGCAGCTTGGCGCGTTGCTCGAACAGGTGTTCGCCGCCGAGCAGTACGCGGCGCAGGTGGCAACGCGGCCGGGTACTCGCAACTCGGTGGACTTCGCGATTCGCCTGCCGGGTCGCACGGCCGAAGGCGGCCCGCTGTGGCTGCCGATCGACGCCAAGTTCCCCAATGAAGACTACGAACGATTGCTCGATGCGCAGCAGCGGGCCGATCCGCTGGCCGCCGAAATTGCAGGCCGGGCGCTGGAGGCGCGCATCTGGCTGGAAGCGCGCGCGATCGAAGAAAAATACATCGAGCCGCCACACACCACCGACTTCGCCATCTTGTACTTGCCGACCGAAGGCCTGTACGCCGAAGTGCTGCGTCGTCCCGACCTGATGCAGAGCCTGCAGCGCAAGCATCGCGTGACGCTGGCCGGGCCGACCACGCTGCTGGCCATCCTCAATTCGCTTCAGATGGGCTTTCGCACGCTGGCGCTGGAGAAGCGATCGAGCGAGGTGTGGCAGGTACTGGGCGCAGTGAAATCCGAGTTCAGCAAGTTCGGTGATGTGTTGTCGAGGGTCAAGGCGCAGACGCAGACCGTGCTCAACACGCTCGACCAGGCACAGACGCGCAGCAACGTCATGAACCGGGCGCTGCGGCAAGTCGAGGCCATGCCCGAGGCGCAGGCGCAAGCCATGTTGCCGCTCACGCCCGACACCGACGAATTGGACCTGTGACGGGCTCCCTCGATCCGGTCGCGTCGCTGCGTGCGTCGGTCTGCTGCGGCAGCCTTGGGCGGCGCGCACCATGACCGCCGAATTGCTCCGCCTGATCCTCGCGCAGGTCTGCCTGCACGCGGCCATGACCGGCACGCGATTGGCGGCGCCGTTGCTCGCGCTGCAGCAGGGCTACAGCGCGGCAGCGGTCGGTGTGCTGCTGGCGCTGTTCGCGCTGACGCAGGTGTTCCTGGCGCTGCCGGCCGGGCGCTTCGCCGACCGGCACGGCCTGCGGCGGCCGTTGCTGATTGCGGTTGCATCGGCCACGTCGGGCGCGGCCTTGTGCGCGGCGTTTCCCATCTTTCCCGTGCTGTGTGTCGCGGCCCTGTTGACGGGCGGCGCCACCGGCATCGCGGTGATCGCGTTGCAGCGCCACGTTGGCCGCGCCGCGAAGAATCCGACGCAACTCAAGCAGGTGTTCAGCTGGCTGGCCATTGCGCCTGCGGCGGCCAACTTCGTGGGACCGTTCGCCACCGGCCTGCTGATCGACCACGCAGGGCAATCGCCTGGCGACCTGACGGGTTACCGGGCTGCCTTCGTGCTGTTGTTGCTGCTGCCGCTGGCGTGCTGGTTCCTGGCCCGCAGTGCCAAGGAGCTGCCGCTGTCGCCCGTGATGGCCGGCGCTGCGCGGCCGCGCGCCTGGGACCTGGTGGCGCAGCCGATGTTCCGGCGGCTGCTGTTCGTCAACTGGATGCAGTCGGCCTCATGGGACGTGCACACCTTCGTGCTGCCGCTCCTGGGCCACGAGCGCGGCCTGAGCGCGTCGGTGATCGGCTCGATCCTCGGTGCCTTCGCGATCGCGGCTGCCTTGGTGCGCGTGGTGTTGCCTGCCATTGCATCGCGCGTGAGCGAGCGCAACGTGATCACGGCGTCGAACATCGTGACCGCGCTGGTCTTCGCGGCATACCCTTTCATGGCCGGGCCGATCGGCATGGGCCTGTGTTCGGTGATGCTGGGCGTGGCGCTGGGTGCGGTGCAGCCCATGGTGATGAGCATGCTGCACCAGATCACGCCGCACGCCCGGCACGGCGAGGCGCTTGGCCTGCGCCTGATGACGCTCAATGCGTCGAGCGTGGCGATGCCGATGCTGTTCGGCGCAGCCGGCGCGCTGATCGGCGTGGCCGGCGTGTTCTGGATCGTCGGCGGCGTGGTCGCGCTGGGGACGCCGGCGGTGCGCAAGCTGGAGGCCGGCGGCGCACATCGCGAATGACCTGACGCTGCGCCCGTCGCAATTGTTCAATACTGCGGGTTGCCGCGGCCCGACCATGACGCATGCCCACTCGCGACAGCGCCATGCCCCTCACGCCCGAACAACCGATGCAGGCCGTCGTGGCCGAACTGCTGCGCCGCAGTACCGACGGCAACCTGGCATTGCTCAACGGCGATCTGCGCGGCTTTGCCGACCTGGTACCGCATTCGGACGACTACACGCTGATGTCGCCATTCGGCGGCACGCCGACGCACGGCTTCGACCGTTCAGACGAGCACCTGGCGGAACTGGCTCGCTTTTTTCGCTCTGGTGCGGGTGAGCTGGAACTGGTCCAGTCCTACGCCACGGCCGACATGGTGGTGCTCGTGGTGATCGAACGTCAGCGCGCCTGCGTCGGCGACCTTGCGGAGCAGGACTGGTCCTTGCGTGTCACGCTGGTGTACCGGCGCGGCGAGCAGGCGCACGAATGGGAGCTGGTGCATCGCCATGCCGATTCGCTGGTCCCCGGCATCAGCCTGTCGCAGGCCGCGGAACTGGCGCGCGCTACAGCTTGTAGAAGCGCTTGATCGCGTCCCACGCGTCGGCCGGCGCGTCGACGTACTCGAACAGCTTCACGTCGTTCGGCGAGATCACGCCCTCGTCGACCATGAAGTCGAAGTTGAGCAACTGCTTCCAGTAGTCGGAGCCGAACAACACGATCGGAACCGGCTTGGACTTGCGGGTTTGCACCAGCGTGATCACCTCGAACAGTTCGTCGAGCGTGCCGAAGCCACCGGGGAAGGCCACCAGCGCCTTGGCCCGCATCATGAAATGCATCTTCCGGATTGCGAAGTAGTGGAACTTGAAGCTCAGCGCCGGCGTGACGTAGGGGTTGGCTTCTTCTTCCATCGGCAGCGCGATGGCCAGCCCGATGTTCAAGCCGCCGCCTTCGTACGAGCCGCGGTTGGCCGCCTGCATGATGCCCGGGCCGCCGCCGGTGCAGATGAAGAGTTTGTCTTCCGGATCCTTGTCGTTGCTGTACTGCGCGACCATCTTGCTGAAGGCGCGGGCCTGTTCGTAGTAGTGCGAGCCGCGCGCCAGTCGACGCAGCCGTGTGACGGCGACGGTGTCGCCCGCAGCTTCGGCCTGCGCAATCAGTGCGCCCGATTCTTCCTCGCTGCGAAAGCGCGCGCTGCCGAACACGACCACGGTGTTCTCGATGCCGTGGGCGCGCATCTCCAGGTCGGGCTTCATCAGTTCGAGCTGCATGCGCAGGCCGCGCGTTTCGCGGCGCAGCAAGAATTCGGGGTCGGCAAAGGCCAACCGGGAGGGGTCGTGATCGAGCGGCAGGCCCTTGTCGGCATGGGCCTGCAGGGTGGCCCAGGCATCGGCCAGGCGCTTGTCGTGGAGGTTGTGTGTCTTGCTCATCGGGTGCTCTCGAAGTCAGTGGCGATTGTGCGTGCAGCCGTGACCTGCAGGATGCGGGCCAGCCTGTTCTTGCAACCCCGTGCAAGCGCGCTTGTTGCATGGGGCGGGCGTTCCTATGATGCGCGGTCTGGGAGCGTGGGTTCCCTCAGGAGACACTGAACATGACTTGCGTCGATCCCGAATTTTTCTTGTCGCGTCGCGCGGCTTTGCAGATGGCGCTGGGTGCCGTCGGTGCCGGTGCCTTGCCCGGCCTGGCCCTGGCGCAGGGTGCCTGGCCGACCCGGGCCGTGACCCTGACGGTGGGCTATTCGCCCGGCGGCCAGACCGACTTTGCCGGCCGCGTGCTCACGGCCGCCATGCAAACCAGCCTGGGCCAGCCGGTGGTGATCGACAACAAGCCCGGCGTCAACGGCAACATCGCCACCGACTACATCCAGAAGTCGCCGCCCGACGGCTACAAGCTCCTGGTGGGCAACGGCAGCAACATGACGCTGAACCCGCACACCTACCGCAACACGGCGATGGCCGATCCAAACAAGCTCACGCCCATCGGTTTGTTGCTGACCTCGCCGCTGGTGTTGGTGGTGCCGCCCACGCTGCCGGTCAAGAACCTGGCGGAATTCATCGCCTGGATCAAGGCCGAAGACAAGGCGGGCAAGGCCGTCGACTACGGTTCGGGCGGGCCGGGCAGCCTGGTGCAGACGGCGATGGAGCTGTTTCGCGAGCGCATCGGCAAGCCCAAGATGAGTCATGTGCCGTACAAGGGCAGCAGCCCGGCCATGGTCGACCTGATGGCGGGCCGGGTCAGCGCGATGTTCGACGCCACCTCGGTGGTGGCGCCGTTCGTCACGTCGGGCAAGCTCAAGCCGCTGATGATCACCAGTGCCAAGCGCTCGCCGGCTTTCCCGAACGTGCCGACTGCCGCAGAGGCAGGGATCAAGGACTTCGAGATCATCTCGTTCATCGGCCTGTACGGCCCGCCCGGCTTGCCCGCCGACATCGTGACCAAGGTGAATAGCGCGATGAACGCCGCTTTCAAAGACCCGAACGTGCAGAAGACGATCGTGGACCGGGGCGACGATGCGGGCGGCGGCACGCCCGAGCAACTGGCCAAGCTGACACGCGATTACTTCAAGATCTGGGGCGACGTGGTCAAGGCCAACGACATCCGGGCCGAGTGAAGGACTAGAAGCGGCCGTGGCGGCCTGCGCCGCCAGCGAAACGGGCGGCGCCCGCTGCACCCTCGGCCGCGACGATGGGCACGCCCAGGCGGCCCTCTTGCTGCAATGCGTTGGCCAGCGGCAGGTCCCATTGCGCGTAGGCGGAGTGGCGATCGGCCCGCATGCATTGCTGCGGAAACGCCGCGATGTCGCGCGCGAGTTGCTCGGCGGCGGCGCGGGCTTGGCCATCGGGTACCACGCGGTTGACGAGCCCCATGGACAGCGCTTCGGCCGCATCGACCGGCCGGCCTGTCAGGATGAGGTCGAGCGCCCGACCCATGCCGACGATGCGCGGCAGCCGCACCGTGCCGCCGTCGATCAAAGGCACGCCCCAACGCCGACAGAAGACGCCGAGCACGGCGCTGTGTTCTGCCACGCGCAGGTCGGCCAGCAGCGCCAGTTCCAGCCCGCCCGCCACCGCATGGCCGCTGATGGCCGCGATCAGCGGCTTGCGCAGCGCCATGCGGGTCGGCCCCATCGGCGCGCGCGGGCCGCCCTCGGGATCGAGCTCGTTGCGGCGCGCCGGATCGTCGATGGCGGCCAGGTCGGCGCCGGCGCAAAACGTGCCGTGTTCGCCCCACAACACGGCGACGTGCTGGCTGTCGTCCGCCGCGAAGCGTTCGAACGCTTCGCGCAGCGCGGTGGCCGTTTCGCGGTCGACGGCGTTGCGCTGCCGGGGCCGGCTGAGCACGATCGTGCTGATGGGGCCATCGATTTCGGTGCGGACGCTCGGGGTGGTGTTCATCGGCGCAGAGTACCCAAAAACGACAAAAGCTCCCGAAGGAGCCTTTGTGTTGCAAGGGGCGATTTTCAGACGCGCTTGCGGTACTCGCCGGTGCGCGTGTCGATTTCGATCTTGTCGCCCTGCGCCACGAACAGCGGCACGGGCACTTCGAAACCAGTTGCGATCTTGGCCGGCTTGAGCACCTTGCCCGAGGTGTCGCCCTTGACGGCCGGCTCGGTCCAGGTGATTTCGCGTTCGACGCTGGTCGGCACTTCGACGGAAATGGCCTTGCCGTCGTAGAACACCACTTCGAGCGGCATGCCGTCTTCGAGGTAGTGCAGGGCGTCGCCCATGTTCTCGGCTTCGACTTCGTACTGGTTGTACTCGCTGTCCATGCACACGTACATCGGGTCGGCGAAGTACGAGTAGGTGCATTCCTTCTTGTCCAGCACGATCTGGTCGACCTTGTCGTCGGCCTTGAACACCTGCTCGGTGTTGAAGTTGGCGATCAGGCTTTTGAGCTTCATGCGCACGGTGGCGGAGTTGCGGCCGCCGCGGCTGTACTCGGTCTTGAGCACGACCATCGGGTCCTTGCCGTGCATGATGACGTTGCCGGCGCGAATTTCTTGGGCGATCTTCATTGAATGGGTCTCTGTCTGGGGGGTTCTGAAGGAACCCGAGGGGGCCGCAATCCCGCGGCGGGGTGGGCAAAGCCCGCTATTTTAGCCGCTCTGACCGACAAAGCGCCGCAATTGGGTCACCAGGTCGTCCTGCGCCAAAAGCCGCGCACGCGCCGCCTGCACCACGTCGCGCCACTCGGCCATTCGGGAATCGGTGAGTTCGGGCAGCGGCCCGGGCGCGATGCCATTCCAGACGCGATGGAAATCGTGCAGCGAGGCCGGGGCCCCCAACCAGGTCAAGAAGGCCTCCAGCTTGGCGTGATGGACGTCGTCGTCCTGCGGGTAAATCTGCCAGATGAAGGGCTCGCCAGCCCACAGCGCGCGCACCAGGGAATCCTCACCCCGCACGAAGTTGAGGGCGCACGACCAGAGCAGGCGGTCGAAGCCGGCCTGCGGTAGCTGCGGCAGCCACGAGATCGACAACGCGCCGCGGTGTTCCGGCCCGGGCGGCAGGGCGCTTGCTGCGCGGCCGGCCGTGACCAGCAGGCGCGTGGGTTGCGCGGCCGTTTCGAATTGCGCCAGCAACTCCGGCAAGGCCGGCGGTTCGTAGCAAAACAGCGTCACCAGCCGCTCGCCGTTCCAGGCGACGCCGTGCTGCGCCAGCCAGGCGGCCCGGTCGAATCCGGCTTGTCGGCCATCGATGTCCGCTTCGCGCAACAGGCCGCCTGTGGCGGGCGTGAATCCCGGATAGAAAAAGTGCCGCGTCAATCCTGCGCCGGGGCCTTTGAAGATCGGCGAAGGCAATCGATGCAGCCGCTCGACGTAGGGCTCGGCCGACAGGTACTCGAGGTTGATCCAGGAAGGGGGCGCACCCGGAGCGGTCGCTCGTTGCGCAAAGCGGGCAATCAAGTCGGGCGCGGGCTCGCAGCCGAAGGCCTCGATCAGCACGTCGGGCGCCGTCTGCGCGGCCGCGGCCGCCGTGCCTTCGTCCGACCAGTCGACCAGCGTCACGCCCGGGCAGCCGTCGGGCGCCATCCAGCGCAACGCCGACGCGTCGTCGATCCACAGGCGCACCGTGTCGCCGCGCGACGCCAATTCGCAAGCCAGTCGCCAGCACACCCCGACGTCGCCCCAGTTGTCGATGACCCGGCAGAAGATGTCCCAGCGCATCGCGCGCACTCTACAGGGTGGCTGCGCAGACGGCGCGCCTTTGATCGGGACGCCACAATAGCGCCCCGATGTCCCAAGTGCATTCCGACCAGTTGTTGTCCGAGGTGGCGGCGCTGCCGCCCTTGCCCGGTGTTTACCGTTATTTCGGCGCCGATGGCACCGTGCTGTATGTCGGCAAGGCGCGCAACCTGAAGAAGCGCGTTTCCAGCTACTTTCAGAAGAACCACGGCGGCACGCGTATCGGTCACATGATCGGCAAGATCGCGCGCATGGAGACCACGGTGGTGCGCTCCGAGGCCGAGGCGCTGCTGCTCGAAAACAACCTGATCAAGTCGCTCAAGCCGCGCTACAACATCCTCTTCAAGGACGACAAGAGCTATCCGTACCTGAAGATCGTTTCGCACACGTTTCCGCGGCTGGCGTACTACCGCGGCGCGACCGATCGCAAGCACCGTTACTTCGGGCCGTACCCGAGCGCCTGGGCCGTCAAGGAAACCATCCAGCTCTTGCAGAAGGTGTTCAAGCTGCGCACCTGCGAAGACACGGTGTACGCCAACCGCACGCGGCCGTGCCTCATGTACCAGATCAAGCGCTGCACCGCGCCGTGCGTCGGCTACGTCGAGCCCGAGGCCTACGCGCACGACGTGGCGAACGCCGAGGCCTTCTTGCTCGGCGACACGCAATTGGTGCTGCGGCAGCTCGAAGCGCGCATGACGGCGCATGCCGAGAAGCTGGAATTCGAACAGGCGGCCGAACTGCGCAATCAGATCTCGGCGCTGTCGCGCGTGCTGCACCAGCAGTCGATCGAAATCGCCTCCGACAAGGACGTCGACATCCTGGCCGTCAAGGTGCAGGGCGGCAAGGCCTGCGTCAACCTGGCGATGGTCCGCGGTGGCCGGCACCTGGGCGACCGCCCGTACTTTCCGACGCACGTGGAAGACGCGGCGTTCGCGTTCAGCGAAGAATCGGAAGGCGACGACAGCGCACTGGCCGTGCCGATCGAACAGCAGGTGCTCGAAGCCTTCATCGCACAGCATTACATCGACGTGCCCGTGCCGCCGACGCTGGTGGTCGGCGAGCCGGTCGGACGCGAGCTGATCGAGGCCGTGTCACAACAGTCGGGGGTGCGCGTGACGGCGGTGTTCCAGCCACGCGAGCAACGCCGGCTGTGGCTGGAGATGGCGCAAAAAGGCGCTGGACTGCAACTGGCGCGGCTGCTGGCCGAAGAGGGCTCGCAACAGGCGCGCACGCGGGCGCTGGTCGATGCGCTGGAACTGGTTCCGGACGACCTCGACACCTTTCGCGTCGAGTGCTTCGACATCTCGCACACCGCAGGCGAATCGACTCAGGCCTCGTGCGTTGTGTTCGAGCACCATGCCATGCAGAACCGCGAATACCGCCGCTTCAACATCGACGGCATCACGCCCGGTGACGACTACGCCGCCATGCGTCAAGTGCTGCACCGGCGCTACGGCAAGCTGGCCGAGGCGATGGCCGCCGAGGCCGATGCGCCGACCGCGGGCGATGCCTCGGGTGCGGATGCCAGGCCGGGCACCGCGAGCGCGCGCATGCCCGAGCTGGTGCTTGTCGATGGCGGCAAGGGCCAGGTGTCGATGGCACGCGAAGTGTTCTCCGAACTCGGCTTGCCGCTGTCGCTGATCGTCGGCGTCGAGAAGGGCGAAGGGCGCAAGGTCGGGCTGGAAGAACTGGTGTTCGCCGACGGACGCGACAAGGTGTACCTCGGCAAGGACTCGGCCGCGCTGATGCTGATCGCGCAGATCCGCGACGAGGCGCATCGCTTCGCCATCACCGGCATGCGTGCGCGGCGCGCCAAGGTGCGCGTCGGCGGCAGCCAGCTGGAAGACATTCCGGGCATCGGCCCGAAGCGCCGCGCGCGGCTGCTGCAAAGGTTCGGTGGGATCCGCGGCGTGGCGGCCGCCAGCGTCGAAGACATCGCGTCGGTCGAAGGCATCGCGTTCGACTTGGCCGAAGAGATTTACCGCGCTTTGCACTAGGCCACAATCGACCGCATGTTCTGGACCCTCCCGACCATCATGACCTGGACGCGCATCGTCGCGATCCCGCTGATCGTCGGTGTGTTCTACATGCCGCTGCCCGAGCCGACCCGCAACCTGGTCGCCACCGCCTTGTTCATCGTGTTCGCGGCGACCGACTGGCTCGACGGCTACCTGGCGCGCAAGCTCAACCAGACCTCGGCCTTCGGCGCCTTTCTCGATCCGGTGGCCGACAAGTTTCTGGTGTGCGCCGCGCTGCTGGTGCTGGTGCACCTGAACCGCACCGACGTCTTCGTGGCGCTCATCATCATCGGCCGCGAAATCGCCATTTCGGCACTGCGCGAATGGATGGCGCAGATCGGCGCCGGCAAGAGCGTGGCGGTGCACATGATCGGCAAGGTCAAGACCGTGGTGCAGATGGTCGCCATTCCCTTCCTGCTGTACCACGGCACCTTGTTCGGCGTGATCGACACCGGCCTGTGGGGCCAGTGGTTGATCTGGATCTCGGCCGTGCTGACGGTGTGGTCGATGGTGTATTACCTGCAAAAGGCCATCCCGGAGATTCGGGCGCGCGCCAAATGACCTCGGCCGGTCGCGGCGCGCTCTGGTTGCGCGCGATGCCGGTGGTGTTCGTGCTGATCTGGAGCACCGGCTTCGTGGTCGCGCGCTTCGCCATGCCGAACGCACCGCCGCTCAAGTTCCTGGCCGTGCGCTATGCGCTGACCGCGCTGTGTTTCCTCGTGTGGGTGTTGGCCAGCCGCGTGGCCTGGCCGACGACACGTGCGCAGTGGGGCCACCTGGCCATCGTCGGCATCCTGATGCAGGCCGGCTACCTGGGCGGCGTCTGGGCCGCGGTCAAGGCCGGCATGGGCGCCGGGCTGGTGGCCTTGCTGGTCGGCATCCAGCCGGTGCTGACGGCCGTGTGGTTGTCGGCACGCGGCGCCCGGGTCAGCCGGTGGCAATGGATCGGGCTGCTGCTCGGCTTTGCCGGGCTGGTGCTGGTGGTGTGGCGCAAGCTGGGCGCCGGTGGCGAGGTGTCCGCGCTGACCATGGGCCTGGCCCTGATGGCCCTGTTCAGTATCACGGCCGGCACGCTGTATCAGAAGCGCTTTCTGGCGCCTTGCGATGTGCGCAGTGCCAGCGTGGTGCAGGTGTTGGCGGCGCTGGTCGTGACGCTGCCGTTCGCGCTTCTCGAAACCGAAACCATTCGCTGGAACGCCGCATCGGTGGGCGCCATGGCCTGGTCGGTGCTCGTGCTGTCGCTGGGCGGCGCGTCGTTGTTGTACCTGTTGATTCAGCGCGGCAGCACGACGGCGGTCACCAGCCTGCTGTACTTGGTGCCGCCGTGCACTGCGGTCATGGCGTGGGTGCTGTTCGCCGAGCCGATCAGCCTGACGACGGTGGCCGGCATCGCGTTGACGGCGATCGGCGTGAGCCTGGTGGTGCGCGAGTCGCGCTGATGCGCTGACGCTTGGACCTTCGATCAAACCTTCGCCGCCCTCGGGCGCAGCGAGGATTTCGGCGTCGTCGGTGCCAGCTTGGGTTGCCACGGCTCGGCGACGAAGCGTTCGGCCAGAAAGTCGATCAAGAGGCGGATGCGGCGCGGCGTCTGGGCCCGGTAGGGCGCCAGCCAGTGCACGTCGGCGTCGTGCATGGCCCAGGGCGACAGCACACGCACCAAACGGCCGTCGGCCATGGCCGGTGCCACGTCCCACAGGCTGCGCAGCATGATGCCGCGGCCGGCCAGGCACCAGTCGCGCACCAGTTCGCCGGAGTTCGCGCAGAGCGACCCTTGCACACGAACGCGCAATGCGTCGGCGCGCGAGTTCTCCGGTTGCAGAGACCACGCGTCGACGCGTCGGCGCGAGTTCTCGTGAACGATGAGGCAGTCGTGTTGCGACAGGTCCGCCGGCTGTTGCGGCATCCCTCGGCGCGCGAGGTATGCGGGCGATGCCACCAGCACGCGCCGGTTGCGTGCCAGGCGGCGCGTGACCCATTCGGAAGCACGAGCCGTCGGCGCACTGAACAACCAGACGGCGCCATCGAACCCTTCGGTCGCGAGATCGGGCAACTGGCCGCTTAGTTGCAGTTCGATCGTGACGCGTGGATAGAGTGCCTGGAACTGCGCCAGTGCCGGACCCAGCCAGAGCCGGCCGAAACCGATGCTCGACGCCAGGCGGAGCGGCCCGACCGGATCGGCGTGGCGCTCTTTCAGGCTGCCTTCGAGCACATCGAAGCCTTCCAGCAACTGCTTCGCGTGCGCGCACATCACCTCGCCTTCGGCCGTGGGGCTGACCTTGCGCGTGGTGCGCTGGAACAGGCGCAAACCGAGTTCGGCCTCGAGCGCGGCGAGGCGCTTGGTGACCGCAGGCGGCGCCATGCCGAGCGCGGCACCGGCGGCGGCGAGACTGCCGCACTCGCGCACGGCGACCACGAGCTGCAGATCGACGCGTTCCATGAATTTCCTTTTTGGAAAGAATTGATTGCCTGATTATTGATTGAATGCCGTCACTGCGGCGCTCACAATGCAGCCATGCTGGAAGCCTTTGAAACCCTCGACGTCCCTGGGCCCGCCGGGCCGCTGCGAGTGCGGTGCGCTGGCGACGGACCACCCCTCCTGATGCTGCACGGCCACCCGCAAACGCATGCGATGTGGCATCGCGTTGCTCCCGCCCTGGCGCAACACTTCAGCCTGGTGCTGATGGACCTGCGCGGCTACGGCGATTCGGTTCGGCCGCCGACCGACGCCACGCACGCGCCCTATGCCAAGCGCGAGATGGCGCGCGACGCGATGGCGGTGATGTCGCACCTCGGCCACTCGCGCTTTCAGGTGCTGGCGCACGACCGCGGCGCCCGTGTCGCGCACCGTCTCGCGGCCGATCACCCTGCGCAGGTCGAACGAATGTTGCTGCTCGACATCGCGCCCACGCTCGGCATGTACGCCAACACCAGCGAAGCCTTTGCTCGCGCTTACTGGCATTGGTTCTTTCTGATCCAGCCGCCGCCGCTGCCCGAAGCGTTGATCGAATCGGACTCGGTGCGGTACGTGCGTTCGGTCATGGGCAAGCGTCATGCGGGCCTGGATGCGTTCACTCCCGAGGCACTGGCCGAGTACGAACGTTGCATCGCGTTGCCTGGCAGCGCCGTGGCGATCTGCGAGGACTACCGCGCCTCGGCCACCATCGATCTGGAGCACGACCGCGCCGACGTGGCGGCAGACCGACGCCTGGCCATGCCATTGCGCGTGCTGTGGGGCGCCAACGGGGTGGTCGGCGCCTGCTTCGACGTGTTGGCGTTGTGGCGCGAGCGTGCCGACGACGTGTCGGGCCGCGCCTTGCCCTGTGGCCACTACGTTGCCGAGGAAGCGCCGGACGCACTGATCGACGAAGCGCTGGCGTATCTGCGTCATTGAACATTTTTCATCCGGAGACATTCACCATGACGAGCAAGACCAAGCACCGCATCGCGGTCATCGCCGGCGACGGCATCGGCAAGGAAACCATGCCCGAGGGCATTCGCGTGCTCGACGCGGCAGCGCGCAAGTTCGACATCGACCTGACGTTCGATCACTTCGATTTCTCGAGCTGGGACTACTTCGAGAAGCACGGGCAGATGCTGCCGGACGACTGGAAAGACCAGATCGGTGGTCACGATGCAATTTTTTTCGGCGCGGTCGGCTGGCCCGAGAAGATCCCGGACCACGTTTCGTTGTGGGGCTCGTTGTTGCTGTTCCGGCGCGAGTTCGACCAGTACATCAACCTGCGCCCCGCGCGGCTCATGCCCGGCATCATCGCGCCGGTGGTGCGACGCGACGGCAGCGCGCGCGAGCCCGGTGAGATCGACATGTACATCGTGCGCGAGAACACCGAGGGCGAGTACTCGAGCATCGGCGGACGCATGTACCAGGGCACCTCGCGCGAGATCGTGGTGCAAGAGACCGTGATGTCGCGCATCGGCGTCGACCGGGTGCTCAAGTTCGCTTTCGAACTGGCGCAGTCCCGGCCGAAGAAGCACCTGACCAGCGCCACCAAATCGAACGGCATTTCGATCACCATGCCTTACTGGGACGAGCGCGTGGCCGAGATGGCCAGGAGCTACCCTGGCATCAAGCTCGACAAGTTCCACATCGACATCCTGACCGCGCACTTCGTGCAACGCCCCGATTTCTTCGACGTGGTGGTGGCCAGCAACTTGTTCGGTGACATCCTCTCGGACCTGGGCCCCGCGTGCACCGGCACCATCGGCATCGCGCCCAGCGCCAACCTCAATCCGGACCGCACCACGCCGTCGCTGTTCGAGCCCGTGCATGGCTCGGCGCCCGACATCGCCGGCAATGGCGTGGCCAACCCGATCGGCCAGATCTGGTGCGGCGCGATGATGCTCGAATTTCTCGGCCACAAGGACGCGCACGACGCCGTGCTGGCGGCGATCGAGAAGACGCTCGCGCCCGGCAGCGACGCGCCGCGCACGCCCGACATTGGCGGCACCGCGAGCACCGCAGACCTCGGTCGCGCGATTGCGCAAGTGCTTTGAAAAAGTAGTTCACGAAACGCCCCTAGAATCGCGCGCTGCCCTGTGCAAGGGGGGCGTGTTTCGTATTGACACCCCCTGGACCAGTGGCTTTAATGCCTGTCGGCAGTGCGCTGTCGACGCGTGTCGGACCTGCCAAGTTTTCGATGTCGCACCGCACCACGCGGTCGACCGCAACCGACACCACCCGATCAACATTTATTCGTAACAAGGGGCCCTTGTGAACAAGACCGAACTGATTGAGCACATCGCAAAAAACGCCGACATCTCCAAGGCCGCCGCCACGCGCGCGCTGGAGTCGACCATCGGCGCGATTCGCACGACGTTGAAGAAAGGCGGTTCGGTTTCGCTCGTCGGTTTCGGCACGTTTGCGGTCGGCAAGCGTGCGGCGCGCACCGGCCGCAATCCGCGCACCGGCGACGCGATTAAAATCAAGGCCGCCAAGATCCCGAAGTTCCGTCCCGGCAAGGCGTTGAAAGACGCACTGAACTGAAGACGCTCCGACGGAACTGCAAAGTTTTCCGGTGGGGTGCTTAGCTCAGCTGGTAGAGCGGCGCCCTTACAAGGCGTAGGTCGGCGGTTCGAACCCGTCAGCACCCACCACCCGATGCAA
>Ga0070665_100002810_pt1 | contig 18846 bp, 16 predicted proteins | sample KBSS13metaG_FD_65862 | JGI IMG/M metagenome (GOLD analysis project Ga0070665, IMG submission 65862) | Switchgrass rhizosphere microbial communities from Kellogg Biological Station, Michigan, USA - KBS S1-3 metaG | ecosystem: Host-associated > Plants > Roots > Rhizosphere > Soil ...
CGCTCGTGGCGCATGCCGCTCGGCGGCGGCATTGCGCTCTCGCAACTGCGGCGTTTCGATGTCGGCATGGCTGCGCTGGCGGGGCTCAGTCTCGTCGCGGGCATCGCGGTCGTGCGCGCACTGCGCGATGCGGGCGTCGAAGATGCGGCGCTCAAATGGCCGAACGACATCGTCGCGAACGGACGAAAGCTCGGCGGCATCCTCGTCGAGCTCGGCGGCGATGCGCTCGGGCCGTGCCACGCGATCGTCGGCATCGGTCTCAATGTCGCGATCGGCGCGAGCGAAGGCGCGCGGATCGATCAGCCGTGGACGGATCTCGCAGCGCTGACGAACGCGCGTGCGCCTTCGCGCAATCGTCTCGCGGGCGCCGTGCTGTCGCGACTAGCCGAAGCGCTGGACACCTTCGCGGCCGACGGTTTCGATGCGTTCGCGAGCGAGTACGCGGCGCACGACGCGCTGGCCGGACGCGAGATCGTCATCGCGGGTGGTCGGGAAACCTGGAATGGCGTTGCGCACGGCGTCACCTCGCGCGGCGCGCTGCGCGTGATGCGCGACGGCGTCGAAGTCGCCGTCGACAGCGGTGAAGTCAGCGTGCGCGACACGGCGAACGTCCGCGCAACGCATGCCGCGCAACGGGAGGTCGCGAGCCGATGAAGACGCAGCTTCTCGTCGACCTCGGAAACTCGCGCTTCAAGTGGGCGCTCGCGTCATCCGGCACGCTGCAGATGCCCGGCGCGTTTGCGCATGCGGAGGTCACGTCGATCACGCCCGATCTCGAGCGCGAGTGGAAGAGCATGCCGCCGCTCGATGCGATATTCGTCGCGAGCGTCGCGCCGCTCGCGCTCGACGTCGAGATCGAAACATTCGTGCGGCAGCACTTCGGCGTTGCGCCGGAATTCGTGCGCAGCCCGGCCGCCGCGCTCGGCATCCGGAACGTTTATGCGGATCCGCAGCGCTTCGGCATCGACCGCTTTCTCGGGCTCGCGGCGATTCACGCACGCGCGGCGCGCGCGCAGGTGCTCGTCGGCGTCGGCACCGCGATGACGCTCGACGCGCTCGACGCCGACGGCACGCACCTCGGCGGCTGGATCCTGCCGAGCCCCGCGCTGATGCGCGCGTCGGTGCTCGCGCGCACTGCGCGCGTCGGCGTTGCCGATGGCGTGCTCGCCGATTTCGCGACGAACAGCGCCGACGCGCTGCATTCGGGCTCGCTGCACGCGGCGAGCGGCGCGGTCGAGCGCTTCGTCGCGAACGCGGCGCGCGAGCTCGGCACGTGGCCCGAAGTCGTGCTCACCGGAGGTGGCGCCGCCGAGCTCGCGCCGCTGCTGCCTGGCGCCGACCGCCGCGACGATCTCGTGCTCGAAGGGCTGGCGCTCTGGGCGAACGCGGCGGAGTCGCCGGAATTTGCGCGCGGCACTCAGTAGAATCCGCGGGCTCGCACGCCTGGTTGTCCCCCTGAATGTTCGTCCGCGCGTTGTTCCTCCTTCTGCTGGCCGCGAATCTCGGCGCCGTGAGCTGGCTCGTATTCGCGCCGGACATGCGCGCGACCGAAGCGCCCGCGACCGATCCCGGCGTGCCGAAGCTCGTGCTGCTTTCCGAGCGCGATCGCGGCGAGGAGGCGACGGCCGAGCTCGCGGCGCCGCCCGAATCGCGCGCGGACCAGAGCAACGACGAATGCCACTCGATCGGCACGTTTCCGACTCAGGCCGATGTGCGCGCCGCGATCAACGCGCTGACGCCGCAGACGCGGCGCATCCAGTTCCGCGAGGCGCACGCGACGCAAGCGCGCGGCTACTGGGTCTATCTGCCCGCGCTGCAGACGCGCGAACAGGCACTCGCCGCCGCGCGCCAGCTCTCGTCGAAAGGCGTGCGCGACTACTACGTCGTGACCGCGGGCGATCAGCAGAACACGATCTCGCTCGGCCTCTTCCGCGACCAGGGCAACGCCGAACGGCGTCGCGCCGAGATCGCAGCGCTCGGCTTCCAGCCGCAGTCGATCGCGCGCACCGAGGAGCTGCCCGTCTACTGGCTCGACTACGCGACCGACCGCAATCATCCGCTGGACTGGCGCCTGAAGCTCGGCGCGGGCGCGGCCGCGCTCCGCGAGCAGCCGATCGAGTGTTTCTAGCTACAATTGCAGTCCGTGCCGGCATAGCTCAGTTGGTAGAGCAACCGCCTTGTAAGCGGTAGGTCGTCTGTTCGAGTCAGACTGTCGGCAATCTCATCAGACACCTCTCATGAAGCGGAGAGGCTGGACATTGACCGTTTTTCCCGAGCGGCATTCGCAAGTCTGCGACAGCGAGTGCGGATCACACGCACGTAACGTCGTGAGGCGTAATCTGCCGGACAGCGCTGAGAGACACCACGTGTCCCGCAACATCAAGCGCCTCAGTCCTGCGGTTCCCTTGCTAACGCCCTGAGAGTTCGCTCCTGAATCTTCAGGAGCATCGGCTTCGGCCGCCTTCGTTTCGCTCATTCCGAGCAGGATTTCTCTCAGGAGCAATGCATGAACAATTCCTCATCCACCAATCAGTCCAATCTCGTCGACACGGTCTCCGCGCAGGGCACGCTCAATACTTTCAGCAAGGCGATTGCGGCTGCTGATCTGAGCAGCGTGCTCGCGGGTCCCGGTCCCTTCACGGTGTTCGCGCCGACCGATGCCGCGTTCGCGAAACTGCCTGCGGGCCAGCTCGACAACTGGCTGAAGCCGGAGAACAGGGAACAGTTGATCTCGGTCCTGAAGTACCACGTCTCGCCGGGCCGGGCCACGGGCCAGGATGTCGGCAAGCTCACCGAGACCAAGACCGTGAACGGTCAGTCCGCGAAGATCAAGCGCGCGGGCGACGGCATCATGATCGACGATGCGACGATCACGACGCGCGACCTCGGCTCGAGCAATGGCGTAGTCCATGTCATCGATCAGGTGCTGTCGCCCACGAAGCACTGACGGCAAGTGGTTGCGGCGAGCCTCGCGCTCGCCGCGGCTTTCCGATGCATCGCTGCGACTCGGGAAGTCACGCGATGAGCGGTCCCGGGAGTCTCTTCGGCGTGTCAGCTTCAGACTTCGCTGGGCCCAAGATGTTCCAACGGAATGTCCCTTCCCCAAAGGGACTTCCTGCATGCTCCTCTTCACTTGCCAAGTCACCAGTTAATCCATTAGTTCCGGTGTCCCCGTACCGGAAAATCCCGCCATTTCCCGGATAGTCCCGCTTGGGGCACATCGGCTTCCGCAAAGCAGCGCCCAGGGTGCTGGATCAATAGCCTGGCGTGGCTTTTGGCTACCGACTATCGGCACCGCGCTCGCCGCTCGCCGCCCGATCACTCGGGCGCCATGTCCTGAAAGCTGCCGAAGAAGATCGTGTCGCGCTCGATGTAGCGGGCCGCGCCCGCTGCATGACGCGGCATGCCGCCAATTGCGTGCGCGCCGTCGATCGCGACCGCTTCGCCGAAGCCTTCGTTGACGCCGAGGTTGTAGAAGCCGCCTTCGTCGTGCCAGACGCTCCAGTCGTCGCGCCGGAACAGAGCGACCGCGCCGGCCGCCGCGAATTCCGTGCCGAGGAAATACACGGTGCGCGACGGCTCGCCGATGATCGCGAGATCGTCCGAGATGGCGACCGATGCGCCGAATCGCGCGTTCTCCTGCGGCAGGATCGAGGTGAGCCGCGCCTCGAAGTGCACCTGGCCGTTGCTGCGCCGGAACACATGGACTACGCCCGAATTCGAAGGCTCCGATGCATCCTCGGCGCCGGGCGCGCCGACGACGAACCGCGATCCCGACGCCGCGACCGCGCGCCCGAACTCGTCGCCCGGCGCGGCTTCCTGCGCGTGCAGCACGACGGGGGCGGCGAGCGGGCCGTCGGCGAACAGGTTCGAGATCTCGGCCGCGCCGACCGCGTCGTTGCCGACGCGCGCGGCCATCGCGCCCGTCAGCGCCAGATCGCCCGCGAGCGCGACCGAGATTCCGTAATAGCCGGCGACCGCATCGCTGCTCGCGGGTTGCGCCGTGTGGTCGAACGCCCACGTGCCGGCCGTCGCGTCGCGGTGGTACACGAACGTCGCGCCGTAGAACGCGTTCGTCGAGGGCGCGCCGGCGATGAGGTTCGTGCCGTCGGTGTCGATCGCGTACCCGAGTGCGATCGAGCCCTGGTCGGAGAATCGCGCGACGTTGACCCAGTCGCCGCCGACGCGCTCGTAGATCCAGAGCTCGCCCCTGTCGGCGTTCGCGCCGAAGTCACGCGCCGCCTCGCCGATGACGATGACTTCGCGCTCCGGCGTCGCGGCGACGCTCACGGAGAAGCCGAAGCTCGCGCCGTGTTGCGGAACCGTCGCGGTGAGCGTCGTCTCGAGCTCCCAGGCGCCGCCGACGCGGCGGTAGACGTGTGCCGCGCCAGCGTCGACATTGTCGACGAGGAAGTGCGGCGCGCCGATCACGAGCAAATCGCCCGCGATGTCGACCGCGTTGCCGAACCGGCTGGCGAATGCGGGCGCCGGATCTTCGGCGAGCAGGTCGAGCAGCAGCCAGCGTGGCGCATCCGCATTGCCCTGCGGCGTATCGATCGCCGCGTGCGCCGATGCTGCGCCGATCGCGAGCGCAAATGCGACGAGGTGTCGGTGAAAGATCTTCGTTCCTTCGAAATGCATGTCGTCCTCCGTTTCATTGCGCGATGTCGAACGGCCCTTGCGGATCGAACCCGTCGACCAGGATGTGCTCGTTCTCGAATGCGCCGATGTCGACGTGCGCGCCGACCGTGCGCGGTGAGCCGTTGATGTCGAAGTCGACGAGAAACCAGAACTCGAGAAATCCAGGCTCGCGGCCCGCGTCGACGAGCGGCGACGTGCGCACCGGCGTGAAGTTCAGGAATCCGGATTCGTACTCGGGATCGACGTCGATATTGTCTTCCTCGACCAGCGGTCCCGGTATGTACCAGCTCGCGATGTTGTTGTTGCGGAGCAGATTCGAAGGATTCTCGCCCTGCGGCACGAAGATCGCGAGATCGTCGTCGCCGAGGTTGTCGTCGAAATTGTTGTTGACGACGTACGCGCCGAGCGCCGAGTAGATCCACACCGTGCTGCTCGCCACCGCATTGCCGACGATCGTGTTGTTCGCAAAATAGACTGCGCCGTCGCTCGAAGAAAGCTCGGCGGCGGAAATATCGTTGCCTGCCGAGTTCGCGGCAAACACGTTGTTGATGACCTGCACGATCGTCGCACCGGCGACGCTGAGGCCGCCGCCGAATGTCGCCTCGTTTCCGATGAAGACGTTTTTTTCAACACGGAACACGACGCCCGACTCGGCGCCCGTGCCGAGCAGCTCGAGACCCGCGCCGCGGTCGGCCTGACCCGGCGCGAAACCGCCGACGAACGTGAGCTGCCGGATGGTCGCGAAGCTGCCGGGAAACCAGATAGCGAGCGCGTAGTCGAGGCCAGCTCCGTCGATGACGGTCGTGGTCGAGGAACGGCCCTGCCGCGCGCAGTTGCCGTACCAGTCGCCCGAGATTTCGAGGTCGTACGTCTCATCGTCGGGCGCGATGTAGGCGAACCGGCTGACGTCGGCGCGGTCGTACGAGCCGCGCTGAATGCGGATCACGTCGTCCTGCGCGTTGTTGCTCGCATCGGCGAGCGCGTTCTCGAGATCGGCGGCGTCGTGGACACAGAAGACCGCCGAATACGCGGGTTGCGCGCTGCCTGTCGCGAACGCCGCGACGAGCGCCAGGTATCGTGACATCGTCTTCATGGAAGTCGCTCCTTCAGTTCGCCGCAACCAGCGCGACGCGCCGGTTTTTCGCGCGGCCCGCTTCGTCGCGATTGCTCGCGACCGGGCTCGCGAACGAGACGCCAATCGGCGTCATGCGCTCGCGCGCGACGCGAAAGCGCGCGACGAGCGCGTCGACGACGGCCGACGCGCGCCGCTGCGAAAGATCGAGGTTGAACGCGTAGCTGCCGACGTTGTCGGTATGCCCGACGATGAGCACCTTCGTCGCGGGCTCGCCCGAAAGATATTTCGCGATTTCGGTGAGCGCTGGCTCCGACTCGGGCTTGACGACGGCCTGATTGAAATCGAACAGGATTCCGTAGAGCGCGACGCTGCCGCTGCCCGCGATCGAGCCGGCCATGTCGGCGGCCGACACCGTGACCATGCGGTTCTCGCGCGGCTTGCCGTCGACGATGTCGACGACCGCGATCGTGCGCCCGTTGAGCAGCGCGCACGGTGCGCCCGCGTCCGGCGCGACGACGCGATAAGCGAGCACGGAAACGTGCATCGACTGCGCCGGAATTTCCGCCGCAAGGTAGCGCTGGTCGGCGTGGCTCACGTCGCGCGCGCACCAGCCGAACGAGCGGTACGCGTCGGTCACTTTTTCCGGCGCCTGCAGGAACATCGCGAGGCTCGTGCGGCTGCCGCCGCCGAACATGCCGTAGCGCGGCTCGCCGCCGCAGTCCGCGTCCGCGCACTCGAACAGCGCGGCACCCGCCGCCTGCTCGACCTCGTCGCGATAGTTGCGGACGACTTCGAGCGTGCTGCGGCCTTCCGGTTCCAGGTACACGAGCTGCGTGTGGCGGCCCTCGAGCGATTTGCTCGACGGCGGCCGGAACATCGCGTTGTTCTTCGCATCGGTCTCGCCGGGCACCGCGACGAGCGCGGCGAGCGGCAGCGCGAACTCGTCGAACGCGACCTGCGCGTACGAAAGGATCACCGAGCCTTCGTAGCGGCGCAGATGCTCATGGTCGCGGCTGCCGGCCGCGTCGGCCGTCGGGAGGGATGCCGCGCCGCAGACGTGGAAGACGCATGCGAGCAGCGCGGCCGGCAGCCAGCGGTAGAACGAAGCGACACGCGGCGGCGCGGCGTGCGCGTGCGGCGTGGAAACGGGTGCAACGGTCATCGGCGATTCCTCCTCTCGTCCGGTTCATCTCGACGAACGGGATTCGGCCGCGAAAACGTGCCATCCTGTTCTCACAGGGGAAGGCCGCACGCTCGGGAGCGATCCTGCGTGCGAGGGAAGACGGCCTTCGGGGAGGTCCGCATGGCTTCCGTGGACATCACGGACATGCTCCGCGGCGCGCGCGGCGGGACGCGCGCGGCCGTCGATGCGCTGATGCCCGTGCTCTATGACGAGCTGCGCCGCCTCGCGCAGGCGCGCATCGCGGATGCGCCGTCGCAGCGCTCGCTCGACACGACCGGCCTCGTCCACGAGCTCTATCTGCGACTCGTCGATCAGAGCCGCGTCGAGTGGCCCGATCGCCTGCATTTCTACGGCTACGCCGCGACCGCGATGCGGCACATCCTCGTCGACGAAGCGCGCCGGCGCGGAGCCGAGAAGCGCAGCGTTGCCGCGACGACATCGCTGGATGCGGACGACGTGCTGCCCGATGCGGGCGACATCGATACGTCGGACTGGATCTATCTCGATCAGGCGCTCGAACGGCTGCGCGCGTGCAGCGCACGGCTTGCGCAAGTCGTCGAGCTTCGCGTCTTCGCGGGGCTCACGGCCGAGGAAGTCGCCGAGCTTCTCGGGCTCTCGTTGCGCACGGTCAAGCGCGACTGGCACAAGGCGCGGCTCGTGCTGCATCGCTTCATGCGGCCGGACTGACGCGATGGACGCGACCGATCCGCAGAGCTGGAGCGAGATCGAACGTCTGCTCGATGCGGCGCTCGATCTTCCCGAGCCTGAGCGCGATGCGTGGGTGCGCGCGCACGCGAGCCGCGCGGAGATCGCCGACTTCGTGCTCGATCTCGTCGCGCGCGAGCGGCGCATCGGCGATTTCCTCGAAGACGCAGCGCCCGCGGTCAATGTTGCCGCCCTCGCGCACCGCTTCGGCGAGCTCGACGCGACGCTGTCGCCAGGCCATACGATCGGCGCGTGGCGGCTCGTGCGCGAGCTCGGCAGCGGCGGCATGGCGGTCGTCTGGCTTGCCGACCGCATCGGCGAAACCGGTCCGGAAACGGTCGCGCTGAAGCTCGTGCGGCCCGGTCTCGACTCGACGCTGCTGCGCGAGCGCTTCGCGCGCGAGCGGCGGATTCTCGCGCTGCTGCAGCATCCGCGCATCGCGCGGCTGCTCGACGGCGGCGTCGCCGACGGCCGTCAGTACCTCGCGCTCGAGTACGTCGACGGCGAGGCGATCACCGACTGGTGCGCGCGGCATCTCGCGTCGACGCGCGCGCGCATCGAGCTCGCGCTGCAGATCTGCGACGCGGTCGCGTTCGCGCATGCGCGACTCATCATCCATCGCGACCTCAAGCCGTCCAATATTCTCGTCGACTCGCGCGGCGAGGTGCATTTGCTCGACTTCGGGATCGCGAAGATCCTGAGCGGCGACACGCCCGAGCCGACCGCGCTGACCGCTATCGGCGGACGCGCGATGACGACCGCGTATGCGTCGCCCGAGCAGATTGAAGGCCTGCCGCTCGGCGTCGCCACCGACGTCTACACGCTCGCGGTCGTGCTGCACGAGCTGCTCACGGGCCAGCTGCCGTATCGCGCGTCGCGCACGAATCTCGCGGCCGTCGAGGACGCGATCCTCCACGACGAGCCGCGTGCGTCGTCGGCGGTCGTCGATGCGTCGTACGCGACACGGCGCGGCGTCGCGCTGCGCCGGTTGCGTCAGGAGCTTCGCGGCGACGTCGACCGGATCCTCGCGCGAGCGCTCGAAAAGCAGCCCGTGCGCCGCTACGCCACGATCGATGCGTTCGCCGACGATCTGCGCAGGCATCTGCGCGGCCAGCCGATTCGCGCCGAGCGCGCGTCGCTGCGCTATCGCGCCGGCAAGTTCGTGCGGCGGCATGCGGTCGGTCTCGCGGTCGGCGTCGCGTTCGCCACGGCGATCGTCGCCGGTGTCGCGGGCACGCTCTGGCAGGCGCATCGCGCGTCGCAGTCGGCGCACGCTGCGCGCGCCGAAGCCGCGGCTGCGGGCGCGGTCCGCGATCTGCTGCTCGACATGTTCCGCACGGCCGATCCCGATGTCTCGCGCGGGCGCGATCCGAGCGCAAGCGAGCTGCTCGACACCGCGATGCGGCGGCTGCAGGCGGGGCTCGACGATCAGCCCGTGCTGAAAGCGCGCCTGCTCGGCGTCGTCGCCGATCTCAATCGCAAGCTCGGCAACTATGCACGCGCGGCCGAATTGTTCGGGCTCGCGGCCGAGGTGCCCGCGATGGCCGAGCCCGCGAACGCCGCGGAGCGTCTGCGGCTTCGCACCGGCCACGCGAGCGCGCTCATGCTCGCCGGAAATCTCGACGCGGCCGATGCGGAGCTCGATCGCGTCGAGAGCGAGCTCGATGCGGCTGCGCCGCGCGAGATGCTCGCGGACGCACGCCTTCGCGCGACGATCGAGCGCGGCGAGCTCGCGCGCCGTCAGGGACATTACGACGAATCGCGCTCGGCGCTGGATCGCGCGCTCGCGACCGGAACCGACGATGCCGACGCGCGCGAGACCGCGCTGCGCTATTCGGCCGAGCTCGAATTCAGCCGCGGTCATCTCGACAACGCCGAACGCGGCTTTGCCGATCTGCTCGTCGGTCTCAGGGCGCGCTACGGCGAGGATCACACCGAAGTCGCGCGCGCCTACAACGACCGCGCGGTCGTCCTCGCGCAGCTCGGCCGCGCCGAGGATGCCGAACGCGATCTGCGACGCGCGATCGCGCTCCGCGAGCGTCTGCTCGGCCGCGCGCACCCGGCGGTCGCCGACTCGCACTGGAATCTCGGCGCGACGCTGCGCCGCCTCAACCGGCTCGACGAAGCCGAGGCGGAATATCGCGAGTCGCTCGCGATGTTCCGCGACACGCTCGGCGACGACACGGTCGAGGTCGCGCGCGTCTACAACGGGCTCGGCGCGCTCGCGGGCGCGCGCCGCGATCATGCGGCGTCCGAAATGTTTCTGCGCGAGGCGCTGGCGCGCTACGAGAAGACGCTCGGCGCGACGCATCCCGACGTCGGCATGGCGCTCAACAATCTCGCGGTCGCGCAACGGCGGCTCGGCAAGATCGACGAATCCGGCGTCAACGCGCGACGCGCGCTCGCAATTCAGGAGGCGACGCTGCCCGAAGGCCATTTCCTGATCGCGGTCACCCGCTTCACGCTCGGATCGCTCGCGCTCATGCAGGGCGATTCGGCGTCGGCGGTCACGTGGCTCGAGCCCGCGGCGCGCACGATGGAGGCCTCGATGGGCGCCGCGCATCCCGATGTCGTGCGCGCGAAGCTGCAGTGGGCGGTCGCGCTGTCGCAGAGCGGCGACGCCGCCCGCGCCGAAGACATCGCGCGCGCGATCGCGATCCCGCCCAGCGATCGTCGCATCGAAGCCGATGCGAGCTACCTGCTCGGGCGCGTGCATCTGACCGCGGATCGACTCGACGACGCGTGCCGCGCGCTCGATCGCAGCTGGCAGCTGCGCCGCGAGCTCGACGGGACCGACGATGCCGCGACGCTCGAAGCCGAGTTGTATCTCGGCGAATGCCTGCTCCGGTCCGGCGTCGACGCGGGCAGCGCGCACATCCGGCACGCGGCACGCACATTGCGCGAGTCGCCCGTGAGCGCGCCCGCGCTCCGAAGCGATGCCGTGCGCATCGAACGGCTGTCGTCGCGCCGCATACGGCGCAGCACCTGATCCGCGCTCAGCTGTCGACGAGGTCGAACGGGCGCCCGCGCGCCGCCGCGACTTCCTCGAGATCGAGCTCCTGCTCGAGCGCGCGAAACGTGTCTTCCTCGATGCGGCCGTCGCGGTGCAGCGCGTGCAGCGCATCGCGCTGGCGCTGCACGGTGGTCGCGCGGAATCCGTAATAGTCGAACGCGCGCGTGCCAGGCGGCGGTTGCGGCTTGCCCGCATCGGTGCTCGACTGGCGCGCGACGTCGGCGAGCGTCGTGCGCGCGAGCTCGAATTCCTGTTCCTGCGATGTGTCGCGCGGAAACTTGAGCAATCGTACGAGCGGCTCGAGCGTCAGGCCCTGGATCACGAGCGTGCCGAGCACGACGGTCAGCGCTGACAGCACGATGAGCCCGCGCTCCGGAAAGTGTTCGGGCAGCGCGAGCGCCGCGGCGAGCGTGACCATGCCGCGCATGCCGCACCACGAAGCGAGGATGCCCTGTTTCACCGAGGGCCCCGCGCCATAGCCGAGCCGGCGGTAGACGGGCTGGATCGCGCGGTTGTAGATCATGACGATCGCGATACGCACGCCGATGACGACCGCGAGCACGATGAGCGCGAACGCGAGCGCGTGACGGAACTCGGCAGGGTCGAGCTCGCGCACGATCGTGCGTGCCTGCAGGCCGACGAACAGGAACGCGAGCACGTTGAGGACGAATACGACGACGCTCCAGATCGAATTCGTGTGGATGCGATCGCGTGCGGGCTGGCTGCCGGTGTAGTGCGCGGCGGTCATCGCGGTCGAGACGACAGCGAGAATCGCCGAGAAGCCGAGCCGCTCGGCGATGAGCCATGTCGAGAACGTGATGACGAACTGGAACAGGATGCCGCCGAGCGTCCCGGCGAGAAAGCGCACGAGAAATCCGCCGATGCGGCCGATCACGTAGCCGAGCACGATGCCGCCCGGCACCGCGAGCGCGAGCTGCGGGACGATCGAGCCGCTGCCGGGCTCCGCCATCGTGAGCCGTACGCCGACGCCGAAGATCATGAGCGCGACCGCGTCGTTGAGCAGGCTTTCGCCCTTGAGCACGGTCGCGGTCGAGCGCGGCACCGTCGGCCGATTGAGCATCGCGGCCGCGGCGGCCGCGTCCGGCGGCGCGACGATCGCGCCGAGCACGACCGCGGCCGCGATCGGCAAACCGGCCAGCGCAACGCCGACCCATGCGACCGCAGCCGTCGTCACGATGACCGCGACGACTGCGAGCGCGAAGAGCGCGATCCAGTAGCGCTTGATCGCGCGCAGCGGAAAGTCGAACGCCGCATCGAGGATCGCGGGCGCGATGAACAGCACGAGGACGAGATGCGGATCGAGCGCGATCTCGGGCGCCCACGGCAGCGCGGCGACGCCGAGCCCTGCCGCGGCGAGCATCGTCGGATACGGAATCCCGACCCGGCGCGACACCTGCAGCAGCAGAATGGCCAGCAGAAGAAGCGTGAGCACGCTTTCGAACAGCGCCATCGCGGATGCTCCCGGGGGTCCCGGGAGTCTAGCGGGAGTGCGGGAATCGGCGAAGGTCTCCGCCCCGGGACGGAGCCCCTTGCCGCACACCGGCCGAGCCTGCTTGCCGATCGCGCACGCGTTTGCGAAGTTCACGGCGTGGGAACTCTTCGTTTTTCCATCGTATACGCCGACGACGATGCGCTCGTGCGCGATGTCGTCACCCAGGCGCTCGTCGAGGAGGGCGTCGACGTGCATGCGTGCGAGGGCGGCGCCGAGGCGCTCGAGCTCTGTCGCCAGCTCGATCCCGACGCGGTGCTGCTCGATCTCAACATGCCCGATCTCGACGGCCTCGAAACCGCGCGCGCGATTCGGCGCGATCCGAAGCTGACGCATCTCCGGCTCGTCGCGCTGACGGGCCGAGGCACGTGGGAGCTGCGGCGCAAGGCGATCGAGGCGGGCTTCGACGAATTTCTCGTCAAGCCGGTGCCGGTCGGAACGCTGATCACCGCGCTGCGGCCCGCAGCCTGATTTCCGGCATCGCCGATCGACGCGCTCGAGCTCATCCGGATGCCTGGCCGTCGGCATGACTGCCATGTCGTTGTCGGCCGGATGCGCTAGCCTGCCCGCGATATCACGGTATCCGGCTTCCGTTTGAACGAATCCCTTTCCACCGCCGATCTCACCGTGCGCGCGGGCGCGATCGTCGCGCTGCGTCTGTTCGACATCGCGTACACGATCGATCTGGCGAAGGTCGAAGCGATCTGGGCCGCGCGCTCGAACGCATCGAGTCGGCGCGGGCGGCTCAGCACGACGCCCGAAAAAGCGGTCGCGTTCGGCGTGCCGCCGGTCGCAATCGAGCTCGAATCGGTCGAGCTCGATCTCGGCGGAACGCGCGTGCGTGTCGAGACGAGCGCGCGCTTCTACGACTTCGGTGCCGTCGCGCTCGCAGTGCGCGTGCCGATCGCGGACGTGCGCTGGCGCGATTTCGTGTCGACCGCGCAGTCGCTCGACGAGGCGATCGGCCCGGCGGCGGCGGGAGCGTTCTGGCTGTCACTGCTCGAGCGCGTACGCGAAATCGTCGCCCCGGCGCTCGTCCGTCCCGCGGTGACCGCGCTCGAAGAGGATTACCTGCTCGCGATCGTCGAGCAGTTCGACGCACCGCTGACCGCAGCGGAGCTCGCCGAACGCATCGATCTGGTGCCGCTGCTCTCGGGCGAGCGGCGTGCGCTGTCCGATTCCGCACGGCGCGACCTGTTGCGGCAGAGCTTTTCATACTACGTCGACGATCTCGTCGTGCTCACATGGGATCGCGCCTTCATCTACGAGCCGCGCGGAGATTCCGACGTGATCGACGTGCTCGAAGTCGCGAACGCGCAGCTGCTCGAATTGCGCTATTACGACGAATTGCTAGACGACGAGCTGCCCGCGATGTACGACCGCGTCGAGGCCGCGCGCGCGACGACGTCACTGCTCGCGGCGCGCCGCTTCGCCGAGCTCGCTCGCAAGCTGTATACGCTCGTCGCCGAAGTGACCGAGCTCACCGAGAAGGTCGACAACGCGCTGCAGGTGACCGAGGACGTCTATCTCGCGCGCGTCTATTCGGCCGCGCTGGAGCTGTTTCGCGTGCCGCGACTCGGTGCTGCGGTCGACCGCAAGCTCGCGATCATCCGCGATACCTACACCGCGCTGTACGACGAGGCATCGGACAGCCGCGCGGAGCTGCTCGAGATCGCGATCATCGTGCTGATCATGATCGAGATCGCGCTCGCGCTGATCGCGCTGCGCTAGCGCCCGTGCGGTGGGCCGAGTCCCACCCGTGAAGTTGCATAGGGTGGGCCTTGGCCCACCGCAATCACCGTTCGATCGCGACTGCGCGTTGCAGCTCGATCGGCCCGCGCCACTGGCGCAGCACGCCGCGCGCGAACGAGATGTCGCCGGGCTCGCACGTCGCTCGCGCGGGCAGGGCGCGCCACGGCAGGTGCGGGTGCTCGTGATGCGCACGATGGAAATTGAAGTTGAGCAGCACGGCCCGCAGCCAGCGTGGCGCCGCGAGATTGAGCGCGTGCTCGCGCCGGTCGAGCGGCGTGCCATGATGCGGCGCGTGATCGAGCTGCGAGGCGAGAAACGCGCGGACGCCGAGCACCGCGACGAGCAACGGCCAGCGCGCGCCGTAGAGCGCGAACGCGGTCGCGTATAACGCGATGACCGCGAGCGCATCGATGCGAATCTGCACGAGCGCCTTCGCGCCGAGCACGTCGCGCTCGGCGACCGCCATCATGCTGCCGCCGCGGTCGCGAAGATCGGGACAGACCTTCGCGAGATGTCGCCGCAGCACGGGCCGCGGCAGCCAGCAGAGCAGCGAGAGCGCGAGCTCGCCGATGTACAGCCCGCACGTGATGCGCAGGTAGTGCATGACGAAAGCGGTCGCGCGCGACTGTTCGGCCGCATCGTAGACTTCTTCGCGACCGGCGACCGTGCGGTTGTAGCGATGATGGCGCAGATGCGCGAAGCGCACCGCGCGGAACGGTGCGCCGAACAGGATCGCGAGCACCCGCGCGAGTCGTTCGTTGGCAGCGCGACCAGGAAGCAGCAGGCCATGGATCGCTTCGTGGATCAGCGCCCAGTGTGTCGGCGATGCAAAGGCCGCGATCATCGCGATCGCGATCGCGGGGATGCCGTGCAACAGCGGCGCGACGAGGAGCGTACTCAGGTTCGCGCTCGCGATGAAACCTGCGAGCGCAAGGTTGTGGGTCGTCGGGATTCGCGAGAGCGTCGAGGGGGACATAGTTCTCCAGCTGACCATGTCGAGATAAAACCCGTATGACGCGTGCTTTTTTCACCTCTCCCGTGCGCGGGAGAGGTCGGCCGAAGGCCGGGTGAGCGAAGCTCTGGAGCCAGCCAATGAAAGGATGAACCAGGTCGGCCCTCACCCCTGGTCCTCTCCCGCAAGCGGGAGAGGGAAAAGGCGAGTCACTGGCGGGCCGTCACCACGCGATTGCGACCGCCGCGCTTCGCCTCGTACAGCGCTGCGTCGGCGCTCGCATACGCATGATCGAACGTCGTCCCGACCGCATTCGCGCTGACGCCGAAGCTCGCGGTTACCTCGCGGTTCGCGACCGCGCCGAACGGCCGGCTTGCGACCGCGCGTCGCATCGTGTCGGCAATCTCTGCGGCTTCGCGCAGATCAACGCCCGGCAGCGCGACCGTGAACTCTTCGCCGCCGACGCGGCCGATGCGCCCGCTCGACGGCAGCGCGTCGCGCAGGCGCTGCACGAGCTCGACGATGACCGCGTCGCCGGCCGGATGGCCGAAACCGTCGTTGATGCGCTTGAAGTGATCGATGTCGAGCACGACGACCGACGTTGGGACCTTTGCAAGATGCAGCGTCACGACCTCGATGATCGCGGCGCGATTGAGCTCGCCGGTCAGGGGGTCGTGGCGCGCCTTGTGATCGAGCTCGTCGGCGAGCGCCTGCAGGCGCGCGTTCAGCGCGTTGAGCTCGCGCTCCTGACGATCGCCGTGACGGATCACGCGGCGCATCTCGCGCATGAGGCGCTGATAACGCGCGATCAATTCACCGAGCGCGAGCCGGTACGCCTCGTCGCCCGCGTCCGCGCGCGCGTGCACGCCGAGAGCCCGCGCGAGCGCGGCCTCCTCCGCCTGGAAGAGATCGAAGTCGGCCACGGCAGCCAGGCGTCAGCCCTCGACCGGCACGTCGTGGAAGTCGATCGCCGGAAACTCGTCGTGGAGCTCGGCACCGAATTCGAGGATCGTGTCGTCGTCGACGTCGTGCTGCCAGTTGAGCACGATGCGCGCGCCGGCTTCGGCGGCGTCGGAGAGCGCCGCGAACAGCGTGAACAGCATCTTCGTGCTCGAGCTGTTGAAGTAGGTCAGCGCGACGTTGACGGTCACCGTCGTGCCCTCGCCGAGCCTCGCGAGATACGCGCGCGTCGCCGCGATCACGTCGGCGTAGAACGCGGCCGCGTTCTCGGGATACGACTCGCCTTTGAGCGAAAGCACGTGCTCGCTGAAGCGAAGATCCACCTCCGGCGAGCTGCCGGTCGCGGGAACGAAGAGGTCGGCGCGGGTCTCGGTGCTCATCGGATCAGATCGTCGCCTTGACGTAGAACATGACGGCGTCGGCGTTTTCGGTCGGCTCGAACTCGAACTCGAGCGGTGCGCTCGCATCGCGCGCGACGGTGAGAAAACCAAGACCTGCGCCCTTGCTGCCTTCGGGCTGCTCGGCACGAAGCATCTCGCGGTAGACGCGCTTGATCTCTTCGAGCGTCATCGAGCGCAGCGGCTCGAGCTTGCTGCGCAGCGCCTCGACGCTGCCGGCCGCGACCGGATTCGCGCTCAGCAGGAAATACCTCGCGTCCTCGATGCCGATGCAGACCGAGCCCTGACGCAGCTGATTGTCGCGCAACGCCGGCGGCGTCAGCGCATCGACCGAGTAATGCGTGATGTTCTGCGCCATCTCGACGAACGAAGAGAAGATCTTGCGCCGCGTCGCCGCGACCGCTTCGGCCTGCTCGAGCTGCAGGCGCACTGCGTCGGCCATCGCCTGCACGATGTGCTGCGAGAAATAGCCGAAGTAATAAAAGATGATGTTGCGTCTGGCCACGGCCGCGCTGAAATCCCGGTATTCGGCGTAATTCATCGGTTTGCCTTCGCATGCCCGCTCACGCGGGCACGCCTCGAGCGGCGCGGAAGCCGAACAGCGTGAGATCGTCGCGGCGGCTGTGTCCTGCCTGATATTCCGCGTGCGCCTTCATGAGTGCGTCCGCGAGCCCGGCCATCGGCATCGAGCGCGCACGCACGAGCGCGTCGCGCACGCGGCGCTTTCCGAACGCGATGTGCTTGGGGCCGCCGATCTGATCGATCATGCCGTCGGTGGTCGCGACGACGATCGTGCCGGGCTCCAGCGTCAGCGCGCGATTCGTCCAGCGATGACCCGCGGGCGTGCCGACATAGCCGAGACCGAGCCGATCGCCCTCGATCGTGCGCACCGACGCTTCGCCCGGCGCGAGCAGGTGCAGCGGCGTGCGCGCGCTCGCGAACGTGAGCGTCGAGGTCGCGGGCGCGAACCAGAGCGCGATCGCATCGAGGCCGTCGTCGGACGCCTGCACGTCGTAGCGCGCGCCGGTCTGGCCGAGCGACGTCTTGACCGCACGGTGCAGCTCGCCGAGCGCGAGCCCGGGATCGCGCGGGCCGATGCGCTCGAGCGTGCGGCCGAGCCACGACGAGGAGATCAGCGTCATGAACGCGCCGGGCACGCCGTGCCCGGTGCAGTCGGCGAGCAGCACGAACCAGCCGTCGTCGTACGCGGCGAAGTGATAGAAGTCGCCGCCGACGACGTCGCGCGGCTCCCAGACGAGCGCGGCGTCGACCACGGTGGCGCGCAGCGCTTCGTGCGAGGGCCGCAGCATCGCCTGCTGGATCACGCTCGCATACGCGATGCTCTGCATGATCTGGCGATTCTTCTCGGCCTGCTGGTTCGCGACCATGCGCATGAGGTCGAGGCCCGAACCGACGCCCAGGAACTTGCCGTCGGCCGCGACGAGAAAGCCGTCGGTCAGCGCCTTGCCGCCCGACTCGACGATCGCGAGCGCGGTGTCCTCGATCGTCGCCGCCGCGTTGACGACGACGGGCTCGCGATCCATGAACGCGATGCAGCTCTTGCGGTCGTAGACCTCGCGATGAAACGGCTTGGCCATTTCCGAGAGAAACACGTGGCGCTTGATCATGCCGATCGGGCGCTCGTTCTCGACGACGGGCAGGTTGGCAAGCTCGCGGTGCTTGTCGAAAAGGTCGAGCACGGTCGTGTTCGTCGCATCCGACGACACCGACGGCGACGGCACGCAGAGGTCCGCCGCGCGCGGCTGCGGGAGGTGTCGGTCGCGTGACAGGGTGAACCCGGCTCGGGCGTCCATCGGCGGCGCGGTGGAGGGATGCAAACGAGCAGCCTGCGTTACGCGCGTGACGGATATGTGACAACGCTTGATTCGGCTCCGGAATTCCGTAGCGTAGAACGATGGCCCGGGTGCTCACCATCGAAGACGACGCAGTCACCGCGCGCGAGATCGTCGCCGAGCTCACGAGCCGCGGCAATCAGGTCGACTGGGTCGACAACGGCGCGGCCGGACTCAGCCGCGCGTCGACGGGCGGATACGACGCGATCACGCTCGATCGCATGCTGCCGGGTCTCGATGGGCTAGCGGTCGTGACGGCGCTGCGCGAAGCGGGCGTCGGCACGCCGGTGCTCATGATCTCGGCGCTCAGCGATGTCGACGAGCGCGTGCGCGGGCTGCGTGCGGGCGGCGACGATTACCTGACCAAGCCGTTTGCGCCCGACGAGATGGTCGCGCGCATCGAGGTGCTGCTGCGAAGACAGCACAGGAGCGAGCGCGACACGATGCTGCGCGTCGCCGATCTCGAGCTCGACCTCATCGCGCGTCGCGCACGTCGCGGCGGCATGCCGCTCGAGCTCCTGCCGATCGAGTTCCGCCTGCTCGAGTTCCTCGTGCGCAACTCAGGCCAGGTGCTCACGCGCACGATGATCTTCGAGGCCGTCTGGGGCTATCACTTCGATCCCGGCACGAACGTCATCGACGTGCACATCGGCCGCCTGCGCAAGAAGGTCGATGCGCACGCGTCGACGCCGCTGATTCGCACCGTGCGCGGCTGCGGGTATCGCCTTGCTGAAACTGAGTGACCACTGGCGCTCGGCGACGACGCGGCTGATCCTCATCTACGGCGCGTTCTTCGTGCTGTGG
>Ga0070665_100002812_pt1 | contig 18839 bp, 17 predicted proteins | sample KBSS13metaG_FD_65862 | JGI IMG/M metagenome (GOLD analysis project Ga0070665, IMG submission 65862) | Switchgrass rhizosphere microbial communities from Kellogg Biological Station, Michigan, USA - KBS S1-3 metaG | ecosystem: Host-associated > Plants > Roots > Rhizosphere > Soil ...
GGCGGGTGGTGATCATCGAACAGCGCTGGGGCGGGCGTGAGACCACAGATATGAGTCTCACTGGTCTCTGGGAGCTTTCTTTGAAGGAGCGCGCTGACAAAAGTGGAACTATCACCTTCGGGCCCCCGAATCCCGTCTTCAGCGCGCGCGGTGGGGCCAAAAAGCGCTCCCCGACCTTCCAGATCGAAGACGTTCGCAGGGTCTACGACCTGATCCGCGACGCGCAGGTCGCGGCGCGCCGGGAAGCCAGCGCCCGCCACTGAATCAAACGTTCAACTGGTCGGGCGAAGTCGCGACGCCTTTCTCGGTGATGTAGCCCGTCACCAGTCGCGCGGGAGTCACGTCGAAAGCGGGATTGCCGGCAGGGGAGTCGGTGATCCGGACCGACGCGGGGTTGCCCTGTGCGTCCTTGCCGTGAACGATCGTCACTTCGTCCGCCGAGCGCTCCTCGATGGGGATGTCGGCACCCCGGGCGATCGACGGGTCGAACGTGCTCATGGGGAGGCCGATGTAGAACGGCACCCCGTTGTCGTGAGCCGCCAGCGCCTTCAGATAGGTCCCGATCTTGTTGCACACATCGCCGTTGCGGGCCACGCGATCGGTGCCAACAATACACATGTCGACCTTGCGCTGCTGCATCAGCAGCCCACCGGCGTTGTCCGCGATGACAGTGTGCGGAACTCCGTGCTGCGCGAGCTCGAATGCGGTGAGCGACGCTCCTTGGTTCCGCGGGCGTGTCTCATCGACCCATACATGGACCGGAACACCACGGTCATGCGCCAGGTAGATAGGTGCGAGCGCCGTCCCGTAATCAACAGTAGCCAACCATCCTGCATTACAGTGGGTGAGGATATGGAGTGTTCGCCCAGCGGCACCGCGCGCCAACACCTCGATCAGCTCGACACCGTGCTCCCCAATAGACCGACACGTAGCGACATCCTCGTCGCAGATCGCCGCAGCGCACTGATATGCGGCCTTTACGCGCTCCGTGCCCTGAAGCGCTTTGACAGCTCCCTTCATCCGGTCCAACGCCCACCGCAAGTTGACAGCCGTGGGACGCGTTGCGAGCAGTATCTTGTAGTTGGTTTCCAGAGCCGCGTCCGAGGCGTCCACGCGCAGCCCCAGGCAAAGACCGTAAGCAGCCGTCGCACCGATGAGCGGCGCGCCACGCGTCCACATTTCCTTGATGGCCCGCGCCGCCATCTCTACGGAAGTGAGCTCGGCGATCTCGACCCGCCACGGGAGTTGGCGCTGGTCGAAAATCCGCACCGACCAGCCGTTGTCGCTCAGCCAGATGGAGCGATAGTGCACGCCGTCGATTTTCATAAAGGCCCTTTCAAGGCAATGTCATCAAAGCTGCGCACCACGGGAAACTCGGCCGTGTGGGCTTCGGTTCCCTCGCGAGCAAGCACCACGGTCTGCATCCCAGCGAGTGCGGCGGCCCGTGTCTCTCCAATGTGATCCGAGAGAAACACAATCGAGCCCGCCGGCAACTCCAGCGAGTGGGCAATGCTCGTATAGGATGCGGTCTCCAACTTCGGTCCGGTCGTCGTATCGAAGTAACCTGAGAAAAGCGGCGACAGGTCACCGTGAGTGGTGTGGGCGAACAGCAGTTTCTGCGCCTCGATCGATCCGGAGGAGTACACGAAGAGGCGTAAACCCCTGTCATGCCACCGACGCAAGCCCCGCACGGCATCGTCGTAGACATGACTGTGCAACTCACCGTTCTCGTAACCGATTTTCCAGATCATCCCCTGCAGGCTCTTGAGCGGGGTGATCTTGCGGTCCTCATCCATCCACCGCAGCAGCGTGCCGACCATGTCGGCCGAGCCGATCTCACTGCGCAATGCCGCCAGTTGCTCTTCGTGCTCGCGAACGTAGCCGGGGATAGCACGGCGGGCGTAGGGAAACAGAACGTCCTTGACGAACGCGAGGCTGCTCGTCGTCCCTTCGATGTCGGTGACGACGGCGCGGATGCCGCCGATCTCGATCACGCCGGCGCAGATCCGTAGTAGGGAAATTGCCGCGCGATCGGCTGGCCAGTGAAATTTGCCACCCAGCCGGCCGGCGTCGTGAAGAGTCGGATAGCAGTGAATCGCGGCGCGGGCCCCATGTCGAACCAATGGCGGGTGCCGGCAGGCACGCTGATGAGATCGCCTCGTTCGCACAGCGTCATGTGGACTTTCCCGGCCGCACGCAGATAAAACACGCCCGCGCCCTCGACGAAGAAGCGCACTTCGTCATCGTCATGGGTGTGCTCGTCGAGAAACTTCAGCCGCAGCTCACCGCGCTTGGGGTTGTCGGGCAGACAGCGCAGCACGTCGACCGATTGATAGCCGCATTCACGCTTCAACCGCTCGATGTCGGCGTGATAAGCGTCCATGACGGCCGAGTCGTCGAGCTCCGCGGACAATTCCCGCGTTGCCGACCATCTTTCGAAACGGACCTGGATGGGTTTCAGGGCCTCGGCTATGGTCGCGCCATCGGTCGTGTCGAGCAGGGGACGCGCGGCACTGTCGTCGGGATAGATTGTCAGGCGGCTCATGCTCGAACTCCTTGCAAGCGCATAGCTTCGATCTCGCAGGTCAAAAGATGTTCCAGGGCCTCAATGACGCGCTCGGCTTCCTCCATATTCTTGCCCCAACCGTAGGCCCCATGTCCGCGAATGAGATAGGCCGGAACCTCCGTTTGCCCGTCCCGCCGACGTCGGTCGCAGTCCACGGCCACCTCGCGCGCCAGCGTTGCAATGTCCTGCGAATTGTCGAAGACCGGTATACCGACCGTGACCTCGTGGGTCGTGATTCCCGGGAAGGCCTTCAGCATCTCGTAGCCTTCGAGGAGGATCTCGCCGGCAACCCGGAGGTGGCGGGTCAGGGTCACGACAGGTACCGAATGGACGTGGAGTACCGCGTTGGCCTGCGGATACAGCCGATATATGACGGTGTGCAACGCCGTTTCCGCCGAGGGCTTCTTCCCTTCCAGGGCGACCCCGTCCGTATCGACCAGCATGACGTCATCACGGCCCAGCCGACCCTTGTGTCGCCCGGACACGGTAACGGCAATCCGTCCGTCGCTCAATCTAACCGAATAGTTACCGGAGGTCGCCGGCGCCAGTCCGCGGGCATCGAGCCGCCGCCCCGAGGCGATGATTGCCTCGATCGCTTCATCCAGAGAGCTGGCCATGGATCCGCTTCGGACGCGGCCTCTTGCATGCTTAAACCACCAGAGTGGCAGTATCGCATTAATGCCCGGTGACAGCGGCAAGAATCGGCATGGCTGGCGCCGCACCGATTGCGCAGAATGCAAGCCATGACCTTGGACCTGTTTCCCGATGAGCCCGCGGTCGAGCCAGGCGAGGAGCCGCTCGCTCCGGGAGCCCTGCTGCTGCGGGGATTCGCGCGCTCGAGCGCACCGGAGCTCCTCGAAGCCGTGGCGGCCGTGACACGCGCGGCGCCGTTTCGCTTCATGACCACACCCGGCGGCTTCCGGATGTCGGTGGCCATGACCAACTGCGGCGCTGCGGGTTGGATCACGGACCTGGCCGGGTACCGCTACGGCCCCATCGACCCGCTGACCGGCGAGCATTGGCCCCCCATACCTGACGTGTTTGCGAAGTTGGCCTCGCAAGCCGCCGTGCGGGCAGGCTTCGGCCCGTTCGCCCCGGATGCCTGCCTGGTGAATCAATACGAGCCCGGCACCCGGCTTTCCCTCCACCAGGACCGCAACGAGCGCGATTTCAGCGCTCCCATCGTGTCCGTATCGCTAGGCTTGCCCGCGGTGTTTCTGTTCGGGGGCAACCAACGTGCCGACAAAACACAACGTGTTGCGTTGGCGCATGGCGACGTGGTCGTCTGGGGCGGCCCGGCGCGGCTGCGCTTTCACGGCGTGCTGCCCCTGAAGGACGGCGAGCATCCCCTGGCCGGGCGGCGCCGCATCAATCTCACCTTCCGCAAGGCTCTCTGATCGGTTACCGATGTAGCAAACGAGACACACGGCCGCCACGCGAGGCGCGTATAGTTCGCACTCGCCATAACACAAAACATGGGAGCCTCCTAATGAAAATCTCGAAAGCCCGAGTGGCGCTCTTTCTGACCGGTGCGGCGGCCGCGACCTGCGGTATGACGGGGACGGCACTGGCAAACGACACGGATTGGGAGAACGAGGACGGGAGCTCACTCTCCAAACAGTGCGCGGGACTGCCTGGTCAAACTGCGCTCCGGAGTGCCCTGACCGCTGCGCGTCAACAGGCGAATGGCGGGTTCAATCTCGACATGTGGGGCACGGTCGTCAACCGCGACGGTGTGGTTTGCGCGGTGGCTTTCACCGGCTCCGATCGTGGCAGTCAGTGGCCGGGCAGCCGCGTGATATCCGCCCAGAAAGCTAACACCGCGAACGCGTTCAGCCTGCCGCACCTGGCACTCTCCACGGCGAACCTTTACTACGCGGTTTCCCCCGGAGGCAGTCTGTATGGTCTCCAACATAGCAACCCGGTCGACACGGACGTGGCGTATCGGGGACCCGCCAGCGACTTCGGTCAACTCCATGACCCGATGGTCGGCCGGCGCATCGGGGGAGTGAATGTCTTCGGCGGCGGCCTGGCCCTTTACAATGCCTACCACGTATTGATAGGAGCGATCGGAGTGAGCGGCGACAGTTCGTGTGCCGATCACAACATCGCGTGGCGCACGCGGCACAACTTGAAGTTGGATCACGTTCCCGCCGGCGTGAGTGGCGATGCTTCGCGGCCCGACAACATCGTATATGACATCACGTCGCAACCAGGGCAGCAGTTGGGCACGAGCACGAGCGGATGGGGCCATCCCGCTTGCAGTGCCGCGGCAACCACGATCGCAGGCAGCTTGCCGGTCATCACGCCGTAAGGAGCAGTTTGGGAACGGGCTGGCAGCGGGGCCTTGCGTCTGCGCTCCCCGGTGAGGATGCGCCCGCAGGCCGGCCCGGTTTCCCGCAAATCCCGCCTCGTCCACGGTGTGGGAGTACCTCGCTGGTACAGCCCCGGCTGCTTGCGCCCCCGTAGCCGATGAGCGCAACATCGCGCGTGATCGCTCAACCCCTTGGACTGTGGGAATAAAAACATGTGTGAGAACGACGATTTCAGTGAATTCGCGCGCCGTGCGGCTGACGTATCGCGCCGGCAGTTTGGAGCGCTGGCCGTCGGCACGGGCATGGCGATGATGTTGCCCCCGCTGGCGAATGCCGCGGACCTGAAGGACTCGGACGTGGAGATCAAGACCGCCGATGGTGTCGCGGATTGCTATTTCGTGCATCCCTCGAGCGGCAAACATCCCGCCGTGCTGGTCTGCCCCGACATCTTCGGCCTGCGCCCCGCGTTCAAGGACATGGCCCGACGCCTGGCGGGCTCAGGGTACGCGGTGCTCGTGTTCAATCCGTTCTACCGCACGCAGAAGGCGCCGACGGCGCCCGAGCATCCCAACTTCGGGGACCCGGCGACTCGCGACAAGTTGATGGGCATGGCGGGTAAGACCAACGCGGATACCATGGTGAGCGATGCCAAGGCCTTCGTGCCGTGGCTGGATTCCCAGTCGGCGGTCGACAAGAAAAAGAAGATGGGCGTGACGGGTTATTGCTACGGCGGCCCCTTCACCCTGCGGACGGCGGCGGCTTTTCCCGATCGCATCGGGGCGGGCGGCTCCTTCCACGGCGGCGGGCTGGTGACCGACAAGCCCGACAGCCCGCACTTGTTGATCCCCAAGATCAAGGCGCAGTACCTGTTCGCGATCGCGGAGAACGACGACCAGAAGCAGCCCGACGCCAAGACCGCCTTGAAGGAAGCTTTCGACAAGGCGCACCTGAAGGCGGAAATCGAGGTGTACACGGGCACCCAGCACGGCTGGTGCCCGCCCGATGCGGCGGTTTACAACCACGACCAGGCGGAGAAGGCCTGGAGCCGCCAGCTCGCGTTGTTCAAGACGGCCCTGGCATAGCGCCGGCGCTCGGGCGACGGCGCGTCGCCCTTTGACCCCCTGTCCCGCGTCGCGCCGCTGGCGCTTCTCGGGATTCCCTCCGCTGCGCTTCGGTTGTCATCCGGGCGCGGGTGTCGATATGACACTCGCGCCCGACGACCTCCAGCAGGAGCTCCCGAAATGTCTGCACGGCCGGTGAGCACTCCGGCGAGCAGTACAGCACGATGTCGATCGGCGGTAGCTCGGGTAAGCCCGCGCCCGCGGGCACGATCGCGAGACCGTGCGGACTGGCGGCGAGCGCCGTTCGAACAGTGACTCCCAGTCCCGCCCGCACACCGCAGCACAAACTGGCGAGACTCGGCGTCGTCATGGCCAACCTCCAAGGCGTCCCGGTGCGCGCGAGCGCGGCAATTCCGATCTCGCGAAAGAGGCAGGGGCCGTCAAAGACCACCAGGGGTACGACTCCATCCATGCTCGGTGTGCTGCCCCGCTTCATCCCCGATCGGCCGGTACGACGCGCGAACCAAGCGGTAGGCACCGTGGCCAACGTGTTCCCGCCGCCTTTTCCCGCCGGCGTAAAGGCCAACGCCATGTCGAGTCTGCCGCTGGCCACCTCATCGGCCAAGGTGTAGTTCCGGCCGCATTTGACCTCCACGTGGGTGGCCGGGCGCAGCTTCGCGTACCTTGGAAGCAGTTTGGGCAGAATCGTGTCGTTGAGATCCTGGGGCATGCCGACCCGGACGGTACCGCCCCGCGTGATCGCGCCGAGCGCCAGGGCTATTTCATCGTTCAAAGCCAGAACGCGCCGCGCGTACTGCAGGAGGATGTCGCCCGCCTCGGTGAGCATCAGGCCACGCCCGTTGCGCTTGAAGAGGCGCTGCCCAGCCTGCTTCTCGAGCTTGCGCAGTTGCATGCTCACCGCTGATGGCGAGCGGCTCAGGCGCGTGGCCGCGTGTGAAAAGCCGCCCAGCTCGACTCCGACCACCATGGCGCGCAGGGCGTCCATGTCGAAATTCACGGCCGTCATTTCAGATTTCCAGAAGTGAAAGTTCAAAACTATTCGATTTTCGCAAGACTCGCAAATCGCTAGGATTCCGCCAACGCAACGAGCGCCGCAGCGAGACGCGTCATGTTTACGGAACTCAGCACGCCGCACCTGGCCGATGCCTGTTTGAGTATCGGTGTACCGGTAAGATGTGCGCCAACATCCTGCAGGCCCTTGTCAACGGGCTCGGCCTGTCACGGTCGGGTGTTTCCCGTCCGTCACGTCGGCAGTGTCGATGTGTTCCTCGAGGCGCTCGAGTGCGCGCAAACAGGAGATGTGCTCGTCGTCGACAACGGCGGTCGAGTTGATGAGGCCTGCGTGGGCGACCTCGTGACCCTGGAAGTGAAGAACGCCGGCGTGCGCGGTATCGTGATCTGGGGGCTGCATCGGGACAGCGTTGAGTTGCAGAAGATCGGCTTGCCGGTGTTCAGCATGGGAACGTTGCCTGCCGGACCGCAGCGACTGGATCCCCAGTCTCCGGACTGTCTGTATTGGGCGCGTGTCGGGCATTGGGTGGTCACCGCCGCGGACTATGTCGCGTGTGACGACGACGGCGTCATATTCCTGCCCGCGGCGAAACTATCTGAGATCGTCGCCGCTGCGACTGGAATTGCAGACAAGGAACGGCGCCATGCCGAGCTGATGCGGACCGGTGTTTCGTTCCGACAGCAAACGCGCTTTGCCGACTACCTGGCGGCGCGCGAAGGGCATTCGAGCCTCACCTTCCGTCAGCATCTGAAGAAGGTCGCGGGAGCGATCGAGGAGTAGGGCGAGGTGAGCCTTACCGGGCGCCGCATTCTGGCGTACTATCCAGTGGATGACGTTTGCAGCGGCCGTCTGGATACTAACCTCGGCGGCGGCGGCGACCGCCGCGCCTTCCTATCCTGACGCTAAAACACTTCTCGACAGCATCGCGCAGCTCGACAAGTCAGATCCCGGCTCGCCGGCGGCCCTCGAAGGGCGCCTCGAGTACATCGACCTCGTTCTGAGTACCGCCACGGGAGAAGATTGTCAGCGACGCCTCGACGAGGCTCAATCGCAGCTCGATACCGTCGCCGCGGACCCGTCTTTCGCAGTCCTCGTACCGGCGGCTCTCGCTCGCCAGGCTGATGTCGAATACCGGATCCATACGGCGCGAGCGGACTGTGGCTCCGACCCGGCGAAGCGCTCGAGCGAGTTGCATCAGGCATTGGCGGCCGCCCAGAGCGCCGTCGGTCTCTATCGCGACGCGCTCGACTACCAGTCGATGGTCGCCCTGCAGTTCAGCATCGCGTCCACTCAGCGCCTGCTGGGTAACGATGATGCCGCTGTAGCCGAGCTGCGCGCCGCGCTGGACCTGGACCGGGAGTACGGCTTTCGCGAGGACGCCGAAGATAACTACGCGCTGCTCGCGCAGTGGACCGGCAAGGCGAGCGAAGCCGACGCCTTGAAGGACTTTCCCAGCCGCACCGCGACCTTGAAATTCGCTTGGTCGATCTGCAACGCCCAGGTCGCAGTCGAAGTGAACTACGCACGGGTGGTCGAAGGCCGCGTCTTACGCTATCGGGGACACACGGCCTTCAAACGAACGTACCGCGAGGGCCTCTTCAACAGTTGGCAGGTCGCTCAGGAGCCGGGCCAGGTGAGCTTCGACTTTACCGACTGGCCGCAGGACATTGGCGTGTTGAATGAGCTGGGCGCGCTCCTGCAGCGGAGTCTGGCTGAATTTCCGGATTTCGATGTCAACAAAGAGGGCGAGTTCGTGCGCACCCGCGACACCGATCACCTGGGGGAGCGCCTGACCAGGCAGACCCGGGCGTTGGTTGCCCAACACGCGCCCACCGAGCCTCACCCGACGCGACTGCAATCCGCCCTGGTCCATGACATGCGGCTCGTATTCAACTCCGAGGCGATCCAGGAGAGGGCGGCAGAAAGGCACGGTTTCGAGACCGAGGCCTGGGTCGGCGCGACGCTCGAGCAGGGCGTCTGGTACAAGATGTCCGCACCGCTGGCCATGCCGGGTGCGTTCCCGGCGTCCCTGGCGCAGGATGTCGAGTTCGCCTTTACCCACCAGGTGCCGTGCAAAGCGAGCTCGACGGATCGGTCCTGCGTGGAGCTCGTCCTTCGCGCCACCCCGCAGGCGGATGTGGTGAGCGACGTGGTCGAGGCGATGGATGCGCACTACAAGGTGAAGACGCACTACTGGTCCTCCACGTACATGCGTATCGTGACCGACCCCAACACCCTCCTGATCCGCGTTCGCGACGTGCGCCAGCACTGGCATACCGCCTTCGACGGTGTCGACGGCCCCGGTGGCATCCAGAATGAGTCGGAGCGACTCGTCGTCACGTCCGACTACTGAGTCTTACAGGTAAAGCTGCTTGTTGATGGGGATGTTGTGCTCGCGACAATAGGTTTCGTAGTGATTGATGTACCACCACACATCGAGCGACTCGACGAAGTTGCCTTGCTCGTCGAAGAACTCGATCGGTCCCTCGAGCCAGCCGAACAGCTTGACGCCCTGCGGATGATCGCTGACGAGCGTGTGTACCAGCCCCGGTGTCTCGTAGATGAAATCCCCAGGGCCGGCGACCCAGTCGTATTCGAGGTATCGGGCGCTGCCTTCCAGGCAGATCATCACGACCGTGCCGCGATGCTTGTGCGTGCCGACGACGCCGGCCTGCTTGATCCATAACACGTTGCTGAAGCGGTTGCGGCGCACATCGAAGGCGAGGTGACGCAGTGCAGCTTTCTCCCCGAAGGGAATCCACGGGCTTTCCGCTTCGGAAGAGCCGACGAAAGAGCCCGGAATGCCGTGACGGGCGATGACGTCCCGATACAATTCCGGCACATCGACTATCTTGTAGACCGTCGAAGGCGGCGCGGTCATGGTCGTCTTGGGTGCTTGGGACATGCTGCGGCGACTGTCTGACTTATCCTGGTCAGAAGAGTAGCGCGAAGGGCACCGCGCCGCGCGCACGAGAGTGCAACGAGGTCGGTCTCAGACCGCAAAAAGGGGACGGTCAGTGCCCCGGCGGGGGTGGCACGGTCGCCGAGTAACCGAGTGTCAGGGTTCCTGTCTTTGCCAGGCCCGAATTGTTGGTATAGCTGTAACCGAGTGTCAGCGTACCGCTGTCCGCCGCCGTCGGCGCATAATTGAGTGAAAGCTGACAGCCCGTTCCGGTAATCACGCTCGTGCAACTCAGGGCACCGGCGGTGCTGCTCCAGCCCGCGGGCAAGGGGCTGAGCCCGGATGTCACAGTCAGGTCGCTGGCGGGATTACCGTCATCGGTCACGAACGTCACGGTGACGGGCGTCGTGCTGCCGGTGAGTACTGCAAGCGAGGTCGGGCTCGACGTCGCAGCCACATTGTTGTCCGTCGTAGCGAGGTACGGGATGTTGACGGTGCCGGTCTTGGACTGGCCCGCGTCATTCACGTACTTGTAGGCAAGGGCGAGAGTTCCGCTGTCTGCGCCTGTTGGTGTGTACGTCAACGGCAACTGGCAACTCGTGCCGCCGTTGATGCCGCTGCACGCAAACGAGCTTTGGGTACTGGTCCAACCGCCTGGCAACGCGGTCAGGTCGGACGTGATTTGCAGCGCGGTAGCCGGCCGGCCATCGTCGGTCGCGAAAGTGACCGCAACGGCGGGACTGGCGGAGCCTACGATGGTGCTGATCTGCCCCGAAGGAGTGGCCGTGCCCACGATGTTGTCGTTGGTCGTCGCCGCGTACGGTATGTTGAATGAGCCGACATTGTATGTGCCGCCGGCGTCCAGGTAACTGTAATCCAGACTGAGCGTGCCGCTGGCGATGGCGGCCGGTGCATAGTTGAGCGTGAGCTGACAGCCATTGCCGGTGCCCACGCTGCCGCAGGTGAACTTGTTCGAGGCGGCGCTCCAACCGGCCGGGAGCTTCGTCAGGTCCGACAGCACGAGCAGGTTGCGGGCCGCTCTCCCGTCATCCGTGGTGAATGTGAGCGTAACGGCCTGGTTGCCGGTTTTCTGCACCGCGTTGACCTGGCCCAGCGGCGCCGCGGTAGCCACGATCGTGCCGTTCGTTGTTGTGGAGTAGGGGATGTTCAACGTCCCCGTCCGGGCCGTGCCTGAATCGTCGGAATACGAATAGTCGAGGGCCAGCGTTCCAGTGGCAGTCGCTGTAGGGAAGTAGCTCAGCACGAGCTGGCAACCATTGCCGCTGCTCACGATTGCACACGAGAAACTCGTGCTCTTACTGCTCCAGCCGGCGGGGAGCGAGCTCAGATCGGTCGTCAGGGTGAGATTCGTGGCCGCGTTGCCATCGTCGGTCGTGAAATTGACCGTGACCGGTTGCGCCGCAGAGCCCGGGGAGGAAATGATCTGGCCCGTGGGCGCGCTCATCGCCACGACGTTGTTGTTCGGTGCGGTCGCGACATAGGGGATGGTGATCGTGCCACCCGGCGTGATGGGCTGGTTGGCGTTGTTGATATATAGATAGGTTACCGTCAGGGAGCCACTCTCGGCCGCCTTGGGCGAGTAGGTCAGGTTCAGAACACAGCTGCTGCCCGCACCTACCAGTGTGCAACCGTAGTTCTCGGTGCCGCTCCAGTCCGCGGGCAAGGTCGTGCCCGTGATCTCCAGGCCGTGAATCGAGCGGCCATCGCTGGAGGTAAATGTGACACTGACGGTCTGACTCGCGCCCGCCGTGACCGATACGGTGCCCGGCACTGACGTCGTGGCGACGACGGTATCCTTCGTCCCGCCGGGGGCACCCGCGGCGCCGCTGAAACCTCCGGGTCCGGAGTTGTCGCTGCCACCGGCGCTCTGATCGGCGTTCGGTATGGTGTAGTTCCCACTGCTGAAACCGGACTCGCCGCCACCCTGGCAGGCTGACAGCAGCAGCGCGATGAGACCCAGCGGCAGGATGCGATGAGCGGAGTGCATGCGCGAGAGGCTACCGCTTTGAGCTGGGGCCCTCCGGCGCGGATTTGGTTAACCGCATCACGAAATGAAGCGCGCGCGGGCGCCGACGGACATAACGCAGGGCCCCTGTCGCGAGCTGACATCACCTGCGCCCGCGGCGAAAACGCAACGTTGTCTTGGTCCAGCGACAACTATGAAATGTTGGTCCTGGCCAACTGAAATCGCTCGAATGCCTGCAGTTCCGCCTCGATCGCGCGCTTGTGGGCCCGGGCGGAGCCCTTACCCACCCAGGTCCATTGCTGGATCAGCAACTTGCCGCGTTCACGGTCCGTCTTGAGATCGATGGCCGCGACGACCTCGGACCCCACGAGCACCGGGCACGCGAAATACCCGAATAGCCGCTTCTCCCGGGGCACGTAGGCCTCGAAGCTATGTTGGTATCCGAAGAACAGTTGCAGCCGCTTGCGCTGGATCACCAGCGGATCGAAAGGGGAGAGGATGTGGACGAGCTCCGCGCCATTCTCGAGCCGCTCTTCGAGCGCCTCGGGCCGCGCCCAATGTTGCATCTTCCCTGCGCCCTGGAGCTCGACGGGCACCAGTTCCCCGCGGCGCACTCGTGCGTCGATCAACCGACGCACCAGGGGTTTGCTCGCGGCATCCATGTAGCAAGCCGATTCGATGCTCACCAGTCCCTGTGACCGGAGCGCGCGGTCCAACAGGTAGTTGCCCGTCTCTTTGATTGTCGCGGCCGGCGGCAGACGCTTCCAGCCGAAGTGCCGGGTCATCAGCTCGTAGGTCTTCACCATGCCTTCGCGCTCGCTGATGGTGAGCAATCCTTTTGTGAAGGCGAGCTGTAACACCCTTTTTGAGGGCTTGCGGCTCATCCAGGGATCCGCCTTGTCGAGCAGCACGTCGTCGTCGAGGTCGCGGATCGTGAGGGCGCCGCTCCTGCGGATGCGCGCCACCATGGAGCGCAGTTCGGCGGGCTGCACGGCTTTCAGAAAAGGATGTTTGCGGGGCGAGTATTCCCGCATGTCACGCACGAAGTAGCGCAAGTCCGCCGTCGGCAGATAGGCGAGGGCGTGCGCCCAATACTCGAATACGGATTTGTCGACGGCGAGCGCCTGGTGGAGGTGCTCGCGGCGATAGTCGGGAATCCTCGTGTAGAGGATATGGTGGTGGCAGCGCTCGATGACGTGGATCGTATCGATCTGCACATATCCCAGGTGCTGGACGGCGGCTGGCGCGGCCAGAGCGCCGTTGCCGAAGGGGGCCCGGGTATCGAGGCGTTGCGCGCGTAGCCAGATGCGCCGCGCCTGGGTTGGAGTGAGAGTCGCCCGTGTGGTGATCACACGGGCGACTTTAGCACCGCTAGTTCACCAGCGGTCCGAAGTTACAACCGGCCGGCGCGGTCAGCGTCGTGGTCGTGCCGGAGAAGAATGTCTGCGGCGTGATTGCCCCGCTCTTGAGCGGCGCGGTGTAGAAAGGAGCGCTGCCAGCGTCTATGGCGTTCGTGGCCGCAATGTCGCCGGCGTTGTCGAAGCACAGGCCATTGGTGGAGTTCAGAGTCGCCACGCCCATATCCATGGTCGGGCTGATCGTGATGGCGGGCGTCGGCGTGCCCGTCATCGCGAGACTCGCCTTGGCGAACTCGACCAGTGTGAAGGGCGTAGCCGCATTGCTCGACCAGAGATTGCCCATGCTGTCGAAGGCCAGCTCCCACGGGCCCTGGATCGAGTTCTGGCCGTTGTCGGTAAGAGTGATGGACGGCGTGAGCATCGGAGTGAGCATGCCGGTCGTCGGCACCGTCGGCAGGTTGGCCTTGGCGAACTCCACGATGCTGGTGCCAACCGCGCTGTTCGTAGTGGCGTTGATGGGCACCTCGCCGTTATTGGCGACCCAGAGATTGCCGGCCCCATCGAAGACGATGCCGAGCGGGCCGTTGAACGAGGCGGAGCTGATGGTCACGGCGGGCATCAGGTTGTTGGTGCCCGTCATGGCGAGCTGCGCGGCGGTGAAGACGAGAATCGTGTTGTTGTTGTGATCGCTGACCCACTGGTTGCCGGCCGCATCGAATACGGACTGCTGCGGAAAGGCCAGCGAGGTCGAGGTGATGATGGCCGTAGGCTCGGGCATGTTGCTCATGCCTAAGGCGGACAGCTGGGCGGAGGTGAATTTGAGCAGTGCCGGGGTCGGTTTGCCGTTGACGTTCGCTTCGGGGTCCATCACCCACAGGTTACCCATTGCGTCGAACGTGACTCCCTGCGGTGCGCCGAACGCCCCGCTGAGAATATTGCGCTTGGGCATGACGTTCTGGACGCCGCCGGTCATCTGACTGGGGACGAACTCGACGACGTTCGGGCCATTGGCTATCCACAGCCCCTTGTTGTTGGCGGTCGCGTTCGTGTGGTGCTTGCAGGCGGCGAGGACCGCCGCGGTGCACAGCACCAACAGCGCCGCCCGGGTGCGACCGGACAGGGTGCGATTCATTCCTGAAAAAAGCATTGCGATATCTCCTGAAGAAAGTCCTATTGAGAGAAGTGACGGTCCACGGCGCCGCTCACATTTTAGAGAGGACTTTCTGCGGGATGATTCGCGGGGGAGTAATAAATGGGTTCCCGGGTGTTGCTTTTTGCGCGTTAGAAAGTTGTTGTCTTTTCGTGGCGTCGAGCGCGCCGCTTTTTTCTAACACAAAACTAACACGAGGTCTCATCGCGCGGACACTGTCTGTAAATAAAAACAACTTCGCGACGGCGCGCGTCGCGTGCGACCGACGCGGTTTGCGACCAAGGCCCGCAGCACCCGCCGCGGGTCGCGCGGCGGTCGCGCAGGCTAGCCGTCAAGGTGCAGTAATAGGTAGCCCGAATGACCACCCTGAGGCCCCTCTTTCGGGTGATACGAGACCTTCATCTCCCTGTCATACTTCTTGACAATTCCACAGGATGAGGTGGACGGAAGGGCCATGATCGACCGGAATCCCGGCGTCGAGGACGTTGCGCACCTGGAGCGCGACGGCTACCTGATCGTGCGTGAGTTTTTCGACAGGGATAGTCTCGCGCAGCTCTTGAAGTGGGCCGTGGAGCTGGAAACCGCCCCCGAGGTCGCGGGGCGCCACTGGGTCTATCGCGAAGACAGCGTCACCACGCCGATCCGCAAGGTCATCCAGCGGATCGAGAATTTCTGCCCCTACCACGCGGGCTTCGATCGCCTCATCCGCCACAGTGCCCTGGCCCGCTGGAGCAGTGTGCTCCTGGGCGGCCCGGCCGTGCTGTTCAAGGACAAGATCAACTTCAAGATGCCCGGCGCGCCGGGTTTCAAGGCCCACCAGGACCAGCAGGCCGGTTGGAGCGTCTACGCCCCGCTGTTCTTGACCGCCATGGTCACGCTCGATCCGGCGACGCTCGAGAACGGCTGCCTCGAGATTGCCGGGGGCCGGCATCGGGAAGGGCTCATCGGTGAGCAGTGGGTGCCGCTCGAGGCGCAGGGGCTGGCGCTGGAACCGGTGCCTACCGCGCCGGGAGACGTCATTTTCTTCGACAGTTTCGTGCCCCATGCGTCGAAGGCGAACCTGACGGACGCGCCGCGCCGTATTCTCTACCTCACTTATAACCTGGCCAGTCACGGCGACCAGCGGGCCCGGTATTACGCGGATAAACACGCCTCCTACCCGCCGGATGTCGACCGGGACCAGGGGAAGACCTACGTGTTCCGTGTCTAGAACGCCCCGGCTCGGCCTCGGTGCCGTCGTCGGTGGCCTGGTCGGAGTCGGCCTCGCTGCCTGGCTGCTGAGCAACTACGGGGTCCTGCAGATACTCGAGGTTCTCGCCCGCGTCGGCTGGGTGGGCATGGTGCTCATCATCCTGTTCCACCTGCCCCAGATGTTGTGCTCCGCCCTCGGTTGGCAGGTCATTGCTGCCACCGGTGCAGGGTCGCGCCCGCGCTGGCACACGTACCTGCAGTTACGTTGGGTCCGGGAAGCCGTCAACAATCTGCTGCCGCTTGCGCAGATCGGTGGAGAGTTCGTCGTCGCCCGCTTGCTGCGCGGGCGCGGGGTGCCGCTTGCGAGCGCGATCGGCGGCACCATCGCCGACCTGATGATGGAGATGGCCACCCAGGTCTTGTTCACCGTACTCGGGGTCGCGCTGTTGGTGCACCTCGTCGGCCACACACAGACCGCGGACGTCGTGATCAAGGGGCTGCTGCTCGCCGCGCTCATCGTTGCCGCGGCATTCGCGGCCTTGTGGCTCGGGCTGGCCGCGGTCATTGAAAAGGCGGTGTTGCGAATGGGGCGCTCGCTGGGTTGGCCCGCAACGGCGCAGATCGGCGGGCTGCACGCGGCGTTGGTGGGCTGCTACCGCTCACCGGGCCGGGTTGCCCTGGCCGCGCTCTGGCACCTGGCCTCGTGGCTGTTGGGCGGGGTCGAAGTCTGCCTGGTGTTGCATTTCTGCGGGCACGACGTCGGGTTGGGTGCCGGAATGATCATCGAGAGCCTGGGGCAGGCGGCCAAGGCGGCCGGTTTCGCCGTGCCTGGCGCGATCGGCGTGCAGGAAGGCGGTTACGTCGTCGTCTGCGGCCTGTTGGGTATCGCACCCGAGATCGCGATCGCCCTGTCCCTGGTGAAACGCGTGCGGGAGGTGGTGTTGGGTCTCCCGGGACTCGTTGTGTGGCATCGCACCGAAGGCGCGAGCGGCGATCGGGCCGTCGCGTGAGAGGAGGCATCACTTAATGCAGACGACCTGGACTCACCTGCTGGCGCGACCTTTGATCCGTCCTCTGTTGGGGACACGCGTGCGGCCGAATCACCTGACCACGTTGCGTTTGCTGACGGGTATTGCCGCCTGCATCGCCTTCATTCCCGGCACGCGGACCGGCATGTGGTGGGGCGGAGGGCTCTGGCTGGTCTCCGCTTTTCTCGACCGCGCGGACGGTGAGCTCGCCCGCATCGGCAACATGATGAGCCCGGAAGGCCATCGCTATGACTTCCTCGCCGACGTCGGGGTCAACACGCTGTTCTTCATCTGCATCGGGCTCGGTCTGCGCCACTCGTGGTTGGGGTCCTGGGCCATCACGCTGGGCCTGGTGAGTGGCGCCTCCATACTGTTGGCTAGCCTGTTTTCGGAGTGGCTGGAGCGGCGCAGCCCGCCGGGCACGAAGGCCTATTCGGGTAAGTGGGGCTGGGATCCCGACGATGCGCTGTACCTGATGGGGCCGCTGGCCTGGCTGGGTTGGCTGAGCCCGATTCTGGTCGGAGCCGCGGTGGGTGCCACCGTCATGATGCTCATTACCGGCGTCCGGTTGCTGCGCGCGCGCCAGGCCGACGCGCGCGCAGCCTCATGACAATTTACATCAGGGTGCCAGCTCGCCGATGAGTCCCGGTTTCGGGCTGCCCCATCCCGTCACGAGGTCATAGCCGGTGACGGCCGAGAAGCTGCCGGATGTGCCGCTGGTGATGTCGTGGAAGCCGGTCGCAAAGGCCGCAGTCACGTTCTCGGAGTAGATCGTTGGATTCAGGAACCCGATGCTCGCCTTGCCTTCCGCGGCCAACTTCTGGTTGACGAGCGCGATCAAGCCCGCCCACATCGGAGCCGCGAAGCTGGTGCCACCAAACTGGTTCGCCAGGCAAGTCGTCTGGTTCGCGCAGGTGAAGAAGGTGAAGTTGGCATTTGCCGAGACGTCCGGTCCATTGCGGAGAGTCTTCGAGCCGCGGTTGGTGTTGTTGATCACGCCGGCGAGTTTCTGGTACGAGGGGATGGCAATCTTTTCCGGTGACGGTGAGATGCCGCCGCCACTGTCGACCCACGCCGTCTCCGCTTGCCATGCGCCGCCCGCCCCGGTGGTCACGAGATCCGTGCCACCGACCGAAATCACGTTCGCATCGTCCGCCGGCCAGGCCTCGTTGCGGCGTGACCAGGTGGAGTTATCGCCCGAAGCGGCAAAGAAGTTCTGGCCCTGGGCGGCCATGCGTTGGAAGAACGGGTCCAACGTCTTGGGATCGGCCGGCGTCCAGCCCCAGGAGCAGCCGATCGTGCCCGGCAACGGGTTATGGCTCACCATGGCACTGATCATGGCCGTGTCGGTGGAGCCTACGTACACCTGCAGGCTCGCCAGCCCCGGCGCCATGCCGAGCGCCTGGGTCATATCGAGCGTCTGCTCGGTATCGTCGCAATTGCCACCCGCACGGCTGTGCACGCAGGACGTGCTGGTCCCGTCGGTGGAGATCAGGGTAATCGGCACCGTGTTGGTTTGCCCGACCTGCTTGTAGTAATTGTTCAGATCCACGAGGTCCGTTCCCAGGAACTCGAGCAGGCCGAGCGTCTGGCCGGCACCCGTCAGGGTCGTGCCGGTCGCATACGCGGCGCGCATATCACTGCCGAGGAACGAGGCCTGCGGTCCCGAGCCCGTGGTCGCATGGTTCACCACGGCTTCCGCCTCGATGCCGCGTGAGGCGGCGAAATCGCTGCGCCGTGACAGGCGCGCATGCGGAATCGAGTAGTTGTCCATGCCCGAGACGTGCCAGAGATTGAACGGCAGGTCCGTCGAGGGCTCACGATCCGGGGCGAAGTAGGTGCCGCCTTCGCTCCTCTGGTAGTGAGCCATGCGTACACCGAAAGCTCTCTCCACGGCCGCCACAGTTCCCTTGACCTGGACGTCCATGCCGTCGCGGCTGCCGCCGGTCACTGCCAGGCCTTTCGCCTTGGCGAACTGCAGCACCGCCGCGTACTGGTCCTGGGTCGGTCCGAACCGGGCCGTGAATTCAGCGACGGTGAGGAAGTGGTGGAAGTTGGGACTGGAAGGGTTATAGATGTCGGCGAGGAAACTTTGCAGCCCGGCCGGGTCGCTCAGGGGCAGCACCAGGTCGAGATTCATCACCTGGCCCTTCGCCATCTGGGCCATCGGTTGCGCGGCGCCGGTGCGCACCTCGTCGCGCATGTGGTGTGTCATGACGGATTGGGCGTAGGAGCTCGTGGCGGCCGC
>Ga0070665_100002814_pt1 | contig 18837 bp, 14 predicted proteins | sample KBSS13metaG_FD_65862 | JGI IMG/M metagenome (GOLD analysis project Ga0070665, IMG submission 65862) | Switchgrass rhizosphere microbial communities from Kellogg Biological Station, Michigan, USA - KBS S1-3 metaG | ecosystem: Host-associated > Plants > Roots > Rhizosphere > Soil ...
GGCTCGAGCGCATGACGAGCCTCGCCGCGCCCGAGCCCGAACGCCGTGTCACCGACCGCGACCATGGCCGATCGGTCATCGCGCAGCGCGTCCTCGAGCGCGGTGAACGACCCGAGATAGCTCGTGAGCGGTCCGGGATGCGGACGATCGAGCACGTCGCCCGGAGCTGTCAGCTCGGAGGTCGACGCGAACGAGACCGCGACCACGCTCCAGCGGTCGTGATCGACCACCGCCAGCTCGACGAGCCGTGCATCCGTGCCGCCGCAGCCGCTCGCATCCGCAAAGATGACGTTGGCGCTGAACCACAACGCGCCATCGGCTTCGCCGGCATCGACGGAATTCACAAACGTCTGGGTCAGCGGCGGGCGCATCATCGTCGCGACGACCGCGGGCGCGTTGCTGCTGCTCGCGAGGGCGAAGCTGCCGTTGCCGAGGATCACCGCGTTCGGCGCGAGCGTCGCGATGAATGCCTGCGGCGCGTGCAGCGCGCCGAGCTGATCGACCACGATCGCGCGCGCGATCGACGCCGGATCGGCGTGCGCCGTGCTCGAGACCACAAGCGCAGCGAGCAGGGCGAGGCGCACGTCTTATTGTGGCGCCAACGAGGCGGGCAGGGCGAGCGCTTTCTCGACGCACGCACGGATCTGCGGGAACTCGCTCGTGCCGGCCCAGAACACGATCCACTCGCCGGACTTGTGCATGCCGTCGGCCTTGCGCATGTACCAGGAGTTGACCGGGTTGTTCGCGCGCGCCCGCCAGAACAGCGCCGGCGTGTCGTCGCGCATGCGCTGCCACAGCGACGCACCGATGCCTTCGCCTTGGGCTTCGCCGGTGACCGCGAACTTGTCGAGGTAGGCGATGTCGTGGTGCTCGACCTGCTCGGTCGTGAGGATCGCGGTCGCGCGATACGAGTCGGCGAGGTAGATGCGCAGCGGCACGCGCGTGTCGAAGTACTCGGCGGCGAGCGGCCGGCCGAAGCTGCTCGCGATCAGCTCGCCGAGGCGCGTTCGATCGACGGTCGCGAACGAGCGATGCGTCGTGATCCGCTCGCCGAGCCGGATCAGCGTGCCGGCGCCGCGATACGTGAACAGCTCGCGCGCGAGGTGGTCGGGCGACGTGATCGACACGGAGGTCGTGCGCGGGAGGCGGCGCAACAGCTCGGCGAGCTGCTCGACGAGGCGGCGGTCGTCGCCGGCGAGCTCGCCGAGCACGCCAGGCAGATCTTCTTCGAGGTTGATCGCGGGGATCACCGCGTCGCTTCGATCGACGATGCCGCCGCGCGCGGTCAGCACGATGATCTTGTGCGGCGCGAGTGCCTCGGCGAGCGATCGGATCAGCGTGCTCGCGTCGAGCTGAACCAGCTGGCCGTCGGGCGTCTCGCCGACCGGTGCGACGATCGGCAGCTGCTTCGTCCGGACCGCGGACACGATCGATCCGCTGGTCACGCCGGTGACCTGCGCGTCGGCCTGCGCCTGGAACACGCCGCCGTGAACCGGTCGTGCCCGCGTGCCCGCGGCTTCGAGTGCGTCGGCGAGCCGGATGCTCTCGGCTTCGAACACGCGGCGCGCGACGTCGAGCGCGACGATCGGGAACAACCCGACGCGGTGCAAGAACGTGAGCGACGACACCAGGCTGTCGTGCGCCGTCTCGAGCACGTGTGCGCTGACCGAGACGACCGCGAACTTCTGCGGCTCGGCGCTCGCGTAGTAGCGCAGGTACTGGTTGACCTCGCTGCGACTGCCGATGTTCTCGAGCAGGCGAGCGATCAGCGTCGAGAATTCCATGGTCACTCGATCGCGATGTCGGATGTGGTCATCAGCTTGTGGATCGGGCATTTCGCGATCGCGCGCTGGATCTGCTCGCGCTGCTCGTCGGTGAGCGGCCCGAACAGCTCGACGCGCACGCGCATGCGATACACGCCAGCGCGCTCCTGGCTGTCGTCGCTCTCGACGTGCGACTCGACGCGCTCGAGCGGCAGGTCGTGATGCTTCGCGTACCACATCGCGGTGATCGCCTTGCACGTGGCAAGCGCGCTGTCGAACAGGTCGTGCGGGCCGGGTCCGCTGTCGGCGCCGCCGGCGGCGGTGCTCGCGTCGCAGCGAAACGTGTGCGTTCGCACGCGCACGGTGACCGGAAACTCCTTCGGCGAGATCGTCTGCGTGTCGATGGTGTTCATCCGGCTAGCGAGGATACCGGATGGCGCCGCTCGCGACTGCACCGGCGTCGAACGACTCGTCGCCTGTGGTCCAGGTCACCGCGCGGTCGTGCTTGCGCAGGCGCTCGTCGAGGACGCGCAGCTTGTCGAGCGCACGCTCGACATGGTCCATCACCGGCCCGACGTCGGGGTGCATCTCGCGCGCGGTCTCGGCTGCAAACGCGATCGTCTGGAGCGGCGTGTTCGCGAGGTCGCGCACGGCGAGCAGAACTTTTGCGAAGTGCTCGGTCGACACCAGCTTCTCGCGCGTGATCGCGTGCTCGAGCTCGAGCGCCGCACGCGCGAGCCGATACCACAGCAGCACGAACGCGAACGTCGCGAACGCGATCGTCGCCCACGGCTCGCCGAGCGCGAGGTGTGCGTGGACCGACGGCGGGAACGTCGCGAGCTGCACGATCGCCGCTGCCGCGTACGCCGTGATGCTGATCAGCCCGACCCACCCCTCGGGCGCGAGCACCGCGACGGTGACCATGGCGAGCTTGTATTCCTGGAATGGCGCCCACGTCCGGCCCGAGCTCGCGTAGCCGGCGTCGACGAGCCACAGCGCGGTCAGTGTCACGAGCACGTTCAGCAGGAACACGGCATGGCCGAGCCGCGCCGACGGATGATCGCGATGCGCGAGCAAGATTCCAAGCAGGACGAAGCCGGCGCCGATCGACATCACGGGCGGCCACGCGGGGACGTGCGGGATCGTGCGTACGACCAGAAGCTCGAGCGCCATCCCGACGATGTTCAAGAAGACGGCGACGACCGCATTGCGCCACGCCGTTTGGGCCCGCAACTCCTGTTCCGACATCCCATGCTCCCGTTCGACGAAGACGAGGTAGTCTAGCGCGTGCAGGCATGGCGACGAGGCGAGTGATCTTCCTCGATGACGACCAGGATCTTCGCGAGGTATTCACGGTCATGATGTCCGGGCTCGGCGTCGCCGCGACGGCTGTAGGGAGTGTCGCGGAGCTCACGCACGCGATGGGCGATCATCCGGACGGGCCCTTCGATCTCGCGATCCTGGACATCAACCTCGGGGCAGGATCGCCCAGCGGGCTCGCCGCGTATCGCTGGCTGCGCGAGCACGAGTTTGCGGGCCGTGTCGTGTTTCTCACGGGCCATGCGCGGTCGCACCCGCTCGTCGCCGAAGCGAGCGAGATCGGCGATGCGGTCGTGTACGAGAAGCCGATGACCGCCGCACAGCTGCGCGCGATCATGTCGTGATCGATCAGTTCAGATCGGTCGCGATCTTCTTCTTCTGCACCTGGAGCGCCTGGTTGCGCTTCTTCTCCGCCTCGAGCAGCTTCTCCGCCTGATGGCGGGCCGTCTGTTCGCTCTCGACGGCCTGCTGCGCGGTCGCGAGCGCATCCTGGAGCTTCGCGTTCGTCTTCTCGAGCTCGGCGCGGCTCATCGACGCGTCGGCGCCGGCGGCGTCGGCCTTCTGGGTCGCTTGCTGCGCGACCGCCGCCGACGCGGCTGCCTTCTGCTCGGCGGCCTGACGAGCTGCTTCCTTTTCCTGGACGATCGTCAGCTGCTTCTGGATGTCGGCGCGCGCCCGGTCGGCGAGCTCGGCGGCGTGGCGCACCTTGACGACGACAACGCCGCCGACGACGACGAGCAGCGACAACAGCACGATCGCCGAGATCACGGCGATGCGTTTGATGCGCGCGGAGCGGTTCGCGAGCGCGAACACCTCGGTGAGAAACGCATGCTCGCGCGGGCCGAGCGTGAGTCGCGTGCCGAACCGCTTGGCCTCGTCGACCATCTCGCCGCGCCACAACAGGCCGCTCGCCCGACCGCGCGCGTCCCACTGCTGCGCGGCGCGGCGCAGCTCGACGAGGAACGCGGCCTCGTCGCGGCCGGCTTCCATCCACTGGCGGAGCTGCGGCCACGCGTTGATCAGCGACTCGTGCACGATCTCGACGGTCGCGCCGCCGCTTTGCTCGTCGGCGCTCGACACGAGGAGCCGCGCCGACACCAGCGTGTCGATCAGGGACGGCACCTCGCGAGGGTCGAGCGCCACGAGCTCCGCGTGATCGACGATCGCGCGCGTGCCATCGGGCGTGACCAGCCGGCGAAACACGGCGTGCGCGAGATGGCGTCGCGCCATCGGCATCTCGGCGAGCACGCGGTCGGCGTGCGCGGCGAGCGTGCCGCCGATTCCGTTCATCGCGGCGTAGCTCGCCTTGGTGAGCACGCGCGCGGGCCGGTCGCGCGCTTCCCACATCTGGCCCGCGGCAAACTGGAGGAGCGGCAGCGCGCCGGCCGTCGTCGCGATCTCGTCGATCATCATCTCGACCAGCTCCGGCGACTCGAACGAGTGGCCGGTGAGCACGACCGGGCGCACCAGCGCGTCGCGCAAGCCCTCGCGGCCGAGCGGCATCAGGTAGTGCAAGCCGCGCGTGATCGCTTCCATGAACTCGCGATCCTCGGCGGCGCGATCGAGGAAGTCTGAGCGCAGCGACAGCACCACGCGGACCGGGCTCGACGGATCGTCGGCCGCGGCGCGCAGCGCCGACACGAACGTCTTGCGCTGGAGCGGATCGGGGACCTGCGTGTAGAGCTCCTCGAGCTGATCGACGATGAGGAGCACGCGGCTTTGCGTGGCCTGCGCGGTCCACCGCAGCACGCTGCCGAGATAACCGGGCTCGCCGGGGAGCTCGGCGGCGATGCGCGCCACGTAGCCGGGCTCGCGCTTGCTCGTGAGGATCGAGATCGCCTGCGCGAGGCTCGCGAGCGGCGTGCGGCCCGGCCGGATCGTGACCGTGTACAGCGATTGCGTCTGGCGGATCGCGGGGATCAGACCCGCGCGCACGAACGACGACTTGCCGGTGCCCGACGGGCCGACCACCGCGAGCAGCGGCTCGGTCTCCATCCGGGTCAAGGCGCGCGCGACGTCGGCGCTGCGGCCGAAGAAGCGCTGCGCGTCGGATTCTTCGAACGCTTGCAGGCCGGGATACGGACAGCGATCGCTGACGGAGTTGCGCGCACCGGGCAGCAGCGTTTCGAGCGCCTCGAGTACCTCGCGCGCGTTCTGGAACCGCTGCTCGCGCGGCTTCTTGAGGCACCGATCGATGATCGCGGCGAGCTTCGGGTCGAGATTCGGCGCGACGGACGTCACGCTCGGCGACGGCGTGCCCATGTCCATCACCTGGTACATGAGGACCTGCGGCTCGGGGCGCCCCCACGGGAGCTGGCCGCCGAACAGCTTGAACATCATGATCCCGAGCGCCCACAGATCGACGCGCTGATCGAGCCCGTCGCCGCCGCGGAACTGCTCGGGCGCCATGTACAGCCACGTGCCGACGGGGCCGCGCTCGCTGCCGCTCAGCGAGACGATCGTCTCGTGCTCCTCGGGAGGCACCGGCACCGCGTTCTTGCCGCGGCCGGTTCCGTCGGCGAGCGGCGAGCCGTGGACTTTGGCGATGCCGAAGTCGAGGATCTTCGGCACGCCCGCGGTCGTGACGAACACGTTGTCGGGCTTGAGATCGCGGTGGATGATGCCGTTGTTGTGCGCGTGCTCGAGGCCGCGCAAGATCCCGCAGAACAGCTCGATCGCGCGCGGCTGCGGCAGCGCCTCGTCGTTGTACCACTTGCGCATCGACGTACCGTCCAGGTACTCGAGCACCAGGTACGGCATCCCGTCGTACATGTTGAGGTCGTGGATGACGACGATGTTCTCGTGGCGGCACTTCGCCGTCGCACGCGCCTCGACGAGGATGCGCTGCGACTCTTCCTGCATCATCGAGTGCAGGATCTTGAGCGCGACGAGCCGGCCGAGCTTGAGATCGCGCGCGAGGAACACCTCGCCCATGCCGCCCGCGCCGATCGATCGGATCACCTCGTAGTGATCGACGATCACGCCCGCCGCGAGCTTCTTGCTCGAGCTCGACGGTCTCTGCGCTGGAGCGACTGCGTTCATGACGTCACCTGAACGTCATCGACAAGCTCGCGCCGACGAAGCTCGGAGTCACGGTGACCGAGATGTCGGGGCGAGTTTCTTCGTGGACCACCTTGGTCGGCCGGTTGAGATACGCCATCACGCCGGCGACGCCTGCGACCGCGGCACCGCCGACCCAGAACCCGATGCCGACCTGGGACACGAGGCGCGCGTGGCGCTCGTCGCCGGCGTACTTCGCGGCCATCGCGTCCGAGCAGCCCTGCGGGCAGGCGCTCAGGAGCTCGGCGTCGTAGGCGCGCATGTCCGAGCGCGCGGCGAGATACACGCCGGTTCCGACGAGCGCGAGCGCGACGCCTGCCCCCGCCGTCGACCACGGCACCCACCACGCCCATCGCCGCTCGTAGTTCTCGCGCGTGATCTTGATCTTCTGGGGCTGGAGCTTGATCGTTTGCTTCGTCGTCTCGCCGGCCGGCAGATCGAGCGCGCGCGATTCCGTCTCGTAGCCTTCGCGCGTCGCGACGAGCTGATGCTTGCCGGCGAGCACGTGGAGCTCCTTGCTGCCCTTGCCGCTGAACAGCTGGTGGCCGTCGAACATGATGACGACGCCGTCCTGCTCCGAGTCGACCTCGACGAGCGCGAGCGTCGACTCGAGCGTGGTCTTGTGCGACTGCGCGTCGTCGAACAGGCGCTTGCCGAGCCCATCTTCGCCGTACTCGAGCGCCGACTCGAGGTGGTCCCACGCGTCGAGCGGCTGCCGCATGTTGAGCAGGCAGAGCACGAGGTTGTATTCGATCTTGGGGTTGTCCCACTTCTCGAGCGCCCTCTCGTACTGGGCGGCGGCCTCGGTGTACTTGCTCTGCTCGAACAAGGCGTTGCCGGCCGCGAACAGCTCGGTCGCCTGCTGCTGATCGGCCTTCGAGACGCCCTGCGACCACGGTTTGTCGTCGGACGAGCCGGTGGCCGTCGGCTTCTTCTTCCTGTGATGCCGATCCGCGTGTGCGGTCGCAGCGGCGCACAAGGCGAGCGCCGTGACCAACGCGGTTCCGACGGAGCCGCTCACGTGTGGGAGCGTAACACGCGACCCATGGCCTTGCCCTACCTCGAAACAATCACTGTCCGACGAGGTGGGTGCCGCGGAACATTGGATGATCGAGCTCGGACGAGCCACTCGAGCTGAAGACGTGCAAGGGTATGCACACCAAGGGCTCCGCGGCCGTCTCGAAGTGATGCGGGCACATCGGCTCGAGAATACAGGTCATCCCGGGAACGAGCTCCTGGCGCGTGCTGTGCTGCGGCGTGCCAACCACGCTGGTCCCGCGGCCCCGCAAGATGTAGACGACGCGGACGGTCGAGTGGATGTGATGCACCTGCTCCGTCGTGTGCGGCGGCATATATAGAAGCTGCAGCGTCGGATCGCCGAGGCGCTCCGGCGGAAACAGCTGTTTGGTCGAGCACCCGTTGACGTAGGGCAAGGTCGTACCCTGGTGCATCGTCGTGGTGCGGTCCTCGGGCATGTAGCCTCGGACCACGGTGGCGAGGTGACGGCTCGCGATCTGGGTCGGACCACGCCTCAAACAGGCGGTTTCCAGGTCGTCTGCGAGCCAGTACACGCAGTCGCCGCGATCGACCGAAACGTCGTGAACACCGACGTAGGTCGTGAAGAAATAGAGGTTCTCCGGGCGGGCCTCGATGACCGCACTGGCCCCACGGGCCAGGAAGCGGACCCCGAACGGATCGCTGGGATAGAGCTCTTCGATCGGCGCCACGGTCATCGATCTCGATGTTTCCAGATCTGAACCGGCTCATCAACTTGATAGAATGCCCGCATGCGCCGGTTTCTCCTTCTCGCGCTCCTGGCCGGCGCACTTACGTGCGTGAAGAGCGCCGCCACGACGTGTGGAGATGAGATTTGCCCGGAGGGGCTGGCCTGCGCGTCGGGTCACTGCGTGGACCCGAGCGTGGTGGTGTCGTGTGCGAACCACGCGGACAACGATCCATGCGATCTCGGCGCGGGCGGCAGCGGCGTGTGCCAGAACGGGCTGTGCATCGTCGGGCGTTGTGGCGACGGCACGATCAACGGCGTCGAGGCGTGTGACGGCACCGACCTCGGCGGCAAGACGTGTCTCGACTTCGGCGCGTTGCAGCCCGGCGGACTGTCGTGCGGTTCCGACTGCAACTTCGTGCTCTCGGGCTGCAGCTCGTACTGCGGCAACGGCCAGGTCGACGGCACCGAGCAGTGCGATGGCTCCGACTACGCGCAGAAGTCGTGCATCGACTACGGCTATTACGGCGGCACGCTGCTGTGCAACTCCGACTGCACCGTCAACTTCACGAACTGCTCCGGTCGGTGCGGCGATGGAATGATCGAAGGCTTCGAGCAATGCGACGGCACGAACCTCAACAACAACACCTGCAATTCGCTCGGTCATAAGGGAAGCGGCATGGTGCCGCTGACCTGCGGGTCCGACTGCGCATATGCACCGTCGAGCTGTACGTGCGGCGGTGAATTGTGCAGCGCGACCCAGACCTGCGTCGTGTCGGGTTTAATTTCGAGTTGCCAACCATGAAACCCACACTTCTCGTCTTCGCGTGCGTGCTCGCTGCTTGCTTGAACAGCGGATCGTCGAAGTGCGGCGATCTGATCTGTCCCTCAGGCACGACGTGCATGCTCAACAGCACCTGCATCGACACCGATCTCGTCGTCGCCTGCAATCAGCAGAACGACGGCGCGCCGTGCTCGGTGCCCGGCTTGCCACCGGCGACGTGCCTCCACGGCGTGTGTCAGGCCAGTCGGTGCGGTGACGGCCGCATCACCGGCGCCGAGGACTGCGACGGCTCGAACGTCAACGGCGCGACTTGCACGTCGCAGGGCTACTACCAGCCGGATGGCCTCAAGTGCGGTCCGGACTGCAAGTTCGACACGTCGGCGTGCGTCGGTCACTGCGGCGACGGCATCAAGAACGGACCCGAGCTGTGCGACGGCTCGGATCTCGGCAGCGCGTCGTGCTTCGACGTCGGCTACTACGCCGCCCCGGGCCTCAAGTGCAAGAGCGACTGCACGTTCGACTCGTCGGGGTGCACGGGCGGCTACTGCGGCGACGGCATCATCAACGGCCTCGAGGAGTGCGACGGCAAGGCGATGGGCTCGAACACGTGCGGCAAGCTCGGCTTCGGCGGCTCGCTGAGCGCGCTGTCGTGCACCAAGAACTGCACGTTCTCGTCGTCGAGCTGTTTGTGCACGACCGGCCGCTGCGCGCCCAACACGCAGACGTGTGCGTGCGCGAAGACCGGTTGCGGCTGTGTCGCAAAGTAGCATCGAGATCGAAGAGACGGTTCGGGCGTTTCTCGCGACTCACCACCCCAACGGTCGGCGCGGCATCGACAAGATCGCCGCCACCGATAACCTGTGGCGCGTGGTGAACTCGCTGAATCTGCTCCTGCTCGTCGAGTTCATCGAGGAGAAGTTCGAGATCCGGGTGGCGCCGATCGACTTCGCGCCCCAGCACTTCTCGTCGATCTCGTCGATCGCGAAGTTCGTCGCGATGCGCCACGCGTCATGAGCGAGCTCGGCAACCGGCTGCGCGAGCACGCGCGCAAGCGTCCCGATACACCGGCGGTGTTCGCGCGCGATCGCTGGTGGACCTATGGCGAGCTCGTCGCCGCCGCCGATGCGATCGCCGGCCGGCTCGACGTCGGGCCCGGCGACGTGGTCGCGATCGCGATCGAGCGCGGCATCGAGGTCGTGCTCGCGGCCAGCGCGGTCGCGCTCGCGGGCGCGGTGTCCGCCGTGGTCGATCCCGAGGATGGCGAGCTCGCGCAGCGCACGATCGCGGCGCTGCGCCCGAAAGCGGCGATCGCGCGCAGCGGATCGATCGCGGGTGCGACCACGCTCGACGGCGCGGAGCTCACGGCTGGCCCGCCGCTCGGATGGACTCCGGTCGCGCGCCCCGGCCTCGCGTACATCATCTACACGAGCGGCTCGACCGTCGATGCCAAGGGCGTCGCGTGGAGCGAGAGCCGCGCCGCGTTCGACTGGCGTGCCGATCCACCCGAGCACGTCGACAGCGCACCCAGCGGCGTGTGCGTGCCGCTGTGCACCGGCATGGGCATCCGCGACGTGCTGCGCACGCTCCACGACGGCACGTCGACGGTGCTGCTCGACGTGCCGTTCCGCGTCGGGCTCGACCAAGCACGCGCGCTCGGCGTCGATCGCATGCGCCTGACGCCGACGCACGTCGACGTGCTGCTCGCGACGACGATCGAGCTGCCGGCGCTGCGCAAGGTGATGGTGTCGACCGCGCCGATCTCGTCGAAAAAGCTCGCGGCGCTCGCCGCACGCTTGCCGAACGCGCGCGTCGCGCGCAGCTACGGGCTCACCGAGTCGGGCTCGGCGACGACGCTGTGGCTCGATCGCTATCCCAAGCGCGGCCACACCGTCGGTCGCGCGGTCGGCTATCGGCGGATCACGATCCGCGACGCCGAAGGCCGCATCCTGCCGCCGCGGACGTGGGGCGAGGTCGCGATCGATCTGCCGGTGTGGGATCGCGGCGACGGCTATGTCGACGCGTCGCCCGAGCTCGCGCGCCGGTTCGACAACGCGCTCCTCTACACCGGCGATCGCGGCAAGCTCGACGGGCGCGGCTTCCTCGTGCTCGGCGCGCGCCACGCCGAGATCCTCAAGGTCGGCGGCCGCAGCGTGAGCGCGCCGCACATCGAGGAAGTGCTCGGCGGCGGTCGCGCGGCGTGCGTCGTCGGCGTGCCGGAGCGCGCGCTCGGCGAGGTCGCGTGTGTGGTCTACATGCCCGGCGCCGATCCGGCGAAGCTGGTCGCCGCGGCCGCTGCGCTGCGCGCCGACGAGGCACCGCGCTGGTACTTGCCGCGCTGGGCGCTGCCTCGCACGGCGAGCGGCAAGCTGCGGCGCGGTCGAGTCGCGCTCGAGGCGGCGCGCTGGACGAATGCGTTCGCGCAGGTCGTCGCGCCCGATCACCGGACGTTCCCCGCGTTCGCGCTCGATCCGCGCCATGCGATCGTCGATTGCGGCATCGCGCCGTGGTTCGGCGATCCGGGCGAAACGGCGCGCAACGGCCGCATCGTCGCGCTGGTCACGCGGCGGCCGGTGAGCGTGCTCGCGCTCGCGTATCTCCAGAGCGGCGCACGCGGCGCACCCGGCGCGCGCTTCGCGGCAGGCCCGTTCGTCGCGGCGCAGCCCGACGGCGAGATCGCACGCGAGCTCGTCGACGTGTTCGCAGGCGAGCTCGTGCGCCTGGTCGGGCTGCTACCGGGCCCGCCGCAAGAGCACACGTACGTGCGCGACGGCGGCAGCTGGCGCGGGCGCGACGACGGCGCGCTGCAGCTTGCACCCGCGCTCGTGGCCGAGCTCGATCGCGCCGCGGCGGCGGTTCAGCAGCTCGGCGACGTGCCCAGGATCTGACACGAACCGGTCGTGAGGCCCTGCGCCGACGGAATGCAGCGCGCCGGGAACAGACAGTTGGGGCCGTTCTTCGTATCGCACGCACCGCCGTCGGCCGCGGGCGCGAGGCACTTGCTCGTCGCGGTGCCGCACGTGCCGCCGCCTTCGCATTCGGAATCGGTGCCGTTGATGATCCCGCACGCGGCGCCGGCCGAGCCCAGCGGCTGCGCGACGCACTGGTTCGTGGTCGTGCTGCAGGTCAGGCCCGCGTCGGCGCTGCACAGCGCGCGCGTCTTGCGCGTCGAGTCGCACGCGCCGCCGAGCGTGGCGACGTCGGGCTGGCAGGTGCCGTTCTGCGTCGTCGTCGCGCCGACGCACGACAGCGCGTGATCGCACGGCGTGGCCGGGTTGCATGCCTTGCCCGAGCCCACCGCCGTCTCGCACAAGTTGTTGGTGCTGTCGCACACGAGCGTGTTGCCGCAGCTGCTTGCCGCGCACGACTGGCCGACGACCGGCGTGTCCTGACACACGCCGCACAGCGAGTTCGCACCGATCGCGCAGTACGACGTCGAGCACTGATCCGTGAACGCGCACGTGCCGGCATTCGGGCCGGGCGCGAAGCACGCGTCGGGCAGCGAGTTGCCGAGGAACACCGCGCAGGTCTCGGCCGCGAGCGCCGAGCCGCACGCGATCCGCGTCGCCTCGGTGTCGCCGGTGTCGGTCGCGCCGAGCTGCTTCGTGCACTCGAGCGCCTCTCGCGTGACACACGTGCCGAGGTCGCCGAAGTTGCGCGTCAGCCGCGCGGCCGAGCACGTCTGGAGCTGCGTGCACCGCGCCGTCGCGTACATCATGCACGCCTCGGCTCGCGACATGCCGTCGCCGGGAACGACGGGGCCGTCGTTCGGTCCGTTCGGACCGTCGGTGGGCAACATCTGCGAGGGTGTCGATCCCGAACAGGCGACCACCAGGGCGAAGACCAAGCGGCGCATCTCGACCGATCGTCGCACGACGTTGCAGGCGCCACCAAGCTGATTCAGCGCCGCAACGCGGCGAGATCGCGGTAGCCGTCGAGTGCAGCCGGGTTCGCAAGTGCCGACGCGTTGTTCACCGGCTCGCCGTGGATGATCTGGCGCACGGCCAGCTCGGCTTTTTTCCCCGTTCGCGTATAGGGGATGTCAGCAACTGCAAGGATGCGCGCCGGCACGTGATAGGGCGACGTGTTCTTCGCGATCGCGCTGCGGATCCCGCGCTCGAGCGCGCCGTCGAGCGCCGCGCCCGGGCGCAGCACGACGAACAGCACGATGCGCACGTCGTCGTTCCAGCGCTGGCCGACCGCGACCGCATCGGCGATCGCGTCGAACGCCTCGAGCTGGCGATAGATCTCGGCGGTGCCGATGCGATGCCCGCCGGGTTTGAGCACGGCATCGGACCGGCCGTGAATGATGAAGCCGTCGTGCTCCGTGCGCTCGGCGAAGTCGCCGTGGTGCCACATGCCGGGGAATCGCTCGAAGTACGTCGCGAGGTAGCGCTTGCGATCCGGATCGTTCCAGAACCCGACCGGTTGCGATGGAAACGGCGCGCGACACACCAGCTCGCCTTTCGCGCTCGCGATCGAGTGGCCCTCGTCGTCGACGACATCCGTCGCCATGCCGAGCGCGGCGCACTGGATCTCGCCGCGATGGACCGGCGCCATCGGGTTGCCCGTCACGAAGCACGCGTTGATCTCCGTGCCCCCCGAGAGCGAGATCAGATGAACGTCGGACTTGATGTCGGCGTAGACGTAGTCGTAGAGCGCGGCCGACAGCGGCGCGCCCGTCGACATCACCGCGCGCAGGTCGGCGAGCGCGTGGTGCTCGCGCGGCTTGATCCCGCCGGCGCGGAGCTGCGCGAGATACGCCGGCGACACGCCGAGGTGCGTGAGCCGCTCGGCATCGGCGAGCGCGAACAGCGCGTCGCTCTTCGGGCGCAGCGGCGAGCCTTCGCGCACGACGATCGTCGCCTCGGCGGCCAGCGCGATGACGAGCCAGTACCACATGTTCCAGCCGGTGCTGGTTTGATAGAAGAAGCGGTCGCCGGCGCGCACGTCGTAGTGCAGGACGTGCTCCTTGAGCAGCTGCACGAGCTGGCCGCCGGCGTTGTGCACGATGCACTTGGGCAGCCCCGTCGTGCCCGACGTGTAGAGGATGAACGCCGGATCACCGAAGCCGACGCGCTCGAACGCGAGCGGCGCCGACGGATCGCCGAGCTCGCCGAGATCTTCGGCCGCGATCGCGTGCTCGAGCGTCGGCAGTTTCGCCCGCAGCGCGTCAAGCCGGCGCCGCTGCGCGATCAGCACGCGCGGCTCGATCTGACCGAAGCGATCGAGCACCGCGGTCTCGCCGAGCTCGGGATCGCAGAGCGACCCGATCGCGCCGATCGCGTTTGCGGCGAGCATCGCGATCACGGCCTCGGGCGCGTTGGGCAGCGCCGCGACGACGCGATCGCCGCGGGCGATGCCGAGCGCTCGCAACCCGCTCGCGACGCGGGCGACTTCGCGGGCGAGCTCGGCGAACGTCATCGTGCGCCGTGTTCCTTCGATCGTGCAGGCGATCAGCGCGATCGCGTCGTCGCGGCGGCGCAAGAGATTCTCGGCGAACGACAGCTTCGCGTCGGGGAAGAACCGCGCGTCGGCGAGCTGCGCGCCGCCGCCGATCACGCGAGCTCCCCGATCGCCGATGATGCCGAGCGTGTCCCACAGCAGCGGCCAGAACGCTTCGGGTTCGCGAATCGACCACGCGTGCAGCGCGGCGTAGTCGCCGGCAAACCCCGCGCGACGGGCGAAGGCGGCGAGCGCCGAAGCTTCGGCGCGCTCGCGGCTCGGTTGCCACGACAGCGTCATTTGAGCTGGAGGTACCACAGGCCGGCGTAGATCGTGTCGACCAGCAGGATCTGGAACGCCGCGCGCAGCTTCGAGACCGGTGGCTTTTTACGCGGCGCGATACCCGCGTTCGGGATCACGATCAGCGACCACATGATGAGCATGCCGAGGATGCGGTGCGGGCGGAGCAGGATTCCGACCGTGTGCAGCGGATGCAAGCTGATGCCCGCCGGGATCAACAGGTCTTGTAGCGCGAGCGAGCCGATGAAGATGCCCAGATACGCCGACAGCACCGAGGCGTTGCGGCGCGACATGCGCGTGCGCAGGTGGCCGAGGAACGGCATGAAGAACAGCGAGACCACCGCATCGCGGACGTAGTGGTTGTAGCGGCGGAAGAAGTCGGCGAACGATCGCGACAGGAACGGGTAGCGGAACCCGGGCGCGACGTCGTAGCCGAGCAAGCGGAACGCCGACATGCCGAGCAGCACCGCGAATGCGATCCGCGCGTAGTGCGCGAGGAACCTCGCGGGCAGCTCGCACGCATGCGGCAGGTAGCCCGCGGCGTTCTCGAGCTGGTTCGTCGCGATCGCGCAAACCAGGGCGTAGGCGGCGAGCCCGGCGCCGCGCCAGAGCAGGCGCCGCGGATAGTTCGCGCGCTCCGCCGCGAGCACCTCGCGCGGCGAGATCGGCTGGAAGAACGGCATCACCAGGCGCGCCGGTGCGAGCAGGTAGAACGCGTCGTCGACGACCGACGTGCGCTCGTCGGGCAGCGCGCGCGCTCGCTCGACGATCAGGTACATCGCGGAGTACAGCGTGCCAACCCACAGCTCGGCGAGCAGGATCGTCTGCGCCTGGCCGACGACGTGGAGCATGCGCGTGCGCATGATCGGCACGACCAGCCACGCGGCGAGCGCGATCGCGAAGCGCGCGACGATCGGCACGCGCCGCCAGCGTGCCAGCCCGATCGTCAGCGCGGCCGACCCGAACAGCCACACCGACCATCGGCCGAGCGCGAGCGGCAGCGCGATCGCGCCGGCGACGGCCAAGATGGGCCGCCGCTTGTCGACCGGCGCGAGCACGGAGACGAGGCTCGCGAGCGCGATCAGGCCATAGACCCGGAGCAGCGTCCCGCGGTGCTCGATGTGATACGGCGACGGCACCACGTGGAAGTGGTCGAGGACGATCAATGCGCCGAGCAGGCCCGTGAGCAGCGCGAACGCCACCAGGCCGCGCAGGCGTCGCCCCTCCGTCGGCAGCCGGCGGGGCGGCGATTCGTTGCCCGCTGGCGTCGGGCGTGGGTCCTCGGGCGCGATGCGCGTATACTAGCGTGGCTGCATGCTCGACGCGGCGTTCGCACGCATCGTCGCCGCTGCGTGGCACGCGTCGCTGGGCGTGCCGCCGGCGAGCCTCGACGAGGACTTCTTCGCCGCGGGTGGTCATTCGCTGGTCGCGACCGAGCTGTCGGTGCGGCTGTCGCAGGTGCTCGGCCTCGAGGTGCCGCTGACCGTCGTGTTCGACTGCCCGACCGTGCGCGCCCAGACGGCATGGCTGGCGGCGAACGTGCCGGCGCGCGCCGGCGAGAGCGAGCCGTGGCCGGCCGACGACAGCCGGGTGGTCGCGGTGATCGGCGAGACCACGCCCGAGGCGCTGGCGGCGGCGGAGCTTCCCGGGGCCGCGATCGCGGATTTCTCCGAGCTACGCGATCGGGCCCGGCGCGAGGCGTGGCAGCAGGTCGCGGCACCGGCGATCGCGCGCTTCGGGCCCGCGAAGCATCTGATCGCGTTCGCCGAGCCGCCGCCGCTCGAGGCGTGGCACGTGCGGGCGATCGCGCCGGGCATCGCGCGCGTGCTGGCGAGCGTCGCGCATCAGCAGTCGACCGACCTCGACGCCGCGCTCGCCGCGCTCGTGGCTGGCGTGCTCGCGCGAGGCGGCGAGCGGATCGCGATCGGCGTGCGGGCAGGGCAAGCGGTCGCGCCGGTCGCGCTCGACACCGGCGGCGACCCGAGCTTCGTCACACTCGTCGATCGCGCGCGCGATGCCTGGATCGAAGCGCTCGCCGCCTGCAGCGGGCTCGCCGCGCCCCCGGATGCGCCGATCGCGGCGCTCGTCGAGCTTCGCCGGTTCGAGCCCCATACGTCGGCCCGCGGCCTCGGCTGGCGGTCGATCGATCGGCCGACGCCGGTCGCCGATCGCCCGCACGTGGTGGCCACGCTCGCACGCTCCGGTCGGCTCGTGCTGCGCGCCTCGACGGCGGCGCTCGCGGATCGGCTCGAGCAGCTCCTGACCAAGCTCGCCGCGCAGCCGACGATCGCGCTGTCGCGACTCCTGCCCGACGAAGGGCGCGCGCCCGCGCCGGTGGTCGAGGCCCGCCCCGAGGCGGCCGCGTTTCCGCTCACGCACGCGCAGGAGCGGCTGTGGTTCCTCGAGGCGCTGACGCCGGGCACCGCGACCAACCACATCCAGCGCGTGTATCGCGTGGCGGGCCCGCTCGATCACGCGCTGTTCGAGCGCGCCCTGCGCGCGGTCGCGGCGCGCCACCCGTCGCTGCGCACCACGTTCCAGCACGCCGGCGGCAGCGTGCAGCAGATCGTGCATCCATCGCTGGCGATCGAGCACCGCGTCGATCGCGACGGCGATGCCACCGAGCTCGCGCTCGCGGATCACGCGCAGCCGTTCGATCTCGAGCGCGGTCCGCTGTGGCGCACGCGGCTCGTCGTCGTCGGGCCGCGCGAGCACGTGCTGATCTTCACGATCCATCACCTCGTCGTCGACGCACTGTCGGTGATCGTGTGGCTGCGCGAGGTCGCGGAGCACTACCACGCGTTCGCGACGCAAGGCGTGCCGCGGCTCGCGCAGCTCGGCACGTCGGTCGCCGAGATCGCCGCGGCGGAGCGCACGCCCGCCGGCCGCGCGCGCGGCGAAGCCGACCTCGCGTTCTGGCTCGAGCGGCTCGGCGGCGTTCGTCCACTGGACCTGCCGCTCGATTTTCGCCGGCCGCGCGGCCACAGCCCCGGTCGCCATGAAGCTCACGAGCTGTGGTCGCCGGAGCGCGCCGCCGAGCTGCGCGCCCTCGGCCGGCGGCGCCGCGCCACGCTCAACGTCACGCTGTTCGCGGCTGCCGCGGCATTTCTCGCGCGGCTGACCGGCCAGCTCGATCTCGTGTGCGTCGTCCCAGCCGCGCGCCGCGAGAACCCCGGCCGCGAGGCGATGATCGGCCTCCTGCTCAACCTGTTGCCGGTGCGGATCTCGCTCGACGGTGACCCGAGCTTCGTCGAGATCATCACGCGTGCGAACGTGGCCGTGCGCGGCGCGATCGCACATGCCGAGTCGCCGTACGAGCGGATCGTCGCCGGCCTGGGCTTGCCGCGCGAGCCCGGGCGCCAGCCGCTGCTCGACGTGATCGTCAACATGGTGCCCGGGACCGAGACCACGCGGCGCGCCGACCTCCAGTTCACGATCGAAGCGTCGTCGCACTCGGCGCAGCCGTGCGATCTCGTGGTCGGCGCGACCACGCGGCCGGGCGGCTTCCTCGATCTGATGATCCGCGGCCGCGACGACCTGTTCGCGGAAGTCACCGTGCAGCGCATGATGCAGCGCTTCGTCACGCTGCTCGGCGCCGCCATCGCGGCTCCGACGCTGCCGCTCTCGGAGCTGCCGATCTTGCCCGACGACGAGCGCGAGCTCTCGACGGTGACCTGGAACGCGAGCGAGCTCGCGCTGCCGGAAGCGACCGTGCACGAGCTCGTCGGCGCGCAGCTCGCGCGCGTGCCCGACGCGATCGCGGTAGCGCAGGGCGACCGCACGGTCACCGCGGGCGAGCTCGACGCGCGCTCGCGCCGGCTGGCCGATCACCTCGGCGCGCTCGGCATCGCGCGCGGCACGCACGTCGGCGTCGCGGTGCCGCCATCGCCCGAGCTCGCGATCGCGGCGCTCGGCGTGATGCGCGCGGGCGCGGTGTACGTGCCGCTCGATCGCGACGCCGCGCGCGCGCGCGACGGAGTTGTCGCGTTCACCGTCGACGAGCGCGTGCTCGCCGCCTCCGAGCACGCGGCACCGCGCGCGCCGGTCGCGTGCACGCCCGACGATCCCGCATACGTCGTGTTCACGTCGGGCTCGACGGGCCGCCCCAAGACCGTCGCGACCAGCCATCGCGCGCTCGTGAACCAGATCGCGTGGTTTCACACGGCGCTGCCCTGGCAGCCCGGCGAGGTCTCGTGCCTGCGCAGCTCGCCGGCGTTTGTCGATTCGCTGTGGGAGCTGTTCGGCCCGCTCGCCGACGGCGTGCCGCTCGCGATCGCGACGAAGGACGAGATGCGCGACGCGCGGCTGCTCGCCGCGATGATCGCGCGCCACCGCGTCACGCGCATGATCGTCGTGCCGTCGCTCATTCGCACGCTGCTCGCGCTCGGCGAGCTGTCGCCGTCGCTGACGCTGTGGCTGGCGACCAGCGAGGAGCTCGCGCCGGC
>Ga0070665_100002815_pt1 | contig 18831 bp, 12 predicted proteins | sample KBSS13metaG_FD_65862 | JGI IMG/M metagenome (GOLD analysis project Ga0070665, IMG submission 65862) | Switchgrass rhizosphere microbial communities from Kellogg Biological Station, Michigan, USA - KBS S1-3 metaG | ecosystem: Host-associated > Plants > Roots > Rhizosphere > Soil ...
CAGGATCCGCCTGCCGTGCGCCCAGTCGTAGAGCCGCGTGGTGCCGCAGAGGTAGGCCGCGCTCGGCTCGCCGATCAGCAGCCCCTTCGCCTCGAGGTCCACGACGGGCTCCGGCAACAACCCTGAGTCGATGCGCACGGGCACCTCCAACGCCCCCACGATCGCCTGCGCCAGCCGCCCCGGCCCGACCTGGATCCTCGCCCCCTCGGGCACGAGCCCGGCGACGTGCCGGGCGATCGCCTCGTCCGCCGGGGTGGGGGTGGCGTTCGGGATCTCCAGCGGCCGGGCGTCGGTCTCCGCGACGACGGTGACCTGCTCCTCGGGGATCGGCGGGCCGGTCTCGGCGAGCGGGCTCGCGTTGCTCACGACGGCCGCGACCGGGACCCCCGCCGCGACCAGCCCGCGCAGGTAGGAGGACTCGGCGCCGAGGTGCAGGCCGTCCGGGCCGCGGACGAGGCAGGCGACCAGCAGGTCGGGCCGCAGGGGGCCCGCCAGGATCGAGGGGATGGCGGACAGCCGACACGGCACGACGTGCACGGTGCCCTCCTCGATCACCCGCCGCAGCCCGGGGCCGCCCGCCAGCACCCGGACGTCGGCGAACGCGGTGGGATCGAGGTCCGCCGTGCTCCCGGGGACCCAGCCCAGGACCAGCCGGACGTCCTTTCCCGCGGCCGCCTCGCTCAGCGGGCCGTACAGCGCGGCGGGGGCGCCGCAGCCGTCGCCGAGCACGATCCGGGAGCCGGCGCGGACGGCGTCGTCCAGGGTCGTCATGGGGCGATTCGATCACAGTCGACGGCGCGGGCGTAGCGGTCCGCGAGGGCACGCACCTGCGCGACCAGCCCGGGCGGCTCGGTGACCTCGAAGTCCAGCCCGAGCAACCCGACGTACACCGCGATCGTCTCGACGCTGTCGGCTCCGGTGACCAGCACGGACGTCTCGGCGTCGAGCTGCTCGACCAGCCCCACCGCGGGGTTGATCCGGGCCAGCACGGTGGCCGCGGGCGCGTGCACGGTGATCCGGGCGTGCACGGCCCAGCCGGTGGACGCGACGTCCCGCAGCACGAAGGCGGTGTAGTCGCCGCCGGGCAGGGGCGCGGGCTCGAACCGACGCCCGGTGCGCATCCGCAGCTCCAGCCAGTCGACGCGGAAGGTCCGCCAGTCTCCGGCGTGCCTGCCGACCAGGTACCACCGTCCCTGCCAGCTGACCAACCGGTACGGCTCGACCTCCAGCGGCCACTCGGCGTCCCGGAAGTCGAAGCGGACCGGCTCGTGGTCGCGGATCGCGGCGGCGAGGGCGACGAGCACCGCCGGGTCGACCTCGGGATCGGGGTCGGCCGTGTCGGTGGTGCGGGGTCCCTGGGTGGTGGCCTGGTGGACGGCCGCGACCTGGCGTCTCAGCCGGTTCGGCAGCACCTGCTCCAGCTTCGCCAGCGCCCGGGCACTGCTCTCCTCCAGTCCGCCGACGCCCGTGGCCGCCCGCAGGCCGATCGCGACGGCGACGGCCTCGGCGTCGTCGAGCAGCAGCGGGGGCAGCTTCGCGCCTGCGCCGAGCCGGTAGTGGCCCGCGGCGCCGCGGACGCCGTGGACGGGGTAGCCGAGCCCACGCAGCCGCGCGACGTCGTTGCGCACGGTCCGGCCGGTGACGCCGAGGCGTTCGGCCAGCTCGGAGCCGGTCCAGTCCGGCCGGACCTGGAGCAGGCCGAGGAGTGCGAGCAACCGTGCCGAGGTGTCTGCCAAGATCTTTCCTGAATGGGAACGAACTGTGCCTAATCGGTTCGTAGCGTAGCCCTCATGACGAACAGCACCCCCTTCACCGTCCGGATCCCGCAGACCGACCTGGACGACCTCGCCGACCGTCTCGCCCGCACCCGGCTGCCGCAGGCGGCCCCCGGCGACGACTGGACCTACGGCACCCCGAACCACTACCTCGCCGAGATGGTCGGGTACTGGCGCGACGGGTTCGACTGGCGGGCGCAGGAGGAGCGGATGAACGCCTTCCCGCAGTACCTCACCGAGATCGACGGCCAGACGATCCACTACCTGCACGTCCCCTCCGCGGAGCCGGGCGCCACCCCGGTGCTGCTCGTGCACACCTGGCCGGGGTCGTTCGTCGACTTCCTCGACGTCATCGGCCCGCTGGTCGATCCCGTCGCGCACGGGGGACGCGCCGAGGACGCCTGCTCGGTGGTGGTCCCGTCGATCCCCGGGTTCGGGTTCAGCACGCCGCTCGCCTCCGGCGGCTGGACGTTGGCCCGGGTCGCGCGGACGTTCGACACCCTGATGCGGGACCTGGGGTACTCCTCGTACGGGGTGCACGGCAGTGACGCGGGCGCGATGGTCGCCCGCGAGCTGGGGCTGCTGGACCCGCCCGGGTTCCTCGGCCTGCACGTCCTGCAGCTGTTCTCGTTCCCGTCCGGGGACCCGGCGGAGTTCGAGAACCTCGGCCCCGCGGACTACGCGGCGCTGGAGTTCATGCAGTGGTTCCAGTCGGTCGGCGGGTACAACCAGATGAACGCCTCCCGGCCCCAGACGGTGGCCGCGGCGTTGTCGGACTCGCCCGTCGGGCAGCTGGCGTACTCCGAGCTGTTCGAGTCCTTCGGCAACGGGACGTCGCTGGTCGACCGCGACCAGGTGCTGACCCAGGTGTCGCTGTACTGGTTCACCAACACCTCGGCGTCGGCGGCGCGGTTCTACTTCGAGGAGGCCCGCGCGGCGGCGGAACCGCAGGTCAACCATGCGCGGACCGGGGTCGCGGTGTTCGCGTCGGACTTCGTGACGATCCGGGCGTTCGCCGAGCGGGACAACACCGCGATCGTGCACTGGAGCACGTTCGACGAGGGCGGGCACTTCGCGGCGCTGGAGCGGCCCGCGCAGGTGGCGGCGGACGTCCGGGCGTTCTTCGCCTCCTGACCCCACCCCCCGGGGGTTGCGCGAACGGCACTTTCGCTCATACCTAGTGAGCGAAAGTGCCGTTCGTGCGTGGCGCGGCTACGTTGACGACCATGGGAGCTGCGCAGTCGTCGTCGGACGAGTTCGTCCGCGAGCCGCTGGGGGTGCAGGAGCGGATCACGGCGGACGGCTCGTCGTCCTGGCCGATGGAGGCCGGGCGGTACCGGCTGGTGGCGGCCCGGGCGTGCCCGTGGGCGAACCGGATCGTGATCACCCGCAGGCTGCTGGGTCTGGAGCCGGTGCTCTCGATGGGCATCGCGGGCCCGCTGCACGACGAGCGCTCCTGGCGCTTCCACAACGACCCCGGGAACGTCGACCCGGTGCTCGGCATCGAGTACCTGCGCTCGGCGTACGAGAAGGCCGTGCCGGGGTACGACAAGGGCGTGACGGTGCCCGCGATCGTCGAGGTGGAGAGCGGCAAGGTCGTCACCAACGCCTACCAGGAGCTGGAGTTCGACCTGTCGACGCAGTGGACCGCGCTGCACCGTCCCGGAGCCCCCGACCTCTGGCCGGTCGAGCACCGCGACGAGATCGCCGCGGTCTCCGAGGAGGTCTTCCACGACGTCAACAACGGCGTGTACAAATGCGGGTTCGCCAAGGGGCAGCGCTCCTACGAGAAGGCCTACGACGCCCTCTTCGCCCGGCTGGACGCGCTGTCGACGCGGCTGTCGACGCAGCGCTACCTGGTCGGGGACACGATCACGCAGGCGGACATCCGGCTGTGGGTCACGCTCGTCCGGTTCGACGCGGCCTACCACGGCCACTTCAAGTGCAACCGCCAGAAGCTCACCGAGATGCCGGTGCTGTGGGCCTACGCCCGGGACCTCTTCCAGACCCCGGGCTTCGGGGACACGATCGACTTCGAGCAGATCAAGCAGCACTACTACGGCGTCCACACGGAGATCAACCCGACGGGCATCGTCCCCAAGGGCCCGGACCTCTCCGGCTGGCTCACCGAGCACGGCCGAGAGTCCCTGGGTGGCCGCCCCTTCGGCACCGGCACCCCACCCGGCCCCCCTCCCGCGGGCGAACAGGTCCCACCCCTCACCTGAGCGCCGCAGGACTCGCGCCCCGAGACGTGCGACTCGCGGGACAGCCCGCGAGTCGCACACCACAGCCCGCGAGTCGCACACCACAGCCCGCGAGTCGCACACCGCAGCCCGCGAGTCGCACGCCTTGTCGTGTGAGTCATGCAGGGGGTGGGGCGGGGTGGTGACCGCTCCGGCGGGGGACCGGGGACACTGGAGCCCGATGCGGATCGAGAACTTTCCTCCCGGAGACACCGCGGCCCCCACCCCGGAGCGGCCCGCGCCCCGCGATCGACGCCGTCGGCGGCGGGCGGTCTCCGTGCTCACCGCGGGGCTCGTGGTGGGAGCCCTGCTCGCGGGGATCGGGGTGGCCAGCGGGGCGGTGCCCGGCGTCGGGCTCTCGGCGAACAGTGCGCCCGCCCCCGACCCCGCGCAGGCCGCGGCTCCGGCCGAGCCGGTCGTGCCGCCGCCGGACCCGAACACCTGCACCGCACTCGTCACGGCGATGAGCCCGCGGGACCGGCTCGCGCAGCGGCTCATGGTCGGCGTCGACCCGGCGAACCCGGCCGGGGCGGTCGCGGTCGTGCGGGACACCCACGTCGGGGGGATCTTCATCGGCGGCAACCCCACCGCCCTGCTGCAGAACGACGCGCTCGCCGCGGTCCAGGCGGCCGCCCCGACGAAGGTGGCCGTGGCCGTCGACGACGAGGGGGGTCGGGTCCAGCGGATCGACGCGCTCGACGGCGATCTGCCCTCCGCCCGTCAGATGGCGCAGCGGACGCCCGAGCAGGTGCGGGCGCTCGCCGAGGAGCGGGGCAGGCAGCTGCTGGCCCGCGGGGTGACCTGGAACCTCGCGCCGACCGTGGACGTCTCCGACCAGCCGCGGAACGCGGTCATCGGGGACCGGTCGTTCTCCAACGATCCCGCCGTCGTGACCGAGTACGCGCGGGCGTGGGAGGAGGGGCAGCGGGCGGCCGGGGTCTACGGGGTGCTCAAGCATTTCCCCGGGCACGGCCACAGCTCAGGCGACTCCCACCAGGGTCGCGTCTCGGTGCCGTCCCTCGAGCGGCTCGAGCAGTCGGACCTCAAGCCCTACGCCGACCTCCTGGGCACGCTCGACCAGGAGAAGCTCGGCGTGATGGTCGGGCACCTGGACGTCCCGGGGCTGACCGACGACCTGCCGTCGAGCCTCACTGCAGCCACCTACCAGCTGCTCCGTGGCGAGTACGGCTTCGACGGCATGGTGATGACCGACGACCTCGGCGCGATGAAGGCGATCAGCGCGAGCTTCACCCCGGCCGAGGCGAGCCTGGCGGCCCTGCGGGCCGGTGCCGACGTCGCCCTGACCTCGAACGTCGCCCCCGTCTCGCCGATCCTGGACACCCTGGAGCGGGCCGAGCTCCCCGGCACCGACACCGCCGTCGAGCGGATCCTCGCCGCCAAGGGCCTCTGCACCCGAGGCTGACGGGTCAGCGGAAGGCGATCGAGGCGGCGAGGTCGCGGCGGCCCTCCATCGCGGCGAGCCGCTCGGTCAGCGCGGCGTGGACCGAGTCGTAGGCGTCCGCGCCCAGGGTGAGCCGCAGCGGCGGGTCCGGCAGCCGGGTGAGGTCGTCGATCGCGGCGGCGATCCGCGCGGGATCGCCGGTCAGGGCCTCGTCGGTGAGCGACTCCAGCCCCCGCCGCGTCCGCCCGACGGCGGAGTCGCGGTAGGGCTCGGTCTCGTCGGTGAAGCGCATCGCCGAGGCGAAGCCCGTCCGGGTGCCACCGAGCTCGACCACGGTCAGGTACACGCCGAACTCGGCCATCTCCCGCGCGACGCTCTCGGCGTAGCCCTCCAGGCCCCACTTGCCCGCGTGGTAGGCGCTGTGGGTGGGGACCGCGACCTGCCCGCCCATGCTGGAGATCTGGACGATCCGGCCGCCGCCCTGCTCCCGCATGGGCCCGAGGAAGGCCCGGGTCACCGTCATCGGCGCCAGCAGGAGGACCTCGACCTGGTCGCGCAGGTCCCGGACCGTCATCTCCTCGGCCGCCCCCGCCACGACGAAACCGGCGTTGTTGACCACGACGTCCACCCGGCCCGCAGCGACGGCCTCGCCGACCACGCGCTCGACGTCCGCGGGCCGGGTCAGGTCGAGTTCGACGACCGTCAGCCGGTCACGATGTGCCGCCACCAGGTCGTCCAGGCTGTCGGGGCGCCGGACGGTCGCGGTCACCCGCTCACCCCGCGCGAGTGCCTGCACGGTGAGTACCCGACCGAGCCCGCCGGAGGCTCCGGTGACGAACCAGTTCCGCATGTTCATGGAACCAGTCGACCGGAGGATCCTCCGCTTCGCAACCGGGAGCGACGACTCAGCCCGTGCCCCGCTGTGCGACTCGCGCCACGGGGTGTGCGACTCGCGGCCCGAGCTGTGCGACTCGCGGGGTGAGCTGTGCGACTCGCGGGGTGAGGTGTGCGACTCGCGGGGTGGGGTGTGGGACTCGCGCCACGGGGTGTGGGACTCGCGGGGTGGGGGCTACATGTCCAGGCCGCCGTTGACGGCGATCACGCTTCCCGTGATGTAGCCCGCGTTGTCGTCGAGCAGGAACTGGACCGCGCGGGCGATCTCGTTCGCCTGGCCCAGCCTGCCGATCGGGATGCCCGAGACCAGCTTCTCCAGCACCTTCTCCGGCACGGCCGCGACCATCTCGGTCTCGATGTAGCCGGGGGCGACGCAGTTGACCGTGACGCCCTTGCGCGCCACCTCCTGCGCCAGCGACTTCGAGAACCCGAACAGGCCGGACTTCGACGCCGCGTAGTTCGCCTGCCCCACGGCGCCGGACTCGCCGATCACCGACGAGATGTTCACGATCCGGCCGAAGCCGTTGCCGGTCATGTGGTCCAGCACGGCCTTGGTCATGTAGAACGCGCCGGACAGGTTGACCCGCAGCACCGCGTGCCAGTCGTCCACCGTCATCTTGCGGACGGTCTTGTCCACCGTGATCCCCGCGTTGTTGACCAGGTAGTCCACCCGGCCGTACCGCTCCAGGACCTCCTCCACCACGCGGGCGCAGTCCTCCGGGGCGCCCACGTTGCCCTGGTGCACGGAGACCGTCGCCCCCTCCGCCCCCAGCTTCTCCGCGAGATCGTCGGCGGCCTTGCTGTTGCTGCTGTACCCGGCGGCGACCTGCACGCCGTCGCGGGCCAGGGCCGTGGTGATCGCCGCCCCGATCCCGCGGGCCCCACCGGTGACGACGGCGACTCGCGGCTCGGGACGGACGTCGGTGCGGGGAGCGGGGACTGCGGAGGGGGCGACGGTCGTCATGGGCTCAGGTCTCCTGATGGTGAGAGTGTGCGGTTCATGCCCCGACGGACCGCGTCGACGAGATACGGCCGGAGCTGGTGCGGATCGACGATCTGGTGGACGGACCCGACACGCTGGGCCCGCTGGATGGAGTGGGTGGAGTCGAACTCCTCGGCCACGTCGCCGAGCTTCTCCGACCGGACGTCCGCCCGGACGGCGGCGAGCTCGGCCCGCAGCGAGGCGGCCTCGGCGTCCGACGCCTCGGCGATGCGGGACTCCAGCGCGGTCACCCGCGGGTCGGCGTTGGTCCGCTTGCGGACCTCGCCCGCGAACACCACGGCCGCGGCGGGGGCACCGCCGAGCACCGAGGCGTAGGAGCCCTCGACGGCGGCGACCTCCATCTGGTCGTTGAGCGTCGCGGAGAAGACCACGAACGCCCCGCCGTGGTAGCGGGAGACGACGCAGAACACGATGGGCCCGTCGAAGTTGACGATGGCCCGGCCGATCTCGGCGCCGTACTCCAGCTGCAACGAGCGCAGCGACTCCGGCGAGCCGTCGAACCCGGACAGGTTCGCCAGCACGACCAGGGGCCGGTTGCCCGACGCCGCGTTGATCGCCCGCGCCGTCTTCTTGGACGACTTCGGGAACAGCGTGCCCGCGGTGAACTGCTCGGGCCCGTCGACCGGCACGATGCCACGCCGGGGGACCGGCTTGGACTCGATGCCGAGCAGCGCGATCGGCTGCCCGCCCAGGTGGGCGTCGTACACGACGACGGAGTCGGCGTCGTGCATGTCCGCCCAGCGCTCGAGCGGCTCGTGGTCGGCGTCGGTGACCGCGCGCATGACCGAGCGGATGTCGAACGGCTTCTTCCGGCCCGGGTTGGTCTCGTTGGAGAAGATCTCCCCGACGGTCGCGAACCCGTCCCCGGTGTGCGGGGCGCTGGTGACGTCCCGCTGCACGGGGTCGGAGGTGGGCGCCGGGCGCGGGAACCGCTCGCCGGGCACCCGGTAGGTGTGCTCGTAGTGTCGGAACAGCACGTCGATGGCCCCGCCGAGGTCCGGCGCCCAGTACTGCGCCTGCCCGTTCGGGCCCATGATCCGGTCGTAGCCGCCGATGCCGAAGTTGTCCTCGGCCGACACCCCGCCGGAGTAGTCCAGCGACTGCTTGCCGGTGAGCACCATGATCGAGTCCGGCGTCATGACCAGGATGCCCTTGGTGTGCATCAGCATCGTGGCCTCGGCGTTCCAGTACGGCTGGGCGCCGACGCTGATCCCGGTGACGACGATGTTGATCTCGCCGCCCTCCTGGGTGAACTCGATGATCGAGCGCAGCGCCCGGGAGATCCAGTCCATGTTCTCCGTGCCGGAGTCCATGGCGATCCGGGCGCCCGACGACACCGCGAACCACTCGATCGGCACGTCCAGCTCGCGCGCCAGCTCCACCGCGGCGCACACCCGCGCGCACTCGGCCTCGGCCAGCGAGCCGAGCCCGCGGGTCGGGTCGCCGATCAGCACCACGCGGGTCATGCCCTCGGGCTGCTTGGCGGTCCGCGCGGTGACGGTGCCGAGCACGATGTTGGCCGTGTTGCGGCCGGGCTCGCGCTCGACGGGCACCGCGACCGGCTCCGTGCCGTAGTCCGGGACCAGGTCGTACTCGGTGAACGCGCCGTCCGGCCCGGTGAGCAGCGGGACGATCTCGTACGGGTACACCGCGCCGCGCCGCTGCGCCTTGATGACGTTCTGGGCGTAGGCGTCGAGCTCGCGCATCGGGCCCGTCGGGGGGTCGTCGAGCTTCACCGTGAGCCCCGCACCCGGCGGGCGGGAGAGCCGCAGCAGGAACTCCCGCGGCTCCGCGGCACCCGGCACCACGGACCGGAACTGCACCTGGACCTGCTCGAGGCCCAGGGCGCCGGTGCGGGCCGCGAGCGGGCGGACGACCGCGTCGAGCTCTTCGAACGGGATGTCCACGACCGGCCAGACGTGCAGCAGGATGCGGTTCCAGCCGAGCTTGGCCAGCTTCGGGTCGGCCGTGCGGATGCTGCGCAGGCTGTCCAGGCAGGCGTCGATCGCCCGCTCCAGCTCGGGCACCGACCGGACCACGCCCTGCTCGTCCCGCAGCAGGGTGAGCCTGCGGACGTCCGCGAGCGCCAGCAGTCGCTGGTCCTCGCGCACGTTCTTGCCGGTCGCGTGGAACAGGTGCACGTCCGTCTCGGACGGCAGCCGCTTCAGGTCGAACGCGGAGAGCCGCCACAGGCCCAGCCGCTCGGCGACGAGCGGGTGCAGCCCGCGCAGCGTGCGGTCCTCGACCAGCGTGCCGTCCTCGCCGGGCCGGAAGGTGAACCAGACGGGGCCGGGATCGGCCAGGGCGTCCGGGTTGTCCGACCGGTTGGGCCGCACGGCGACCGCGATGCGCGAGACCCGGCTCGTGGGCACGCTCCCGATCGCGGCCCGGACGCGCTCGGCGCGGGCGTCCGGGTCGCCGCGGTCGTCGCTGTGGGTGGAGGTGACGTAGAGGTCGACCAGCGCGGTGCGCCCCTCCGGCAGCTCCTCCACCCGGCGCCGCAGCTGGTTGGCCGCGGCCAGCGCCCGGCGCGGGTCGTTGTTGTCGATCACCGTGGCCAGCACCGTGCGGTCCTTGCCCGCGTGGGTGTAGCCCGCGGTGAGCAGCGGCAGCCCGACGGCGTCGGTGACCTGGATGTCCTCCAGCTCCCGGACCCGGTAGTAGCGCCGGGTCATCACCTCGAGCAGGGCCGCGTTGTGCTGCGCCCCGAACACCCCGAGGATCGGCTCGGACGAGGCCACCAGGGCCTCGATCCGCGCCGCGCGGTCGGCGGGCTCCGTCTCGTCCAGCAGGGCGAGCTCGTCCAGCTCCTGGCGCACCTCGCGGCGCACCTGCTCGCGCTGCGCCTCGACGGCGGGGGCGTCGAAGCAGTGGTAGCGCACCTGGCGGGCCAGGTCCCCGACGACGGGGTGGCGCAGCTGGGTGGCGATGACCAGCTCGTCGAGCGTGCGGAGGTACTCCTCGCGCTGGGCCGCGGGCAGCTCGGCCAGCGAGGCCGGGTGCGCGAGCCGCCACTGCAGCAGCCCGCGGATCACCGACTCGTGCGCGGTGGCGCGGCGGCTGGCCAGGAACATCCAGTACAGCGCGGGCTCGAGGCCGGGATCGCCCTCGGGGTCGACGCCGTAGTGCGCCAGCGCGCGGCGCAGCTTGGCCCGGAAGGACTCGGGCAGGGCGGCGTCTCGGGACTGCAGGTAGGCGTGCAGGTACTCCTGCGGGTTGCGGCCCTCGCCCGCCTCCGAGGACCCGTTGTCCCCGTTGTCCTCGCCCGCCCGCTCGCGGCGGTTGCGCGACAGTGCGGACAGATCGGCGAAGATCCGCAGCACGGCGGTCTCGCCGACGAGCACGGACGGGTCGTCGCCCGGCAGCGCGGCGCGCGCGGTGTCCAGGCGGGCCAGCTGGCGGTCCGCCTCGCGGGGGTCGACGTCGAACCCGAGGACCTGCCACCGCAGCGCGGTGAGCACGTCCGCGGCGACGTCCGCCGGGTCGTCCGTGGTGGAGGAGGTGGCGAGCGCGGACAGGTCGGTGCGGTCGCCCGCCGAGACCTCGGCCGCCGGGTCCGCCGACGGCTCCAGCCGCACGAGCTTCGTCCCGCCGTCGACCTGCGTGTTCGCCGGGACCAGGATCTCGGCGACGGTCCCCGCGAACGGGGCCCGCAGCGCGGTCTCCAGCTTCATCGACTCGACGATCGCGACGACGTCGCCCTCGGCCACCTCCTGCCCCTGCGTGACCGGGACGGCGACGACCATGGCGGGCGCAGGCGCGCGGACCATGCCGGCCTCGCCCCCGGAGATGCGGTGCACGGCGCCGTCGACCTCGACGAGGTAGTCCGAGCCCTGCGGCGCGGACAGCACCGAGTACGTGGTGCCACCGACGGTCAGCCTGCGCTCGAACCGCCCGGAACGCTCGACGTCCACCTCGACCGACTGTGTCGAGGAGCCGGCTGCTGCGGTGGGCACGTCCAGCATGACGCGGTAGCGGTTGTTCCGGACCCGCGCGACGCGCAGCCGGTAGCTCTCGCCCGCCGCACGGACGTCCGTCTGGTGCCAGGTCTCGGCACCGACCTCGGGACGGCCGCGCTCGGCGGCGGCGAACAACCGGTCCTGCTGGCGGGCGACGTGCCCGGCGTGCGCCTCGACGGCGGTGGCCAGCAGCGCGACGTCCAACCGGCGCGGCGGGGTGTAGCCCTGCGCCATCAGCCCGTCGAGCCAGGTGGTGTCGGTGCTCCCCTCGACGAGCTCGGGGCGCTGGAGCAGGTCCAGCAGGAACGCCTTGTTCGTGGTGCCGCCGTCGATCACGGCGGCGGTCTGGCGCAGCGCGCGCAGCAGCCGCGCGCGGGCCTCGTCCCGGTCCCGGCCCCACGCGATGATCTTGGCGATCATCGAGTCGAACTGCGGCGGGATGAGGTCGCCGGTCGCGACGCCCGTGTCCACCCGGATCCCGGGCCCGGACGGCAGCGCGAGGTGCTCGATCAGGCCGGGGGCGGGCGCGAACTCGCGCTCCGGGTCCTCGGCGGTCAGCCGGGCCTCGATGGCGTGGCCGGTGCCGCGCGGGGCCTCGGGCGCGACGTCGGCGAGTGTGCCGCCCGCCGCGATGTGCAGCTGCAGCTTGACGATGTCCACACCGGTGCACGCCTCGGTGACCGGGTGCTCGACCTGCAGGCGGGTGTTCACCTCGAGGAACGACAGCAGCCGCTCCTTGGGCTCGTAGAGGAACTCCACGGTGCCCGCGTTGACGTACCCGGCGGCGCGGGCCAGCTCGGCGGCCGACGAGCGGAGCAGCTGCTCCTGCTCGGCGTCCAGCGCCGTCGACGCCGACTCCTCGATGACCTTCTGGTTGCGGCGCTGCACGGAGCAGTCCCGGATGCCCAGGGTCCACACGTCCCCGGTCGCGTCCGCCACGACCTGGACCTCGACGTGGCGCCCGCCGCTGATGGCGCGCTCGAGGAACACCGTGGCGTCCCCGGCGGTCTTGGCCGCCTCGGAGGAGGCGCGCTCGAACGCCTCGGCGAGGTCGTCCGGCGAGGTGACCTTGCGGATCCCGCGCCCGCCGCCGCCCGCGGTGGCCTTGACCATCAGCGGGTAGCCGATGGTCTCGGCCTTCTCACGGGCCTCGGCGAGGTCCGCGACGGGGCCGCCGGACCAGGCGGCCAGCGGCACGCCGACGCGCTCGGCCAGGCGCTTCGCCGCGATCTTGTCGCCGAGGTCGCGCATCACCTCGGGGGAGGGCCCGATGAAGGTGATGCCCAGGTCGCGGCAGAGCTCGGCGAACTCGGCCTTCTCCGACACGAAGCCCCAACCGGGCCACACGGCGTCGGCACGGGCGACCGTGAGGGCCCGCTCCAGCTCCGCGTAGTCGAGGTAGGGCGACGGGCCGAGGTAGTCGGCGTCGTCCGGGCCGATCAGCACGGCCTCGTCCGACTCGCGGACGAACATCGCACGCCGGTCGACGGCGGTGTACAGCGCGATGGTGCGCAGCGGACTGTGTCCGGCTGCGTTCCACTCGCGCACTGCGTGGATGAGCCGCATGGCGGGCTCACCGCGGTTGACGATCGCGATCCGGGAAAAGCTCACGGGGGTCATAGTGCTCTATCGCCTCAAGCCCCGAAGGCGACGCGGACGTCGTCCGTGGTCGTCGCGGCGACCCGCTGGGCGGGCACCACACCCACGGCAGGCTCCAGGACCACCTCGGGCGCCATGACCGCCGGGTCCACGGTGAGCACCGCGTACCCGCCGACCGCACCCGCGCCGAAGCCCGGGGCGAAGACCCGCGTGGGCTCGCTGATGACGCCGTCGCGCACCGCGTCGAACAGGGCGATGGGGATCGACGCCGCGGACACGTTGCCCATCTCGCCGATGTCGAAGTAGAGCTGGTCCTCCCGCAGGCCCGCCTTCTCGGCGAGCTGCACGATCATGGTGCGGTTGGCCTGGTGCGGGACGATCAGCTCGATCGCGTCCAGCAGGCTCTTCCCGTCCGGGCCGGGCAGCGCGTCCAGCTCGCCGATCATCTGCTGCAGGTACCGCGCCACCAGCGCCTTGACCTCCGGCCCGTAGACCGTGATGTCGTTGTCGAACTCGGGGTTCGGCCAGATGATCGAGTTGACCTGCGCGGCGGGGCCCGAGGCGTAGGTCTGCAGGATCTCCACGTCCCCCGCGGACCCCTCCGCGGCGGGGGCGACGACGAGGGCGGCGGCGCCGTCCCCGAAGATCATGCGCGACGTGCGGACCCCGCCGATCTTGTCGCTGAACTTCTCCACGCAGACGAGCAGCACCGGGCGGTTCACCTCCTGCAGCTGCCGGACGGCCTCGGCCAGCCCATAGGGCAGCCCGGCGCAGGCGGCCACGATGTCCGCGGAACAGTGCGTCTGCAGGATGCCCAGCTCGCCGGACAGCCACGTCGACATCGACGGGATCAGCCGGTCGCTGGTGCAGGTCGCGACGAGCACGGCGCCGATCTCCTCGGGGCCGCGCCCCGCCTTCGCCAGCGCGGCGTCCGCCGCGGCCAGCGCGAGGTCGCCGATGTCGTGCTCGGAGTAGCGGCGCCGGTCGATGCCGGTCTTCGCGCTGATCTCGGCGGCGCTCATCGGCGACCACGAGAAGCTCGAGTTCCGCACGACGTCGTCGTTCTCGCAGACGTGCTCGCCGCGGACGATCGCCAGTGACTCGATCTTCGGCTGGACGGCGAACGCCTCGGCCACCGTGATCGGCGGGTACGGCGTGACCGGCGCGGCGGGCGTCGGCGGGGTCCGGGAGGGGCGGGTCCTGGTGGGCGCTCCGTTGCGCACACGTTCCAGGAACGCCGCCACCTCCCGGGTGCGCGGGTGGAAGGCGACGACGACGTCGTCGTCCCCGATCGCCGTCGCCTCGCGCAGCTCGGTCCGCGACCGGGTCCACGGGTACTGGTTGTGCAGCACCATCGCCCACCGGGTCAGCGCCTCGAGCTCGGGCGCCGGACCGTCGACGTCGTGGATCTCGGTCGTGGTGAAGGTGGGGTAGTCCGGCTCGAGGTCGGGCAGGACGAAGGTCATCGCCCCCGGGGTGTCCAGGAACTCGGCGACGGTCGGCTTGACCGCGGCGAGGTCCGTGGCGTGGTGCTTGCGGTTCGCGAAGACGTCGAACAGCAGCGCGAAGATCCGGTCCTCGGCCTCGCCGTGCCTGCCCGACGGCAGCGCGTCCCAGGTCCGGCGGACGGCGGCGACCTTCGCGGCGCCGTCGACCCACGGGGTGAGGACGGGCAGGAAGACGTCGGACTTGGTACGGGGCACGTCGCGCCAGCGGGTGGGGCGCTTCTCGTAGAGCGGCAGCGCCCACCGGTTGACCCAGAACAGGTTCTGGCCCAGATCGCGCAGCAGGTCGAAGCGCCGGGTGTAGGTGCCCGCGGCGACTCGTGCGGCGATCTCGGTTCCGGTAGGGGCTTTCGACTCGAAGTCCCGGGTGATGACGGCCTCGGCCGCGGCGACCGAGTCCAGCACCGAGAAATCGAGTTCCGGCGAGAAGTTCGCAGGGAACACGAGACGGCCGTGGCGGTTGACCACGAACGGCTTCATACGGTGCCTCCATCGGCGATTGTGTGTGACGGCACGCGACACCACTGGTCCTTCGACGCAGCCGACGACGGCGCGGGGACCAGCGGGTTTCTTCGGGCGGTAGCACAGACCGTAGCGGGAGAACCGTCGAGATCGGAAGGTGACCTGGATCTACACCCATTCACCGATCGCCTTTTTCGGGCAACTCTCCAATGTTACCGACGGGTTCTACTGAATGGTCGTACTCACGGGTCATCGGCGCGGTCGGCACGTCCCCGCTGCTGAGGCCGCCGGGACCGTCCGAAGTGGACGTGGGTGCCGCTCTTCCGGCACCCCGGTCCCGTCCTTCCGGACGGCGTGATCGAGCATGGCGCGAGTCACGTCCCTGTGCGTGGGGCGAACCGGACATCGCGCGGCTGTAGGGTCGGACGGATGGAGATCCTCGCCGGCCGGGTGCTGCTGCGTCCGGCCGACCCGGACGTGACGACGGCGTTCTACCGCGAAGGCCTGGGCCTCGCCGTGTACCGCGAGTTCCCCGGCGGGACGGTGTTCTTCCTCGGCGGGGGCTTCCTGGAGGTCTCCGCTCATGCGGAGGCGAAGCCTGCGGAGCCGACCATCGGCACTGCCGAGCCGACCACGGCGCCCCGCACCGGGGTCGCGCTCTGGATGCAGGTCCGCGACCTCCCCGCCGCGCACAAGGAGCTCGTCGACAAGGGCGTGCCGATCGTGCGCGAGCCGCGCCGCGAGCCCTGGGGGCTGGACGAGATGTGGATCGCGGACCCCGACGGGGTGCGGATCGGCGTCGTGGAGATCCCGCCGGAGCACCCGCTCCGCCGGGACACGCGGTAGTCGGCCTAGGCGGACTCGCGCAGCCGCGCGCCCGGGCCCGGCTCGGACACCAGCCGGTCGCGGGAGTCGATGTGGTGGCCCGCGGCGCACACCAGCTCGGCGTGCACCTCCGCGCCGCAGCCGACGTGCCGGGTGACGTTCGGGGGCCCCGCCTCGTCCGCGAGGTGGGTGTCGCCCCAGTCCTTCAGCGCGTTCAGCACGATGCGTAGGTCACGGCCCGCCGGGGTGAGCCGGTACTCGTGCCGCTCCCGGCGGCCCGGCTCGCGGTACGGGGTCCGCGTGACCAGCTCGGCGTCGACCAGTGCGGCGAGCCTGCGGGTGAGCACGTTGCGGGCGATGCCCAGGTGGTCGGCGAGGTCGTCGAACCGGCGGACGCCGTTGAACAGGTCCCGCAGCACCAGCACGGTCCACGCGTCGCCCACCAGGGCGGCGGTGCGGGCCACCGAGCAGGTGGCGCTGTCCCACTCGGTGAACGGGCGGTCGGCGGCGGACATGGTCGCCAGGGTAGCCCCGCGGCTGGGTTGTCGCACGCAACCCGTCGGCACGTGGCCCGTCAGGCGGTGGCGGCCCGCACGCGCGGGTCGCCGACGACGGCGGGTGCCGGGGTGACCATGGCGACCACCATCGCGACGAGCGCGGCGGCCGCGGCGACGAGGAAGACGATGCTGAAGGCCGCGGCCGTGGGGTGGGTCTCGCCGTCCACCGTCATGACGAACGCGCTGCCCACCGCCGCGACGACCGCGGTGCAGGTCGACGTGCCGAGCTGGCGCATGAGCGTGTTGAGGCTGTTCGCCGCGGCGGTCTCGGTCTCCGGCACCGCGCGCATGACGAGCAGCGGCAGCGCCGAGTAGGCCAGGGTGGCGCCGACCGAGCCGACGGTCGCGACCCCGATCAGCGCGGCGATCGAGGTGGGCAGCAGCGCGAAGCCGCCGTTGCCCAGCACCATCAGCGCCAACCCGATGACCAGCGTGATGCGCGGCCCGCGGACCCGGGACACCCACGCCGAGGCCGACGAGAACAGCACCATCGCGCCACCCAGCGGGAGCAGCACCAGGCCCGCGGTGATCAGCGACAACCCGAAGCCGTAGCCGGTGGAGACCGGGGCCTGCAGCACCTGGGTGGCCAGCATGAACGTGGCGAACATGGAGAAACCGATCATCAGCGTGGCCACGTTCGTCCACAGCACCGCGGGCCGCGCGCTGACCCGCAGGTCGACCAGCGGGCCGGGCCTGCGCAGCTCGTAGCGCCCCCACAGCGGCAGCACCACCGCGGCTGCGGCGAGCAGCCCGAGGCTCACCGGGCTCGTCCACCCCCACTCGGAGCCCTTGGAGATCGCGAGCAGCAGGCAGACCAGCGCCACGCCGAGCCCCACGGTCCCGACGACGTCGAACCGGCCGCCCGTGCGCACCCGCGACTCGGCCGTGAGCTTCTGGACCAGCACGATCTGCAGCACGCCGATCACGGCGGCGCCCGCGAACAGCCAGCGCCAGCTCGCGAACTGCGCGACCAGGCCGGTCAGCGGCAGCCCGATCGCGCCGCCGACGCCGAGCGACGAGCTCATCAGGCCGACCCCGCTGCCCACCTTCTCCGGCGGCAGGATGTCCCGCATCAGGCTCATCCCGAGCGCGATCACGCCGAACGCCGTGCCCTGCAGCGCCCGCGCGACCAGCAGCACCACGATGTTCGGGGCGACGGCCCCGAGGGCCGAGCCGAGCACGATCAGCGTGAGCGCCACGACCAGCATCCGGCGCTTGCCGTACATGTCCCCCAGCCGACCGAGCACCGGCGCGGACACCGCGCCCGCGACCAGGGTCGCGGTGACGAGCCAGGCCGCGGTCGAGGGACTCACCGACATCAGCCTCGGGAACTGCGGCAGCAGCGGCACGACCATCGTCTGGATCAAGGAGACGAGCAGCCCGCAGGAGGCGAGGGTCAGGATCGCCACCGTCGGGCGGGGTCGCTCACCGGTGGTGGTCGGCGATTCGGCGACGCTGGCGCTCACGGGGTGGGGTCTCCGTTCGATCGGGTGGCCCCCTCAGATGACCACGGGTCGTTGCCATCGGCAAGTGAAAACGTGTACCTGCCACGCATGTCACTCGTCCCCGGTGACCGCCCGGACGACCGCCACCAGATCGGGGACCCCCGGGTGGGTCGGCGGATCCGGCCAGACCAGCTGGACGGGGAGCGGGGGAGCGTCGGCGACCGGGACGTAGACGACCCCGGGGAAGCGGTGCAGCTCCGCCGTGGCCTCGGCGGTGACCCCGACCGCCTCGCCGGACGCGATCGCGACCAGCCACTCCGCCGTCGAGCCCACCCGGGTGACCGCGGGCCGGGCCGCCGCGGGCCACAGTGCCGGGGTGGTCGTGCCGGTGACCTCGTTCAGCGCGACGGTCCGGGCCGCGAGATCCGCGAGGGTCACCGACGGCCGGGTGGCGAGCCCGTCGGTCTCGGGGAGGGCGGCGACCCGGGGCTCGTCGGGCAGCCGCAGCGCCTGGGTGCCGGGCAGCCGGAACCGGCCCCGCACCACGGCGACGTGCGTGAGCCCGGTGGCGAGGCCTGCGTCCGCGGTGTCGTGCTGCACGAGCTCGAGCGGGGTCCCCGGCCGGACCGTCCGCCAGCGGCGGAGCAGCTCGGGGGTCCGCGCACCCAGCGCCGACCAGGCGTAGCCCAGCCGCAGCGGCACCCGGATCCACTCCGCGAGCAGGTCGGGGTCCAGCAGGGCGTCGACCGCCTCCACCGTGCGCCGGGCCCGTTCGGCGAACGCGACGCCTGCGGCCGTGAGGGCGAGATGGTGCGTCGAGCGCTCGACGAGCCGCACCCCGAGGTGCTCCTCCAGCCGGGCGAGCGTGCGGGAGAGCGCGGGTTGTCCGACGCCCAGCAGGCCCGCCGCCCGGGTGATCGTCCCGGCCTCGGCGACGGCGAGGAACGCGCGGACGTGGCGCAGCTCGACGCTCATGCCTGCAGAGCATAACCACCGCAAGAACGGCATTTCCGCTGGCCGGTCGCGCTGCCTAGCGTCGGTGTCAGTGTCAGGGTGAGGTCGCCGCTGTTGCGGTGGGTTGGGATCCTGGCCGGTGGTGACCTGGCTCATAGCGTCCGTGCCGCCTCGATCGCGGGGCTGGAGTTCACGCGTTGTGCCGGTC
>Ga0070665_100002819_pt1 | contig 18821 bp, 18 predicted proteins | sample KBSS13metaG_FD_65862 | JGI IMG/M metagenome (GOLD analysis project Ga0070665, IMG submission 65862) | Switchgrass rhizosphere microbial communities from Kellogg Biological Station, Michigan, USA - KBS S1-3 metaG | ecosystem: Host-associated > Plants > Roots > Rhizosphere > Soil ...
GCCCGATCGGCCCGCGGCGGGCTGCTGCGCTCGTGCATGGGCTGATGATCCAACTGTTCGGCGACGCGCCGTATTTCATTCAGGGGGGCGATTGGGGCCACGCCCTCGCGGTCTGGGCAGCGCATGATCGACCGGACGCCCTGCTCGGCATCCATATCAACATGATGACCGTGCGTGCGGAGGATGCCGCTCCGACGACCGACGAGGAGAAGTCCTTCGCCGCGAAGCGGGCCGCGATCGCCGATCAGGAGAGCGCCTACTTTCACGAGCAGGCAACCCGCCCGCAGACGCTCGGCGTCGCGATGGCCGACAGCCCGGTCGGCGCGGCGGGCTGGATACTCGAGAAGTTCGGCAAGTGGGCCGATCTTCCCACAACCGTCAATGGAGACCCAGACATCTGGAGCAAGTTTTCCGAGGAAAAACTCCTCACCAACATCATGCTCTACATAGCGCCGGCATCGTTCGTGACTGCAACCTGGATCTACTACAGCAGCCGGCTAGAGAAGTCGCGGATGCTTCCGGCCGGCACCCGCATCCAGGTGCCGACCGGCGTTGCGGCCTTCCCCGATCCGGTATTCTTGCCGTCGCCGCGCTCGTTCGCGGAGAAGACCGACAATATCGTGCATTGGACCGACATGCCGCGGGGCGGGCATTTCGCCGCGCTGGAAGAGCCGGAACTGATGCTGGCCCACCTGCGCGCCTTTATCGCGACGGTGTCGGGAGCGCGCGCCTGAAGGTGAAAGTAGCTCCGGCCCTCAATCGGGCGGTATTCGGCCTGGCTCTTGGTCCCGGCCAGGACGTTAGGCGCCCCCACACAGTACAGTTAACAAGGAAAGCCAATGAAAGCCGCAGTTTACCAATCACCCGGCGCTCCCCAAGTCCTGCGCTACATCGACGTTGCGGATCCAACTTGCTCCACGGACGGTGTCTTGATCAAGGTCGAGGCAGTCTCCATCGAGGGGGGAGATCTCATCAACAGGGCCTCGTCGCCTCCGCCCGATCCAGGCGGGATCGTCGGATACGCAGCCGCAGGCGAAGTCATCGCTGTCGGCTCTGATGTGCGTGATCGTTTCGTCGGACAGAAAGTTACGTCGTTCGACATGCACGGGTCGCATGCGGCGCTGCGCGCGGTCGCAGCGAGCAGAACCTGGGTCATACCTGACGGTTTGAGCGTGGATGCTGCAGCCGCATTGCCCATCTCCTTCGGTACTGCTCACCATTGTCTATTCCCGCGCGGACAGTTAGCCGAAGGCGAAACTGTGTTCGTCCAGGGCGGCGCGGGCGGCGTGGGTGCGGCTGCAATTCAACTGGCGAGCAGCAACGGGGCAGAGGTCATCGCAACCGTTTCCGGAGCAGAGCGGATTGCAAAATTGAAGGATCTCGGCCTGACCCATGCGATTGACCATCGTCAGACCAACGTCCACGATACGCTTATGCACCTAACGGATAGTCGGGGTGCTGACCTTGTCATTGATCCTATAGGCTCGACTTTACGGACCTCGCTCTCAGTATTGCGGCCGGGGGGACGCCTCGTGTTTGTCGGAAATGCTGGGCGTTCATCTCTTGAAGTCGATCTGTGGCCAGCTTTGCAAGCAAACCAGACTCTGATCGGTGTTTTCATGGGAACGGAGCTCAACAAGCCAGATGTTCACGCATCCGTGGCCCACATGTTGAAGAGGGCCGCAGCAGGTGAACTTGAGGTGCTTATCGATCGTACGTTCTCTCTTGCAAATGTGGCGGACGCACATGCCTATGCCGAGAACAACTCGGTCCTCGGGCGGGTGATCCTTCGCCCTTGAAGAGGCCGACACAGCGAAACCACGCTGCGCGGCCTATTGTAACCAACGGGCATGCACATTCCGTGACGTTGTTTGAAGGCCCGATCAGCCCAGAGCTAGTCACCAGTGCGATAGCCAGAGAGCAGAACATCCAAACATATCAATCAAATGCTTGTTTCAGGTAACTCAAGGGTCCCTCTGCTGTTACAGTCATCCTCCCGCTCTCCGGACAAGCCCCGATGCGGGAAGCGCAAGAAGGAAAAGCGAGTGGGAACGTCCACACTGTCTATCTTGATTCGCGGCACAGTTCGAAGCTCGCGGACACCCTCTGGTCGATGGAGAGCAACGGTGTTGTATTGGACCAAAAGCCGCAACGCACCGCGCTTAACAAGCATGAGAAGCCCGATGCAGGTGACGACTTCCTGAAGGTGTCTAATATGACGCCACCGGAACGCGTCCGATACTTCTTTCTGAAAGACCGCGAGCTTAATGAAGACAAGCTGGCTGCGACGAACCAGAAGGATCGAGCAACAAATCGAACAACGAAGCAAGAGATAATTCTTCAACAACTCGGGTTGGAAGACGAGGACGGCAAGCCTGCCGATGCCCCCCAGCCCGCGCCAGAGGGCGATCCGGTACCCGTGGAGACGACATGGCAAGGCTTGGTCAAGTTTTGTTTTAGTAGCGCGATCGCCTGAATGATGACGGCTGAACGCAGCGCCGGACATGAGCGGTCGATAGTAAGCCCGAGCTATCGCGACCGGCTGCAGTAGGCTCTTCGGCCGGATTGCTCGATCGAGAGCGGCACCTTCTTCAGATCACGAAATCGAACCGTCCAAATTTTCCGTCACGGGTTTGCTTGATCTCCAGCAGAAGGGCCTCGTCAAACAGCCGGTCTCCGGCATTTCTGGGTTCGCCGGGAAAATAGAGCTGGGTGGTGAGGACCCGACCACCGGGGCGCTGTACCTTTAAATGGAAATGCCGTGTGCGACCGGGATAAAGCGCGGGCACGATGGTGTTGACCCACCAACGCCCTTGGGCATCGGTGAATTGGTGTCCGCGCAGACGAAAACCTACGCTGTCATAGTCGCCTTTCTCATCGGCGTGCCAGATTTCGACGAGACTACCGGCTAGAGGCCGGCAGCGTTTGTCGAAGACGAATCCTGCGACGGTGATCCGCTCGCCATTGGGCGCGTCGGGATAAAGATCCCGCTCGAGCGGCGAGTTCGGCCTGAAAAAGGGACCCGCTTCCCGTTCGATGGTCAGTTCCTCTTCATCGTCACATGCTGGCGTCAGCGGCAGTTCGGGAGCGGCCTGCGCAAACGCCCTCGTTCTCGCCACGTCGATAAGGGGCAGCGTCAGAAAGGCCGTCAGAAGCGAACGTCTGGTGGAAGGCAAGGCGGATCTCCCAGTGAATGTTCCATCGTGATGGCGGGTTAACTGACGCGCCGTTACCGCAGGCGCTGTGCGGCATTCGCCTGTGCTTCCCGGATCAGGCCGGAATACATCTTTTCTTTGCCCGGGTACCACGGCATCGTCCCGATGGAGCCGAAGCCAGGAATGGTTTCCATATGCGCAACCATGCGGGCACGCATGCGCTCGTCCGGAAGCGGGCCTGTCATCGCCTGGACATTGTCGCTCATGTGATCGGGGTTGGACGTGCCGCAGAGCACGGTACTGACGGCGGGATGCGCAATAACCCATTTCAGGAAGAACTGCGCCCAACTCGTCGCGCCGAACTCCTGCGCAAAGGTGGGGAGCGGCTGTCCCTCGACGACCTTCATCAGACGGGCCTTTTCAAGCGGCAAATTGATCAGGACGCCCACCCCCTTGTCAGCGGCGGCCGGGAGAAGTCGGCGCTCCGCGTCGCGGTTGAAGATCGAGTAGTTTGTCTGAATAAAGTCGACATCGTCGCGTTCCACGATTGCCAACAGCTGGTCCTGCGCCGCCGACTCGTGATGGGTCACGCCAACGTGGCGTATGAGCCCTTCCTTCTTCCATGCCTTCATCAGCGGAATTACGACCGGCGCGTTGGTGATGCTGTGGCATTGCATCAGGTTGATCGTGTCACGCCATGTCCGCATGCGTGACTGCCGAAAGCTTTCAATGGCATGGCTTTCGTCTCCGAGATATTCTCCTGTCGACCAGACCTTGTTGGCGAGGAACATCTCATCCGATCCCTCAAATTCGCCCATGAACTGACCGACGCTGACCTCCGCCGAGCCGTAGAGAGGCGATGTGTCGACCACGCGACCGCCTGCAGCGACGTATCGCTCAAAGACCTGTCGCAGGGCATCGCGGCGATCCCCGGGCTTTAGATCAAATGTCAGAAAGGTGCCGAGACCGAGGGCTGTGACTCGTTCCCCGGTGCGAGGCAAGGTCCGGGTCAGCACCTCCGGGTTCAAGGCAGTTGCGGCCGACGACACGTTCGTGCCTTGAGCCTGCGCGGTGGTGCTGCTGGCGAGTGCAAGTCCGGTTGCCGCCGCACCCACCGTGCCGAGAAAGCCGCGACGATTGATCTTTGACTGACCCATGGGAGATTTCCTGCTCGATTGTTGTTGACGTCAAAACTGCCAGTTGGCGGGGACCCAGGCATAGCCGCCATCAGTCTTCAGCATCCGGCCAAGACCGGGGAAAGGATAATGAAAGCCAAGAACCGGCATATGCTCGGCGGCCGCCCGGTCAAATATGCGACGACGGGAGGAAAGGGCTGTTTCCTTATCGCGGTCGGGGCCTGGCACCCAAGGCCTGTCGACGTTGACGACAGGGTGATAGGCAAGGTCTGCCGTCAGCAGCAGCTGGTCGTTCCCGGAATGGACGAGGAAGGTCGCCATGCCGGGTGTGTGGCCAGACGCGACGATCGTCGCCAGGCCCGGGACAATCTCGGCGCCGGCTTCATAGAGTTCAACATCGTTCCTGAAGGGTTCGAGGCTGTTCTTGATGTTTGCCGCAAATCGTGTCCGGAAATCCTCCGGGACAGGCATGTAGGATAGGTCCGGATCGGTGCGGACAAAGAAATCCCAGTCCGCCTTCGGGACAAAGACTGTGGCACGAGGGAAGGCCTTGCCACCGTCTGCAGTTCTTAAGTTGCCGACATGGTCGGGGTGGGTGTGCGAGATGACGATGGCGTCGATGTCCGCGGCCCCAAGACCGATTGCCGCGAGGTTATCGAAGATGCGGCCGCCGTTCGGACCCATGGTCTTGCCAGCGCCGGCTTCGATCAGAATCCGCCGGCCACCGGTTTCGATCAGCAGCGTGTTGAGATTGAGCGTCATGTGGTCGGTCGGCAAGAATGCTTGGCGCAGAACCTCCTGAAGTTCGGCTTCTGGCGCGTCGCCCGCATAGACACGAGGCGGGCCACCAATTACGCCGTCGCTCAACACAGTGGCGCTGATCTCTCCAACGCGGAAGCGATAATGCCCCACATTGCCAGCCATCGGGGCCGCAGCCTGGGCATTGGCTAGACCGGAGCCGTTCAGACTTGGGATTAGCATGCTTGATGCCCCCGCGACAGCGGAGAGCATGATGGCGCGTCGGTTGAGAGTGAAAGCCTTCATCGGTCTTCTTCCCTTGTTCTTGATCGGGCGCGCTGCGTCCCCTCTTCTTTGCTCGAACATAGGCAACGAGAGGAGTTTGGCAGAACGCGACACTTGAGTTCGACCGATAATGACATGTGACTATTGTTCTGATAACCTGCGTTAAAATGATCAGCTTGATTAGAAAAACTGCGCAATGGATCCTATTCGTTTAGACAGCTTTGACGTTTTCGTTGCCATCGTCCGCTGTGGTGGTTTCCGCGCTGCTGCCCTGGAGCGCGGCGTTTCGTCGTCGGCTTTGAGCCAAACGATGAATAGCCTAGAGGAAACCCTTGGGATCCGACTCCTTAATCGAACGACGCGGAGCGTCTTCCCGACAGAGGCTGGTCAACGCCTCCTCGAACGCTTGGCACCGGCCTTGAGCGACATCAGGCTCGCGATCGCAGAGGTCGACGGGTTGCGTGATAGTCCATCCGGAACTCTCAGGATCAACGCGCCGGCACCAGCCGTCGACCATTTTCTCTGCCCCCTCGTATTGGACTTTATGGATGCCTATCGGGAGGTGAAGATCGAGATCATCAGCGATGCGGCCGTCATCGATATCGTGGAACAGGGTTTCGATGCCGGCGTCAGGTTCGGTAAGCAGCTAGCGCAGGACATGATTGCGCTTCCGCTTGGACCCGCACTTCGTTATGCAATCGTCGCTTCACCCGACTACATCGCGAGGAGCGGGCAGCCGCAGACGCCCCACGAACTGATCGATCACGAGTGTGTGCGGCGTCGTTTCCCAGGAGGCACGTTGGTCACTTGGCGGTTCAAAGAGCGCGGCGAAGATATCGAAGTTACGCCGACGGGCCGCCTGACCGTCAGCTCTGCTCACAACGAACTGCAGGCTGCATTGGCGGGCAAAGGAATAGCCCATGTCTTCGATGATTACGCCAAACCATATGTGCAAAGCGGGCGGCTGGTGGAGCTTCTGGCCGATTGGAGCCCCACACTGCCACACTGGTTTCTATACTACCCCAGCCGCCGTCTTCCGAGCGCGGCAATGCGGGCGTTTCTGGATTATATGAGGAATTACGACTGGCATCCCAAGGACTATAGTCGTTAGCGTCAGGCCCTCGCGCGCCTCATTTGACGCGCTGCCATTCGATCCTGATTTCAGTGCCTTCCGGCCTGCGGAACTGTTCTGTCATGCGGTCACCGGTCACGACAAGCGTGAGATCATCGCGCGTTCGCACGCTGCCGACCCAGTTCGGAAAAGTCGCGCCTTCAACACGGTTTCCGCTGAATTCGCCTTTCTCATCGACGGTGTAGGTTCCGAAAAACCCGATACTGCGCGACATGGCCATGCGGTTTTCATCGTCCGTACCCTCCCCGCGAGCATTGGAAGCAAACCTCGGGACGTCGGCGTCGGTCAGAACTTCCACGAAATGCATGTCGGGAGTGAAGACCAGAAGACCGTTGGGCTTCTCTCCATAAGCGGCAATATTTTGCCCGCCGGGATCGATCGTCGCCGACATCATGCGCCAGGTTCCGACAATCTGATTTTCTGTAGCGGTCTGCGCAAAAGCGGAAGATGAGATGCTAAAGGCGAGAGCCAATACAGCTGATCGGATAAACATGTTGTTTCCTTTCCTGTTCACGAGGTCTTTGTTCGCAGAGATGTCGCAGTTCACAGGTCCCGCCGATCGGCGGAATTCGCCACTTCCCGCTGCACCTCAAGGGCCGACAGGCGTGCGGAAAGCGCCATTGAGATCGACGAATAGGCGGTGCTGCCCAGCGCGAGCCGCAATGGTGGCGTCTCGCTCTCGGCGGCCGACAGGATTGCGCTCACGGTGCGCGCCGCATCTCCCTTAATCTCGAAGCTGCCCTCGGTGATTGCCCGGCGAACGGCGCCGGCCGGGGTTTCATCATAGGCATCCATCGGTGTCGCGTGGACAAGATTGGCCCCGAAATTCGTGCCGGTCGGTCCCGGCTCGGCGATAATGAAGTCGATGCCGAAGGGAGCCACTTCCTGTGCGACCGCTTCGACGAAACCCTCAATGCCCCATTTGGTCGCGTGATAGAGGCTGAAGCCCGGATAGGCGATCTGCCCTCCTTCGGACGACACCTGGACGATGCGCCCGCCGCCTTGCTTTCGAAGTAAAGGCAATGCTGCACGGATCAGATGGATCGACCCGGTAAGGTTGGTGGCGACCTGCCGGTCGATCTCTTCATTCGTGAGCTCTTCCGCAGCACCGAACAGACCATAGCCGGCATTGCTGACAACCACGTCTATCCCGCCATGACGCTCGAAGGCGCCTTCGACGGCAGACGTAATGCTCTGCGGCTCGACCAGATCGAGCTGAACGATGTCCAGGCGCTCGCGGTATTCCTGCTCAAGCTGCGCGAGCGTCCCCGGGCGGCGGACCGTTGCGATCACGGTGTTCCCCTGGGCGAGCAACCGTTGCGTCATCTCGAGACCAAGCCCGGAGGAAGCGCCAGTGATGAACCATGTCTTTGTCATGTAATTTCCCTCATTGTTCATCTGCGAATGTAGATCTCGAGGATTGGTGCTATAAGATCTTCAATTTGAGATGACGTGGTGAGGATAATTCACGAATGGTACGCCCCAGCCTGAACGATCTTGCCGCCTTTGCCGCGGTTGCCAATCATCAGAGCTTCCGCAGAGCGGCCGACATCATGGGTGTCTCGCGCTCCGCCCTCAGTCACACGATCATCGGATTGGAAGCAAAACTGGATGTCCGCCTCTTCAACCGAACGACACGCAGCGTATCGCTGACTCAGGCCGGTGCACGCCTGTTCGCGCGGCTCGATCCGGTTCTTCAGGATCTCGATCAGGCGCTCGATACGCTTTCGGAGGAGCGCGGCACCCCCAGCGGAACACTGCGGATCAACGCAAACAAGAGCGGCGCCCGCATTCTGCTTGGAGACGTCGTTCCGCGCTTTCTGGATCTCTATCCCGATGTCGAGCTCGACCTGGTTTCGGAAGGCCGGCTTGTCGATATCGTGGAACAGGGTTTTGACGCGGGGGTACGTCTACTGGAGGCCGTCCCGAAAGACATGGTCGCGGTGAAGTTCGGTGGTGACGTCCGTTTCATCGCCGTGGCGGCACCGTCCTATCTCGACGGCAGAGCAATGCCGAACACACCAGACGACCTGAATGCGCACTGCTGTATCCGACAGCGCCTGCCGAGCGGAAAGCGCTATCGCTGGGAGTTTTCCAGACACGGCGCCGAGGTCGCGATCGACGTGCCGGGAAACCTCACCCTTGATGACAGCGATCTTCTCGTGCAGGCGGCGGCAGAGGGCCGGGGCATTGCCTATGTGCCAGAGTACTTTGCCCGGCCGTTTCTGGAGTCCGGGCAGCTGGTGACCGTCCTTGACGAGTGGTGCCCACCGACACCGGGGCTGGCGCTCTATTATCCGCGCAGTCGCCACCTGCCGTCACCGTTGCGGGCCTTCATCGACCTCCTGAGAGAGGTAGCCAGATCGCGATGAGGGGCGCCGATAAACGGCGTCCCTGTCAGATGAATTCAGGCAGACCTGCTGCACCCATCGCTCCGCATCGCGGAGGAGCGCCGGTATGTCAGGGCGTCGCTGGCTTGCGACGCAAGATCATGCCGCCATGATGCAATGTGTTGGCGTCGACGAAATCGCCGTCAGCCGTGAAACCCGTGTCGTCCCAGTACTCGATATGCGTCCCGTCGACCTCGTAGCGGCCCTGATAGGCTCGTTCGCGCTGACCGCGGGCCTCGACGTACCGTCCGTTCGGCAGGAGTTCATGGCGAACACGGTTGTCGTCGGTAACCCACATGCCAGCGTATGGATGGCTCGGCTGCAAATTGCTCTCCTGTGCTTCTACGGGTTGGATCGAAAGGGTGGCCGCCGTGATGAGTGTTGCAAATGCCTGTCGCATGGTCTGACTCCATTAATTGTTGCTGTTCTCGGTTTCGAGACGATAGCGCATAGTTGCGTGGATGTCGGTTCGGCAGACGTCATGGTCTGCCGAACCGTAGGCGTCGGTCACTCGGACCGTGGAGCGTTGTTGTCGACGACCTGCTGATAGGCAACGAGGTCCAGAAAGGCCTCCGCGTTGACGACGAGGCCATCCTTCATCTCGAATATCCAGACAAACTGGTTGCGATAAGGAGCACCTGAGGTCGTGGTCGCTGTTCCGTCGAAGCGGATGATGATGGTGTCGCCGTCGGCAAAGATGTTGTGCACCTCGGGCTTGATCGGCGTCGCGAGCCGGCTGGTCAGGGGACGCGAGGCTTTCTCGATGAAGTCCTTCTGGTTACGATAGGTGCCGGCGACCGGCCCTGAACCATGGTTAGTCCAGACGACGTCTGGAGCGAGGAGTTCTGCGAAGACATAAGTACCCCCACGCCATTTTTCGAAGGCGGTTTCGACAATTGCCTTGTTCCGTTGCTCGATGGCGGCGCTGTCCGTAGCCTGCACCTGCGTTGCCGCGGTATTGGCGTTGGCTGCACCCGGTAGGGCGAGTGACAGCAATCCCAATGCGATCAGAGCTGTTCGGCTTGCGCCGGCAACCCGCTGGCGTGTCGGAAGAATGGTCATGGTATCGATCCTTTCCTGTTGCTGAGGGCTTGTTCGGGCTTATAGACCGGCATGAAGATCGTGCACCGTCGACAGCCTCGTGTCGTCTCCGCGGTCAGTCGCGGCGTTCGACGACGGCGCCACCGAAGATCAGTTGTTGGACAAGGGGGCGCTGCGTGAAGCGGGCGGGAAAGACGGGACTCGGTGCGCTGATCCGGTCCAGTCGTTCCAGTTGTTTCGGTGCAAGGACCAGATCCAGCGCTTCGAGATTGTCTTCGGCCTGGGCGAGCGTGCGGGCGCCGATGATGGGAGAGACGACGCGCGGATTGGCCAGCGTCCAGGCCAGCGCCACGCGCGACGGCGTCGAGTTCACTTCCTCAGCGACGGCTCGAACCTCGTCCGCGATCTCGATCGCACGTCGGTTCAGGTGACCAGAGGACGCTATGACACCCTTTCGGTTGGCAGACACGGTCGCCTCTTGCGAGTCCTCCACATCGGCAAGGGAATATTTGCCGGTGAGAACGCCGCCGCCGAGCGGCGACCATGGAAGAACCCCAAGGCCAAGAGCTTCGGCCGCCGGCAAAAGCTCGTGCTCCACGGTCCTCTCCACAACGCTGTACTCGATCTGCAGCGCCACGAACGGCGACCAGCCGCGCATGTCGGCAAACGTCTGCAACTGTGCGATCCGCCATGCGGGCGTGTTGCAGATGCCGAGATAGAGGACCTTCCCGGATTGGACGAGGTCGTCGAGCGCTCGCATGACCTCGTCCGGCCGGGTGGTCATGTCCCATGTATGGAGATAGAGGAGGTCTATGCGATCAGTACGGAGTTGCGCGAGGCTCTGCTCGACGGAGCGTATCATGTTGAAACGATGGTTGCCGCCGGAGTTCGGATTGCCCGGATCGCGTGCCATGGTGAATTTTGTTGCCAGGACGATCCGCTCGCGTTTGTCGCCGATGAAAGTTCCGAGCAGCCGTTCGGCACCACCGTCGGTATAGTTCACTGCCGTGTCGATAAAATTGCCGCCGCGATCGACGTAGAGATCGAAGATGCGGCGTGCCTCGTCACCATCCGCACCCCATCCCCATGCAGAGCCGAACGTCATCGTCCCGAGGCTCATCGGCGATACCCGCAAGCCCGAACGTCCAAGAAGTTTGTAATGATTAAGGGTCATCTCCTGAGTGTGTGAGACAAAGGTAGACATGCCGATGCGTGCGGACAATTTGCCTAGTGATAACCATCGTGGTAACTTGATCTAACCAATGATGACCGATCTGAACGGCATTTCCGTTTTCCTGGCCGTCGCCGAGGCGCGGAGTTTTCGCGTGGCTGCAGAGTATCTGGGCGTCACACGGTCGGCCGTCAGTCAGACCATCCGTCGCCTCGAAGATCGGCTGGGGGTCGCGCTGGTCCACCGCACAACGCGCAGCGTCAGCCTCACGGAGGAGGGAGAGCGGCTGTATGAGCGGGTGGCTCCGGCCATTTCCGAAGTCGGACTGGCGCTTGACGCCGCGGCTGACCGCGACAGCGCACCGAGCGGACTGTTGCGCCTGGCGGTGTCATCTATCGCCGAGCAGTTCATTTCGGGGCCGCTCCTGGCACGTTTCGCGGATGACTTTCCCGCCATTCAGATCGACGTGACCGTCACGGACGAGGAATTCGACATTGTCGCGGGAGGCTATGACGCGGGGGTACGGCTGGGGGAAGTCATCGATCAGGACATGATTGCCGTTCCGGTCTCGGGTGACCAGCGCCAGGGAGCCTTCGCTGCCCCGTCATATATCGAACGTTTCGGTAAGCCTAGGCATCCTTCGGAACTCTCCGCCCATCGGTGTATCGGATGGCGCCCGGCGCCACACAGCGCGCCCTACCGGTGGGAATTCGGCCAGCATGGACGTGAGTTCGATGTGGCTGTCGACCCCCAGATCACCACCAACGACATGTGGCTTATGATCCGCACAGCATGCGCCGGTGGCGGCATCACCTTCGGGATGGAGGATACCTTCAAACCCTACGTCGAATCCGGCCAGCTCGTCCCGCTGCTTGATGAGTATTGCCCGCCGTTTGCCGGCTTTTTTCTCTACTACCCCAGCCGGCGCAACCTCGCTCCAAAACTGCGTGCACTCGTCGACCATGTGAAGCGGTGGCGATAGTGCCCGACCATCAACCGCTGTCGATAAACACATCTGGCGCGGCCAGGTCGACGCGAAACGGCCCGAGGTTCACGCTTGCGTTAGCGCCATTCCCGCGTCGCGGATGGCGGCTTGGTATATTCCGTCGCCTGCCTGGACCTCACGCATCTGGCCTTGACATTCGTATGCTACCTTGCGATTATCGTTCGGTAGCATACGAATTTGCAAGGGCGTCCTGTGCAAGATCTAGACGACACTGAAAATCACTCCATAGGGGCATGGACGAAGCGTTGTTACTTCGCCGGTCGAGCCGTCATGGACGAGCGCCTGCGTCCCTTCGATCTCGGATCCACGCAATGGTATATTCTTTGGTATCTCGTCAATAACGGCTCCTCGGTCCAGCGTGACCTCGGCCGCGCGCTCGAGCTCGAACGCGCCACCTTAAGCGGAATCGTCGCGACGCTCGTCCGAAAGGGTCTGGTTGCGCAGACCGCGAATGACGGCGATCAGCGTCACCGCCAGCTGACGCTGACAGCTGCCGGTGAGGCGCTATGGTGCACAATTCCCGATCTTTCGTTCATTCACGATGCTGCCTTCGGCGGGATCGACGAAGCCGACCTGGCCACGACCATCCGTGTCCTCAAGTCAGCGACCGAAAGACTGCAGACCCTATTGCGGAAGGATTGAGTAAATGACCGTATTGATCACCGGAGCCACGGGGCTGGTCGGCGAGCGACTCCTGCCACGACTAGCGAAGGCTGGTTTCCCCTGCCGCGTCCTGCTCCGGGCCGGCAAGAGCCGCCCAGAGGGAATAGAGGCTGTGACGGGCGATATGCTCGACCCTTCGACCCTGGCGAACGCCGTTAAAGGGGTTTCCGCTATCGTCCATCTCGCCGCCGTCTTCCGTACGCAGGATGCCGACCTTATCTGGAAGAGCAATCTTGATGGAACACGCAACGTGATCGCAGCGGTGAAGGCGCATGCTCCCGATGCACGGTTCATTATGTCGAGCACCAGCCATGTCTACAACAAGGGCAATCCCCATCCAGGAAAGGAAGACGACGCGGTCGACCCTCAGCACCCCTATCCCGCAAGTAAGGTGGCCGCGGAGAAAGAGCTGCGCGAAAGTGGATTGAACTGGTCAATCCTTCGCTTCCCCTTCGTCTATGGCGATGGCGACGGGCATCTCGAAACCCTTCCCAAGCACATCAGCAGTTGGCATCCGGCGCAACGCATGAGCACGATCCACCATCTCGATATCGCGCAAGCAATCACGCTGGCGCTTAAAGGTGCTTTCGATCGGCACATCGTCAATTTGGCAGATGAGGCGCCCTCCTCCATCTACGAACTCGCTGGTGTAGTCGGATGCAGGTTGGCGCCGAACTCTGAGCCTCTCCCGAACCCTTGGTACCTGCATGTCGATACGTCTCTTGCCCGCAGCCTTGGTTTTCGCCCCCGCATACGAACCGTGTACCAAGCGTGGCAAGAGGGTTTACTCTAAACGAATTGTGAGATTTGTAGCCGAGCTTCGCTTTCATCTGCGACCGTCTATTGCTCGACCCGCCGCTAGACTGAAAGACATCTTTTCACGGTTTGTTTTTGCGGGACTGCACGTTTCCCCCATGGAGGCCGAGCAGAACGATGCCGCAGGCTCCGTCATTCGCACCATTGGCTGTCGCTGATAAGCGTGTGCAAAATCCCTTTGCGATAAAGTGCGCGCTTCGGCCCTGAAATTGACGGTAAGGTCACAATGGTGTGGCCCACTCACTTAAAGTTTACCGCAGCTACCTTATCACCCTTTCACTTGTCGCAAGCATTCTCCTGACCATGGGCATGGCGAGCGGTACAGCCCTTTATTCTGGCTTTGCATGGAGATAGCGAAACCGCCCTGATATCTGCGCGCCCTCCGACACCGTTCTTTGGTTAGTTTTTCTAACCGGAGACGTTAGGAGAAGGGCGTTGTCATGCCGCCGAAACCCAACTTACCCTCAAGAGCAGTTCGAAGGATTAGTTGTCAGTGTCAACGTCGTTTGGCCGGCGACATTAGTTCAGTCTTCGACAAAGCTGGCACGTCTTAGGCATAAGAGGAGAACCAGATGACGCATGACCATCGCCCCCTTGATGTTACTCGTCGGGAATTCAACAAAGGCGCAGGCCTTGGAATAGCGGCCAGCGCGAGCATAGGCTGGATGACATTTGTGCAAACGCCGGCTTCGGCAGAGACACCTTCCGAAAGTACCGCAAAAATAGAACTTAACGTCAACGGAGAGGCTCGCGAGCTTATGGTCGATCCGCGAACTTCCCTGCTGGACGCCTTGCGAGAGCATATCGGCTTAACCGGCACTAAAAAGGGTTGTGACCACGGCCAGTGCGGCGCATGCACCGTTATCGTGGACGGCAGAAGGATGAATTCCTGCCTAAGCCTCGCCGTCATGCTAACAGGCAGCGAAATCCTAACGATCGAAGGTCTCGGACGTCCGGAGGACTTGCACCCCATGCAAGCCGCGTTCGTCGAGAGGGACGGGTTCCAATGCGGCTACTGCACCCCAGGCCAGATCCTGTCCGCAGTCGCGACGCTCGAGGAAATCGCCGCTGGCATTCCAAGCTCTGTCGCCACGGACGTGACAGCACTCCCGGCGGCCTCTGCTGAAGAGATACGGGAGAGGATGAGTGGAAATCTCTGTCGCTGCGCAGCCTATCCCAACATCATCGCAGCCATTCTCGATGTTCAGGAGAAGCGCGGATGAAACCGTTTACCTACTATCGCGCGACCACCCTGCACGACGCTGTCACCACGTTGGCAGCACGAGCCAATGCTCGCATCATAGCAGGCGGCACCAATTTGCTCGACCTTATGAAGCTTCAGATCGAGGTGCCGCAGCAACTCGTTGACATCAACGGTTTGGGGCTCGACACGATCGCCGGTGCTGAGAACGGCGGGTTGCGTTTCGGGGCAATGGTCCGCAACACCGATCTCGCAGCACACCAAATCGTCCGGGAGCAATATGGAGTCCTCACGCGGGCGATTGTTGCAGGTGCGTCTGGACAGATCCGTAATCGTGCAACAACCGCGGGCAACCTGATGCAGCGTACTCGCTGTCCCTATTTCTACGGGACTGCAATGGCCTGCAACAAGCGGGAGCCGGGTTCCGGCTGCGATGCGCTGAATGGCATTTCGGCAAACCTTGCCATACTTGGAACGAGTGACGCATGCATTGCAACACATCCCTCCGATATGGCAGTTGCCCTGCGAGCACTCGACGCCGTGGTCCATGTTCTGGGTACCGAAGGTGAGCGCAGCATTCCGATCGCCGATTTCCATCGCCTGCCTGGCGATACACCCCACATCGAGACAGCTCTTCGTCCAGGCGAGATTATCACTGCGGTCGAGGTTCCTGCTTCGATCGGCGGCACGCACGTCTATCGCAAGGTGCGCGAGCGGGCCAGCTATGCATTTGCCACGGTTGCCGTCGCGTTAGTGGCCCGCGTGGATGGTGCAAGCGTGACAATCGAACGCCTTGCTTTTGGAGGACTCGCCGCCAAACCATGGCGCGTCGAGGCTGCCGAGCGTCGCGGATCCGGCACGCCGGAGGAGGTCGCTCGTGATGCCGCAGCGATCATTCTGGAGGGTGCTCGGCCGACCGATCGCAACCGTTACAAGATTGCGCTAGCGCAACGCACCTTGCATGCAGCGCTGATCGACGCACAGGAGCAAAGCCGATGACCCGTATGGACACGCCGAACGCCAAGACGAGAATTGTTGGTCAGTCGATTAACAGGCTTGATGGACCGCAGAAGGTCACGGGCTCTGCGATCTACGCGTACGAGAGGGCAGCGATCCATCAGACGCTCGTTGGCGTTTTTGCAACAGCGACGATTGGCAAAGGTGAAATTAGCACTCTGAACACATCGGTTGCCGAGGCAATGCCGGGGGTCCGTCTCGTGATCACCTATAAAAACGCACCGCAGCAGGGCAAGCTCGATCCTCAGACGCCAGGCTTTGCGGTTCGTGCGCGTCCGATTCTTGCTGGAACAAGTATCGATCATTTCGGACAACCTATTGCACTCGTGGTCGCAGACACGTTCGAGAATGCGCGCGACGCTGCTCACGCCGTTGTTGTCAGCTACAGATCGATGACGGGGAGCTTCGCCTATGCCGAAGGAAATCCCGTCACGGAACCTGAACTTGCCAATGCCGGATTTCCCGCCTTCACCCACCACGGGGACTTTGATGCGGGTTATGCCGGCGCTGCCTTCAAAGTCGATCAGACGTACGAGACACCGCCGCATTTCTCGCAGCCGCTGGAGCCGCATAGCACACTTGCCCGTTGGGAAGGCGAAACGCTCCACCTCACGACCAGCCATCAGACCCTCCGCTACATCGGTGCTTCTCTTAAGGCCGCCCTCAATATCGAGCCTGAAAACCTCGTTGTCTCGGCGCCTTTCGTTGGCGGCGGGTTTGGATCAAAACTCGCGGTCCATGCCGACATTATGGGAGCAGCAATCGCTTCAAGGATGGTCAACGAACCGGTCAAGGTCTGCATGACTCGACAACAGATGTTCAGCCTGTTGGGCATGCGGCCCTGGCAGCGGCAGCGCGTACGACTTGGCGCGGATACCGAAGGCAAGCTGGTTGCAATCGGCCACGAGGCACTGATCTATTCGAATGACAGGGACCCGTTTCTCGAGCAGACTGGCACCGTAACACGCTCCCTTTATTCCGGCCCAAATCGCTTGACGCGTCATAGAGCGACGCATTTGGACCTGCCGAACGGCGAACCTGTCCGTGGGCCGGGGGAACTCCCGGGTTTGCTAGCAATCGAATCTGCGATGGATGAGCTTGCCGAAGCCTTGAACATGGACCCCGTCGAGCTCCGAGTGTTGAACGACACGGCAACGGACCCGGAAAGCGGGGTGCCCCTGACCGGCCGAAGTCTCACCGAGTGTTTGAGGACGGGTGCAGAAAGGTTCGGGTGGTCCAAACGCCTGGCCCGGCCGCGAAGCCGTCAGGAAGGACAATGGTTCGTAGGCATGGGCATGGCTTCGGCGATTCGCATCCACTTCCAGGGCGCAACGGAAGTGGAAGTGGCCGTCACCCCGGAACGTCGGATCGCCGTACGATCGGACCTGACCGATATAGGCACAGGAAGTTACACTATCCTCGCCCAGTTCGCCGCCGAAGTGCTCGGAGTGGCGGTTTCCGAAATTGATGTATTTCTCGCGCACTCAAGTCTTCCCACCGGAGGAGGCTCGGGCGGCTCCTGGGGAGCATCGAATACGACTGCCGCCCTTCATGACGCCTGCCTCGGCCTGATTGAACAGGCAGGCACTTCCCCAGGTGAAGATTTTATCAGTCGGACGCTGGCGACATATCCCGAGGGGTTATCCGCGGCCGGCAATCTGCCGGCGTCATCGCAGGTTCCTGATTGGAACGAGAGGTCACGCCACACTTACGGGGCGCATTTCGTGGAAGCCGCCGTGCATCGGTTGACCGGGGAAATCAGAGTCCGTCGAATGCTTGGCGCGTTCTCAGCAGGACGGATTCTCAACCCCAAGACCGCCCGTTCGCAGTTGCTTGGAGGCATGATCTGGGGCCTTTCCGCCGCGATGCGTGAGGCAGCAGAAATCGATCCGCGGTTTGGCAATGTCGTGAACGGTGACCTGGCGGAGTATTTGCTGCCGGTCCATGCTGACGTGCCTGATGTCGATATCGTGCTAATTGACAAGCCCGATTTGGACGCCAATCCCGTCGGGGTTAAAGGTGTTGGAGAACTCGGCGCCTGTGGAGCATCTGCGGCATTTGTAAACGCAATCTACAATGCCTGTGGCGTCCGTGTCCGACATTTCCCCATAAATCTGGCAAGTATCGCTGCTGATATTCGTGAGCACCAGCAGTGACAGGTTGGGTTGAAGGCGATTTTTTCAAGGCGCACACATCTGGCGACGATGCGCCGCTAGGCACGTCGTCGCGAGCGGAAACTGAAAGCGTCGCACGCCCTTAGTTTCAATCTTGGCTGGCCTCTTCAAACAAAGATGGAGTTCTCTGAGGTCTGGGTCTGAAATGAGCTCTGAGCTTGGGGGACCGTTGCTACCAAGAAGTCCAGGGAGATCAGCCAATGCAACGATCAAGACGAGACCGAAGTGGCTTGTCTTCGACGACGTGTCGGGATGATCGCGGCGCTGACGTTCCAACGTTTCGCTTTTGCACTTCTACCCGCTTCCCCATCATCGTGACGCGGGAGAGAAATGATCGTGCGCATCCCATTTTCTGTGGTGACGAATACAATGTCGCCGCCATGCTGGCGAGCAACTGCACGCGCAATTGCCAGACCGAGCCCAATCCCTCCAGTTTGTTTATTGCGAGATGCTTCCAGCCTGAAGAATGGAGCAAAGACCTTTTCTTTCATGTCGTCTGGAATGCCCGGACCACGATCCTCGACGACAATGTCCACCGTTGTCGCCGTCTGAACGATTAGGACCTTGGCTTCGGAACCATATCGAACAGCGTTCTCGACGATGTTGCGAACCGCACGCCTTAGCCCGTCCGGCCGACAGCGATAGGTAATCTTGTCAGCGCAAACTAAAGTAACAGGCCGTCCCAGATCCTCCTGGTCGTCGCATATGCTGCCAACCAAAGCCTCAAGCTGGATTGGCCGGGTCTCTTCCTCTGTCGACTCGCCGCGAGCGAAGGCGATCGCAGCTTCGGTCATGCTCTGCAACTCCTCGATCGTCGCGAGCATTTTCCGCTGGATCTCCTCATCCTTGACAAATTCGGTTCTCAGCCGCAGAGACGTGAGCGGTGTGCGCAAATC
>Ga0070665_100002820_pt1 | contig 18820 bp, 11 predicted proteins | sample KBSS13metaG_FD_65862 | JGI IMG/M metagenome (GOLD analysis project Ga0070665, IMG submission 65862) | Switchgrass rhizosphere microbial communities from Kellogg Biological Station, Michigan, USA - KBS S1-3 metaG | ecosystem: Host-associated > Plants > Roots > Rhizosphere > Soil ...
AGAGTGAGGCGAGTTCGATCATCGGTGGGCGCGATCCTTGTGGGAGCGGCTTCAGCCGCTACTTGTTCCGCCCTCAATCCTCGGCTCTGAAGAGCATCGCGGCTTCCGCCGCTCCCACAGGATAGAGGCTGGTGTGTGGGGCGACGGAAATCGCGATGCCTTCCGGCCCGCAAAACTCAGGCCTCGAGCATCGCGGCTGAAGCCGCTCCTACATGGACGCTGTTACTTCGCGTTCAACACGAGATGCCCATGCACGGGCACGTCGGCGCCGACATCGGTCCAGTCGCTGCCGGCACCGAGTCCGAAGTCGGCACGCTTGAGCGTGGTATCGACGTCGAGCGTGGCGGTGTTGCCGCTTTCGGTGAATGCGACCTTGAGCGCGACCGGCTTGCTCTGGTCGCGGATCGTCAGCGTGCCTTGCGCGGTGACGGCGCCGTCAGCGCCCTTGGTGAACGACGAGGTCACGAAATGCGCCTTCGGGAATTTCGCGGTGGCGAAGAAGTCGCTGCCCTTGAGCGTGTCGTCGCGCTCGGCGCTCGCGGTGTCGGCGCTGGCGAGGTCGACGTTGACGTCGAACTTCGCCTTGGCGAGGTCGGCGGCGTCGTAGGTGATCGTCGCATCGAACTTCTTGAACGATCCGGCGAACGCTTCCTTCTGGTAGCTGCCCTTGAAGCCGAGCGTGCTCTTCGCGGCGTCGACGTTCCAGTCGCGCGCGAATGCTGCGGCGGGCAGCAGCAGGACGGTGGCGAGGATCAACGTGCGCATGGTGTGTTCCTTGCGAATCAGGGGGTGCCGGCGATCGAGTCGCGCCGGCGCGGCAGCATACGACGCAGCACGTCGTCGCGGTTGAAGAAATGGTGAACGAGCGCGGCGGCCGCATGTCCGGCGGCGACGAGCATGAGCGTCCAGAACAGCCATTCATGCGCTTCCTTCGCGATGTCCTTGAGGCCGGGGTCGGCGCCGCCGGTCAGGCTTGGTACCTGCACCAGGCCCCACCAGTAGAGCGGGCGCAGTGCGGTCGCCGAATCGAACAACCAGCCCGACAGCGGGACCGCGAACAGCAGGCCGTAGAGCAGGGCATGGCCGATGCGCGCGCCGATCACTTGCCCGTGCGGCATCGAAGCCGGTTCTTCGGGGCGGCGGTCGAACAGGCGCCAGCCGAGGCGCAGCACGGCAAGCAGCAGGATCGTCAGCCCGAGCGACTTGTGGAACGTGAAGTAGGGAATCACGAACGGTTTTGGCACGGGCTTGGCGAGATTCACCATGACCAGGCCGAGCGTGCCCTGCGCGAGCAGCAGCAGCACGATCGTCCAGTGGAAGGCCTTGGCGAGACTGCCCCAGTGTGTCGCGTCGCTCTTCAGCCGCATCTCAGGGTTCTCCGGGCTTGTCGGTTGCGGCATCGCGGTCGCGGATGCCCTCGATCTCGAAATGCAGGTCGACCGTGGCGGCGACCACGTCCTTGTAGCGCGTCATGCCGAAGTCGAAGCGGTCGAGCGTCGCGCTCGCCGAGAAACCGGCTTTCTGCTTGAACAGGTAAGGATCGGTGCCGACGCGGTTGAGCGTCACCGCAAGATCGACCGGCTTCTTGACGCCACGGAAATCCAGTTCGCCGTGCACGATCGCGTGGGTGGCATCGCGCGCCTCGACGGTAACGCTGAGGAAGCGCGCAGTCGACCAGCGTTGCGCATCGAGGAACTGCCCGGACGTGACCATCGCGTTCCACTTCGCATCGCCGAGGTCGACGCTGGCGAGGTCGATCACCACATCGACGCGCGCGCTGCTCCAGTCCTTCGGATCGAAGCGGAACCAGCCGTCCTTGATGCGCAGGCGTCCCTGCGGTTTCGAGAAGTGCTGGTGGTCGGCGCTGAACCAGATCTGGCTGTGGACCGGATCGAAGCGCCAGGTGTCCGTTGCCGCCTGCGCATGCGGGGAAACCGCCAATGCCGCCAGCATGCCGGCGCTGAGGGCGGCACTGCGTGGATGCGACGGCGAGGCCCGGGACATGGGCCCAGCTTGGCAAAAACATCCGACCGGCGCCAGCCTCGCGGCGTGAACGCTGCGTTGCATGGCGGGGCACGATCGATGCGCTGCGACGGCGGCGCGGAACAAGGTCTCCTGCGAGGCTGCGGCTTGTCGCATCGCGACCGAAGTCGCTCCCATGGAATACCCATCGCCCCTGCCGTCGTGGGAGCGGTTTCAGCCGCGATGCTCTTCCGCGAAGATCCGGGCGGGAGCACCGTGTCGCGTTGGCGCGCTGCGACCGCTCTAGGCCTGGGGCTCGTCGCGATCGCGCGCGGCATCGAGCGCGAGCCGCGCGACGCGCTCGAGCCGCTCGCGTGCGGGTTCGGCGAGCAGCGTGCGCACGCGCGTCTCGATGTCCGCGACATCGAGCGTCGCATGCGCGGCGAGCGTTTCAGCGAGCGCATGGCCGAGGCTGTCGAACACCAGGCCATACGCGATCGCGTGCAGCACGCCGCCGCCGAGCGTGCCGAGTCCCGGGAATGCCTTCAGTGCGTTGCCGGCGATCGCCAGCACGAGTGCGGTCGTGTTGCGCACGGTCAGGCCGACGCGCGCGAGCAGGCTCTCGACATCCAGTTCGCGCACCGCGACGCCGTGGATGCGGGCGAGTTCGCGCACCAGGGCGGTGCCGAGCGCACCCTGGATCAGCAGGTCGCTGCCGGGCGCGACCGCAGCGAGTGCACCGACCACGGCGCGGCGCGTGTACTTCGCGATCGCCGCATCCGATTCGCGCGCGGCGGTCGCGCGCGCGAGCTCGTCGCTGCGGCGTCCGACCTCGGCCAGCACCGCCGCCTCGCGCGCCGGTTCGAGTGCGGCGGCGCCGCGCGCGGCCAGCGCGACGAGCGCGTCCTGCAGCGGCGCGATCTCCGGCACGCGCTCGCGCTCGACCTGCTCGCGCCGGCCGTCGGCAAGCGTGCGCTGATGGCGTTCGCTGCCGCCCGCGCTGATCGCCAGGAGTGCGCGGATGCGTCCCGCGTAGCGCTGCCGGAAGCGCTGCAGCAGCGCGGCGCGCTCGTCCTCGCGATACAGGTCGGCCTTGTTCAATACCAGCAGCAATGGTTTGCCGAAGCCGGCCAGCCAAGCCAGTTCCGCATCCTGCGCGCGGGTCAGGTCCGACGCGACCAGGTAGACGACCGCATGCGCGCGCAACGCCTCGTCGCGTGCCAGCTGCTCGCGCGCGGAGCCGTCGACTTCGGCGCTGCCCGGAACGTCGGCGAGCACGAGTTCGCACCCGTCGGCGAGCACGCCTCGGTGGTGTTCGACATGGCGCGTGGTGCCGCCGCGCGCATCGACTTCGACGTCGGCCTGCGGCGCGAGCGCGCGGATCAGGCTCGACTTGCCGGTGGAGATTTCGCCGAACAGCGCGATGTACAGCTCGCCACTGGCGTGGCGGCGATCGAGTTCCGCCAGTTCCGTTTCGAGCGCGGCGGTCTCCGCCTTGCGCTCGCGCAGGTGATCGATGCGTGCCTCGACCTGCGGGCGCGAGATCGCGACCGGCGGGGGCGCCGAGGCGGTGCGCGCCGGCCGTGCGAGTCGCCACAGCAACCAGCCGATGGCGGCGACCACCAGCGCGGCGGCCGCGATCAGCGGCATGCGCAACCACGCCGGCAGGTCGACCAGGCGCTGGTAGAACTCGAGCAGACTGTTCAGCGTCGCGACGACGAGACCGAGCAGCAGGGCCGCGCCGATGGCGAGCGCGGCGAGCAGGAACAGGCGGAGCGGGAAGCGTGGCTGCGGCATGGCGCGATTCTAGATGGGCGGGCGCCAGTTTGTCGGAGCGGGGACGAGTGGACATGTGCACGGGTGCGCCGTGGCATGGCAGTATCCCGTCGAGGGAGGGATTCCATGCGTTGGTTGCTCGCGCTCTCGCTGTTCGTCATGCCGATCGTCGCGTCCGCGGCAGCGCCGCCGGCGTCGCCGCAGTTCGTCCCCATCGGCGTGGCCGACGGCCTGCCGTCGAGCCTCGCCTACAAGGCGGTGCAGGACCACGACGGCTTCCTCTGGTTCGGCACGCAGGACGGTCTTGCGCGCTACGACGGCGTCGGTTTTCGCGTGTTCCGCCACGACCCCGCCGATCCTGCTTCGCTGGCCGCGAACGACATCTCGGCGTTGCTGGTCGATCGCGACGGGCGCCTGTGGTGCGGCGGCGAATCGTCCGGCCTGAACCGTCTCGAGTCGGATGGCAAGACCTTCAAGCACTGGATGCACACGCCGAATGATCTGCGCACGCTCGGCAGCAACGACCTGTTCGCGATCGCGCAGGACCGCAGCGGCGCGATCTGGATCGGCACCTATCTGGGCGGCCTCAACCGGCTCGAGCCCGACGGCAGTTTCCTGCATGTCGACCACGACGCCGAGGATCCCGCGAGCTTGCGTTCGAGCAGTGTCTACGCGTTGCATGCGGACGCGCTCGATCGACTCTGGATCGGTTCGGAAGAAGGCCTCGACGTGCGCGACGCGCAGGGCCGCATCGTGCACGTCGAGTTGCCGCCGATGGCGCAGCGGCCCGGCCCTCCGGTCGTGATGGGTTTCCTGCCCGAGCGCGACGGCAGCACGCTGGTCGGCACGCGCAAGGGCCTGTTCCGGGTCGACTCGGAATTGCGCTATGCAGGCGAACTCGGCAACGCGGCGCCGCCGTTGATGGTCTCCTCGCTCGCGCGCGATGCCGATGGCGGCCTGTGGCTCGGCCTGCTCAACGGCCTCGCGCGGCTCGGTCCGCGCGGACTGACACGCTACAACACCGACGAGGCTGCGCCCGGCACGTTTCCCGGCACGCGCACGATGGACATCCTCGGCGACAGCGAGGGCGGCATGTGGTTCTCGGTCTACGACGGCGGTATCGCACACCTGCCGCCGCACTGGAGCAACTTCGCCGCGTTCCGCCATGTGCCCGGCGACGCGTCGAGCCTCAGCCGCGCGCGCGTGCGCGCGCTCGCGATCGACGGGGCACGTGCGGTGTGGGCGGCCGGCGGCAGCGATGGACTGGACCGCATCGATCGCGCGAGCGGTGCGATCGAGCGCTGGGCCGAGCGGTTGCGCGTCGCCGGCAAGCGCATCAACAGTCTGGCGATGGATGGCGATCGACGCCTGTGGGTCGGTGCCAGCGGCACCTTGCGACGCTATGCGCTCGACAGCGCTGTCGTGGACGAGATCCCGGTCGATGTCGCTCGCGCCGACTCACTGCCGCAGGGGCAGATCGAAAACCTCGTGCGCGCGCGCGACGGAAGCCTGTGGGTGAACGCGCGTGGCGGCGGGATCGCGCGCGTCGGCGGCGAGCCACCGCGCGTATTGCAGCGCTACACGGTAGCGGACCACGCCATCGGCGACACCGATGTCGGCGCAATCGCGCTCGACGCCGCCGGCGTGCCGTGGATCGCGACGGCGAGTGGCGTCGAGCGGCTGACCGAAGGTCGTTTCGAAGCGGTCGCGGGCGGACCCAGGGAGCCGATCCATGCGCTCGCGTTCGCACCGGACGGATCGCTCTGGCTGCACCGCCTCGGCGTGCTCGAGCGCTATGGCGTCGACGGCGGCGTGATGCTCGTGCAGCAGCGCTTCGACGCGGCGAAAGGCTGGCCGAGCCTGCAGGTGCACGCGCTCGCGATCGCGGGCGACGGTTCCGTGTGGGCGACCTCGCCGCGCGGCTTGTGGCATGTCGATCCGACCAGCAACGCGATCCGTCGTTTCGATGCGCGCGACGGCCTGCCGAGCCAGGAATTCATGCCCGGCGCGCTGGCGCAGGCGGGCGATGGCACCCTGTTCGCGGGCACGCTCGGCGGCATGGTCGCGTTCGATCCGGCCGCGTTGCGCTTCGACGCGCCGCCACCCGCGTTGCGCATCACCACCGTCGACATACAGCGCGGTGGCGAGCGCGTACTGCTCGACGCGACGCAGCCGATCGAATGGCATCGCGGTGACGTGAACCTGCACGTGCAGGCGCGCGCGCTGAGCTATGCGAACCCCTCGTCGAACCATTATCGCTTCCGCCTCGACGGGTTCGACCGCGATTGGGTCGATGCCGAGAACGGCGAACGCACCTGGTCGCAGCTGCCCGCGGGCGAATACCGCTTGCGCGTCGCCGCGACCAATGCCGCGGGCGCGAACGCCGAGCTGACGCAGCCGCTCGACCTGTACGTCGCGCGCGCTCCCTGGCTCACGCCGCTCGCGTACGTGCTGTATGCGTTCGCAGCCGTGCTCGTCGCGCTGTTGGCGTTGCGTTCCTATCGCCAGCGCGTGCGTCGCCGGCACGCGCTCGCGCTCGGCGAGGAGCGCCGGCGCGCGGCCGAACAGGTGGCCGAGGCGAAATCTTCCTTCCTCGCCACCATGGGCCACGAGATCCGCACGCCGATGACCGGCGTGCTCGGCATGAGCGAACTGCTGCTCGGCACCACCCTCGACGAGCGCCAGAAGGGCTATGCGAACGCGATCCACCAGTCCGGCCAGATGCTGCTGCGGCTGGTCAACGACAGCCTCGACATCGCGCGCATCGACGCCGGCAAGTTCGTGCTCGACGACCAGCCGCTCGATCCCGCCGCGCTCGCGCGCGAAGTGGTCGAATTCGACCAGCCGCTGGCGCAGCGCAAGGGCATCGTGCTGAGCCTGCAGGTGGCCGACAACGTGCCGGAGCAGATCTGGGGCGACGCACTGCGCATCCGGCAGATCCTGCTGAACCTGCTCGGCAATGCGCTCAAGTTCACCGAACATGGCAGCGTCGAACTGTCGCTGCTGCGCTTCGGCGACCGCCTGCGCCTGCGCGTCGCCGACACCGGACCCGGCATGAGCGACGCCGTGCGCACGCGTCTGTTCAACCGCTTCGAACAGGCCGAGGGCGTGACGCGCCGGCACGGCGGCAGCGGCCTCGGCCTGGCGATCTGCCGCGAACTGAGCGCATTGATGGGCGGCACGATCAGCGTGACGAGCGTGCCCGGCGAGGGCAGCGTATTCAATGTCGACTTGCCGATCTACGAGGTGCCGACGGTCCACACGCGCGCGCCCGCCTCGCAGGCGAGCGCCGGCGCGCTGGCGGCGATGGACGTGCTGCTGGTCGAGGACGACGCGACCATCGCCGAGGTCATCGTCGGCCTGCTCGCGCGTCTGGGCCATCGCACCACGCATGTCGTGAACGGGCTGGCCGCAATGGCTGAGCTGAAGGCCGGGCGTCACGAGATCGCACTCGTGGACCTCGATCTACCCGGCATCGACGGCCTGCAGCTCGCGCGCCTGCTGCGTGCCGGCGGGCACCTCTTGCCGCTCGTCGCGGTCACTGCGCGCTCGGTCGGCGACGAGGAAGCGCAGATCCGCGCCGCCGGCATGGACGTCCTGCTGCGCAAGCCGCTGACCAGCGAGATGCTTGGCCACGCGATCGCCGCTGCCATTGCCGACCGCGCCGACGCGGTCGCGGCCTGATCCACGCGGGTCGAGCGCGGCGATGGCGCGCGGGCCGGGCGCACGGTAGGCTGGCGCTGCCGCGCAGGCGGGACGCGCGGCGGCGATGCATCCGATCACGGCGAACGGAGATCCGCTCATGACCAATCGCGGCCTGTGCCCCAAGTGCGGCAAGCGCGTGTTGCACGTCAACGTCGAGAACATCGTCGGCCTGATCGACGGCGAGAGCAAGGCACGTTGCATCAGCTACTGCTGCATCCATTGCAACACGGTGCTCGGTGTCGCGCTCGATGCACGTTCGAAGGCGCGCTCGAAGAACGGCACGCGCACGCCGGCGCCGGCGCCCGCGAGGCCGGCGGCGCGCAGCGGCTGACCGCCGCCGCGCGGCAACCTTCGGACGCGCTTGAGGTACTGAGAACGGGTGGCCATCGCCGCGCGGTACCTGCCGCGTGGCGTGGCCTTTTGCCGCAACACCATCCATGGGGAAATCGCGGACACTGCGCGCGATGAGGATCAGGCACTTCCAGCGACGGCGCGCACTCGGTTGGCTGGCGATCTTCGCCATGCTGCTGCTGGCGATCGTGCCGACCGTGTCGCGGGTCGTCGGCGCGCATGCGCCGGCGCACCAGCACGTCATGGCGATGGCGGGGCATGCCGGACACGCCGGTCATCATGCGGGTGCGAACGGCGACGACGGCGACTGCTGGAGCAAGTGCGGCTACTGCGACTTCCTCGCGCATGCGCCGGTACTCGGTGCGCTCGCCCATGTGGTCGAACTGCAGGCCGCGCGCCCGTCGATTCCCGCATTGCCGGCGTTGCGGCAAACTCGGTTCGCGACCAGCCTGCTGGTCGCTCAGCCACGCGGCCCTCCCGTCCCCGCCTGAAAGCCTGATTCTCCTGTCTCCGGCGCATCGCCAAGGGGCAGGCGGGGCAAGGCACGCATGTGCCTTGCCGAATCTTCGGATCGCGCCGCGGTCGGCGCGATCCTGCCAACGCTTTCGAGGACTTCATGGATATCCATTCGACCCGCGCGCCGCTCGGTGCGCTGCTGCTGTGCGCGCCATTCGCGCAGGCCTGCGACCTCTGCTCCGTCTATACCGCCGGCATGGCGCACGGCGAAACCTCCGGCTGGATCGCCGGCGTCTCCGAACAGTTCAGCCGCTACGACCAGCTGCGCGACCATGGCCATCGCCTGTCCGACGACTCGGGCCAGTATCTCGACAGCTCGATCACCCAACTGTTCGTCGGCTACGGCATCACCGATCGCCTGACCGTGCAGGTCAACCTGCCGTACATCCACCGCTCGTTCGAACGCCCCGAACACGACGGCATCGACAAGGGCACCGTCTCCGGCCTCGGCGACGTCACCGCGCTCGCGCAGTACACCCTGCTGCGTTCCGATGGCGAAGACCGGACGTTCGTCTGGCGCGCGCTCGGTGGCATCAAGTTCGGCACCGGCGACAGCGACCGCCTGCAGGAAGAACTCGACGAAGGCCACGACGATCACGATGCGGCACTCGCCGCGCCGAAACACGGCGGCGACGACCACGACGGACCGGTCAGCGGCATCCACGGCCACGACCTCGTGCTCGGCTCCGGCTCGACCGACTTCCTCGTCGGCACGTCCGCGTTCTGGCGCAGCGGCCGCTGGTACGGCAGCGGAGACCTGCAGTACGCGATCCGTCGCACCGGCGACTTCGACTACCGCTTCGGCAACGACCTGCAATGGACGGTGTCGGGCGGCCGCTACCTCGTGCTCGAACACGACCACACTGTGTCGCTGCAACTGAACCTTTCCGGCGAGGACAAGGACTACGACGAACTCGCCGGCGCGAAACTCGACGACACCCACGCGCGCATGCTGTTCCTCGGCCCGCAACTCGGCTTCACCTTCGGCCCGCGCTGGTCGCTCGAAGTGCGCGCCGAAAAACCGATCGACACCGACAACAGCGCGATCCAGACCACCGCGAGCTGGCGTCTGCGTGCGGCGCTGGTTTCGAGATTCTAGGGGCCCGGCACCAACATGCGCCCTGCAGGAGCGGCGGCGAGCGCGACTGCCGGCCGCCGCACTGCCGGCAATGGAATCGGCACGGGCGCGCGTGCGCGCACCCGCCCGATGTGCGATGCCTCAGTGCATCGTCCACGTCACGTTGACACCGAATGCGCGCTCCTGCGCGAACGTCGACAGCTCGTCGGACGTCGCGTAGTAGTCTTCGTCGAACGCGTTGCGCACGTAGAACTGCAGGCCGAGCGAGGGATTCAACTGCCAGTGCAGGTCGGCGTCGACGACGTCGACGGCGTCGCGTTCGAGTTCCTCGAAGCCGGGGCGATCCATCGTCCAGCGATGCGCATAGCGCGCGCCGAGGACGACGTCGCCGTGCGTGTATTTCGCTTCGAGCTCGGCGCTGACCGGCGGTATGCCATACAGCGGCCGACCGGTTTCGTCGTGTCCGCGCACGACCGCGCCGCTCGCGCGCAGCGTGAGGCCCGGTGCCGGCGTGGCCCAGCCGAGCGTCGCTTCGGCGCCGTGCAGGGTGCCGCTGCTGATGTTCGCGTAGCCGTTGACGTCGGGTGCGATGTCGGTGAGCTGGATGAGGTCGTCGACGACGTTGCGCCAGACGTGCGCTTCGACGCCCCAGTTGCCGTCCTGCCGGGCGTAGCCGAGGTCGAGCCCGCGCGAATGCTCGGAGCCGAGGTTCGGATTGCCGATGATTTCGCCCTGCGCGGTCACACCGCTGTAGAAGCGTTCTTCCAGCGTCGGGAAGCGGTAGCCGGTCGATGCGCTGAACGTGATGCGCTGCGTTTCATCCGGCGTCCACACCACGCCGGCGGTGAAAGCCTGGTCGGAATCGTCGGACGCAGCGCCGCGCTGATCCTGTTCGATCATGGTGTAGCGGCCGCCGAACTCGAGCGCGAACGCGGGCGACACGCGCCAGTCGCTGAGCGCGAACAGCGACCACGCGTCTTCCTTCGCATTGCGCAGGCTGTAGTTGCGATCGAGCACGGAGCCGCTCGCGTCGAACGCACTGACGTCGCGACGACCGAGGTACTCGACGCCGACGTCGTGGATGAATGCGCCGGTCTCGAAGGATTGCTGCACGGTCGAGCCGAAATCGGTGCTGCCGACGCCGGCGAAGGTGTCGCGCGAACCGGGGCGGCGGTTCCAGGTGCCGAGGTACTGGTCGTGCGCGTAGGCGCTCGCCTCGAAGCCGTCGTCGTGGCGCAGGCGCACGCGGCCGAGCGTGTGGGTGTCTTCCGGGTAGGTCGTGTCGCGCGTCGGATAGCGGCTGTTCGACTTGCCGATGTCTTCGGTGCGCGAAGGCATCAGCAGCGCGTCGAAAGCGAACGCACCGACGCGCGTGCGGTATTGCAGGCTGGCGCTCTCGCGCCGGTAACTCGTGTTGAGCGGCACGCCATCGGGCGATTCGCTGTCGCCGGACTGGTGGCGCGCGACGCCGAGCGAGAACGCCTCCGAACCGAGGCCCGCCGACAGGTTCGCCTCGTTGCCTGCGGTGGCGTAACCCGCGCTCGCGAACGGCGCATCGAACCAGCGCGGTTCGATCGAGATCGCGCCGCCGAGCGCACCGGGGCCATAGTGGACGACAGCCGGTCCGCGCGTGACGCCGATGTCGCCGAGCAGGCTCGGCTCGACGAACGACACCGGCACGCCGGCACGGCGCTGCGCGGTGATCGGCATGCCGCCGACGAGGACCAGGATGCCGTTGGCGCCGCTGCCGCGGATCGAGAAGGTCTCGAACAGTCCGTTCTGGCCGGTGGCGCCGACACCGGGCACGCGCGTGATGAAGTCCTGGAAGTCGACCGGGGCAGCGATCGCCTCGTCCCAGCGTACGATCTCGGTCGCGAGCGCATCAGGCACGTCGGCGGCGGTCCCCTTCGCCGTCACCTGCACGGTATCGCCGAGCCAGGGCGTACTGGAGCGCGCGGTGCGCTTGTCCTTCTCGTGAGTGTCGTCCGCGCGCTCCTCCAGCGCGACGTCGGCGTCCTCGGCTTGCACGGGCGTGGCAGCGGTACAGGCGGCAATACTCAAGGCGGCAGCGAAGGCGCTGCGTGGAAGGCTCTGCAACATGTGCGGTGATCCCCAGTAGTCGCCGCGCCTCGTGGCGCAGCGGGCCGGTCGAGTCTAGGAGAAAGGGAGGAGGTCAAAATCGGCCTATGGGCTGAGTTGCGGCGATGGGCCTCGCGGCGGGTGCGCGGGCGCAACCCCGCGCGGAAGGGAGACTGCGGCATGTTCGATGCATGCCTGGCGGGGCGGATTTCTGCCTGTGGCGTACGCCCGGACATCGGACTACGCTCCGCGTCCACGCTAGTTGCACGTCGCCGCTCACGGCCGTCACGCAGCGGGTTCGTGCCGCTATTCCTTTCCGGGGAAGCACGAGCAGGGTATCCATATGTCCAAGACTGCGACGATGGTCCGGCGCGCGGCGGCGACCGCCACGCTTGTTTTCGTCCCCTTCGCGATGATGAGCGCATATCCGGCGGGCTCGATGTCGGCGCGCGCATTCACCCCCAACAAACTGGCGGCAGCGATCGCCGCATCGAACGGCGAGGCGGCGAGGCCGATCTTCGCCAAGTCCGAAGGCATGAAGCTCGACAGCATTGCGCCTTCGGTGGCGCAGGCGGGCTATCGCAGCCCGGGCGTTCGGCACAAGGCCAGGGTCGGCGATCGCGATGTCTCGAAGACGCTGACCACGGCCGGCGCGCGCATGCTCGGCGACTACGGCGGCTTCGTCCTGCTCGAAGTCGACGATGCGATCGCCGACAGCATCGCGCAACAATCCTCGATCGAACTCGCCGACGAATACAACCGCGTCCTGCTCAATGCCGGCGCGCTCGACACCAGCACGCCGGCGGTGCAGGCACTGCGCTCCGCGCACGCAGGCGCGTCAGGCGGCAAGCAGATGCACCTGATCCAGTTCGTCGGCCCGATCCGCCCGGAGTGGTACCAGGCGCTCGTCGCGACCGGCGTGCGCATCGTCACCTACATGCCGAGCAACGCCTACCTCGTGTACGGCGACGCCGTCGCGATCTCCGCCGTGCGCCGACTCGCGGCCGACAGCTCGCGCGTGCAATGGGATGCCGCGTACATCCCGGCCTGGCGCATCGATCCGGCGATCGCTGCCGCGGCGAACACCAAGGACACGCCGGCACGCGTCGCGACACGCGACAACAACATCTCCGCGCTCGGCAACGAGCAGTTCACGATCCAGCTGGTCGAGGACGCGGCAGAGAACCAGGCCACGCTCGCGCTGATCGACCGCTTCAAGCTCGAGCCGGTCATCAGCCAGCACGGGATGCTCGGCTACGTCAACGTCAAGGTCGCGTTGCCGCGCGATGTAGTGACCGGCCAGATCGCCGCGCGCGACGACGTCGTCTCGATCCAGCAATGGATCACGCCGCGCAAGATGGACGAGCGCCAGGACGTGCTCGTCAGCGGCCACCTGACCGGTTCCGGCCCGACGCCGATGAACTACTTGAGCTACCTCGCCGGCAAGGGCTTCAACACCGGCGTGACTGCGGGTTTCATCGTCAACCTCAGCGACAGCGGCGTCGACAACGCGACCACCACGCCGAACCACTTCGGCCTGTACCGCAACGGTACGGCCGCGCCGGCGGATACGCGCATCGCCTACAACCGCCTGGTCGGTACGCCGAACGGCGGCAGCACCCTGCAGGGCTGCGATGGCCACGGCAACGAGAACGCGCACATCATCGGCGGCTACGTGCCGACCGGCACGGTCGGCGGCGTCAACTTCGGGGCGGTTCCGCATGCGGACGCGAGTGGATTCCGCTGGGGACTCGGCGTCGCGCCGTTCGTGAAGATCGGTTCATCGGTGATCTTCGATCCCGGCTCGTTCACCTCGCCGAACTATGCCGATCTTGAATCGCATGCCTACAACGACGGCGCGCGCATCAGCAGCAACAGCTGGGGCTCGGCGGCGAACACCTACACCACCGATTCGCAAAGCTACGATGCGCTCGTGCGCGACGCACAGCCGGCGGGTTCCACTTTCCCGGCGGCCGGCAACCAGGAAATGATCATCGTGTTCGCGGCCGGCAACAACGGCTCGGGCGCGAACACGGTCGGTTCGCCATCGACCGCGAAGAATGTCATCACGGTCGGCGCCGCCGAGGGCGTGAATCCGTTCGGCGGCGCCGACGCCTGCGCGATCGACGACACCGGTGCCGACAGCGCGAACGACCTGATCTTCTTTTCCGGCCGCGGTCCGACCGCCGACGGTCGCAAGAAGCCCGACATCAGCGCGCCCGGCACGCACATCACGGGCGGCGTGGCGCAGGCGAGCATCGTCAGCCCGGCGGGCAGCGGCAGCGGCGCGCAACTGGCGTGCTTCGACGGCAGCGGCGTGTGCGGCGGCGTCGGCAGCAATTTCTTCCCTGCCGGCCAGCAGTGGTACACGGCGTCATCCGGCACCAGCCATTCGACGCCGGCGATCTCGGGCGTGGCGGCATTGATCCGCCAGCATTTCATCAACCAGGCGCTGACGCCGCCGACGCCGGCGATGACCAAGGCGCTGCTGCTGAATACCGCGCGCTACATGAATGGCGTCGGCGCGAACGACACCCTGCCGTCGAACAACCAGGGCATGGGCGAGGTCGACCTCGAGAACTACTTCGACGTGTTCACGACTGCGCACGTGCTGCATGACGAATCGTCGGCCGACACGTTCACCGCGAGCGGGCAGCAGCGCGTCTATACCGGCACCGTCGGCACCAGCAGCAAGCCGTATCGCGTCACGCTGGCATGGACGGATACGCCGGGGCCGACGTCCGGCAGCGCCTATGTCAACGATCTCGACCTGGAAGTCACGATCGGCGGCAACACCTACAAGGGCAACGTCTTCAGCGGCGCGTTCTCCGCCACCGGCGGCAGCGCCGACACGCGCAACAACGTCGAGAGCGTCGAGATCCCGGCCGGCGTCAGCGGCTCGTTCATCATCAAGGTGAAAGCGAGCAACATCGCCGGCGACGGCGTACCCGGCAACGCGAATCCGCTCGACCAGGACTTCGCGCTGGTGCTGTACAACGGCAGCGAATCGCCGCTGCCGGTCATCACGGCGGGCGCGACCGCGATCACGGCCGAGAGCTGTTCGGCGGCGAACAACGCGATCGATCCGAACGAAACCGTCACGCTCAACTTCGCGCTGGGCAATGTCGGCACCGCGAACACCAGCAACCTGACCGCGGTCCTGCAGGCGAGCGGCGGCGTCACTGCGCCGAGCGGTCCGCAGAACTACGGTGCGCTCGTCGCCAACGGCGCGGCGGTATCGAGGGCATTTACATTCACCGCGGGCACGACCTGTGGCCAGCCGCTCGTCGCGACGTTCCATCTGCAGGATGGCGCGAGCGACCTCGGCAACGTGGCCTTCAACTTCCTGACCGGAGCCTTGAGCGCGCCGGTCAGCGCGACGTATTCGAGCGGCAACATCGCGACGCCGATCCCGGACGTGGCGTCGGTCGAGGTGCCGATCACGATCGCCGACAGCGGCATCGTCAGCGACGTCAACGTGAAGGTTCGCGCGAACCACACCTTCGACGGCGACCTCGTGTTCGAGGTCGTCGCGCCGGATGGCACGACGGTTTCGCTGGCGGCGAACCGTGGTTCGGGCGGCGACAACTACGGTTCGGGCGCCAATGACTGTTCCGGCACGCCGACCGTCTTCGACGACTCCGCCGCGACCGCGATCTCCGCCGGGACGCCGCCGTTCGCCGGCAGCTTCAAGCCCGAATCGCCGCTCGCCGCGCTCGCCGGCAAGGCCGTCAACGGGATCTGGAAACTGCGCGCAACCGACACCGCGGCGCAGGACACCGGCACGCTCGGTTGCGTGCAGCTGGAGATCGCGCGGCAGAACTTCGCCTGCTGCGGTGTCGCCGGCACGCCGGCGATCGTGTCGGGTGGCCCGACCGTCCTCAGCGCCGAGTCCTTCGCGCCGCCGAATGGCGTGCCCGACCCGGGCGAAACCGTGACGGTCAACGTGCCGTTGCTCAACAGCGGTACCGGCAACACCGCCAACCTCGTCGCGACACTGCAGAATGCGGGCGGCGTCGTACCGGTCACGACCTCGCAGAACTACGGCGTCGTGGTGGCGACGGGTCCGGTAGTCACCAAGCCGTTCACGTTCCGGGCGACCGGCGTCTGCGGTGGCAGCGTCACCGGCACGATTCATCTGCAGGACGGGTCGCTCGATCTCGGCAACGTGACCTTCACGTTCCAGCTCGGCACCACCAGCACGACGACGACGACGTACTCGTCGCCCGGCCTGATCACGATACCGGCGAGCGGAACCGGTGCGACCACGGGTGCGCCCGCCGCACCGTATCCGGCGACGATCGCGGTCGCGGGCGCGCCGAGCAGCATCAGCGCGCTGACCACGACCGTGACCGGGCTGGCCCATACGTTCCCGGATGACATCGACATGCTGCTGGTCTCGCCGAGCGGTCGCGCGATGATCGTCATGTCCGATGCGGGGCAGGGCGACGACGTGACCGGTGTCGACATCACGCTCGACGACGGCGCGGCGACGGCGATTCCGGATGCGGCCACGCTCGTCACCGGCACGTACCGGCCCGGCAACTACGGCACCGTGCAGGATCCGTTCCCTGCACCGGCGCCCGCGGGCCCGTACCTCACGCCGGCACCGGGCGGTGCCGACACACTCAGCTCGGCGTTCACGGGTGTGCCCGGCGGCGATCCGAATGGCCTCTGGAGTCTCTACGTGGTCGACGACGCCGCGACCGACGTCGGCTCGCTCAGCGGCTGGAGTCTCGCGCTGACGAGTTCGACGCCCGCCTGTGCGCCGTCGGACGAGATCTTCGGCAACGGTTTCGATCCGGTGCCGTTGTAGGCGGTGTTTCCTTGTCGGGGCTCTCTGCGGCGGAGAACCCCGACATGCCTCCGCGAGCGTCATCAAACGATCCGCTTGCCGTTCGGTATTGGGTATTGCGCTTCGGGGTCGAGAACTCGAACGCAGGCCGGGGTTCTGCCGCACGCTCGACCAAGGTTGGACAACGGCCGCGAGTTGATCAAGACGTACGCCAGCGCGCACCGAGCGTGGACGGTTGCAGCCAGCCCTGTTGGAGCTCGTCGTCACCAGCAAGCGGCGCGCCCGAAGGCGCGACGCGCAGCGCGCCCCGGTGGCACTTGCCGCACGACCTAATCCTCGTGCGCAAGAAGGGCGACGTAGCTGCCGCGGTCGGATGCGTCGAGTCCCTGTCCGGTGCGGGTCGCCGGCGTGAGCGGACGATTCGCTTCGAGGTCCAGCACCGTCCCCAGGCCCGCATACAGATAGTGCTCTCCGAACGCCTTCTGCAGCGCTGCGAAGGTCGGCTCACCAGTGCAGTGGCCGGGCGCTATGAAATCCACCTTGTACGTGTCGTGCAGCGTCGCGACGGCTTTCGCGATGACCGCATCGTCGGCTGCGACCAGATGCAGCCCACCGGCCAGGAAATGGATGTGCGGGTTGATCTTCGCCGCTGCCGCAACCATGGCCGGAATGCCTGGGTGCGAGCAGCCGACGAGGAGCACGATACCGTCCGGTGTATCGATCGCAAGCGACAGCTCCTTGAGCTCCTTCGTCCCCGGAGTGTCTGAAACCAGCGCGATCAATGTGATGCCGGGCGCGACCTCCATCGTCTTGTCGATCAATTCGATGTTCGCGGCGGGGAAGACCGTTCCGAACTTCATCGTTTCCGGCGGCGAACCGGCGTAGTAGCGCATATGGTCGGGCAACGAGTCGTCCTTGCGGTAGAACGTGCTCGGCAGATCGGACCCGAAGATGCCGAATCCTTCTTTCGGTGCGTAGATCTTGACCTTGGGGTTCATGCGCAAGACGTAGGGGAGACCACCCACATGATCGCTGTGGCGATGCGACAACACGACGAAATCGAGCCTGGCGAGATCGACGCCTTTCGCTTTGACGTTGCCGGCGAGGGTCTCGGCGTTGTCGCCCGTGTCGAAGAGAATCCGCTTGCCGTTGATTTCGACCAAGGCGGCGTAGCCCCAATCGCGCCTCATCCCCGCATTGTCCTTGCCGAACGCGTCGTAGAGCACCGTGATGCGGGAATGGGGTGCCCGCACCGGCGCGCCCTGAGCAGCGACGCATGTCGATACAAGACCGATCGATGCGACTGCGACAATCTTGAGAACGAGCTTCCGGATGCGCATCACCGTACTCCCGGGATGGTGTTTGCAATCCCCTGATCCGGACAACGCCATATGGGTCACGCTTGAGACAGAGCGGCGTGGTCTTCGACGGCACGCGGCTCGACAGCGGACCCTGAAAGCGCCGATCAGCGTCGCGCGAGGTCGGCTGCTCCGAGCGAGAACGCAATGCCTTCGCCGGCCATCGCGATGCGTGCCGCGATCGTGCGCGTGGACGGTGCGAGCACGCTGAAGTGCGTGCGCCCGGCGACGGGAATGCAATGCAGCCACGGCGATGGATCACCCCGGCACAACTCGTGCAGCGAAGTGATGTTGCCCGGCTGCTGTTCGCCCTCGATGAGGTAGGTCGGGCTGGACAGTCCTTCGAGCCAGTGAATCGGTGACCGCAACGCGAATTCCTCCTCCGGCAGTCCCGCGGGCAGCGGAACGATCGACGCGGGATAGTCCTGCACCGAAGCGACCGGTCCGAACGCGAACACGCCGGCGAAGCGTCCGCTCGTCTCCGCGGCGAGCAATGCGAGCGTGCCGCCAGTGCTGTGACCGCCGAGGTAGACCTGCTTGGGATCGACCCACGGCAGGCTGGCGACGTGGTCGGCTGCGGCGAGCACGTCGTCGACTTCGCCGAGGAAATACTCGTGCCCGGCGGTATCGTCGTTGCCGCCGCGCAGGGTCGGGAAATACATCACGATGCCGGCGTCGCGGAACGCATGGGCGGTCTGGTCGTTCTCGTCGTCCGCGGGCGGCGACCAGAAGTCGTCGAGCGTGCTGCTGTCGCCGCCGGTGAGCCAGACAATCGCGGGCCGGCGTCGGCCGTCGCCGGGATCGGGCGTCGCGAAACCCGGTCGGCTGGATTTGCCGCTGGCGTAGTCGCTGCGCATGAACAGGTTGCCCGGCGGGCGTGGCAGCGGGGTTGCGTCCGCATGCACGGCGACGCCGGTGACGAAGCGGTCGCGTGCCTGTGCGAGCGTCCGGCCCGGATGGCGCAGCGCGTGTTCGGCCTGCACACGCTCGGTCTCCGCCTGCGCGCGCGCCTGCGACCAGCGCGCCAGCTCCGACTGCACGCGATCGTAGGACGCGCGCGTGATGCAGCCGCGTTCGCGATCGATCTCGTAGCCGTCGGCCTGCGCTTGTTCGCGCCCGGCGATGTCGAGGCGACCGCCGTGGCATGCCGGATCCTGGGGCATCGAGCGCGGCACGAGCGCCACGCGCGCAACCAGCGCG
>Ga0070665_100002822_pt1 | contig 18813 bp, 21 predicted proteins | sample KBSS13metaG_FD_65862 | JGI IMG/M metagenome (GOLD analysis project Ga0070665, IMG submission 65862) | Switchgrass rhizosphere microbial communities from Kellogg Biological Station, Michigan, USA - KBS S1-3 metaG | ecosystem: Host-associated > Plants > Roots > Rhizosphere > Soil ...
CGACGGCCCGGCGATCGTCACGCGCGAGCCCTTGCCGATCGGGGTGAGGTGGACGATGGCGCCCAGCGTGGGGTCGTCGCCGCCGAGCGCGAAGCGCTCCGTCGGCAGCGCGGCCGGGAGCTCCTCGAAGGGCGTGCCCTCCGCGACCTCGTCGGCCGGGCGGCCGTTGATCGTGTCGACGCGGACGAGCGACGGGTAGCGCTCGGAGCGCCGCGGGGCGCGCACGGGCCCGGTCACGGTGTCGCCGTCGACGAGCTCGCAGCGGCGCACCTGCGCCGCGGAGATGTAGACGTCGCCGTCGGAGGGGTCCGGCGGCGAGACGCGCAGGAACCCCGAGCCGTTGCCGAGCAGGTCGACGACGCCCTCCGCGGTCGCGTCGGCGACCGGCGCCTCGCGAGGCTCCTTCGCGTCCTTCGCGTCCTTCGCGTCCTTCGTCTCCTCGCCCGGGTCCGAGTCGCGCACGCGACGGCCACGGCCGCGCCCGCCGCGGCGGGTGCGGCGCGGCGAGTCGTCGTCGCCCTCGTCCTCCTGCTCCTCCTGCTCCTCCTGCTCCTCCTGCTCCTCCTCGGCGGGCTTCGCCTTGGCGCGGGAGCGGCGCGGGCGAGCGGCGGCGACGACCTCGGTGCCGTCGTCGTCCGTCATCGTGGCCTCGGGCTCGGTGTCCGTCGCGGCCTCGGCGGCCGCCGCCTCCTGCTCCTCGGCGGCTGCGAGGCCGTCGGGGTCCTGGCGGCCGAGGATGGCCTCGACGAGCGCGGCCTTGCGGAGCCGGCGGAAGCCGTCGATGCCGAGCTCGGAGGCGATCTCGTGAAGGTCGGCGAGCGGACTGGACTCGAGCGCCGAGCGGGTGAGAACTGCCATGGGGATCCTCCTGAAGGTGTTGGAACGGGTCGTGGGCGTCCAGCCGCGTGGGACAGCGGCAGGCGACCCCTGCACGTCGCAGGCTACCTGCCGGGTCCGTCGGACGGCGCCACCCGGCGCAGCTCCTCGGGGAGATGCAGGTCGCGTTGCACCTCGAGCTGGCCCCGCAGCGCACCGCGGACGGCGAGGAAGTCGGCGGCCTCGCGGACGTCGTGGATGCGCGCCATGTGCGCGCCCCGGTCGGCGCCGTCGCCGAGCGCCGCCAGCGTCCCGGCCAGACGCTCGCGCGGTCCGCGGCCGGTGAGCGCGCCGAGGGCGTCCTTGCGCGAGATCGCCAGGAGGATCGGGCGCTCGAGCACGTGCAGCTCCTCGAGGCGCGCCAGGACCTCGAGCGTCTGGGCCGGGGTCTTGGCGAAGTCCGGACCCGGATCGAGCAGGATCTGCTCCGCGCCGACCCCGCGCGACGCCGCGACGTCCATCCGCTCGCGCAGGAAGCCGATGACGTCCTCGACGACGTCGTCGTAGAGATCGGGGTCGAGCAGCTTGGACTTCGGCGCCGTCCGCGTGTGCATGAGGACGAGCGCGGCGCCCGTGCGGGCGCACACGTCCGCGAGCCCCGGGTCGCGCAGGCCGCTGATGTCGTTGACGATCGACGCGCCGGCGGCGACGGCCGCCTCCGCCACGGCGGGCTTGTAGGTGTCGACCGACACGACGACGTCGTCCAACAGGGCGCACACCGCCTCGACGACCGGCACCACACGCTCGATCTCCTCGTCGGCGTCCACCGCGGGACGGTTCGTCACGTTGGACTCCCCGCCGATGTCGATGATGCGCGCGCCCGCCGCGACGAGCTCCCGCGCACGGCTCATCCGCGCCTCGAACGTGCGCTCGCCGGGACCGTCGGAGAACGAGTCCGGCGTCGCGTTGAGGATGCCCATGAGCGCCGGGGGCTCGCCCGGCCCGCCCAGGACCAGAACGCGACCGCGGGCGTGCAGCTCACGGCGCGGGGCGATCACTTCCGGCGCGTCACCGGGCGCTCCACGACCGTCTGGTTGCCCGCCTTGTCGATGGCGATGACGCGCAGCGTGGCGCTGCGCTTGTAGCTGTGCGACACCGTCCCCTTGCCCGACCGCACGGTGCGGCCCTCGGCGCCGTCTCCGAAGTCGACCCGCACGCGCGAGAAGCCGGAGTTGCCCAGCGGGCGCGGGACGTCGCGCGCACTCCAGCGGATCTTCGAGGAGCCGCCCTCGCGCTGGACCCGCACGGTGAGGCGCGGGGGCGTCATGTCGATGCGCACGGTCTTGGACTTCGAGCGCGTCGACTGGCCGCGGATGTCGGTCGCGACGACCCTCCAGGTGCGCCGCCCCTCGGGCAGCGGGGCGGTCGCGCGGAAGACGTTGTTCGTGGACTGGCCCACGGGCGTGTTGCCGATCAGCACCGTGTAGGTCACCGGGCCCCACAGCTCGAACGCAGGCGCCCAGCGCAGCGGCGCGGCCTCGCTCGCGGGGTTGCGCCAGCCGGTGCCGGAGGACAGCGCGAACGCCAGCGGCGCACGGTCGGCGTAGCCGGCGACGAGCGTGCGTGCCGCCGCCGAGCCCTGGGTCCAGACGACGACGCCGTCGTTCGCGCGGTCGACCTCGGCCTGCAGGCCGCCGTCGACGTCCACGGGGCCGAGCTCGGCACGCGTGAGCGCCACGTCGGGCGACGCGGCGCCGGCGTTGAACTGGCGCAGCCCGATGCCGCCCGGCTGCGCGAACGCGATCATGCCGTCGCTGTTCTCGGCCATCGCCGGAGCGGTCAGCGTCCCGCCGCCGGGGCCGATGCCGAACGCGTTGCCCAGGAGATCGTTGTGCAGGATGCCGCCGATGCCGCTGGCGCCGCCCGTCGACGTCAGCAGGCCCTCGCCGCGGCCGCTGATGGCCACGCGCGGGTCCACGGCGGCGTTGCCGCCGTCGGTGAAGACCGCGTCGTCGAACGCCGTCCCGCGCTGGCGGCGGGCGAGCGTGCGCGACACCCCGTCGATCGTCTGCCGGAACGTCACCCACGCGAAGCTCGAGTCGTCCTCGGCGTCGACGTCCGGCGTGTCCGCCGAGCCGCCGGTGGGGAGCGTCAGGTCCTGCGGTGCGGTCGAGAGGCTCAGCCCGAACACCTTGCGCGCGAGGACGTGCGTGCGGCCGTCGACGCCCTGCTCGCCCCAGGTGATGATCCCCACGCCGTCCGCGCTCACGGCGACCTTCGAGCGCAGCACGCCCGTGCCCGCGTTCGCGCCGGGCTCGACGTCGGCGGGGACCGGGACCAGCGCCCACGCGTTCGTGCGCCGGTCCAGTCGTGCGACGACGACGTTCCCCGCCTGGGTGAACGTCGCGTATGCGACGTTGTTGATCGACATGTCGGCCGCCGGGTCGGTGCCCGCGCCGAGCAGCACCGGCGCGCCCCAGGGCTGATCGCCGGCGACCTTCAGGCTCGCGTAGATGAGGCCGCCGCTGGAGAAGACGACCGCCAGGCGCCCGTTGCTGCCCGCGGCGACCGCCGCGCCTGCCCCGGCGCCCCCCGGGCCGAGCCCCTCGGGCGCCTGGAACTTGCCGCCGATGAAGCGCGAGACGAAGACGCCCTCGGGACGGACGTAGGCGACGCCGCCGGTCCCGTCGCGCGCGAGGTCCAGGTCGGCGACCTTCAGCCCGGCCGCGGGGCCGTCGATCGGATCGCCCGGGAACGTGGCCGCCTGTGCGGACACGGGCACGACCAAGGCGAGGAGGAACACGAACAGGGGCAGGCGACGACGCATGGTCTCCAGGGGCAGGGGGCGGCGGGACGCGGTTCGCAACCCCGTGCCGCGGGCGAAGTTGCGCAAGGGTACGTCCTGCACCCGACGGTCCGGCCGCGAGGTACCCTCCCCCTGTCGATGCTGCTCCTGATCGACAACCGACCGCAGCGCCCGCGACACGAGCCGCCGAACGTGCCCTGGCGCGGCATCGCGGTGGCCGTGACGAGCATCGGCCTGGGCATCGGATCGGGCCTCGTCGACGGCATCGCCTCCTACGGGATGCTGCTCGGCGCCGTGACCGCTGCCGGCATCGGGTTCCGGGGCGGCCCGGGGATCCCGTGGTCGGGCATGCACGACCACAAGCAGTGACTCAGGCCGCACGCGCGACGAGCGAGTACAGCAGCGGCAGCGTCGGCACCTCGGGCGGGAAGCGGTAGATCCCCCCACCCTCGCGACGGAGCTGCGGCCAGCGCGGATACAGCGTGTAGTCGTACTCGTGGAGGAACTCGATCCGCAGGCCGCGGGCGGCGAGCACGCTGACGACCTTGCCGATCGGATGCGCCCACTCCTCCGTCGTGTTGTGCACGGTGGTCGCGTCGGCGTCGGTGTAGGAGCCCGTCTCCTCGGGCCAGTTCCGCGGGCCGTGGTGGAAGTAGTCGTTCTCGATCGTCAGGTCGTCGTCGCCGAAGATCTCGGTGATCGGGTGGAACTCGACGAGATAGAGGCGCCCGCCTGGGGCGAGCAGGGAGGTCACGACGTCCGCCCAGCGGTCGAGATCCTCGAGCCAGGCCAGCGAGCCGATGCCGGTGTAGACGACGTCGAAGCGGCGCCCGCCCAGTGCCTCGTCCGCGCGCATGACGTCGCTCACCACCCACTCCGCCTGCAGGCCGGCCCGCGCGGTCAGGTCGGCCGCTGCCTCCGTCGCGGGCGCGGAGAAGTCCAGCCCGGTGACCTGCGCGCCGAGCCGCGCCCAGGACAGCGTGTCCAGGCCGAAGTGGCACTGCAGGTGCACGAGCGACAGCCCACGCACGTCGCCGAGCTCCTCGGCCTCGAACGGGCGCAGCGCGGTCGCCCCGGCGAGGAAGCCGTCGACGTCGTAGAAGTCGCTCGTCGTGTGGAGCGGGACGCGCTCGTCCCACCACGCGCGGTTCAGCTCGTTCACAGCTCCGAGAGCTCGCTGGTGATCCCGCTCACGCTGGACTTCGCGTCGCCGAAGAGCATCGCCGTCTTCTCGTTGTAGAAGAGCGGGTTGTCGATGCCGGCGAAGCCGCTGTTCATGGAGCGCTTGAGCACGATGACCGACCGCGAGTCGTCGACGTTGAGGATCGGCATGCCGTAGATGGGGCTGTCGGCCTTGTTGCGGGCGTCCGGGTTCGTGACGTCGTTGGCGCCGATGATGAGCGACACGTCCGTGCGCGAGAACTCGGGGTTGGCGTCGTCCATCTCCTTGAGCTGGTCGTAGGGGACGTCGGCCTCGGCCAGCAGGACGTTCATGTGCCCCGGCATCCGCCCGGCGACGGGGTGGATCGCGTAGGTGACCTCGACGCCGCGGGCCTCGAGCGCCTTGGCCATCTCGCGCACCGCGTGCTGGGCCTGCGCGACGGCCATGCCGTAGCCGGGGACGACGACGACCTTGCGCGCGTAGGCGAGCTGGATGGCCGCGTCGGCGGCGCTCGTGGAGCGCACGATCCGTCCGTCCTCCGCTCCGTCGGGCCCCGCGATGGCCGCGGTGGCGCCGCCGAACCCGCCCAGCAGCACCGAGGCGATCGAGCGGTTCATCGCCTTTGCCATCTGGTCGGTGAGGATCGTGCCGCTCGCGCCGACGAGCATGCCCGCGACGATGAGGGCGGTGTTGTCCAGCGCGACGCCCGCGGCCGCGGCGCTCAACCCCGTGAACGCGTTCAGCGTGGAGATGACGACGGGCATGTCCGCGCCGCCGATCGGGAGCACCGCGAGGACGCCGAGCGCGCCGGCGGCGACAAGCAGGACGATGAAGACGAGCTCGCTGTCCGAGCCCGCCAGCATCACGACGCCCGCGGCGATCGCGATGAGCAGCAGCGCCCCGTTGATGAACACGCCGCCGGGCAGCTTCAGCGGCCGGCCCGAGATGAGCTCCTGCAGCTTGCCGAACGCGATGTTCGATCCCCAGAAGGAGATCGACCCGACGATCGCTGCGAACACGAGCGGGATGCCGACCTCGAGGTCGGTCAGGTCGCCGCCGCGCTCGCGGAACTCCGCCCACGCGATGAGCGCGATCGCCCCGCCGCCGACCCCGTTGAACAGGGCCACCATCTGCGGCATCGCGGTCATCTTCACGTTGCGCGCCGCCGGGACCCCGATGGCCGTGCCGATCACGATGCCCAGCGCGATGAGGCCCCAGTTGCCGGTGTCCTCGCGCAGCAGCGTCGCGATCACCGCGACGGCCATGCCCACCGCGGCGGTGCGGTTGCCGCGCACCGCCGTCGTGGGCGACGTCAGCTGCGCCAGGCCGATGATGAAGAGACTGAACGCGACGATGTAGAGGAGGTTGATGACGTCGCTGTCCATCAGCCGTCCTCGTCCGGCGGCCGCTCGCCGTTCGACGTCCGCGAAATGGACTCGCCAGCCGGCGCAGCCGGCCTGCGTCCCTTGAACATCTCCAGCATGCGGTCGGTGACCAGGAACCCGCCGACGATGTTGATCGTCCCGAACGCGATCGCGATGACGAGCAGGACCTTGGTCAGCGCCCCGTCCGCCTCGCCGATGAGGACCAGGCCGCCGAGCAGCACGATCCCGTGGATCGCGTTCGTGCCCGACATGAGCGGCGTGTGCAGCGTGTTGGGGACCTTCGAGATGACCAGGAACCCGACGAACCCCGCCAGGACCACGATCGCCAGCTCGGTGACGATGTCCATCAGACCTCCACCTTGCCGCCACGCACCACGCAGGCGCCCTTGACGACCTCGTCGTCGAAGTCCAGCTTCAGCTCGCCGTCATCGGTCACGAGCTCCAGGAACGACTGCACGTTGCGCGCGTAGAGCGCGGAGGCGTGCTCGGGCATGGTCGCCGGCAGGTTCAGCGGCGAGACGATCGTGACGTCCTCGCGCACGACGGTCTGCCCCGGCTCGGTCAGCTCGCAGTTGCCGCCCGCCTCGCCCGCGAGATCGACGATGACGCTGCCCGGCCGCATCCCCTTCACCGCCTCTGCGGTCACCAGGCGCGGCGCTGGTCGCCCGGGCACGAGCGCGGTCGTGATGACGACGTCGAAGCCCGTGATCGCCTCGGTCAGCTCGGCCTGCTGCGCCTCGCGCTCCTCCTCGGTCAGCTCGCGCGCGTACCCGCCCTCGCCCTCGGCGCCTTTGCCGGCCTCGAGCTCGAGGAACGTCGCGCCGAGCGACTGGACCTGCTCGGCGACCGCGCTGCGCACGTCGTAGCCTGTGACGACCGCACCCAGCCGCCGCGCCGTGGCGATCGCCTGCAACCCGGCGACGCCCGCGCCGAGCACGAGCACCTTGGCCGGCGGGATCGTGCCCGCGGCGGTCATGAGCATCGGGTAGAAGCGCCCGATCTCGGTCGCCGCGACGAGCACCGCCTTGTAGCCGGAGACGTTGGACTGGCTCGACAGTGCGTCCATCGACTGCGCGCGCGAGATGCGCGGGATCGACTCTATGGCGAACGCCGTCACACCCGCGCCCGCGAGGGCCTCCAGCACGTCCGCGCGCGTGCGCGGCGCGAGGAAGCCGACGAGCACGGAGTCGCCGGTCAGCCTGGCGATCTCCTCGGGGCTCGGCGGCGACACCTTCACCACCACGTCGGCGCCCCACGGGTCGCCGATCGTGGCGCCGGCGTCGGCGAACGCCGCGTCGGGGAGCATCGCCCCCTCCCCCGCGCCGGACTCCACGACGACCTCGAGATCGCGCGCGACGAGCTTGCGGATCACCTCGGGTACGAGCCCGACGCGCCGCTCCCCGTCCGCCCTCTCCTTCGGAACGCCGACCCGCATGCGGCCCGGGACGGTACCTGACTCAGCGGGCGGGGACCGCGACGCCGCGATCGTCGTGCACGGCGAGCGCGTAGCCCGTCGTCAGCGTGGCCTCGTCGAGTGCGCCGACGGCCGCCTCGACCCCGGCGTCGTCGGTCCCGGTGACGAACCAGACCGGATCGCGCAGGTCGATCTTCGTGGCCGCCACGAGGCCCGTCCCGGCGCCGAACGTGTCGGCCGTGGCGCCCTGGGCGTCGAGCACGTGGAGGCTCTTGCCGTCGGCGCTGAAGCGGGCCCAGATGCCACTCGCCTGCGGGCCCTTGTCGACGCGCCCGACCGCCTCGTCGCGCTCCGCGCGCAGTTGGCTCCAGGTGCCGACGAGGACACGGATCGTCTCGTCGTTCGTGCCGGCGTTGATGCCGCCGCGCGCGGCGACGACGCCGAGCGCGGTGAGCCGCTTCGCCGTGGCGTTGCAGGCGGCGCTCGACGGCACGGTGCACTCGACGCGCGTGGGGATCCGCTTGCCCCCGGTGCCGTGCAGGAACGGCTCGGGGAACGATCCGGTGACCGCCGGCACGGACGCCGTGACGCCCGCGCCCGGGAGGTCGAGCCAGACCCGGTCGCCCGGGCGCACCTTGGCCTTGCCCGCGTTGCTCACGCGCACGCCGTTGACCCAGAGGCGCCACGCGCCGTCGACGCCGTCGATCGAGGTGATCGACGTCGTGCCCTCGCGCGTGTCGGTCACGCGGTCGAGCACCTCGAGGAGCGAGGTCGCGCCGTTCACGCCGACGGGCGGAGCCGACACGACCGCCTGCGCGCCGAAGTCCTTCGTGATGGCGACGGAGACGGAGCCCTTGCCTCCACCTACCGCCTCGCCACACCCGATGAGCAGGACGGCGGCGCAGCAGAGTGCGACCAGCTGGCGGAATGGGCGGACGAACACCGGGACGCGTCCGAGTGTGCCACAGTGAATCTCGCGTGCCCGTGAACCTCACCCGCATCTACACGCGCCACGGCGACGGGGGCGAGACCCACCTCGGCGACATGAGCCGGGTGCCCAAGACGCACCCCCGGATCCAGGCCTACGGGGACGTCGACGAGCTCAACGCGCAGCTCGGGGTCGCGCTCGCGACCGACGGCCTGCCGGACGCCTACGCGGCCTGGCTGCGCCGGATCCAGAACGACCTGTTCGACCTCGGCGCCGACCTCGCGGTGCCGCCCGGCGGCGATCGCGACCGGCTGCGCGTCGTGCCCGCGCAGGTCGCGTGGCTGGAGGAGCGCTGCGACGAGGTCAACGACACGCTCGAGCCGCTGAAGTCCTTCGTCCTGCCCGGCGGCACACGCGCCGCCGCGCAGTTGCACGTCTGCCGCACGGTCTGCCGGCGCGCGGAGCGCCGCGCGCTCGAGGTGCAGGACGCGACGCCCGACGTCATCCGCTACCTCAACCGCCTCTCGGACCTGCTGTTCATCCTCGCGCGCGGCGCCAACGACGGCGACGAGCCGCTCTGGCGGCCTGGCGCAGGGCGCTAGTGCAGGCCAACGACGGGATCGAGGTCGAGAACCTCGTCCGGGAGTTCAAGAACGGCCCACGCGCCGTCGACGGGATCGACCTGCGCGTCTCCCCCGGCGAGATCTACGGCTTCCTGGGACCCAACGGCGCGGGGAAGTCGACGACGGTGCTCATCCTCACCACGCTGCTGCCGCCGACCTCGGGAACCGCCCGCGTGGCGGGCCACGACATCGTGCGCGAGGGCCCGGCCGTCCGCGCCTCCATCGGCGCCGCGCTGCAGGAGGCCGCGCTCGATCCGCTGCTCACCGGCCGCGACCACATGCGGCTGCAGACGACGCTCCAGGGCCTCCCCCGCGGCGAGCGCCGCACCCGCGGGGACGCGCTGCTCGAGCGCGTCGGGCTCCTCGACGCGGCGGACCGCAAGGTCGGCGGCTACTCCGGCGGCATGAAGCGCCGCCTGGACCTCGCGCTCGCGCTCGTCCACCGCCCCCGCATCCTCTTCCTCGACGAGCCGACGACCGGACTCGATCCGCAGAGCCGCTCGGAGCTGTGGGAAGAGGTCGCCCGCCTCGCCCGCGAGGACGGCGTCACCGTCTTCCTCACCACGCAGTACCTCGAGGAGGCCGACGTCCTCGCCGACCGCATCGGGATCATCGATCGCGGGCGCATCGTCGCGACCGGCACGCCGGACGCGCTCAAGGCCGAGATCGGGCGCCCGACGCTCGAGCTCGTCCCGGCCGAGCCGGACGACCGCGCGCGCGTCGCCGAGGTGCTCACGCGGTTCGGCACCGCGACGGCCGCGCCGCCCGGCGCCGCTGCGATCCGGCTGCACGGCGGCGCCGAGGCGCTGGCCGACGTCGTCCGCGCCCTCGATGCCCAGGACCTCGCGGTCCGCGACTTCCAGCTGCACGCGCCGACGCTCGACGACGTGTTCCTGTCCAAGACGGGCCGCAAGCTCGAGGAGGACGACGAGGCCGTCGCTGCATGACCGCGACGCCGCTGCGCGTGCAGGTCGCCGAGCTCGCGCGCCGCTCGATCCTGCAGACGCTGAGCCAGCCCCTGCTCATCGTGCCGCCGGTCCTGTTCCCGCTCGTCCTCGTGGCGGTGAACTCCTCCGGCCTGCAGGCCGCGACGAGGATCCCCGGCTTCCCGACCGACAACTACGTCGACTTCGCGATCGCCGTGGCGTTCATCCAGGGCGCGCTGTTCGCGATGATCAACGCCGGCAGCGCGCTCGCGCGCGACGTGGAGACCGGGTTCCTGCGGCGCCTCGCGATGACCCCGATGCAGCGTCCGGCGCTGCTCATCGGCCAGCTCACCGGCGTCATCGTCGTCGCGTTCTTCTCCGCGCTGATCTACCTCGGCGTCGGCTTCCTGGCGGGGCTCCACGTCAAGGCGGGCCCGGGCGGCGTCGTGGCGCTGCTGGCGCTGGCGATGCTCATCGCGCTGGGCTTCGCCGCCCTCGGGGCCCTCATCGGCCTGCGCTCCGGCTCCGCGGAGGCCGTGCAGGGGTTCTTCCCCCTGTTCTTCGTGCTGCTGTTCCTCTCGTCGTCGAGCCTCCCGCGACCGCTGATCGACCACGAGTGGTTCCGGACGATCGCGACGTACAACCCGCTCTCGTACCTGATCGAGGGGATCCGCTCGTTCATCATCTACGGGTGGGACGGCCGGGCGCTGGCCCTCGGGTTCGGCTTCGCGATCCTCATCGTCGCGCTCGCGATCGCCGGGGCCTCGCAGGCGCTGCGGACGCGGCTGGTGCGCACATGAGGCGCTTCAGCGACGTCGCCCTGGCGATCGCGTGGCGGATGCTCAAGAAGTACGCGACGACCCCCAGCCTGCTCTTCCCGTCGCTGGCCTTCCCGCTGTTCTTCTTCATCGCGTTCGCGGGCGGCCTGTCGTCGGTCTCGCGCGTGCCGGGCTTCGACTTCCCGTCGGGCTACACGGCGTTCCAGTTCGTCTTCGTGTTCCTGCAGTCCTCGGCGTTCGGCGGCGTGTTCACCGGTTTCGGGATCGCCGCCGACTTCGAGAACGGGTTCAGCCGGCGGCTCATGCTCGCCGCGCCCAACCGCCTCGGCATCCTCGCGGGCTACGCGCTCGGCGCGCTCGTGCGCGCACTGCTGACGGGGGTGCTGCTGTTCGTCGTCGCGCTCATCGGCGGCATGCAGGTCGACGGAGGCGCGCTGGGCGTCGTCGGGCTCGTGGCGCTCGCCGTGGCGGCGGCGCTCGCGTCGGCGCTGTTCTCGGCAGGCGTCGCCATGCGGCTGCGCACGATCCAGGCCGGCCCCGCGATGCAGATGCCGGTCTTCATCCTGCTGTTCATCGCGCCGGTGTACGTGCCGCTCGCGCTGCTCACCGGCTGGGTGAAGACCGTCGCGCACGTCAACCCGGTGACGCCGCTGTTGGAGACCGGCCGCGACTTCATCTCCGGCGAGCACGCGAACCTGCTGCTCGCCGCGGGGGTCGCGCTGGGGCTCGTGGTCCTCTTCGCCGTCTGGGCGGTGCGCGGACTGCGCAGCGCCGAGGCGGCGGGCTGAAACGACCCCAGAACGAGAACAGGGCCCGGGCTTCTTGCCCTGGGCCCCGCGAGTTCCCATTTGAAAGCTTCCCTGCCTGGGAGGCGTCCTTGCCACCCTGCACCAAGCTCATCGGCACGTGCCGGACGAACTTGAACGGGGTGGGTTGCTTTGCAACGTCACGAACCCGAGCGATGGCCCCCGAGGCCGGGTAGACCATCGCCATGGCCCCCAATCGCGCGGTCGCCGACGCACGACTCAAGATGCTCCGCTCGGAGCTCCTGCGTGGGCTCTTGCTGTACACCGTCGGACAGTCCGAGGACCTGCGCGACGAGAACCATGCGGTCCGTGCGGAGATCCGACAGCGCCGCCTCGCGGAGGCGCGCACGGTCCGCCCGTTCAGCCGGCTGGCTCGGCTGGCCGCGGCGCCGCGCTGACGACGGCGACACCCGCGATGGTGACCGCCATGCCGAGCAGCGTGAGCGCGCTGGGCACGTTGCCGAGCACGACCTCGAGCAGCACCGCGACGACGGGCGACAGGAACATCCACGTCGTCACCGCGGCGGGGTCCAGCCAGCGCAGGGAGATGAAGTAGGCGATCGTGGCGAGGGCCGAGGCCACGATCGAGATGAAGGCGACGACGACCCACAACGTGGTCGAGTCCCAGTCCGCGGCCCCGGTGCCCTCGATCGCGAACGCGAGCACGAGCAGGACGCTGCCGCCGATCATGTACTGCCCGGTCGTGAGACCGACAAGGTCCGTCTCCGGATCCCTGTTGATCTGGTCGGCGACGATGAGGGTGCCCATGGACCAGGCGAAGGCCGCGGAGATCGCCAGTGCGATGCCGATGAGCATCTCGCCGGCGTCGCGGGAGGCTCCGAGCTGCCCGGACACGATGAGGACGATGCCGCCGAAGCCGACCACCATGCCCACCAGCATCGCCCTGGTCACGCGCTTCCCGTAGACGTAGCGCTCGGCCAGGATGATGAAGAAGGGCGAGGTGCTCAGGAGAACGATCGCCGTGCCGGGTCCTGCCTTGGCCACCGACTCGGTGAGCCCGTAGAGGAACCACGTCACCATCAGCAGGCCGCTGATCGCCGTGCGGATCCAGACGTCCCGCGTGGACGGCAGGCGCCGGCGCAGCAGCGGCAGGGCGATCAGCAGGACGATGGCCGCAGGCGCAGCCCGCAGGCCCGTGAGCATCAGCGGGTCGGCGTGCGGCGATCCCTCGGCGATGACGCGGCCGACGCACCCCCAGACGATGACCGCGAACGCGACCATGCCGATGCCCGTCGCCTCGGCACGACGACGCACGGCACCGGTTCCTCCGACGACCTCGACCCCTCCCGCCATGGATGCATCCTGCACGTTCGCGGCGGCCGGTGTCGCGACGTTGCATGCAGACGCACGGATCGTGCGGCGTCAGCCGTTCCAGACCTCGGGCACGAGGACGACCCGGACCGGTCCGGGTCCTCGAAGGTCAGGCCGTGCTCCGCCCAGTACGGGTTCGCGGGCGCGACCGGATCGGCGCCGAGCCGCTCCGCGGCGGCGCGCACCGCCGCGTCGTCGCCGAGGTAGAGCACGAGGAGCGTCTCCGGGTGCGGTTCCGGGGCGCGATGGCCGCCGCCGGTCGTCAGCTCGAGATGCGCTCCCGTGCCCGGGATCGCGAGGAACACCCCGTCGTAGCCGTCGTGGTCCTCGAAGCCGCCGGCCGGACACAGACCCAGGCCGTCTCGGTAGAAGGCGACCACCTCGGCGAGGCGGTCCGTGTGGCGGGCGACGCGGACCTGCATCAGCCGGCCACCGCGATCCCGCCCCAGTCCCCGGGCGCGGTGTCCTCGAGCGTCTCGGAGAACGTCCACCGGTGGCCCCACGGATCGACGGCCGTGTACTGCCGCTCGCCGTACACGTGGTCGGTGAGCGGGTCGACGACGCGCGCGCCCGCGGCCACCGATCGCTCGCAGTGCCGGCGGGCGTCGTCGACGCGCACCATGACGAGATGGGTCGCGACGTCCGCGGCGGGCGGCGTGCGGGCACCGCCCACGTCGGCGACGATCACCGCCCCGTCGCCGACCGCGAGCTGGGCGCGATGGTCCTCGCCGATCCGTACGCGCTCCGCGAAGTCGAAGGCCTCCTCCAGCCACGCGACCGCGGCGCGGACGTCCGGATAGACGAGCACGGGGACGACGGTGCTCGCGGGAATCGAGCGGTTGGATCGCATGCGGCGAACGTAGACCCGCACGCACGTGGAGAGAGTCAGGAAACCTGTTGTGAGTTCTCCGCCGATCTGGTGTATAGCGTTCACTTGTTCCCTCCATCCCCAAGGAGCACGGATGACCCAGCCCGCCCAGAGACGGTCGCCGTTGCGACGCATGGCCGTCATAGCCGCCGCGGTCCCAGCAATGGCGCTCGCGGCCGTCCTCTTCCAGCCCGCGGTGGCCGGTGCGTGGTACTGCCCGCCGGGCACGCACGAGTCGCCGCCGGACAGCGGTCAGTGCGTTCCGGAGGCGCAGACCGTGCCGACCCCGCCGCCGGCCGAGACGACGACGACGCCTGTCCCAGCACCCGCACCCGCACCCGCACCCGCACCCGCGCCTGCGCCCGCCCCGGCTCCGGCGCCCGCCGCGGCTCCTGCCCCGGCGGCAGCGCCGGCACCGGCCCCTGCGCCTGCGCCTGCGCCTGCACCTGTCGTCACCCCCGCCGCGCCCGCCCCGGCGGCCGAGACCGAGGAGGCGCCCGCTCCCGCCCAGGGAGCGGTCAAGGGCAATACGGCCGAGTCCCCGAAGCCGGCGACGGCCAAGCCGGTCCAGGCCGCGGCCCCCGCGACCCTGCCGTTCACCGGTGCCGACGCCGGCGTGATCGCCCTGCTGGGCGCCGCGTCGCTCGCCGGCGGCCTGGTGCTGCGCCGGAGGATGCGCGAATCTCGCTGACATGACCGCCGACGCGGGCCGCAGCATGCGGGCGATGCTCTTCGAGGGCGTCGGCTCGCCGCTGCGGCTCGCGGAGGTGGCCGTGCCCGAGCCGGGTCCGGGCCAGCTCCTGCTGCGGGTGCTGGCCTGCGGCCTCTGCCGGACGGACCTGCATCTCCTCGACGGCGAGGTCGACATCGCGCATCCACCGCGCGTCCTCGGCCACCAGATCGTCGCCCGCGTCGAGTCCGACGGCCGGCGCGTCGGCGTCCCTTGGCTCGGCTGGACGTGCGGCGAGTGCGTGTACTGCCGCAGCGGCCGCGAGAACCTCTGCCCCAGGGCGCGCTTCACCGGTCGCGACATCGACGGGGGCTTCGCCGAGTACGCGGTGGCCGACGAGCGGTTCTGCTTCCCGATCCCGGACGGCTTCCCCGACGATCAGGCCGCCCCGCTGCTGTGCGCGGGACTCATCGGCTACCGCTGCCTGCGGATGTGCGGCGACGCGCGGCGGCTCGGTCTGTACGGCTTCGGTGCGGCCGCGCACATCCTCGTCCAGGTGGCGCGCGCCCAGGACCGCGAGGTCTACGCGTTCACGCGCGACGGCGACGACATCGCACAGGCGTTCGCGCGCGAGCTCGGCGCGACCTGGGCGGGCCCGTCGGGCGCGCCACCGCCGCAGCCGCTGGACGCCGCGATCATCTTCGCGCCCGATGGCGGCCTCGTCCCGCTCGCGCTGCGCGCCGTCGCGCCCGGCGGGAGCGTCGTCTGCGGCGGCATCCACATGAGCGACATCCCGTCGTTCCCCTATACCGAGCTGTGGGAGGAGCGGGTGCTGCGCTCCGTCGCGAACCTCACGCGGCGCGACGGCGAGGAGTTCCTGCGCCTCGCCCCGGAGGTCCCGGTGGAGACCCGCGTGCGCACGTACCCGCTGGAGCTCGTCAACGAGGCGCTGGCGGACCTGCGGGCCGGGCGCTTCAGCGGCGCCGCGGTCGTCGTGCCGTGACCCGTAGCCTCCTGGCATGCCCGACACGGACATCCCCGGCGATCTCGCACCGCTGCTCGAGCGGCCCCTGTTCGCGGCCCTCGGGACGGTCCGCCCCGACGACACCGTCCAGGTCAACCCGATGTGGTTCCTGTACGACGGCGAGCACGTGCGCTTCACGCACACGACGAAGCGGGCCAAGTTCCGCAACCTCCAGCACAACCCGACCATGAGCCTCATGGTCTTCGACCCCGACGAGCCGCAGACGTACATCGAGCTCCGCGGGAAGCTGGTCGAGGTCGTCCCGGACCCTGAGGGTGAGCTCTACGTCACGCTCGGCCGCCGCTACGGCAACCCCGACCAGCAGCCGCCACCCGACAAGGCCGATCGCGTCCAGCTCCTCATGAGCGTCGAGAAGGTCGGCCGCCACTAGGCGGTGCGGCGGCGGTCGGCGTCCTCCGCCTCGACCAGCCGCGTGTAGCGCGCCTCGCGCTCCGCCGTCAGCCCACCGAAGTGCGGGAGCGAGGTGCGCTCCCGCACGGCCTTGTCCTGCACGAGCCGCTCGCGCACCCGCAGCAGCACGCGTTGTTCGCGCGCCTCGCGGTGGAACCAGTCGTCCGCCATGACCTAATTGTGCCGAACGATGCAAGTGGCCGCGCCGATGTGGACGACGCGTCCATGGCGGACGACCGCGCGATGGAGGAGAATCGATTCATGAACCCCACCGACGCCCCGGTCGCGACCACCGTTCATCCGCTCGAGCCACTGAGCGCACAGGAGATCTCGTCGGCATCGGCGCTCCTGCGCGACGAGCGAGATCTGGGACCACGGGTGCGGTTCGTGTTCGTCACGCTGCGCGAGCCGTCCAAGGCGCAGCTGGCGGCCTGGTCGGGCGGGGACCCGCTGCCGCGCGAGGCCGAGGTGATGGTCTACGACAAGGAGACCCGCACCACGTACGAGGCGACCGTCGACCTCACCGCCCGCGCCGTGACCGAGTGGGAGGCGGTGGCGGGCGTCCAGCCGCCGTTCATGGACGAGGAGATGGCGCTGTGCGAGGCCGCGGTCAAGGCCGATCCCCGCTGGCAGGACGCGATGCGCAAGCGCGGCGTCGAGGACTTCGAGCTGGCGATGGTCGATCCGTGGCCGGCGAGCAACACCGGGCCCGACGACCATCCGTCGAAGCGACGCATCAGCCGCGGCCTGACCTGGATGCGCTCCGAGCCCGGCGAGCACGGCTACGCGCGCCCGGTCGAGGGGCTCATCTGCGTCGTCGACCTCGACACCATGGAGGTCGTCGAGTTCGAGGACCACGGCGTCGTCGCGCTCCCGCCGAAGGCCGGCAACTACGACCTCGAGCGGATGTTCCGCGAGGACAACGTGCCGGCGTTCACCGAAGTCCGCCAGGGCGTCAAGCCGATCGAGATCACACAGCCCGAGGGCCCGAGCTTCACGGTCGACGGCCACCACGTCCGCTGGCTGGGCTGGGACCTGAGGCTGGGCTTCACGCCGCGCGAGGGTCTCGTCCTGCACCAGATCGGCTACGAGGACAAGGGCACGCTGCGCCCGGTCATCCACCGGGCGAGCCTCACCGAGATGTACGTGCCCTACGGCGACCCGGCGCCGACGCACCGGTTCAAGAACGTCTTCGACCAGGGCGAGCTGGGGATCGGGTGGCTGGCGAACCCGCTGACGCTCGGCTGCGACTGCGTCGGCGACATCACGTACTTCGACGGCCTCGTCAACGACCAGGACGGCAACCCGCTCGTGGTGCCCAACGCGGTCTGCATGCACGAGGAGGACGCGGGGATCGCCTGGAAGCACACCGACTTCCGCACCGAGGAGGTGGAGGTCCGGCGCCTGCGCCGCCTCGTCATCTCGTTCATCGCGACCGTCGGCAACTACGAGTACGGGTACTTCTGGTACCTCTACAACGACGGCACGATCGAGTACGAGATCAAGCTGTCCGGCGTGCTCTCCACGGGCGCGATCGCGGTCGGCGAGCGCCCGCCGTACGGCACGCTCGTCGCCCCCGGGCTCTACGGGCCCAACCACCAGCACTTCTTCTGCGTGCGGATGGACATGGCGGTCGACGGCCCGGCCAACACGGTCGTCGAGGTCGACTCCGAGCACGTCCCGATCGGCCCGGGCAACGAGACCGGCAACGCGTGGCGGACGGTCCGCAACGTCCTGGAGACCGAGGGCCAGGCCCAGCGGCTCATCGACCCGCTGAAGGGCCGCTTCTGGCGGATCGAGAGCGACAAGACGTCGGCGCTGGGCGACCCGACGAGCTACAAGCTCATGCCGGGCGAGAACGTCGCGCCGATGTACGGGCCCGACGCCGACTACGCCGGCCGCGCGGGCTTCACGAGCGCGCACCTGTGGGTCACGAAGTTCGACGCCGACGAGCGCTTCGGGGCGGGCGAGTACCCCAACCAGCACCCGGGCGGCACGGGGCTGCCCGCGTTCGCCGCGTCGGACGAGCCGATCGTCGGCGAGGACATCGTCGTCTGGTACGTCTTCGGCGCCCACCACATCCCGCGGCCCGAGGACTGGCCGGTCATGCCGGTGGCCCACATCGGCTTCAAGCTCAAGCCCGCCGGCTTCTTCGACGGCAACCCCGCGCTGGACATGCCGCCGAGCGACGAGCACTGCAGCCACCACCCGGCCTGATCGTCAGGAAGGATCCTCGATCTGCGGCGTCCTCCTTGCGTAGGGTTCATATTCGTCAAACGCAAGGAGGACGCGTCATGTCACGACGTCTCTGGGCGCTTCCAGTCGTCGTCGCACTGGCCATCGGCGGATCTGTCGCTGTCGCGCAGGGCGCCACGACGTTGAACGCGACGGTCGGCCCCGGCTTCACGATCGGCATGAAGAAGGGCAGCTCGAAGGTCACGAGCCTGCGCGCCGGGTCGTACACGATCAAGGTGTCCGACAAGTCCAACATCCACAACTTCCACCTGACCGGCCCGGGCGTGAACAAGAAGACCAGCGTCCCGTCCACCGGCACGACCACGTGGAACGTCACGCTGAAGAAGGGGACGTATCGCTTCGTCTGCGATCCCCACGCCCAGATGATGAAGGGCTCCTTCACCGTCCACTGACGCAGGGACGTCGCGCGCCGGGTGAGCGGATCCCGGCGCGCGGAAGGGCGCTATGGTCACGCGGTGAGTCATGGCGCCGAGGCGCCGTTGCGAGGTCGACCTGCCGCTCGCCGTCGACCACGGCCGGACGCGATCGGCCCGAACGCCGTGTCGATCGATGTGGAGCAGGAGCGAGACGCTCATCGCACCGGAGCGTCGATCCGCTCCGCCGCCTT
>Ga0070665_100002825_pt1 | contig 18799 bp, 15 predicted proteins | sample KBSS13metaG_FD_65862 | JGI IMG/M metagenome (GOLD analysis project Ga0070665, IMG submission 65862) | Switchgrass rhizosphere microbial communities from Kellogg Biological Station, Michigan, USA - KBS S1-3 metaG | ecosystem: Host-associated > Plants > Roots > Rhizosphere > Soil ...
AGCTTCAGCGCATCGCCGCGCAGCGTGGTGTCGTTCAGTGGAAACGGCATGACGCAGACATCCATGCCTTTCAGGAAGCCGGGAAAGGCCGCGTATTCCTGCGGTCCCAACACATGGATATTGGGGAAATCGGCAAAGACGGCGGCATCGAAGCCGAACCAGACATAACCGACGAGAGCAATGCTCCACTCTGGATGGCTGCGCGCCATATGGTGCAGCAGGCCGATGTCGATCTTCCAGGGATCGACACCGCCGAGATAGCCGATGACGGGTTTGGGCAGGCGGGCGATGACCTCCGGCACGACCGTCTCCGGCAGCAGCGCGCGACCGAACACCTCCGGCGCCGCCGCGCAGTTGACTACATGCATATTGGGGTTGTGAACGCGCAGGGGGTCGGCGAGCTCGTCCGTCACGGCAAAGACAAGGTCGGCGGCTCGGCAAGTCTCGGCCTCGAGCCTCAGTATCATGGCCTGCTGCGCGGCGCTCCGCGCCAGGGCAGCGTCGTAGTCATGCGACTCGAAGATCTTCAGCCGGGCCGGGAAGTATTTCAGCAGAGTGCCGGAATTGTAGAATGGCGACCAGAGGATGGGGTCGCGGAAGCCGAGCCGGCGTTGCACGCCGCGCAACAGCCGGGCCAGGATCCATCCGTTGATGCGCGAGGCGGCTGCCAGGCGGCTGATACCTGGCAAGCCGATGGCGGGCGGACGGTATATCCAAAAGCGCTCGCCTATCTGTTCGAGTTCCGGCTTGTGCTCTCGCTGGCGTCTCTGCAGGCGCGCGACGCGACGGAGCGAGAGGGAGGAGCCGAAGGGCTCCACGTAAAGCACCCGGTTTGCCTGCGCCATGCCCTGAGCGGTGTAGGACGTGACGCTGTTGATCACCCCCCATTCCGCCGGGCCGAGGCAGATGATGTCGGCATCGCGGAGGGCCAGTGCCGGGCCTTGTTGCGCCATCGACTCAGCCCCGCCGCAATGGGTTGCGCAGGCCGGCAAGTTTCAGTCGCAGCGCGGCTGGCCCGTCAGCCGGGCCGATGCCGTGCCGGGGCAAGCGGTGACGTGTGGCGGAATGGCGGCGCATGAGGTTACCGGGCGTTGTGGTGACGGCCGTGCGGAAACCGAGCGACGCGGCCAGCCGGAACTCGCGCGCCGAGACGGTGAGCTCGGTACCGTAGGGATAGGCAAAGTGGCAGACGGGGCGACCGGTTTCGTGTTCCAGCCGATCGCGGCTGGCGGACATCTCGTGTGACGCGGTTGCCTCGTCCAGCACCGCCAAAGCGGGATGCGAGACGCTATGGGCGCCGATCTCCACCAGGGGGCAGGCCGCCAGGCGGCGCACCATGTCCCAATCCATCATGTGGCATGCCGCAAGCGCCGCGAAATCCGCGCCATATCGATCGGCCAGCGCTTGCGTCATCCGCGCCGAGGCCTCCGGTCGTGCGGTCAGCATGAAGGCTCCTACGGCATCGAAGGCCCGCTGCTTCGCCGCTCCGTCCCCAATGGACAACTCGGTCTCCTCCGGCATCGGAAGTCGCAGCAGTTTCTCCCGCTCGATGGCCTGCTCGAGCGCGTACCACCACAGCGGAGCACTGCCATCGATCAGGCCGGGCGAGATGTACACGGTGATCGGCACCTGTCGCGCCGCGATGATCGGCAACAGCGTGTCGTGATTGTCGCGGTAACCGTCATCGAAGGTCAGGCAAACGAAGCGCCCGTTGCCTGGCTTCTGCTGGCGAAGCATCGCTTCCTCCAGTCCCAGGATCTCGACGCCGTCTTCGGCCAGACTGTCGAGAAGCCGCTCGAACGCCTCCGGCGCCACGCTGTTGCGGTAGTTTGGCGAAAAAGACAGCGCCGGGTCGACCGCGCGTATTCGATGGAACACCAGGATGGCACCGGCACCACCGAGGATTGGCCGCGCGAGGGCGGCAAGACCGAACCGCAGCAGGATTTCCTTCAGCATGATCAGCCGCGCATCATCTGCCGCAGGACGCTTCGGCGAGCTGGATTTGGGACGCCAAGCCACTGGTTGGGTTGCCGAAGAACCACAGGCGGATCCGCCCCTCCTCGACGATCGCGGACGGCCCGCCCAAGGTCCAGGCGTCCGGCTGGCCCGGCCGCGGCACGAGGATCGGATTTTTGGGGTCGCGTTCCCAACGGATGCCATCCTCGCTGAAGGCATGGCCGATGGAGCCGCGCTGCATCTCTGCGCCATCGCGGTAGTCGCCAGGGGCGCTGCCGAAATAGAACATGTGGTAGCCTCCGCCGGGGTCGGCAACGACGTTGACATGGCTGGTCCACATCTCGTCCCAGCTACCCGGAGCGCCCAGCGCGAACACCGGCGCGGGCAGCCGCGTCCAGGTGATGCCATCTGTCGAGGTCGCGTAGCCGATGCGGTAAGTGCGGAAACTGTCCGCCGGCTCGCCCAGGCCGACATACCACATGCGATAGAGCCCGGCCGCCGCATCGAACAGTACGCTGGGTTCGAGCACGCCGCCTTGGCGGCAGGACGAGGGCGTGGTGCAGATCGGCCGTTCCCAGGCGGCAACGGGCTCCAGCACCGGCGTGGGGTGGCGCGTCCAGCGCACGCCATCCGGCGAGGTCGCCATACCGATAGCGTAGGTGATACTGCCTTCCGGAGTGCGGTTACCCGTGTAGTACATGCGGTAGAGCCCATCGGGGCCGACCAATACATGCGCAGTCTCCAGGCCCGGTGAGTCCCACGCATTGGGTGGGGCAGCCATCACCAGATCCATCACGGGATCAGGAGCGGTCGGCGCGCGCCAGACGGTCCAGGCCAGACCATCGGCGCTTTCCGCGCGGGCAATGCCCGTGCGCTGCCGGCTATCAGCGTTGGTGAACCACATCTCGTAGCGCCCCCCGCGGCGCAGCACCGACGGATCGGCGGCGATGCCGAGTGGGCTCAGCGCGCCGCCGCTCGTGGTGCGCAAAGGCGACGGCGCGCGAATCCAGGTGTCGGGAAAGCGGCAACGGGGCGCTGCTGCGGCGGTCGCGATCTCGGCAACAACGAGCAGCGCGGCGAGCAGGAAGAGCTGACAAGAACGGGACGATGTCATGCAGCCGGCTCCTTCGGGGCGACTGGCCGCGAGCGCATTCCCCCGCGGCCCAGCGTCTTGGCAAAGTAGCGAAGCGCGCTGCCGACATGCCAGCGCCAAGCCCGGCTGAAAGGTCGCCGGGCACTGCTCCGCTGGTGCTCGTGCAGGAACTGGAGTGACGGGAACACCCAGCATTCCAACCCTGCGCGGCGCATCCGCCAAGCCAAGTCGACATCCTCGTAGTACAGGCGGAAACCTTCGTCCATGCCGCCGAGGCGCTCGAAATCGGCACGCCGCAGCAAAAGGAAAGCCCCGAATATCCAATCGACCGGAAAAGGAGTTTCCGATGAGACGTTCTCCATCACTGCGTCTCGATACCATCGCGGCCGCCAAGGCCAGCGATCGGCGCCGAGGCCACGCGCAAGGGGCACCGCCGGTGAGGGAAATCGACGAAAGCTCCGCTGTAGCGTGCCATCGGGGTTGAGAAGCCGACAGCCAATCAAACCAACGCCGGGATTGCCGTCGAGGAAGCCGAGCGCGTCCGCCATGCGGCCACTGTGGTGGCGCGTATCGGGATTCAGAAACAACAGGCAGCGTCCTGTCGTGGCACGGGCGCCGGCATTCAAGTTGGCGGAGAATCCAAGCGGTGCGGGGTTGGTCGTCAACCGAACTGGATGTCCGGAGAGGGCAGCAGCGGCGCCGCCATCCGGCAAATTGTCGATAACCAGGATCTCGGAGGCCAATCCGTCCAGCGCCGCGACAAGTCCGGCGACGCAACCCGGCAACATCGCAGCGTGGCCATGGCTGACGATGATGATGGAGAGGTCAGGCGCGTCCGTCACGCCAGAGTTCCGGCCAACGCTTCCTCGGACAACGCACGCAGTTGCGTTCCGAAGGCCGCGCGCGAATACACGGTTTCGACGCGGGCACGACCTGCCACGGCCAACCGGTTGCGTCGATCCCGGTCTATCAGCAGGTCCCGTATTGCAGCAGCCAAGGCAACGGCATCGCCTGGTCGAGTCAGAAGACCGCTGACACCATCCTCGACGATCTCGACAGGGCCGCCGGCGCGTGCGGCGATGACCGGGCAGCCCATCGCCATCGCCTCGATAATGACGAGGCCGAAGGGTTCGGGGGCGATGGACGTGTGGCAGAACACGTCGAGATCGGCCATCAGGGCAGGGATGTCGCCGAGACGATAGCGCCACCCGAGGAAGCGGATGCGATCGCCAAGTCCGAGCGCGGTGGCGCGGGCCTCCATGTTCTGGCGGTAGGCCTCGAACCCCGTCGGGGCATCGCCGCTGACCAGGAACACCGCCTCGGGGAATTCCGCTGCGATGCGCGAGGCCGCGTCGATGAACACATCAAGGCCCTTCCAGGGGTCGAGTCGCGCCACGAAGCCGATCACCGGCACTCCCGGTGCTATGCCGAGCTCCTGTCGGATCGATCGCGAGACCTTCGTGCGTGACCACTCGGAGAGATCGAGGCCCTCCGACAACAGGCGAATGCGGCGGTCGCCGGCGCGTGGTCCAAACAGCTCGTTCGCGCACGCCTGGGTCATGCAGACCACCATGCGCGACAACCCCAACACCATGCGCCCGAGGGCCGGTCGTGCAATGGGAATGGCCGGTGGGATCTCCCGCACATGCCAGAGATGCGGGCAGCCCGCGAGGCGCGCCGCGAAGCCGCCGTACAGGCAGTAAAGTGAGTTGGTGTGCACCAGCTCCGCCCGCTCCTCCCGAATCAGCGCCGCCAAGCGGCGCACGGTGGGCAACAGGCGCGCCAGATAGCGCGACTGATAGACAGGCGAGGGCAGCGTGCGCAACTGCATCATGGGCAGCAGGCGAACAGTGGCGCCGGCGGCGCGGAGCATGGGTGCCAATGGGCCTTCCGCGGGCAGCACCACCACGGGATCGAAGCGCTTCGGGTCCAATGCCTCCACCATGCGGAGCAACGCGATATCGGAGCCGCCGACCTCGCTGTTGGGCTGCACATACAAGATGCGGCGGCGCTCAGACGGCAACGCGGCGCTCCTCCAGCAATTGCGCGCAATAGCCTTCCATCTGCTTCAACATCGCCTCCGGCGTGTATCGTGCGATCAGCGTGCGACGGCCGGCCTCTCCGAACTCTTCACGGAGTGCCGGGGAACGGGCAAGGCGCTCCACCGCCGCTTCGAGCGCAGGGGCCGACCCGACGTCCACCAGCAGCCCGTCGCGGCCATCGGTGATCGCCAGGGGCAGGTCGCCGGCGCGGGAAGCGACGATGGGCCGAGCCATGCTCATCGCTTCCAAAGTCGTCAGCGGCAGGCTGTCTTTCAGCGAGGGTACGCAGACGATGTCCATCGCGCGCAGCCAGGGCAACGTCTCCGGCACCAGACCTGAGAAGTGTACGTGCGCCGCCATGCCAAGACTCTGAGCCAACGCGCGATAATCGGCCTCGGCTGGACCCTCGCCCATCAGCACGACCGTGATGTCGAGGCCCTTGCCGCGCATCCCGGCCAGCGCCTCGATCAGCAGGGCCTGTCCCTTACCGGGATGCAATCGACCGAGGATGCCGACAAGCAGGCTGCCGCCGGGAGAGATGCGGGTGCGAATCGCCGCCGCCTCGGCATCTTGCAGGGCCGGGTCGGAGGCCGGGATGCCGTTGGTGACGATGTTCACGCGTCGACCGCCGGCGAGGCGCACCTCGTCCGCCATGGCGGACGACCCGACCAACACCAGGTCCGCGCCTCGTATCAGGTAGCGGTCGATATTCTCGTAGATTTTGTGCTTGCCGGAGTGGGTTTGGCGCAGCCAGCCGTGGACATGCGCGATCCATGGCACGCGATGAAAGCGGGTGATCATCCAGGCCAACAGGTCGGCGCGCATGTCGTTCGTGTGCAGAATGGCACCGGGACGTTCCGCCAGCAGTCTCGCGATGCGACGAGCCGTGCGCGGTGCATCCGACAAGCCACGCCAAGGCAGGCGGCATGCAGGCACGCGGGTCAGGAGGTCCGCAAGTACAGGAGGTAACGGCCGCTCAGGCTGGGCCAGCAACGTCAGAAGCGGGTCAAAGCGCTCGCGGTCGAGGTGGCGAACGATGGTCTGCAGCACCGTCTCCGGGCCGCCCGCGCGATCATAGGCGCCCTTAACCATCACGAGAGGAATGTGCGAGGAGGATGCGGGCAGGCTGCGCTCCAAAGGCGGCACAGGGGTCATAGGGCGCTGCTCCGCCGCAGCGTCCGGACGGCGGCAAGTACGAACAGCGTGGCGCCGGCCAGAGTGGCCAGCATGCCGATCACCGGCAGCATGTTCAGCGACCATTCGGATTCGCCGAGCAGGGCGTAGACGACCGTGGCCGCAAGCGGCATCAGCGCCAACATGGCGAGATTGCCCGGCCGCGGCATCGCAGCGTGCTGGGCCAGGATTTCCATGCCCGTAACGGACTCGGCGCGGCGGTGCCGATGCAACAGCAGGAACAGCATTCCGGCAAGGGGCGGCAGCACCAGCAAAGCGAGCGGCACATTCGGCACAGTCACGACGCCCAAGAAACCGAACAGCACCAGACCGGCCAGAACGAGTCCGGCGCGCGAGGGACGAAAGCCGTCCGGTCGTCCCGCGGCGACGGCGACATAGGCTGCCGCGAGCAGCGCTGTCGCCGCCAGGGCCTGCGACAGGAACGCGACCGGATTTGCAGCAACGGGCGGCGTCTCGAACCGCCAGCCGTAGGCCCAAACCCCCCAGAAAACGCCAAAGCCCAGGGACAGCCAGGCCGCCGGGCCAAGGACCGTACGACGCAGGGCGATCCCCATCGCATGCCAACCCAGGACGACCGAGATCGGGGCATGCCAGGCGAGGCCGGTCCAGCTGATGGTGTAGGGAAAGGGCATGCTTGGATCCCCGAAGAGTGTCATGGCGAAGACACCCTCGTCGATCCAACCATAGGCGGCCCCCGCAAGGAACAGGCCGGAGATATCCCGGATGCGAAAATACCTCAGGACCACGAGCACCAGATATCCGAGATAGGCGTAGAGCACGCAGGAGAGCGGCCGGTCGATCAATCCTTCATCAGGGCGCAGTTGTGACCAGAACATTGCCTCGGAGAAAAAATACAGGATATAGCCCGTGCCCAGCAGCAGGCTGACCTGGCGCAGCAGGCTCTCGGTGCGGCTCATCGCGCGACACCCGGCGCGGTGCGTAGCCTTGTGGCAGCGCTTTCCACTGCAACCCGGCGCAAGGCCGTCGCATAGCCGGCCAGCAGCCAGACCATTTTGGCGAGCGCCAGGTGGCCGAACATGGAACAGACCAGGAAGCCGAGCAACGCGGCCACCAGGCAATCAGCAAGCAATTGCCGGGGCGGATCACCGAAGCGCCGTGCCACCGACAGGTCGCGGAATATGAAAAAGACGATGCCGGCAAAGGCCAGAAGACCGAGGAGGCCGAATTCCACCCAGACTTGGACCACGGTGTTGTGCGGCATGATCCATTCCAGCCGCTCCTCACCGGTCGCCACGCGACTCTCAACGCTCTCCTGCCATTGCAAAACGCTCTCGGGCACGTCAGCGGCCGTATCGAGCCAGTGCATGAAGTTCGGGCCGTATTGATTGTATCCGAAGCCGGTTATTGGCCGCTCCCCGACCAGCGCCACACCGCCCAGGAAAAGGTAGGTACGCAATGGCGTGCTGCCTTCACTTGCGTACTGGACGGAATATAGACGTTCCAGCCCCGCAGGGTTCCAGAGCGTAAAGCCGCCAGCGACAAGAAAGCCGGCGAGCAGCAGCGGCTTGAGCGGAATGCGCTTGCGGATCAGCAGATACAGCACTGAAACCGCCAGTGCGATCACGGCGGAGCGCGTGAAGGACAGAACGATGCCGATGCTCTGCAGCGTGGCCGCCGACAGGATCAGGAGGCGTGCGACAGGTCCGGCGAAGCGGAAGAAGAGATACAGGTTGATCGGTAGAACTGCCACGAGCGTGTAGGCGAACCAGTTGGATTCCGACAGCCCGCCGGTGATCCGCTTGATTTCGGTGCCGTCCAGAGAATCCCGGTCGATGATCGCGCCGATGCTCCCCTGTATCAGGCTCGGGTCGTCGGATTCGATAGCCAGATCGGGCAGCAGGAACTCGGCCAGGCCGATCAGGCTGGACAGCGACATGCATGCGGTCAGGCCGATACAAGCCTGATCCAGGACGCGATCGGATTCACCGGCGATATTGGCGATCATCAGCGTCAGCAGGATGAGCTGGATGTAGCGCGTCAGCCCCTCCATCGCATCCTCCTGGCCGGGCGACGCGACGACGGAGAGGAAGATCGCCGCGAGAAACGCCATCTGCGCCAGCATCTGCGGCGACCAGGTAACGGGCAGGCGGTGCAGCATGCTGCGCGCCGCCCAGGTCGCGAGCGTCAGGGCGCCCGCGACTTTGCCCAGGCTGACAGGAAGACCGCTGATATGCTCGCTGCCTAGAATCTGCAGCGCAGTGCCGGCCAGCACCATCAATGTCAGGCCGATGATGGGCATCGCATAGATCGCGGCGCCAAGGGCCACGCCCAGCACGGCGCCGACGGCGATGAGCGGGCCGGCGGCAGCGCCGGCCGCGAACAGGGCGGCACCGACTCCAACGGGAATGACGCCGACGCCGAGGTTAATGCGCATGGTGCCTCGGCGTCTGGAGCCGCACTTCGCCGCCGCCGGGCAAGACGAGTCGTTGCGCCATCACGTAAAGCGCGCCGGCGACGGCGATTCGCATGGCAAAGATCCCGATGGCCATTCCAAGCGGGCCGCCGCTCGGCAGCAGCAGAAGGCCGGCCGAGAGGACGATGGCCGATTGGCCGACCGTCACGAAGGCTATCCGCGCTGGCGCATGGACGGCGACCATCGTCATTGGTAGCGGCGTTACCGCTAACCAGAACAGGGTGCCTCCAAATATCCAGAGAAAGATGGCGGAGCCCTCCGCGTAGGTCGGACCCAGCACCAGCGCAATCACCGGACGTGCGAGCAGCAGCGCCAGCAGAAAGGCGACGCCGGCGGCCGGAAGGGAAATCCACAAAAACTGGCGCAGACGCACGGGGTAGGTGCCCTCCTCCCGCATCCGTGCGATGCGTGGCTGCAGGAGGGAGGACAGGCTGCCCGCCACCAGATCCGGCACCAGTGCCAAGGTCAGCATGGCACCGTAGCGACCCGCAGCGTCGGACCCGCTGACGCCATAGACCAGGAGGATGTCCAGCCTTTCGTTGACCGCCGCCAGCACCATGGCTGGCAGCATCCATTTCAGGAAATGCATGAGCTGGCGCATATCCGCAGGATCGACACGAGCCGAGGCGAATATGCGCCGAGGCATCAGCCACCCCATGCCGACGAACACGGCCAGGAAGGAGGCCGCCGCGTAGCAGGCCAGCACGTGCCCGACCTGAATGGCATCGAGCAGCCAGAGCAGCACGATCGATCCGAAACGCAGGACCTGCATCAGACCTTCCAGCAGCACGAGCGCCACGAAGCGTTCCGAGGCCTGCAGTACGACCATCACCGACCGGATCAGCATTTCCCCGATTATCGCAGCGCCGACATAATGGATCAGGGCTGTCGCTTCGGGCTTTCCAAGGACGTCGCGGCTGAGGACCGGCGCCAGGATCAGCAAGGCGGCCACCACTGCCAGCGTGCCCCCACCGCGCAGCAGGAAGGCCGCGCGGAACAGGCTATAGGCCGCCTCGGGATCGTGGCGAAGCAGCCCCGGTGCATGCCGCATCAATGCCACGTCGCTGGGGTCGACGATGCAGCCGGAGGCGATCTTCACAGTTGCGATCGCTACGGCGAAAAGCCCGGCCTGCGACAGTCCCGCCGCATCGGAGCCCAGGCCCCGATAGACCAGGAGCACGGCCAGGAACCACAGCACGACGAAGCCGATGCGGCCGCCGATGACCAGCACTGCGTCACGCGCCGCCTCGCGCTGCATTATCCCACCGTCGGCAGCGCGGACTGCTGCCGGTCAAGGGCGCGGCGATGGCGCTCACGCGCAAGGCGGCGGATGGCCGATGCCGGCAGCAGGCCGAAGCCCAGTCGCGCCCAAGTGTACGGACGAAGCAGGATCTCCGGCACGGCGCCCACCACCTCCGCCAGGTTGCGCAAGAACCGGCCATAGCCATCGGCGCGGCTCATGTGCAGTACCTCGATGGCGATTGCCGCGGCGTGTCGCTCGGCGGCACGGCGATAACCGCCGGCACCCGCAGCCACGGCCTCCGGCCAGGCGAAGCATTCCCGGGCGGCTGCCATCTGGCGGCGAAACATCAGGTTGGCGCGGTACATCGGCATGGACATCGCCGCATCGTGCACCCGGTATTCGCAGAGGACGCGGTCCAGATACCCGATCGGCCCCGCAAGACTCATACGCAGGAACAACCAGAGATCGATGACCTCGCTCCAGGATTCGTCGAAACGACCGGTGGCATGGATAGCCGCGGTGCGCATGAGCATGGTCGAGAAGCAGAAGCCTTCGCCGAAGGCGCCGAGCATGGCGAGGTGACCGGGCGTGATGCGCGACCAATCGGCGGCAGTGCCGCCGAAGCGTCGGCCTTGCGCATCGATCCAAACCGCCGGTCCATGCACCATGCTGACCTTGGGTTCGGTATCCAGGAACGCGACCGCTTCCGTCAGGAAGTCCGGCAGTAGGCGATCATCGGCGCCTATCACCATGACGAAATCGCCGCGCGCCTCTCGGCAACCGAGATGGACGTTGCCTGCAAACCCCAGATTGGTCGGATTGCGCCGATAATCGATACGAGGATCGCTGTAGCGTTGCATCACCGCAGGAGTGTCGTCGGTCGAGGCGTTGTCGAGCACCAGAAGCTCGAAGTCCTGAAACTTTTGCGCAACCACACTGTCCACGGCTTCCGGCAGCCAATGCGCCGAGTTGTACGTCGGGATCACTACAGTAGCGCGTGGTTTGGCTGCCATTTGCATCATTGGTCGACGTGTCTTTCCCGATGCCAGGCAATGGTTCGGCGCAACCCCTCGTCGAGCGTCACCGTCGGCCGCCAGCCGAGCACCCGGCGCGCCCGCTCCGCCGAAGCACGCTTGATGGAGATCTCCCGCGGAATTCCGGGGCTTATGATCATCTGGAGGTCGGGACGTTTGGCCACCACGAGGATGCGGCGCACCAGGTCGGCGGACGTGACGGGCGTGTCGTCGCAGAAATTGAAGGCCTCGCCCGACTCGATCTCCCCGTCGAGCGCCTGAGCCAGCCGCAGCAGGGCGAGTGTCGCATCCTCGACGTAGAGGTAATTGCGAATGGAGCTACCGTCACCGCGGAGCCGCGGGGACTCGCCGCGCACCACAGCCTCGACCGTGCCGGACACCAGGCGGCCCAGATGGGCGTCGCCGGGCCCATAAATGTTGCAGAAGCGCGCGAAGGTAACCGGCATGCCGAAGGAGCGCGCATAGCAGCGAGCAGCAAGTTCGGCGCAGGCCTTGGAGGCTTCATAAGGGAAGTCTGGCGCAACCGGCATCTCTTCCGTGAAGGGCGTACCGTCATTCTCACCATAAACCGAATCCGACGAGGCCAACACCAGCTTTGTGGTAGGGGCTACGGAGCGGATTGCTTCCAAGAGATTCCACGTGCCCCTCGCATTGACTTCAAAGGTCAGGTGCGGCTGGCAGCGCGCGGCGGACGGCAAAGATTGCGCTGCCAGGTGGAAGACGAGATCCGGCGCATGTGCCCGCAGGATGGCGGCCAAGCTCGCCACGTCGTGGAGTTGAGCTTCGACCGGAATGTCGGCGACCGTGCTGGGTTGAGCTGCCGCGCGTCCGGGATCCGTCATGCCGATTACCTGCGCGCCATGGGCCTGCAACAGGCGAACCAGCCATGACCCCAGGAAGCCTCTGCAACCGCTGACGAGAACCCGCCGGCCGGTCCAGGCGTGTTGGGGCCGCGTCATCCGGAGCTCCCCGATGCTTCGTGGCGGCTTGCCTCATATTGCCAGTCCGGCGCCACCTGGCTCGGTGTCTCCTGCGCGGCAAGCCGTGACAAGTCACGGTATTCACGCCATTTGCAACAAACGGGCGTTGCGAAATGACCGATGAAGGCAGGGAAACGAGGGGTCACAAAAAAGGATATCAGAGGGACGGTTCTCCGCAATGTGATCCGGTTCGGCGACGGGCGGGTGCGAATGCATCGCCGCCAGATCGTGCCGTTGATCGAGAAGCAGCCGAACCGCTTCTTGAAGTTCTCCGGCCGAAAGCCATCGAATGTCGCAACGGCACGAGGAAGCTGGCTCGGATAACGGCCGAACAGGTCATCGTCCTTTCAAAGCTGAATAGCATTGGGCGATACCGTCGATGAGCGGTACCGTCGGTGTCCAATTGGGCAAAACTGGAAGTGCTGTTACTGGTTCCATGATCTCACCCGGTCGATAGCTCCGGGCGCCCCAGTTGGCGAGAAGAGGACGGCCGACGGCTTCTTGCATGGTATGGGCCAGCTCGCGAAGTGAGATCGCGTCTTCGGAGCGCACGCTATACACCAAATGCTGATGCTGTCCCATGAGGGCCATGCTCGCCGCAACCTTGGCGGCGCGGACGACGTCGTCGACGTGCGCCAGATAGATCTTCTGATGTCCTGGCGACAGCTCTGCCACTCGTTCATCCGCAGCGCAAGCCAGCATATAGTTGAACACCTTGTTCCGCCAGTCGTTAGGACCGTAAGTGTCGAATAGACGGAGGGTCACCGCCGACAGATCGCTTCGCGCGAAATAGTCGATAGCGGCTTCACAGCACTGCTTCGTTACACTGTAATAGTTGAACGGAGAAAAATGGGGACTATACGCAGTTTGCCAACTCGACCCGAAATTTACCAAGGCACGCACGTCGTGCTTCTTCATCGCAGCAATGAGAATGGTCGGATAGGTGATGTTTGCCTGAATGGAATCCGCCAAATGGTCAACCGACTCCGCGGCCGTGACCTGTGAAGCCAAATGCAGAACAAGGTTTGGCTTCACCCGGCCAATGATCTCGTCAAGGTTTTTGAAGTCAGGCTCGACGAGCTCAAGCGAAACCGATCCCCGAGATTCAGGTGGAAACCGAATAGTGCTTCCTGACCGCGCCAATATGACGACGGAATTATCTTTGGACAAATGTCTGGCCAAATGAGAGCCAATGTAGCCGGTCCCACCCGTGATGACGACAGTCCCGAAGCTATTCTCCGCCTTTGACGAATGCACGGCAAAACTCCCCATCGAGCGCAACTACTTTGGAGACGTGCGGCGGCCGCACTCGTCAAGGTCTTGCAGCGGCATAAGTCGATCTCCATTTCGGGCGCCCGATCCGCTCGCGGCAAGCGCCCCGACCTGCGTTCAGTCCAAGCATTCATCGCAGCGCCGCTCCTGCAATGCCCTCACCCCATCATCCGCTGGAGCCCCAGCCCCATCGGCCAACGACACAAAGCTGTTGGCATGTCACAGCAGCAACTGCAAGCGGTCGCGTGCTGGCCATAATAATAAGAGAAACGCGAAGGACAAGAGCGTCCGGTGCTGCTGCGTCGCGCACGAGAGAGGGAAATATACAATTGTTAACCGTAGTGAAGACAGGCAACGCTCCAGGCCGCCTTCCGTTACGAAAATGACTGCCGACACCTGCCGCCGGCGTTTGCCGCGACTTGCTTAGACTTTCCCTAACTGATTAGATCGGCGCTGCGGACGGATGGGACAGCTTTGTCGTCGAAAACTGCGCCCGGTCGTGGCCTGATTGCTTGAAATCGAGCTTCAACGTCGATCAATTCTTTCAATAGTCGAAGACATGAGATTTGAACCTACGCCCCTGAAGGATGCATTCACGATCGAACTCGAAAGGCGGGGCGACGACCGCGGTTTCTTCGCCCGCGCCTTCTGCGAAAGAGAATTCGCCGACCACGGGCTCGAGCAACGGTTCGTCCAGATCAACAATTCGCTGTCGGGCAAGCGCGGCACGCTGAGAGGACTGCACTACCAGCTTGCGCCGGCTGCTGAGGTCAAGATCATGCGTTGCATTCGCGGCGCAGTCTGGGACGCCATCATTGATCTCCGTCCCGACAGCCCGACGTTCACCCGGTGGTTCGGCGCCGAGCTGTCTGCCCAAAACCGGCGCATGATGTACGTGCCGCGGGGTTTCGCACATGCCATCCTGACACTCGACGACGACACCGAGCTTCTCTACCCGGTGAGCGAGTTCTACGAACCGTCCCAGGAACGCGGCTTGCGCTGGAATGACCCGCGTTTCTCTATCGAATGGCCCATAACACCGACCGAAATCTCCGATAAAGACAGGTCTTGGCCGGATTTCGATCCGGACTTTCATGGAATCGAGATGCTGCGGGGCATCAAGTAAAAGTTCTGCTCTCGGCGGCTGGCTCAACTGTGCGGGCTGGGTCAGGCCGCGTTCCGCGGCACATCGAGCGGGTGGCGCTCGGGTATTGTTTCCAACGGTCGCGGGCCGGCCTCATGCGGCTCGCGACGCTGCGTATGGGCGCGGAATTCCCGCAGCAGGATCAGGCCCATGCCGAGCACCAAGCCGCCGGCCAGGCCGAGCAATACGGTGCGAAGCAGCGATGGCGAGGAGGGCAGGATTTCCGCCGTTGGCGCCATTATCACACGCAGGCCGGAAAACTGCACCGCCTCGATCGCCTCGGTCAGTCGAGCCTCCTCGAAACCTCGCTCGTAGACGTCGGCCGCACGGCGCAGCCGCGCCACATCCTGTTCCAACTGGCCAATCTGGATGGCCGCGGTCTCGATCTGCTGAAGCTGACCACGCAGTCGCGCTATCTGCTGTTCCAGCCGTGCCGCGCTTCCGCGCTGGCCTTCCAGCGCAATCCTCCTGGTCATCAAATCGCGGGCGAGGGATTGATGTAGCTGGTTGATGCCGACCGTGACCTGGTCGACCACGAGGGGCGCTTCCGAGTCGATCTGCGCCAGCAAGGCGTCGATCTGGCGACGGATATCGGCGATCTCCTGGCTGCCCTCGCCATAGCGTGCCTGTTGCGTACCAAGGTCCAAACGGAGCTGGACCAGGCGGCTGCGCATCGCATCGGTCGCCGTGTTGCGCGATCGCACGGTGGACAGCTCGACCTCCGAAGGCAGCTTCGCCAATGCCGCTTCGGATTGCGCGACTTCCGCCTCCGTTGCGGCGATCGCGGTACGCAACTGGCGCAGTTGGAGCTGACTTTCCGCTTCCGCGCGGATCAGCACCGGCCGTTGTTCGGCTATCGACCAGACCGGGTCGTTCGCGGAAAGCCGGGACTTCAGCAGCCGATCCTCCGCAGCATGCAACTCGGCGAGGCTTGCCGCGCGGCCGTCGCGGAAGAAGTTGGCGACGCCTGGGGAGCGGTAGGCCTGCAGATAGCCGGACAGCGCCTGAGCGATGAAGCGCTGCAGGATGATTTCGCCGGCCCGCGGATCGGGGAATGCCAGGTTGATGGAAATGATGTCGGTCCGCTTGACAGGCTCGACCCGCAGGGCCGCGCCGATGGCCAGCGTGAGACGGTCCTGTTGCGTCGTGGGCGGTCGCAGGCCCGTCAATACTATGGTTTCGCGCAGCACATCCTGCACCAGTCGGACCGTGGCCTTCACGGCGTGCTTGATGTGCTGGAAGATGGTCACGGGAGGCGCATCGGCGAAGAAGTCATCGCCAAGCTGCGCCACCACTTCACGGATCAGGTGGGGATCGGAGAAGATCTCCACGCCCGTCGCCGAATCTTCCGGCCTTCGCATCGTGGGAACCTGCGCGCCCGTTTCCCGTGCCTTCAACAGCGGCGTGGCGGCCATTTCCGGACCCAGATTCACCAGGACCTTGGCGGTAATGATGTAGCGCGGGCCGGAAACGACGATAGTGGCTGCGAGAAGCGCGAGGCTGCCCGCGACGCCGCACGCAATCAGCAACCGCCAATAGCGCCGCAGCAAGGCGATGGCGCCAGCGATGTCGGACGGCACCCACGTCGTCCGAGGTAGAGGTCCAAGAGCCGGCGGACCATCCATGGCATTAGCACTTTCCAATAGACATCCTCGATCACCGCCGCCCGTGCTTTATGGCGACGTCTGCAAAAGACTGCGCCTGTCGCTTTCAGATCGCGAGGGCATTTCCGCAGTGGACATTCTAATCATGCCGGGCCGTCTGTATCAAATTGTGCTTAGAGCGTGTCGTCGGTTGAGGCAAAAAGGGCGGAGACTGGCTGGATTGGAGCCAGGAGGGTGCCGGCAGGCTTGTCGTAGCGAGTTGCGATAGCGCCGAAATCCTCGAGTTTGCCGAAGAAGCGATCGATGAGGTTCCGTTCGCAATGGAGAGCGAAGTCGGTGCTTCGTAGGATAAGCGATCGGCCTTGGGTGGAATGAAGGGTGTGATGGCACGTTCTGCCAAAATGTAGATCTGGCTCAATTTCCGCGATTTGCAGAATACAAGTCAGAGTTATCAAAGACTTAAGAAAGGTCTGTCGGCAGCAGCTTTCGACGCGCCATCCAGATGTTGGCCAGGGCAAATAACATGTGCCATTGGGCGGTATTCTTGGCCAGGCCGCGATAGCGCACCTTGGCGTAACCGAACCGACAGCCGACAGATTGTGGCGCTCCAGAAAGTGGCGGAAGTTCAGGATCGTCGTCTCGTCCGGCACCGGGCCGTGCGACAGCGGCAGGCCCGCGAACTGCCGCATCGACGCGATCTCGTACAGTGCCTCTCCATCACAGGGTCGCTCAACGCGTACCGATGTCATGCCGCTGGGAGCGCGGCGCTCCAGAGCCGCTCATTCTTCGGTTTGCCACAGCCCAGGAGCGGGCTATGGAGAGCCGCGCTCCCGGCGCGACCCTTGCTGAACCAAAAAAATCACAAACTCGGAGCGAAGCCGAAGGGGCTGCTTCTTCTTGCCGATATACTCGGCATCAGAATAACTCTGCTGCCTCAACATCAACCTCTGGTCCGCACACCAACTGCCATGCTACTAGTGGTGGATTCGTTTCCTTTGTCCCGAGGATCCTGGGGTGCGACAAGCCAAGTTGGTTGGGCAACCCGCCTAAGTCTGAGTTAGTTGCGCAACCCGCCTAAATCTGACAGGCTGTGTGCATTCAGTGCTTAGTGTTGCGTGTTGAAAGGTCGCGGACGGCATCGGCTGATGCTACACAACGCATCAAAGGAATGTCGGACGCTCGTGATACTTAATTTGGATATTTGGATCGGTCAGATGTGCTATTTTGGCACCAATCCTGCACAGAAGAACCGGAGAAACGCCACATTTGCTGCGGCCGCTCCATGGAGTGCAGTGTTGAGTTTACATCAACATGCTTTGCGAGCCGATCACAGTTTAAAGTTTGGCTGGGGTAAGGTTTGGCTGGGATAGGGTACCAGTCAAACGTTTTTAAGGTTTGGCTGGGGAATCGGTAATTTATTGAAATGTTGGCTGTCCGAGGGAGGGGCTCGTGTCCAACAATATTCCGCGCATGAAGAGGGCCTTTGACCTGGTCGTTGGCCTGCTTATGATATTCTTGCTGCTGCCCGTTTTGGCAGTGTCGGCGATTTGTCTGCTGATCACTGAGGGGCGGCCGGCATTTTACATATCCCGTCGTCGCATAGATCAAGGTCCCGCACGGAAGATTATAAAATTCCGCACGATGCGTCGCGATGCAGATCGGGTTGCCAATCGCGATACGGTTCCCCTCAATGGAACGCGCTTCCTGAATCTGCCGCACGACTCGCCCCTCTACACGCCGGTCGGGCGCTTTATCGAGCGCGCGATGCTTACAGAGATGCCTCAGCTTGTGCATGTGCTGCAGGGCCGGTTGAGCGTCATCGGCAATCGGCCGCTGCCCGACAACGTGGTGCTGGCGCTGACGGAGGCTTTCCCGCAGACTGAACAGCGCTTCCTCGTACGCTGCGGTCTGACCGGCCCCGTCCAGCTCGTCGGTCGGGACAATCTTTCCGACGAGGCCAGGCTGGAAATCGAGATTGCCTATTGCGAAGCTGTCCTTCGATCCTATTCGGTCAAGCTCGATCTGCTGATCCTTCTTTACACGGTCTTTGGTGGGCTGATGGGCCGGTTTCGCCTGACACACGAGGAGGTTCTGGCTCTGATTCGACGCCATAGCGGTTCGCCGGTCCCAGTGCCGACGCCGGAGCACCGGCCCCCGCCGATTGACCTTGGCGTCCCGCTTGCGGCGCCGGAGGGCCGGCACTTTGCAACCGAGCTGCCAGCCCGGCGACCGGCGTCGGTTCGCAAGAAATTGGCGGTGCGCCAGGAAGGAGCACGGTGACCACGGCCGTCGCCCTTAGGGCATTGCGCCTGAGTTGGTCATTCGCCGCATGGGCAGCGACAGTCTTTGCCTTGCTGGGCAGCGGACCTGCCATGGCTGCGGAAGATTTTATTGTGGGTCCAGGCGACAAGCTGGCCATTTCCGTGCATCGGCGCGCCGATCTATCCGGGGAATTCCGCGTGCTACCGGGCGGCGCCGTGTCCCTGCCCTTCCTCGGCAATCTGCCTGTCGCGGGAAAATCGGTGGAACAGGTGCGCGACGCCGTGGCGCAACGCCTCCGCGAGGATGCGGCGCTGTTGGATCCGCGCGTTTCCGTGGAGATCGCTGAAATGCAGCCGATCCTTGTCGCCGGTCCGGTGCGACGGCCTGGCCAATACCCGTATCAGCTCGGCATGACCGTCAGCCATGCGCTTGCGGCAGCCGGCGGCGTCCGCCGGCTGGACCCGGAAGAGGCTGGCGCGCATATCGAGGTCGTTCGGCTGCGCGAACGCCTCCGGCAAGGACAGGAGAGCTACGGTTTGGC
>Ga0070665_100002826_pt1 | contig 18798 bp, 17 predicted proteins | sample KBSS13metaG_FD_65862 | JGI IMG/M metagenome (GOLD analysis project Ga0070665, IMG submission 65862) | Switchgrass rhizosphere microbial communities from Kellogg Biological Station, Michigan, USA - KBS S1-3 metaG | ecosystem: Host-associated > Plants > Roots > Rhizosphere > Soil ...
GTGACGCCCCACCAGCGGGTCATTTGCTCCGGCCTGGTCCACGCTTCGTAGACTTTTTCCGGGGCGGCTTTGATGCGGCGCTTGAGGACGAGGCTGGGCTTGGTTGCCATTGATCCTGCTCCAGGAAGGCGGCGAGACGGTCGAGTTGCTCGGTCCAGTAGCGTTCGTAGTGAGCGAGCCAATTCATCGCTTGCTCCATCGGCGCCGGGGTGAGCTGGCAGGCCACGGTGCGGCCGGTCTTGGTCCGGGTGATCAGCCCTGCATCCGACAGCACGTCGAGATGCTTCATGATGGCCGGCAGGGATACCGGGAAGGGGCGAGCGAGCTCGCTCACCGACACGGTGTCCTGCTGGTCGAGGCGCGCCAGCAGGGCGCGGCGAGTCGGATCGGCGAGGGCGGCGAAGGTGCGGTCGAGGACCGAGGCCTGATAGTTAACCATGACGTTAAGTATCTAGTCGCGGCGCGGCGTCTGTCAAGCCGTGGTTGTCTCGATTGAAATTGGCTCCCCTCCCCCGTCTTCGGGGGAGGTGGCGCGGTAATCCGCGACGGAGGGGGCGAGAGTCGCAGCGTCGCACGATTCTGACCCCCTCCGTCCGCGTAAGACGCGGCCACCTCCCCCGAAGACGGGGAGGGAAGATTAGAGGCCGCGACGTCGCTACTTTTCCAGGAAGCTCTTGGTCATGGCGGTCATGGCGGCCGGTTGCTCCTCCATCACCCAGTGGCCCGAATTGGCGAGCACCTGCGCCGTCACATCGCTCGCCACGACGCGCATGACTTCGGCCTGCATCGTACCGAACGACTTGTCGCCGCCGACCGCGAGGATCGGCATGGCGAGCTTGCCCTTGAGCGCGAGCGCCTTGTTGTCGATCGCGTCCTGGCCGAAGGCGGCGAACTGCTCGAAGGCGCAATGCATGTTACCCGGCCGGGCATAGAGCGCGGCATAGTGCTCGCGCGTCGCTTCGTCTATCGCCGCCGGGTTGGCCGACAGCTCGTTGTAGAAGCGGTCGAGATAGATGCGCTCGCGGCCGGCGACCAGCCGCTCCATGTCGGGCCCGCGGAAATTGAAGTGCCACAGCATCGGGCTCTTCAGGATCTCGTCCCACGGTCCGATGCCGGGGATCGGCGCATCGATCGCCACCCAGCGTGTTACCCGCTCGGGGAACTGCGCGGCGAAGGCATAGGCTACCATGTTGCCGATGTCGTGGCTGACCAGCGCCGCCTTGTCGATCCCGAGCACATCGAGGAGGCCCGCGATGTCGACCGCCTGGGTCTTCTTGTCGTAGCCGCCGGCCGGTTGCGACGAGAGCCCCATGCCGCGCAGGTCGGGCACGACGACGGTGTGGTTGCCCGCGACGGCGGTTGCCGCCTGTCCCCACATGTCGCCGGTATCGGCGAAGCCGTGCAGCATGACCACCGGGGCGCCCGTGCCGCCGATGCGGGTGTGGAGCGTGGCGCCGCCGGTGTCGATTTCCTGCGTGCGGAAGCCCGCCGGGAAGGGATGGATCACTTGAGCCTCTCGATCAGCGCCTGCGCCGCGGCCGGGTTGCGCACCTTTGCACCCGAGATGAAGTAGATGAAGGCGTCGCCCTTCTTCGCCCAGGCCTTGGCCTTCTTCGCCCATTTGTCGAGCTCGGCCGGCTTGTAGCCGGTCTTTACCTTTTCTTCGGCGCCCATCAGACGGGCGTAGGTGAAGTCGGCGGTCGGCTCGTCGATCTCGGGGAAGTCCTTGTCGTGTGCGTAGATGATGGCGACGTTGTGCTTGCGGCAGAGATCGTAGAAGCGCTCGTCCTTGAAGCTGTCGTTGCGTACTTCGAGGGCGTGGCGCAGCGGCAGCTTGCCGACCTGCTTCGGCAGCAATTCGAGGAACGCCCCGATGTCTTCGGCGTCGAACTTCTTGGTCGCCATGAACTGCCAGTTGATCGGGCCCAGCCGGTCGCCGAGCTCGACCAGCCCCTGGTTCACGTAGCGCTCGATCGATTCACCCGCGTCGGCCAGCACGCGCCGATTGGTGCAGAAGCGCGAGGCCTTCATGGAGAAAACGAAACCGTCCGGCGTCTCGGCACTCCACTTGGCCCAGCTCGCCGGCTTGAAGCTCGAGTAGTACGTCCCGTTGATTTCAATCGATGTGAGCTTGCGGCTCGCATACTCGAGCTCACGCTTTTGTGTGAGATCGTCAGGATAGAACACGCCGCGCCACGGCTCGAAGGTCCATCCGCCGATCCCGACATAGGTTTTGCCCGCCATACCGCGCTCCCATTCGAAACAGGATGTGTATACTGCAATCAACAAGACGAAAAACGGTAGGAACAGGGTGGTGGGATTCGCGGCTCGTCTGATTCTGGCGCTGGCGTTGCTCGTCGGCGGCAGTGCCCTGGCCCAGCAGCCGGGCGGGGCGCCGCCGGCGGTCGGCGTGGTCGCCGCGTCGCGCCAGCCGATCACGCAGTCGACCGAATACATCGCGCGCATCCAGGCAACCAACCGCGCGAACATCGTCGCGCGGGTCGCGGCCAATCTTGACGAGGTGCTGTTCACCGAGGGTACGGAGGTCAAGAAGGGTGACCTTCTGTACCGGCTGGAGCAGGGGCCGTTTCGTGCCGACGTCCAGGCCAGGGAGGCATCGGTCGCGCAATTCAAGGCACAGCTCAAGAACGCGCAGGCCGTGCTCGACCGTACCGAGCAACTGCTCAAGACCCCGGCCGGCCAGAAGGCGGCGTACGACGCCGCTTCCGCCGCCGAGGCGGCATTGAGGGCGCAGATCCTGGGCGCCGAGGCGCAGCTCCAGCAGGCGCGGATCAATCTCGACTACACCGAGATCAAGGCGCCGATCGACGGCAAGATCGGCCGCACCGCCGTCACCGTCGGCAACTATGTCAGCCCCAGCACCGGCACCCTGGTGTCGATCGTCAGCCAGGATCCGATGTACGTCGTCTTCCCGGTGCCCACCCGCACCGTGATCGAGCTGCAGCGCCGCAGCGGCGGAAAGTCGAGCGCCCTCGTCATCCGCATCCGCCTACCCGACGGCAGCCTCTACGACCAGACCGGCCGGCTCGACTTCGTCGACAACTCGGTGACCGGCAATACCGACACCATGATCCTGCGAGGCGCGGTGCCCAATCCGCGGCAGGGCACCGGGCGCGCGCTGGTCGATGGCCAACTGGTGACGGCGATCCTGCAGGATGTCGAGCCGACCGACGCGCTGGCGGTGCCGCGCGCCGCAGTGCTCGCCGACCAGGAGGGCGACTACGTCTTCGTCGTCGGCAAGGACAACAAGGCGGAGAAACGCCGCGTCAAGCTCGGACAGTCGACTCCGGCGTTCGCCTCGATCACGAGCGGCCTCACCGATGGCGAGAGCGTGATCGTCGACGGCATCCAGCGAGTCCGTCCCGGACAGCCCGTTTCGCCCGGTCCGCCCGCCGCCCAGGTCCAGCCGCCTCCGGGAACGTCGTCGTCCGGCGTGCGGCCGTGATCTCCGCCGCCTTCATCCGCCGGCCGCGGCTCGCCGTGGTCATCGCGATCCTGATCACGTTGGCGGGGGCGCTGGCGATGCTGCGCATTCCCGTGGCGCAGTTTCCCGACATCGTGCCGCCCCGGGTCCAGGTCACGGCGTTCTATCCCGGCGCGTCGGCGGCGGTGGTCGAGGCCGCCATCGCCCAGCCGCTCGAGGCCCAGATCGTCGGCGTCGACAAGATGATCTACATGAAGTCGACCAGCGGCAACGACGGCAGCTACAATCTTACCGTCTCGTTTGCCGTCGGCACCAATCCCGACACGGCCACGGTCAACGTCAACAACCGGGTGCAGACCGCGCTGCCGCAGCTTCCGCAGGCGGTGCAGGTTCAGGGCCTGACCGTGCTCAAGCGCTCGGCCGCGATCCTGCAGTTCATGAATCTCTACAGCGAGACGGGGAAGATGTCGCCCGTCGCCGTCACGAGTTACGCGACCATCAACGTGCTCGACGAGCTGTCGCGCGTGCCGGGCGTCGGCCAGGCGCTGCTGTTCGGCAAGCTCAACTACTCGATGCGCATCTGGTTCGACACCCAGCGCCTCACCAGTCTCAACCTTGCGCCGTCCGACGTGGTGCAGGCGATCCAGTCGCAGAATGTCCAGGCGCCGGTCGGCCGTATCGGCTCGCGGCCGGTGCCCAGCGACCAGCAGTTCCAGCTCAACGTGCAGACGCAGGGAACGCTGACCACGCCCGAGCAGTTCCAGAAGATCGTGCTGCGCGCCAATCCGGACGGATCAGTGCTGCGGATCGGCGACGTGGCGCGGGTCGAGATGGGCGCGCAGAACGAAGACACCGAGACCCGCATCAACGGCCAGCCGTCGGTCGGCGTGGCGCTCTATCTTGCGCCCGACGCGAATGCCGTCGCCACGGCTGGCGCGGTCGCGCGCACGCTCGACAAGCTGCGCGCCCGTTTCCCCGAGGACCTCAAGGCGCGCGTCGTCTACGACTCGACGGTGTTCGTGACCGACACGATCGGCGAGGTGCTGTGGACCGTGGCCGAAGCGTTCGTCCTGGTGGTGATCGTCGTTTTTCTCTTCTTGGGCAGCCTGCGCGCCACGATCATCCCGGCCGTTGCCGTGCCGGTCAGCCTGATCGGCACCTTTGCCTTCCTGCTGCTGGCAGGCTACTCGGCCAACACCGTGTCGCTGCTCGCCCTGGTGCTGGCGATCGGCATCGTGGTCGACGACGCCATCGTCGTGGTCGAGAACGTTGAACGGGTGATGCAGGAGCATCCCGAGATGGCGCCGCAGGAGGCGACGCTCGAGGCGATGCGCCAGATCACCGGTCCGATCATCGCCATCAGCCTGGTGCTGCTCTCGGTCTTCGTGCCGGTCGCCTTCATCCCCGGCATCTCGGGTCAACTGTTCCGCCAGTTCGCGGTCACCATCAGCATCGCCATGCTGATCTCGGCGATCAATGCGCTGACCCTGTCGCCCGCGCTTTGCGCCATCTTCCTGCGGCATGAGATCCCGACGCGCGGGCCGATCTACCACGTGCTGCATGCGATCAACGTCGTGCGCGACGGCTATGCCCGGGTCGTGCAGCGGCTGATCCGCGTCTCGCTGGTCTCGCTGCCGCTGCTCGTCCTGATCGGCGCCGGCATCTTCGGGCTGGCGCGCATCACGCCGACGAGCTTCCTGCCGGAGGAGGACCAGGGCGCGTTCTTCCTCAACATCCAGCTTCCCCCCGGTGCCTCGGTGGCGCGGACCAGCGAGACGGTGCGCCAGGTGGAGGCGATCCTGAAGACCATGCCGCAGGTGCAGGATGTGTTTGCCGTGATCGGCTTCTCGCTGCTCGACGGTGCCAACACGTCGAATGCCGCCTTCGCCGTGGCCAAGCTCAAGCCGTTCGAGGATCGTCGCGGCGCCGCCGATTCGGCGCAGGCCCTGATCCGCCGCATGTTCGAGGAGGACGCGCAGGTGCGCACCGCCAACATCGTCGCGTTCAACCTGCCGCCCATCATAGGCCTGTCGACCAGCGGCGGCTTCGAGTACCAGCTCGAGGCCCTCGAAGGGCAGGACCCCGTCCGGCTGGGCAGCGTCATGCAGGGGCTGGTCGCCGCCGCCAACCAGGACCCGCGGCTCAGCCGCGTGTTCTCCACCTTCACCGCGAGCAATCCGTCGATCTATCTCGATATCGACCGCGACAAGGCGCAGGCGCTCGGGCTCGGCATGAACGACGTCTTCCAGGCGCTGCAATCGACGCTCGGCGGGCTGTTCGTCAACAACTTCAACCTCTATGGCCGCACCTGGCAGGTGAACATCCAGGGCGAGGCCGAGGACCGGCGCCGCATCGAGAGCATCTGGCAGATTCAGGTGCGCAACCGGCAGGGCGAGATGGTGCCGATGCGCTCGATCGCCGAGCTGCGCTTCGTCGTCGGCCCGCAGGTCATCACGCGCTACAACAACTACCGTTCCATCACCATCAACGGCGCGCCGGCGCCGGGCCGCTCCTCGGGCGACGCGCTGGTCGCCATGAAGGAGGTGTCGGACAAGACGCTGCCGCCGGGCTTCGCCTTCGAATGGACCGGCACGGCGTACCAGGAATACGAGGCGCAAGGTCAGACCGGGCCGATCCTGGCACTCGCCGTGATCTTCGCCTTCCTGTTCCTGGTTGCGCTCTACGAGAGCTGGATCATTCCCCTGCCGGTGCTGCTGTCGGTGGCGGTCGGCGTGCTCGGCGCCTACGCCGGCATCCTGATCGCGGGCTTGACCCTCGACCTTTACGCGCAGATCGGCCTCGTCGTGCTGATCGCGCTCGCCGCCAAGAACGGAATCCTGATCGTCGAGTTCGCCAAGGAACAACGCGAGAAAGGGCTCGAGCTAGCCCACGCCGCCGTTCTTGGCGCGCGCATGCGGTTCCGTTCGGTGATGATGACCTCGTTCGCCTTCATCCTGGGTCTCGTGCCGCTGGTCTGGGCGCATGGCGCCGCGCAGATCAGCCGGCGCGATATCGGCACGTCGGTCTTCGCCGGCATGCTGGTCGCCAGCACGATCGGCATCTTCCTGATCCCGATGCTCTACGTCGTCTTCCAGCGCCTGCGGGAGTGGAGCCCGCGCAAGGCGCAACACCGCCGCGTCGAAGGGCATTTCCCGGCCAAGTCCGACTGATCGCAACTCCGCCGTCCGCACGGCGTGTCTCCCTCCAAGTCGATCATCGTTACGCCCGTCGAGGTCTACGGCAAGCGGAAGATCAAGCACGAGCACGGCTCGGTACCGTTCGATATGAAGACGGGAAAGGCTTCGCTCGATCTGAAGCCGTAGGCTGTGCGGTGCGATGATCTAGCGCGTCGCCGCCGGAAGGGCTGCGGTCTTCGGCGTTACAAGCAGCCGGACCTTTTCGCGCACTTTCGCCAGGGCGGTGTCGATGAAGGGCGCCCATTCCGATTCGGTGATGGCGAAATATCCCTTGGTCTCGTGGACCTCCACCGTCGCCGGAGAGGGCAGTCCGGGCAGGTTGCCGTCGAGCGACAGGTTGGTGCGGTTGTCGAGCTTGATCGAGCTGAATCCCGGGGTGACCCACGTCCAGAATTCATTGATGCGCACGTTGATCTGCGGCGCGGCCGCATAGGCTGGATCATTGGCTTCGACGACCCGGTATCCGCCGTCGCGCAGGCCCGCTTTCACGGCGTCGCCGACCAGCGACGAGGCCGATTGCGGCGGGTTCAACAGGACGTCACCCATGGCCATGCCATAGGTATTGCGCTTGCGCCCAAGGGCGCGCGTCGTGATCTGGGGATCGTTGATCTGGGTCGCTTCCTTGAGCGACGGGATCGATGGATTGCTCGGCGCCGCCTCGAATTTCCGGGCATCGACCGGCGGCATGAGGACGACGGCGGTGCCTGTTTCCGGCTGCTTGCCGGCCTGGGTGGGAACGACCACTTCACTGCGCGAGATCGCACAGGCCGAGAGTGCCGAGAGGCACGCCATGGCCAGGAATGACTTTGACAGACGAGACGCACGCACGATGGTTCCCCCCAATTGTTGGCCGCATTGAGGCCAGCAATAGGGCACCGGTCAAGCTGCAGGAAGGGGAGGTCTCAACCCTCGAGCAAGCGGGCGGCGCAGCGATTGTGCGTCGCGATCACCGGCTTCATGTCCATGGTGACGATCTCGCCATCGCGGACCACCGGCTTGCCGTTGATCACCGTGTGCCGCGCCTGCTGCGGGGCGCAGAACAGCACGGCGGCCACCGGGTCGTGCAGGCCGCCGGCGTAGGCCACGGTATCGAGGTCGAGGGAGAAGAAGTCGGCGCACTTGCCGGGCTCGAGCGAGCCGATGTCGGTGCGCCCCAGCACCCGCGCGCCGCCGATCGTCGCAAGCTCGAGCGCCTCGCGCGCCGTCATCCATTCACCGGCGCGCACCGGATGGGACGGCGACAGGAACATGTGCTTGCGCGGCCCCTCGGGTGGCAGCAGGCCGAGGCGCAGCCGCGCCAGCAGCATCGCCTGGCGTGCTTCCATCAGGATGTTCGAGGAGTCGTTGCTGGCCGAGCCGTCGACGCCCAGCCCGACCTTCACGCCGGCCGCCATGTATTTCTTGACCGGCGCGATGCCCGAGCCGAGCCGCATGTTGGAGCAGGGGCAGTGTGCCGCGCCGCAGCCCGTCGCGGCGAATTTGCGGATCTCGTCGTCGTCGACATGGATGGCGTGTGCGAACCAGACGTCGTCGCCCAACCAGCCCAAGGTCTCCATCCAGTCGACCGGACGGAGCCCGAAACGTTCGAGCGTGTAGCGCTCCTCGTCCAGCGCCTCGCACAGGTGGGTGTGGAGCCTGACCTTGTAGTGGCGGGCGAGGGCCGCCGACTCCTTCAGGAGACTGGCGGTGACGGAGAAGGGCGAGCAGGGCGCCAGCGCGACCTGCGTCATCGACCCCACTGAGGCGTCGTGATAGCGCTCGATGACCCGCTGGCTGTCCTCGATGATGAAGTTTTCGTCCTCGACGCAGTCGTCCGGCGGCAGCCCGCCCTTCGATTCGCCTAAAGACATCGAGCCGCGACTGGCATGGAATCGCACGCCCAGCTCGAGTGCCGCCTCGATCTGGCAGTCGACGTTGTTGCCGTTCTTGAAGACGTAGGTGTGGTCGAACACCGTGGTGCAGCCCGACTGGGCGAGCTCGGCCAGCCCGATCAGCGTGCTGGCGCGCGAGCCTTCGGCGTCGGTGCGCGCCCAGGCGCGGTAGAGCGCCTTCAGCCACGGAAAGAGGTTGTTGTTCTGCGCGCCGGGAAAATTGCGCGTCAGCGTCTGGTTGAGATGGTGGTGCGTGTTGACGAAGCCGGGCAGGACGATCTGGCCGCCGAGGTCGATCACCGTGTCGGCGGTTGCCGGCAGCTCGGCGGTCGGTCCGACCTGCCTGATGATGCCGTCCTCGGCGTAGAGCCCGGCATTGCGCAATTCCCGGCGCGCTCCGTCCATGGTGACGAGGACGTCGGCGTTCCTGGCCAGCAGCGATGGCATCTTGCGTCTCTCCCCAATGAGCGACCGATGATAGCAGCGGCGAGGAACGATGAGGTCCGAAAATCGCTGGCGCGGCTCGCCGATGCTTCCATAGTCGATATCAGACCCAAGGGAGGCCCGCCGTGAGCTTGTTGATCAACATCGACGTGCCCGACACCGGGACCGGCGAGCGTTTCTACATCGCGGCTTTCGGCCTGACGGTCGGCCGCCGCTTCGGCAAGGATTTCGTGGAGCTGCTGGGCTGGGAGGCGCCGGTCTATCTCCTGGCCAAGAACGCCGGCACCGTTGGCGCCGGCGGCGAGCTGCGGCGCTACGAGCGGCACTGGACGCCGTGCCACCTCGACGTCGTGGTCGACGACGTCGATGCCGCAGTCGCGCGGGCGGTCGCGGCCGGGGCGACGCTCGAAGCGCCTGCCAGGGACGCGCCCTACGGCCGCATCGCCATGCTTGCCGATCCGTTCGGCCACGGTTTCTGCCTGCTGCAGTTCAGCGCGCGTGGCTACGATGCCCTGCTCGAGGGGTGACCAGTCTGCTCAACGCCTGTCGAGGTGGCACAAGGCGGTCCGGCTCCCCACATCCGTGGGCCCACGGAGAAGCCTGTGATTCCCTTTTCGATCCTGGACCTGTCGCCGATCAACCAGGGCAGCGATGCGGCACACGCCTTCCGCAACTCGCTCGACCTTGCGCGGCATGCCGAACGCCTGGGCTACAAGCGGTTCTGGCTCGCCGAGCATCACAACATGCCTGGCATCGCCAGCGCCGCGACTGCCGTGGCGATCGGCTACGTTGCCGGCGGCACCACCACCATCCGCGTCGGCTCGGGCGGTATCATGCTGCCGAACCACGCGCCGCTGGTGATCGCCGAGCAGTTCGGCACGCTGCAATCGCTCTACGGAGACCGTATCGATCTCGGCCTCGGCCGTGCGCCGGGCACCGACCAGCGCACGGCGCGCGCATTGCGCCGCGATCTCGCGGGCAATGCCGAGAATTTCCCGCACGACGTCCTGGAGCTGCAGGCACTGCTGGGGCCGGTGCAGCCGGGCCAGGCCGTGCGCGCGGTGCCGGGGGGCGGCTCTCGCGTTCCCCTCTGGCTGCTCGGATCGAGCACCTACAGTGCACAACTTGCGGCCGTGCTCGGCCTGCCGTTCGCGTTCGCGTCGCATTTCGCGCCGACCGACCTGATGGCGGCGCTGGGCCTCTATCGTGCGCAGTTCCGGCCCTCCGAGCAGCTCGAGCGGCCCTACGCCATGGTGGGCGTCAACGTGTTCGCGGCGGAAACGGACGCCGAGGCGCGGCGTCTCTCCACGTCGCTGCAGCAGCAATTCATCAGCCTGCGGCGTGGCACGCCCGGGCCGTTGCCGGCGCCGGTCGACAGCATGGACGGCCGTTGGTCGCCGATGGAACGAGCGGGGGTCGAGCAGGCGCTGGCCTATTCCGTCATCGGCACGCCGGATGCCGTCCGGCAGCGACTGGAGACGCTCATCGCAGAGACCGGGGCGGACGAGCTGATGCTGACCGCCCAGATCTACGACCATGGAGCCCGGCTCCGTTCGTTCGAGATCGCGGCGGACGCGCGCAAGCGCATCGCTGCTCAACGCACCGCCGCATGAGGCTGTGTCGCGTTCGTCGCCGATAGCCGCGGCTACTTCTGCTCCACGCGTGTCGAAGTGGCCGGCCCTTCGCCGACGATCAGCAGCACGACCTCTTCGTCCTTGGCGCCGTCGTAGTGCACCTGCTTGCCGAAATGCGTGACGAAGGTGCCGGCCGGCACCGGGACCGTGCGTGCCGGATCGAACTTCGTGCCCGTGCCCATCCACCACGTGCCCTTTAGCACCGTGATGAACCGGTCGTTGGGATGGAAATGCGGCCTGCTCATGTTGCCCGGCAGCCACTTGTTCATCACGACATAGAGGCCGGGCTTCGACGGGTCGCCCGTCAGGATCGCCTGCTGGGCGCCGGGCGAGGTCTGCTTCCACTCGATCTTGTCGGGAAGCGTGTAGGCGATCGCGGCGGGATCGAGATCGGCCGCCATCGCCGTTCCGAACAGCGCAGCCGACGCGCTCAAGCCGAGGAACGAACGGATCAAGTATCGCATCGCAATCTTCCCCTGAGCGCCGTTGGTGCCCCAAGCGTGCAGCGCCGCTGACTGCCGTACAATGAGATTCTTCCGCGCCTGGCTCCGCGGCACATGACGCCGACCGTGTCATGCTGCAGTTTGGGGAGGAGATATCTTACGCCCTCGAGCATTGGCTGGCCGCCCAAGGGGAAAACGATGACTGATATCCTGAAGTGTCTCGCGGCCCTGGGCCTGGGCTACCTTCTGGGCAGCCTGAATACAGCCGTGATCGTCGGCAAGATGTACGGCAAGGACATACGCAGCCACGGGAGCAGGAATGCCGGCCTAACCAATACTCTGAGGGTGCTTGGAAAGCCTGCCGCGGCGCTCGTTCTCGCGGGAGACATACTGAAAGGGATAGTCGCCTGCTTCGTGGGTTCGAGCATCGGCGTTTACGTTCATTCGGGAGACGCCGTCGATTGCGTGAGCCTTCTGGCAGCAGGCGCAGGAGCGGTCATCGGGCACAATTGGCCGGTGTACTTCGGGTTCAAGGGGGGCAAGGGGGCGCTTACCGGCGCGGCGGTGCTGTTCATGTTCGACTGGGCCATGGCCCTCGTATGCCTTGGCCTTTTCCTGACGATCGTCGCTTTGACCCGTTATGTTTCATTGGGCACGATATGTGCCGCGATCTTCTTCGTCGTGATCTCGTTCGTGCCCGTTTTCGAGCATACGATCTATTTCCATGCCTTCGCGTGCCTGATGGCGCTCATCGTCGTTTTCAAGCACAGGGAGAACATTCGACGGCTGCTTTCGGGAACGGAGAGCAGGCTTGCTTTCTAGCGTCGTCGCGGCTTGCCTCGGGATCTACCTGATCTATGGTACGGCTTCTGGCCGGTTGTTGATCTCACAGGGATTCCACAAGCCACGCCGACCGGGAACGGCTATCCGAAGCGGCGCATGATCGCGCCGGATCAACGTACTTTCCGAGCGTTTGCCTGCCTGGGCTGACGTCACGTCTCCGATCAAGAGTTCCGCGTACGTGGAGAAGGCATGTCCGCCGAGCAGCGCCTGACATTGCGTCGTCGTCTGATTGCGTTTCTGGTCGCCGGCATAGGCACTGCCGCCGCGACGGCGATTTCGTTTGCGATGACCGTCTATGAAGCCGCCAACCCGAAGGTCGTTCCGCAGGTGGCGGCGGGGCAACCGATAGATACGGGCCGCTGGATCATCGCCATCCACGAGGCGCGCGTCGGCTCGATCCCGCCGACCGGCACCAGGCCCTTGACCCCGAAGAAGCTGCTGATGGTCGAATTCGACCTCGACAACCGCTCGGCATCGGCCAGCAATGCGTTCCTTCGCCTGTTCGCCATCGATCCACCCGTCGCGAACCTTCCTCTGCCGACCTTCTATCTGGGGCGGGACAAATGGATCGCCAGTGGTCTCCAGCCGAACATGCCTGAGCGCATGATCGCCGCCTGGGAGTGGCCATCGGCCGTGCCCGTGCCACAGCACCTGCGCCTGAAGGTCGCCAGCCAGATCTATAAACACCGGGACAATCTCTATGGTGCGCCGGGATGGTTCGACCGCGATCCGGTGGCCATCGTCACGCTCGACGTGGCGCCCGAGGCTGGGGGAACCGGACGGTGAACAACGTTCTCAAAGCGATCGTTGCGGTCGCCGCGTCGGCGGCTGTCCTCTATGGCTTGCAGCGCACGACGCCCAGCTACGGCGAGATCACGTCTCCCATTGCCGTTACCGGCAAGCTGGGCAAGAGGATCGCCGCAAACGCGTTCGTCATTGGCGTCGTCAAGGTGCATCTGGCGCGAACGGTGACGACCAAGAGTGTCGGCCGCACGCAGACGTTCACCAGCTCCGGCGTCTGGGCGCTGGTGGAAGGCGCCGCCGAAGCGCGGTCCGAAAGCCTCAGCCTGATGTCTGCCCAGTGGCTCGGTCGGGATGGCGTACGATATGCGCTGAGCCAGCGCTTCTCGACCGTGCCGGGCTTTCTGCCGTCACAGCGGCTCGAACCGGGCCTGCCGCAGCCCGTGCTGATGGCTTTCGAGATCCCGGAGGATCAGGTGTCGGAGGGAACCCTGCTCATTGCCCGCACCGCCTGGACGCCGCTCGAGGAAGAAGTCCGTATCGAGCTGACGGGTGTCGGACCGGATGACATCAGGCCCGCCCTCGTGCTCGCGCGCAGCGAGGGAGCCGTCCCCTGGACGCTGAAAAGCGAATGACGGCTGCAGCAGCGCCGACCGGCGGCGAAAGGCGCCGCTACTGGTTCAGCCTCGCGGCATTGGCAATCGTCCTGCCGGCGGCAATCGTCGTGAATTCATGGGACAGCCTGTCGGAATGGCGGAGGCTCAACAGTCGCACGCCACTGACCGTCGAAAGGGGCGCGACGCAGCGTTATGCCGGCGCGCAATGGCAACTGACCAGCCTGACGCGCTTGCCAGAGGGCCCGACCGGCGCGATCCCGATCGTCGCCGAGTTCGAGGCTGTCGTCGACGATCCTGATCTGCTGAAAAGCCCTTGTGCCGTCGTTCTCGTGGACGACCGAGGTCGCCGCTGGCAACCGGCTTTCCTGCCAAGCCGCGTCGTGCGCCAGGCCCGTCGTGAAGCGGCGGACAAGCCGCGTTGCGGTGCCTTCCCGAACGCCGAGAAGGGAAAGACGATCATGATGGCCGCAACCTTTACCGTTCCTGGCAGCGCAACCGGCCTGACGCTCTCGGTGACCGTCGCCGGGGCCCGGCCGGAATACCTGGTCTTCAGGTAGATACGGGCTTTGCGAGGGCCGTCCGCTGGGTCGCGACGGCGTATTCCAGTACTGCCGCAAGCAACGCGATGCGCACGGCGTCGAGCAGGATGCCGCCGTCGAGATCGCTTGGACTGCCGATGAATACGCCGATGACATTCGCGATGAGTTGCCATGTGGGGAGATCGTGGACGCCGATCCAACGGGTTGCTCCGAACCAGAGCCAGGCGCCCAGCCAGTTGAGCCCGCGATAGGCGATGATGAAGGTGAGCAGGGTCGCGAGTCCGGCGCTCAGCGTCAGCCTGAGGCAGGTCCAGACCGGCCGATAGCGCGAGCGGTAGCCGCCGATGAAGTGCTTCACGAAGTCCCGCACCCACTTTCGCCGCGTCGCCGAGCCCGACGTTGCCGCAGGCGGGGACGCCGCGGACAGTTCATAGCCATTGATGATCGCCGCCATGACCAGCCAGACCATCGGCAGAAGTGCATAGAAGAACAGGCGTTGGAGCTGCTCGAACAGGGGCGGCGGCCTGAATTCGACGGGCGTGAAGCCGTCCGCCGCCTGCGCCGTCGACGTGAGCGATGGCCAGTTCAGGCTTTGCAACAGCGACTCCGCGCCGATCCAGGCGATGAGGTCCTTCTTCCAGACACCGAGCGCGTAGAGGCCGATGAAGATCCAGCTTGCGTCGGCCGCGACGATCAAGAGCCTCCAGTAAGGGCTTCGCGCGCGCGCATTCATCCGCTTGGCGAACCAGCGGACCACCCAGCAGGCAGCAATCGAGATTGCCAGGCCGCGGGAATGCACGAGGTCGAAGATGTCGAGCTTCTCGCCGAACTGTACGCGCTCGAGCGCGAGTCGCGAATATTCCCTCACGGTATCGCTCAGGAAGCCCCACGCGGCGTAGTAGGCGAAGAACGGCAGGATTGCCGCTGCCGTCACCGCGAGCATGTGATCGCCCGTCGCGGGGCGATCCACACTTGCGTCCCCACCGATCGATTGCTGACGCAGCGCGGCGAGCGCCGGCATTGCCGGCCGCAGCACCGAGAACATCAGCACGACGACCAGGAGCTTCGTCAGCACCACCAGGGACAGCACGACCATGCCGCCGAGCGGATGTTTCATGCCGACGTTGACCGACGCGTTCAGCAGAAGGTCCCGCGAGATGTAGCCGATCGAGCCGATGAGCAGCAGTTGCGGCCAGAAACGGGCAAGAAGGCCGGCGGTAAGCGCGAGCGGCCGGACGATGTCTGCCATCATCATGCCTCTCAACTAGTCGAGATCGAGGAACATCTCAACGGCCTGTGTTGCGTTGTCGCCTATCTCTCGCTTGCTGGCGGGAAGTGCCATTTGCCGTCGCGGATCGGCAGGAAGCGGCCATTGTCCTCACCGACTTCTTCGGCGATTCGTCTGTTGGTCTCCTGGTTCAAGGCGACGATGAGATCGCCGTTCCGCTTCGGGTCGGTGGCCAGATTGTTGGTCTCGTCGGGATCGTTGTGAAGGTCGTAGACCTCGACATCGTTCATCGCGAACAGCGCCTCCAGCGAGTCCGGCGTATTGAAGCGGATCGCGGAGAAGTAGCGCGAGAAGCGGTAGCGGCCGTCCCAGATGCTGCGGATCGCGGTTCGATTGAGGAAGGTGGGCGGATGCTTCGCCAGGAAGGCCTCCTGCTCCGCCGGCGTCTTGGCGTGATACGCGCGGGTGTCGACGGTCCGCGCCGCCCAATTCGCGTCCTGGTAGGACAGCATGTCGAAGTTGAACAGCGCAGCCGGCCGGATCGATTGCGCCTCGGCCCGGGTCGGGTCGCGCAGCCACGGCGAGAAATCTCTGCCTTTCAGGCCTTCGGAGGCTCGAGCCCTTGCCGCTGCGTCCCTGCCGGTCAGGCCGATGAGGGTCGGCGCGAGATCGAGCTGCGAGGTAACGGCCGGGCACTCCTTGCCGCCATCGAAGGCAGGGTGATGGATCATCAGGGGCAAATGGTTCTGCTGCTGGTAGGCGGTGGTGCCCTTGCCGCGCATCTGGTGATGACCGCCCAACTCGCCATGGTCGGCGGTGAAGATCACGATGGTGTTCTTGTCCATGCCGTTGTTGCGCAGCGCCTCGAGCAGCAGCGCGATCTTCCGGTCGCAGTCGCGGATGGCATTGAAGTAATAGTCTCGCAAGGCCCGCCAGCGGCGATCCTCGTCCGGCCATTGTCCCACCAGCAGATCCATGACCTGCTGATAGATCTTCTGGGCGACAGGGCGGCCAGGACTGTCGAACGACTGGTGCCGGCTGGCCGGCAACGGGTGATCGTCCCAGGTTGCGCTGTAAAGCTCGTCGTTGGGCGCCCGCGCAATGGGCATCGCGTGACGGCGGCCCTGGATCTTCTCTGCCGGCAGGTCGGAGTCGAAATACATCACGTCATGTGGATTGACGAAGTTCACCGCCAGGTACCAGGGCTGGCCCTTGACCCGGAGCGTCTCGGCCTCGGTCCGCAGCCAGGTGATCGCCGAGGCGAGCGTCGTGTCGTCGTAGCTGTAGCCGCCGAGCGCTTCGTCGATCAGATCGCCGATGCCGAAGAAGTCCTTGAAGCCGTAGGATGCCATGGTCTCGCGGTAGCTGCGGAGCGGCGCGTCGATCGCCTTGTCGGTGAGATCGAGGGTGGCCGACAGGTGCCACTTGCCCTGGTAGGCCGCATGGTATCCGAGGTCGGCAAGGCGATGGCCGATGGTCTTGATGCTGGTCGCCAGATCGCGCTGCCAGACGTAGTTCAGGTTATCGGCGATGCCGGTATGCTGGATGTGCTGGCCGGTGTAGATCACGGACCGGGCCGAGGAGCAGACGCACGAGGCCGCCTGATGATTGAGGAAGGTGACGGCTTTCTTCTTGAGGGCCTCGCGTGCCGGAACCGGGAACGGCCATTTGGGGAAGAAGTGCTCCTGATCGACCAGCACGAACAGGATGTTGTACCCCGACGGCATCGCGTCGGCCGTCGGCGCCGGCGTCGGCCCCGAAGCCGGCGTCGTGGCCAGTTGAGCATTGGCCGATATTCCTCCCAGGATTGTAGAGCCGAGCAGTGCCGCCCCTGAAGCCATCGCAACGCGGCGCGAGGCGTTGGAGGGCTTGTCTCCGGTATCCGACATACGCAGTTTCCTCTTTTCCCGGGTGCGGCCGACGCGTTGGATCCAACTTCCACCGGCGATACTGAACGCATGCAACGCTCGCCTCAATCGATCTTTGAATGATCCGCAAAGCGGCTCCGCTGTCACATCATCGACATCGTCGAGACGCGGTCTTGCGAACGGATTGGATGGCCGTGCGCCACTTCTCATCGACGCCGGCTTCAGCGTGCGCTATTTGCGGCGGTCCGAACTGGATCACCGAAGGAGCATGATCATGGCGATACGGCGCATCGCGGTCGAAGAAGCCTTCGTGACACCCGAGATCATGGCGCAATGGCATGTCGTGCTGGCAAGCCGCGACGTCGAGCCGGGCTTTGCCAAGATGGGTGAGTCCATCCTGGCGCAGACGCCTGCGAACAAGCCGCTGGACGATCGTCTGCTCGACATCGGCGCCGGCCGCATCGCCCACATGGATTCGATCGGCGTCGACATGCATGTCCTCTCGCTCACCTCCCCAGGCGTACAGGTGTTCGACGCGCCGCTTGCGACGAGGCTTGCCGCGGCCTCGAACGACGCGCTCGCGGCGGCGGTGCGAGCCCATCCGACGCGGTTCGCCGGGTTGGCGGCTATCGCTCCGCAGGACCCGGCGGCTGCGGCGCTGGAGATCGAGCGGGCGGCCGGAAAGCTCGGCCTCAATGGTGTGATCATCAATTCCCATACGATGGGCGAGTATCTCGACGCTCCCAGGTATCGCCCCATCTTCGAGGCGGCGCAGGCCTGCGACATGCCGATCTATCTCCATCCGCGAGAGCCCGCGCCGTCGATGGTGACGCCTTACCTCGACTACGGCCTCTATTTCGCCGGCTGGGGATTCGCCGCCGAGACCGGCCTGCATGCCATGCGCCTGATCATGTCCGGCACGTTCGATCGCTTTCCAAAGCTCAGGATCGTGCTCGGCCACATGGGCGAGGGCCTGCCGTTCTGGCTCCAGCGGATCGACAACCGCTATCTGCTCGAAGTGAAGATCGGTGCCGTCGACAAGCTTCCCAAGCTGCCGAGCCAGTACTTTCTCGACAATTTCGTCATCACCACCGCCGGCGTCACTTCGATGCCGGCGCTGCGGCTCTGCCTCGACGTGCTCGGAGTCGACCGTATCTTGTTCGCTGCCGACTTTCCCTATGAAGACGACGCGGAAGCCGTGCGCTTCATGGATGACGCCGCCGTGACCGAGGCCGAACGCAAGCAGATCTACGAGACGAATGCCCGGCGGGTGTTCAAGCTGAAGGGATAGCGCGAGATCAGGGCAGTGGTGGGCGTCTACAGGGGGCACTTCGAGGCCTGACGGTCGGCATGATCGGCGAAGATCTTTCGCTTTGCCGAGGTCACGTATTTGCCGTCTCCGCGCCGGATTACCTGGACCAGATAGAAGTCCTGGATCGGAAACTGGTTCGTGTTGTACCGAAAATGCCCGCGCGTCGAGGCGAAGCTGGCGTTGCGCAGCGCCTTGCGTAAGGCGTCCTTGTCCGACAGTTTTGCCCCGGCCGTCGTTACCGCGGAGTCGATCAGAAGGGCGGCATCGTAGGCCTGCGCGGCGAAGTTCGACGGAACGTAGCCATATTCCGCCTCGAAGGCCTTCACGAAGGCGGCATTGACGCCGTTGTCGAGGTCCGGCGCCCAGTGCGAGGTCCCGTAAAGGCCGACAGCCGCTTCGTCGAGCGCCGGCAGCGTGGCCTCGTCGAGCGTCCACACCGACAGGAACGGAATGGAGCCGGCGAGTCCGGACTGGGCGTACTGGCGCACCAGGGAGACGCCCATGCCGCCGGGCATGAAGACGAGCACCGCATCCGGCTTGAGGGCGCGGATGCGTGTCAGCTCGGCTGCGAAGTCGAGCACGCCAAGGCGAACGTAGATCTCGTCGAGCACTTCGC
>Ga0070665_100002829_pt1 | contig 18790 bp, 16 predicted proteins | sample KBSS13metaG_FD_65862 | JGI IMG/M metagenome (GOLD analysis project Ga0070665, IMG submission 65862) | Switchgrass rhizosphere microbial communities from Kellogg Biological Station, Michigan, USA - KBS S1-3 metaG | ecosystem: Host-associated > Plants > Roots > Rhizosphere > Soil ...
TTCCGTGAGGAGCGCAACGCCCTGGTCGGAAAGCTTCTTCGCGGCGATTTCGTTCAACGTCGAGTCGATCTTGGCGAGCGTGCGCGCAGTTTGCTGCTGGAGGGCGCGCGTATCCAGCGCGGCGATGCGGTCGTTGGCGGTAGAGAGCAGCTTGTTCATGTTGTTGACGACGCTCTCGACGTCGAGATGGCGCAGCCGGTCCAGGATCTCGCTCGCGGAATTGACGAGCTGCGAGACGGTGGACGGCGCGCTCGGGATGTAGATGTTGTCGGGCACCCAGTCGATCGGCAGCGGCGGATTCTGCGCCGGATCGACGTAGTCGACCTCGAGATAGCTCGTGCCCGTGATGCCCTGCGGCGCAAGCTTGATCCGCAGGCCCTTCTCCACCTCCATGCCGGTGGACTCGGGGCTCGCGATGTCGTTGGCGGCGCGCCCGCCGACCAGCCGCGGCTGGATCTGCGCCTCGACCAGGACGTACCGCTTGCGGTCGCCCATCGGCTTGTCCTGCTCGTAACGCACGTAGGTGAAGCTGATCCGCGTGACCTGTCCCACCTCGACGCCGCGATACTTGAGCTTGGACCCGATATCCAGGCCCTGCACCGACTCGTTGAAATAGGTTTCGATCGTGACGCGCTTCTGCAGGAAGCGGCCGGTGCCGATGATCATCAGCACGATGACGCCGGCGGCGATCGCGCCGATCACGAACAGCCCCAGCTTGAAGTAGTTGGCTCTCTGGCTCATTGGGCGCGCTTCAGGGTGTGGCGAGCTCGGGCTCGCGGTGGAAGAACTGCCGCACCCACGGGTTGTCGCTCTCGTCGCGCAGGCGACGCGGATCGCCTTCGGCGATGATGCCCTTCTTGCGCTTGTCGAGCATGATCACGCGATCGGCGATCGCGAAAATGCTCGCGAGCTCATGCGTGACGATGACGAACGTGACGCCCAGGCTGCCCGCGAGTCGTCGAATCAGGGCGTCGAGCTCGGCGGACGTGATTGGGTCGAGGCCTGCGGAAGGCTCGTCCAGGAACAGGATCATGGGATCGAGCGCCATCGCACGCGCGATCGCCGCGCGCTTCTGCATGCCGCCGGAAATCTCGGCCGGAAGGTGCCCGGTGAATTGCTCGAGACCGACGAGCTCGAGCTTCATCCGCGAAATGAGGTCGATCGCCTCGGCTTCGAGCTCGGTGTATTCCTCGAGCGGCAGGCGGACGTTCTCGCAGAGCGTCATCGAGCCGAACAATGCACCGGACTGGTACATCACGCCGATCTTGCGCAGGATCGCGCGCCGCGCATCGCCTTCGGACGTGACGATGTCGGCGCCGTCGATCAGGACGTGGCCGGCGATCGGCTCGTAGAGCCCGATCATGTGCTTCAGGAGCGTGCTCTTGCCGCAGCCGGAACCGCCGAGGATCACGAACACCTCGCCGCGACGCACGTCGAAGGAAAGCTTGTCGAGCAGGATGAAGTCGCCGTAGCCGGCGGTGAGGCCCTCGACCCGGATGATCGGCTCCGCCGCATCGGTCGACGCGCCGGTCCCCTGCGCGAGACCACCATCGGGAATTGCGGGCAGTTGCCGATCGGTCATATGTCGAGGAAGAAATAGAGGACGGCGAAGATGCCGTCCACGATGACGAGCAGGATGATGCCCGAAACCACGGCGCGCGTCGCGGCATCGCCGACCGCGGAAGCACCTGCCGACGTCTGCAGGCCGCGCAGGCATCCGATGCCGGCCACCAGGATGGCGAAGACGAACGACTTGACGAAGCCCGCCATGAAATCCGAGAAATCGACGATCCCCTCGACCTCCTTCACGAACGTCACAAAGGGAATCGAGAACGACTGCAGCGTGATCGCGCCCCCGAGAAGGCTGATGAGGTCGGCGAAAAGCGTGAGGAGCGGCGTCATCAGGAGCGCGGCGATGATCCGCGGCGTGACGAGGAAGCGCACCGGGTCAAGGCCCATCGTGGTGAGCGCATCGACTTCCTGGTTCACGGTCATCGTCCCGATCTCGGCGGCGAATGCGGCGCCGCTCCGCCCCGCCAGCAGGATCGCCGTCATCAGCGGCCCGAGCTCGCGGAGCATCGCGAGGCCGATCAGGTCGGCCACGAAGATCTCCGCACCGAATTTTTTCATCGGAATCGCGGACTGGAACGCGAGTATCACACCGAGCAGGAAGGAGATCAGCGCGACGATCGGCAGTGCATCCGCGCCGACGCGCTCGCAGATGGCCCACACGTCGCGCCAGCGCACCGTGGACGGATGCCGAATGGCGAAAGCCAGCGCCGCGACGATCTCCCCGACGAAAGACACCTGGTCGCGCAGGTCGCCGCCGGCGTCCGCGGCGATGGCGCCAATCTCCTCGATCGACGAGCGGCGCTTGGGCGGCGGGTCGAGATCGTGGTCGAGTACGGCGAGGTCGAACTGCGCGAGTAGCGTCGCGAAAGCGGGCTTGAGATTGGCGACTTCGACTTCCCCTGTCTTGCGCTGCCGCAGCAGGTCGACGATGAGCGCAATCCCTGCGCCATCGCAATAGTCGACGTTCGCAGCATCGACGACGATGCGCCGTCCCGTCGCTTCCGCGACTGCGCGGCGCGCGTCGCGCCAGACGTTGCGGATCGTCGTTGCGTCGAGGCGTCCTGACAACGACAGGACGCGCTGTCCTTCGGTGTCGGAGATCGCAAGCGCGGTCATCGCCTTCTTTCGAGGGCTCGCGCCGGACGCGTCAGAAATTCACCAGTTCGACCTGCGTGCCCATGATGCGCACGCGATCTCCCTCGCGCAGCAGGGGCTCGTAGCTTTGCGACACGACCCGGGTGGAGCCGATGTCCATCTTGACGGTGACGTCCCATCGCGGCTTCTCGTAGGCGTTGGGACGCTTGGCATAAGCCGCTCCGCCCGCGGCGCCCAGCAGGACCAGGCCCTGGTTCTTGCCCTCCGGGCCGATCTGAAACTGCGTGACGCCGCCGACCATCTGGCCCGATTGCGTTATTGCGCCCGGCGTTGCCGCGCCAAGCGGTGTCCATTGCGCTTTTTCCGTGGTCATCTGGATCGACTGCACCACGCCGCACTGGTCGCACCGATCGCCCGTGGATTGGGCCTCTGCCGGCGCGGCGAAGGACGCGAACATGGAAAGCGCGAGCATTCGGCGCCGCATGTCAGTCGGGAATGCTCATGAGGTAGACCATCGAGTGGATGAGCGGACCCGGACGCCCCAGCGGCGCCAGCCAGCGCTGGAAGATTGGATCGATGCCGCCGTTCTTGTACAGCCCGACGATGGCCCGATTGACCGCGAGCCGGAAATCAGGGTCGTCGCGCCGCACGACGATGCCGTACGGCTCGTACGAAAAATCGCTTCCCAATACCTCGAACGCATTGTTGCGCGGCGCACCGAGCCGCAGGTCGGCGAGCACGATGCGGTCGCTGGCAAAGCCATCCACCTTGCCGTCGGCCAGCAGCGCTGCGCCTTTTCTCGCGTCGTCGACCGGGACGAGCGTCGCCTGCGCATTCTGCAGGTTGAGCGCCGCCACCAGGGCGTCCTCGGTCGTGGTGCCGGGAATGACGGCAAGCTTGTGCCCGCGAAAGTCGGCGAGCTTCGTCAACTTGGACTTCGCACGTATGAGCACGCTGCCGCCGTCGACGAAGATCGGAACGCTGAAATCGACCTGCTCCATGCGCTTTAGCGTGATCGTCGTCGTGCCGCATTCGGCATCGGCGCGGCCGGATGCGACCGCATTCAGCCGGTCCGCCGCGTCGACGGCCATCCACTCGATCTTGAGGGAGGGCAGCTTGAGCGCCTGCTGGATCGACGCGGCGATCGCCGTGCAGAGTTCGGCCGAATAGCCGCGCACGTGGCCGTCTCGATCGGCGAAGGAAAAAGGCGACGCGTTGGCGCGATACGCGAACGTGATCGTGCCGGTGCCCTTGATCCGGTCGAGCGTGATGCTCGACGCGAAGGCCGGCGCGGCCAAGGCGGCCAGCAGGGAAGTCAGGAGCAGTTGAAGAAAGCGGGGCACGGGTAATCGAGCGCGCGGCAAGGATCACGCCAACGCGTCTTCGAGTGTAGCAGAACGCGTCCCATTTTTTTCTCGCGCGGGTTAAAATGCCGGGCTTGCGGTGATGCGGGTTGTTATCCCTTCACATTCGTATCCGATTCCCGTGCGAGGTTCATTGTGAAGTCCTTCCTGTTCGGTATCGTCGTTTCCTGCGCGCTGGTCGCTTCAGGCGCATCGGCGCAGAGCGCCCCCGACACGCTCGCCAGAATCAAGGCGGCAAAGGCCATCAACGTCGCGTTCTCGGGTGATTCGCTTCCCTTTTCCTATGTCGCCGAGGGCAACAAGCCTGCCGGCTACTCCATCGACCTGTGCCAGCGCGTGATCGCCGCGATCGGCCGCACCGTCGGCGATCCCAATCTCAAGGTCAACTGGTTGGTGGGCACGGTCGCCGAGCGTCTCCAGATGGTCGCAAGCGGCAAGGCCGACATGGACTGCGCCAACACCACCATGACGCAGGCGCGCCTGAAGGAAGTCGACTTCTCGAACCTGATATTCGTCGACGGCGGCGGCTTCCTGGTGACTTCCGACGCGCCCATCAATCGCTTCACCGACCTCGGCGGAAAAAAGATCGCCGTCATCAAGGGCACGACCACCGAAAAGCGCCTCAACGACGTGCTCAAGGCGCGACTGGTCAATGCCACGGTCGTGACGATCACGGACGGCAACGAAGGCGTCGCGATGCTGGGCTCGGGCGCCGTTTCTGCATTCGCCGGCGACAAGATCAAGCTCATCGGCCTCGCAGCGCAAGCAAAGGATCCCGATCGTTACGCGATGCTGATGGAAGACCTGTCCTTCGAGCCCTACGCGTTCGCGCTGCCGCGCGGCGATTCGGCGATGCGACTCGAAGTGAACAAGGCGCTGACGCAGGTCTACGTTTCAGGCGAGATCGAGCCGATCTTCCGCCAATGGCTGGGCAAGCTCGGCCGTCCGTCCGGGCTGCTGGCTGCGATGTACCTCCTGAACGCCATCCCCGAATAACTCATAACCATCCGGAGCATTGCCATGTCCTTCTTCGAGCGCGCCTGCCATGGCGCTCGCATGTTCGTCCTGGCCTCGCTGGCCGCGCTGGTCGCGGCCGGCTGTGCCCAGCAACCCTCATACCAGGTGTATAACCAGCCGGTCGCAAGAGCCGGCACCATCGAGTCCATCCGGCAGGTTCAGCAGGGCTCTTCGTCTCCGAATGGTCTCGGCGCGATCGCCGGCGGCCTGATCGGCGGCGGCCTCGGCAGCCTGGTCGGGGGCGGCACCGGCAAGACCGCGGCGATCATCGTCGGCGCGGTCGGCGGCGGCCTGCTGGGCAACGAGATTCAGAAGGACCAGACCCACCTGGTATGGGAAATCGGTGTGCGCTACGACGACGGCGGCTACGGCACGATCACGCAGGACCAGTCGCCCGGCCTTCGTATCGGCGATCGCGTGCGCGTCACCGACACTGGAATCGAATTACTGCCTCGAGGCCGCTGACCGCGCGAGGCGCAACCTCCACAAGAAATAGAAAGGACCTGTATGACACGCAACATGCTTCGCTCGCTTTCATCGCTCGTGTGCGCTGGCGCAGCCTTCGCGCTCGCCTCGGCGCCCGCAATGGCCCAGTCCGAGCAGCAAAAGCTGGAAGCCAAGGCCGCGACGTCGCTCAGCAACTTCATGCGCGATCCCGAAATGACGTGGCTGCAGCAGAACATCGGCAAGGCAAAGGCCGTGCTGATCGCACCGGAAGTGGTCAAGGCCGGCTTCATCTTTGGCGGCTCGGGCGGACGCGCCGTGCTTCTCGCCCGTAACTCCAAGGGTCAATGGGCCGGCCCGGTGTTCTACAACCTGGCCACTGCCAGCGTCGGATTCCAGGCCGGTGTCTCGGTCTCCGAAGTGCTGACGCTCGTCATGACGGAAAAGGGCCTCAACTCGCTTCTGGCCACCTCCGTCAAGCTCGGACCCGACGTCAGCGTCGCCGCCGGTCCCGTCGGTGCAGGCGCCAAGGCCGACATCATCACGGACATGGTGTCGTACAGCCGCGCCAAGGGCGTCTATGGTGGCGTGAACCTGGACGGCACGGTGATCACCGCCAGCGACGACTGGAACCAGGCCTTCTACGGCAAGAAAGTTCTGCCGCCGGATGTTCTCGTGAGCGGCGTGGTGTCGAGCCCGAAGGGCTCGAGTCTTCGCGGTTCCGTCGCCAAGGCGGCCGGCGGAAAGTAATACGGCATCGCAACGGTTGCAGCAGCTTGCGGCCGCCTCCGGGCGGCCGTTTTGCTTTCATGCGGCGGCGCGCCGTTCGCGGCGTCCGTTCGCAATCGACACCGCGATGCGGCATCCCCGCACGCGTCTCGCTGCGTCAAATCAGCCGGAAGGTGCGAGCAGGATCGACAGGTCGGTGGGTGCGGGCCGGCGCGGTGACAGGTCCAGTTCGCCTTCGAGGCTCTCGAGATGGGCGCTCATCGCTGCGACCGCCCGATCCGCATCGCCACTTGCGATCGCCGTCACGATGCGGTCATGCTCGTCGTTGCCGCACCGGGTGTGGTTGCCGCGGCCGCGATGCGCGAGCACGACCAGCGGCGTGCGCGCCATGAGCTGGTCGAGAAACTCGGCAAGCACGCGATTGCCCGCGATGCGCGCGAGTTCGTGGTGGAATCGAAGCGACAGCTGGAGGCCCTTGCGGCTGTCTCCGCGCGAGTAGACCATCGCCTCCTCGCCCGCGAGTACGCGGAGCTTCCGCATCTCCGTCGCGGTGATGCGCCGCGTCGCTGCCGCCACGATCGCCCCCTCCACCGCACGGCGCGCCGAAAACAGGTCGCGGCTCTCGTCGATGGTGGGATTTGCCACGGCCGCGCCGCGATTGGGTGTGAGCTCGACCAGCTTGGCGTAGGCGAGCCGCGCGAGCACTTTGCGGACGACATTGCGCTTGACCCCGAAGACCTCCGCCAGCGCCACCTCCCTGAGCTTGGTCCCCGGCGCAAGACGATGATCGATCACCGCGCCACGAATCTGCGCATAGATCTCGTCCTCGCCCGGCACGGAAATCGTCGCGCGTACACCTGCCCGGGCAGCGCCGCCTCGTTGCGGAAGCGAGCTGGCGGACGGCGGCTTCGAGGTGGCATTTCGCATGGTCAACAATCCTGCTGCGACATTGTTGACATTTTTTAAGCAGGATGCAACCTCTTTCGTCTTGACCAGTTCGACATGGATCCGCGAGTCACGGCGCGACTGTCAGGGAAGCGCGTTCAAAATAATGTCGCCAAACGTGTATTTTATTGTTGACAATTCTTGTTGTCGATGTCACGATTTTTCACGTCACAGGGAGCGGACGAATGGGACGACTCACCACACACGTGCTCGACACATCGCTCGGCGCACCGGGCGCAGGCATCGACATCGCGGTTTTTCGCGTCGAAGCCGGGCGCACGCAGGTTGCCAGTGCCGTCACCAACGTCGACGGGCGCACCGAGCGGCCGTTGCTCGAAGGCCCTGCGCTACAGCGTGGGGTGTATGAAATTGTGTTTGGCGCAGCCGCCTATTTCGCCCGTACCGGCGCTAAACTTTCCGATCCGCCTTTTGTCGGCGATGTCGTGCTCCGCTTCGGCGTCGCAGCGACGGACGCGCACTACCACGTCCCGCTGCTCATGACGCCCTGGAGTTACTCGACCTATCGCGGCAGCTAAGAGCCTGTCAATTCGCAGGCGAGGAGTCCGCATGGCGAAGACCCGGCAAAGCAACGCGCCGGCCGGCGGCACGATCCGGTTCGCGCTCGACGGGCGGATCGTGACGGTCGATGCGATCGACCCGACGCGAACCGTTCTCCAGTACCTGCGCGAAGACCTGGGCCGCACCGGCACCAAGGAAGGCTGCGCGGAAGGCGATTGCGGCGCATGCACGGTCGTCGTCGGCGAGCTGGCGGGCAACGGCCTCCGCTTTCGCGCAATCAACTCCTGCATCCAGTTCGTCCCGACGCTGGACGGCAAGGAGCTTTTCACGGTCGAGAGCCTGCAGCGCGACGATGGCACGCTGCATCCGGTGCAGCAGGCGATGGTCGACTGCCACGGCTCGCAGTGTGGTTTCTGTACCCCTGGCTTCGTGATGTCGCTGTTCGCGCTCTACAAGTCCGCGCGCGATCCGTCGCGTACCGCAGTCAACGATGCGCTGGCCGGCAATCTGTGCCGCTGCACGGGCTACCGTCCGATCGTCGACGCCGCGCAGCGGATGTATGCATACGGCACCCAGGCGGAGGAACGCCACGAGCAGTGGATGGCGTGCTCGTTCTCCTCCCCGACCGATGCCCAGCCCACCGTGGCGGAACGCGAGATGATCGAGCGGCTCCGCGCGATTCGCCGCGGCGACACGCTCGCCCTGGCGCACGGTGATCGCCGCTACTACGCGCCGGTCACTCTCGCCGATCTCGCCGCATTGCGGATCGCGCATCCGGAAGCACGCCTGCTCGCAGGCGGTACCGACGTGGGGCTATGGGTCACCAAGCAGTTGAAGCATCTCGGCACCGTGATCTACGTCGGCGGCGTCGCCGAGCTGGCGCGCATCGAAACCCGCGACGACGTCATCGAGATCGGCGCAGGAGCTACGCTCACCGATGCCTACGCTGAAATCGTGCGGCACTACCCCGAGATCGGCGAGCTCGCACGCCGATTCGCGTCGCCGCCCATCCGCAATGCGGGCACGCTCGGCGGGAATGTCGCGAACGGCTCCCCGATCGGCGATTCGATGCCCATCCTGATCGCGATCGGCGCAACGCTCGTGCTGCAAAAAGGCGCGCGGACACGCGAAATTCCGCTCGAGGATTTCTATCTCGCCTACCAGAAGACGTCACTCGAAGCCGGGGAATTCGTGTTGCGGATCCGCGTGCCACTGCCCACGCCCGGCGCCATCGTGCGCACGTACAAGATCTCCAAGCGCTTCGACCAGGACATCTCCGCGGTATGCGCAGGGTTTCGGATCGCCCTCCACGACGGCGCGGTTCGCGACGCCCGGATTGCCTACGGCGGCGTGGCGGCAACGCCCAGACGGGCGCCGCTGGCGGAGCGCGCGCTCATCGGCAAGCCCTGGAGCGAGGAAACGGTGCGCGCGGCAATGACGGCGCTCGACCGCGACTACACGCCGCTGACCGACATGCGCGCGAGTGCGGCGTATCGCCGGACCGTGTCGCGCAACCTGCTTTTGCGGCTCCACGTGGAGACGACGTCGCGCGGAACCGCCGCCACCGTGCACGACCTTGCGGAGATCGCCGATGGCGCATGAACGCATCGCGGGCTTTGCAGGCGCGCCTCTCCCGCACGACAGCGCCCATCTGCACGTCAGCGGACGTGCGCCCTACACCGACGACATTCCGGAAGTGCGGGGCACGCTCCACGCCGCGATCGGCATGAGCGAGCGTGCCCACGCGCGCCTCGTGAACGTCGATCTATCGAAGGTCCGGACGGCGCCGGGCGTGGTGGCTGCGATCACCGCGCGCGACATTCCCGGCAAGAACGACTACGGTCCCGTTATCGCCGACGATCCGATCTTCGCGACGTCGCTCGTCCAGTACCACGGCCAGTCGATCTTCGCGGTCGCGGCACGCTCGCACGTCGACGCGCGGCGCGCCGTCAGGCAGGCAGCGATCGAGTACGAGGACCTCGAGCCGGTCCTGACGGCGGAGGCAGCGCTTCGCGCCCAGACATTCGTGCTGCCGACGGAACGCCTCGTTCGCGGCAATCCGCGGGCCATGATCGCGACCGCGCCGCGAAGGCTCGCCGGGAAGATCAAGCTGGGCGGGCAGGAGCAGTTCTACCTCGAAGGAATGATCGCGTACGCGGTCCCCAAGGAAGACGGCACGATGCTCGTGTACAGCTCAACGCAGCATCCCGGCGAAGTGCAGCACCAGGTGGCGCATGCGCTCGGCCTGCCGGCGAACGACGTCGTCGTCGAATGCAGGCGGATGGGCGGCGGCTTCGGCGGCAAGGAAAGCCAGCCCGGCCTCTTCGCGTGCGTGGCGGCGCTGCTGGCGCTCCGGACGCATCGTCCCGTGAAGCTGCGCCTCGATCGCGACGACGACATGGCGATCACCGGCAAGCGCCACGATTTCGTGACGGAGTACGAAGTCGGTTTCGACGATACCGGCCGCATCCTCGGCATCGATTTTGTCCTTGCGGGGCGTTGCGGCTATTCGGCGGACCTGTCCGGCTCGATCAACGACCGCGCGATGCTCCACAGCGACAATTGTTATTTCCTGGAGCACGTCAGCATCCTGTCGTTCCGCTGTCGCACCAACACGGTCTCCAACACGGCGTTTCGTGGCTTCGGAGGCCCGCAGGGCATGATCGGCATCGAGGCCGTGATCGACGACATCGCGCGCGATCTCGGAAAGGATCCGCTCGAAGTGCGCCGCGCGAATTTCTACGGCATCCACGACCGCAACGTCACCCACTATCGGCAGACGCTCGTCGACAACGTGATCCACGCCATCGTCGACGATCTCGAGAAAAGTGCCGACTATCAGGCGCGCCGGCGCGCCATTCGCGCATTCAACGAAACGAGTCCCCACGTCAAGCGCGGCATCGCGCTGACACCGGTGAAGTTCGGCATCTCCTTCACCGCCACGCACCTGAATCAGGCCGGCTGCCTCCTCAATGTCTACACCGACGGCACGCTGATGCTGAATCATGGCGGCACGGAAATGGGGCAAGGGCTCTTCACCAAAGTGGCGCAGGTGGTCGCGGAGGAGTTGCAGGTCGACGTCGGACGCATCCGGATCACCGCTTCGGACACGAGCAAGGTCCCCAACGCGTCGCCAACGGCAGCGTCCTCAGGGTCGGACATCAACGGCAAGGCCGCGCAGGATGCCGCGCGCAAGATCAAGGCGCGCCTCGCCGAGTTCGCCGCTTCGCATTTCGGCGTCGCGGCCGACACGCTCGAATTCCGCGCCAACGCGGTGCACGCGGGTGCGCGATCGATGTCGTGGAACGAGCTCGTGAAGCTCGCGTATTTCGCGCGCGTGTCGCTTTCGGCCACAGGCTTCTACCGCACGCCGAAAATCGGCTACGACCGCAAGACGTGGAGCGGCATGCCGTTTTATTATTTCTGCTACGGTGCTGCCGTAGCGGAAGTCGCGATCGACACGCTCACCGGCGAGAATCGCGTGCTGCGGGTCGACATCCTCCACGATGTCGGCAAGTCGCTGAATCCCGCGATCGACATGGGCCAGATCGAGGGCGGCTTCGTGCAAGGCATGGGCTGGCTCACGACGGAAGAGCTGTGGTGGAACGACAAGGGTCGCCTGATGACGCATGCGCCGTCGACGTACAAGATTCCGGTGGCGAGCGACGTGCCGGATGCTTTCAACGTGCGCATCTACGAAGCGGGGCACAACGTCGAGGATGCGATCTTCAGCTCCAAGGCGGTCGGCGAGCCGCCGCTGATGCTCGCCATCTCGGTGCTCCATGCGATTCGCGACGCGGTGGCCGCGACCGGCGATTACGCCCTGTCGCCTCGTCTCGATGCTCCCGCAACGCCCGAATCCATCCTGCGGTCTATCGACGAGCTTGCGGCACGACGCTCCGGTACAGCGGCCAGCCCGCGGGTCCCCGCGGAAGCGGCGACATGAGCGCCTCGCGCGGCGGCAACCACTGGATCGACGCTATCGCGGCATTGCGCGCGCGCGCCGAGCCCGCCGTCATGGTGAGCGTTGCCGCGACCCGCGGATCGGCGCCGCGAGAAGCCGGCACGCGCATGATCGTCGAGAACGGTCGAGTCCACGGCACGATCGGCGGTGGCCATCTCGAGCTGCAGGCGATCGCGATCGCGCGCGATCTCCTCGACAACCGGCACGAGGACATTCCGCTCCTGCGCCGCTTTCCGCTGGGTGCGAGCCTTGGCCAGTGCTGCGGCGGGGTGGTGAACCTGATGTTCGAAACCGTGTCGGGCGCCATGCCGTGGCTCGACCTTGTGCAGGCATCGCTCCGCGACGACGTTGCATGCGTGCTCGCGTCCTCGACCCGAGGCGATGGCGATGGCGGTCGCCTCGTCGTGACCGCGGAACGCGTATCGGGCGGCATCGATGCGCGGGACGAAGCCATCATTGCGCGTGCGCGTGCATTGCTCGAACGCGACGGCGGTGCAGAGTTATGGCAAGGCGCCGCTTTGCACCATGCTGCGAATGATGTTGCGACCGATGTTACGAAGCTACCGCCGGTGTTCCTCGATCCGATTCGTCCGTCGCGCTTCGATATCGCGCTCTTCGGTGCCGGCCACGTCGCGCGGGCACTCGTGCGCGTGCTCGCCGATCTCCCGTGCCGCATCCGGTGGATCGACTCTCGCGCGGACGAGTTTCCGCGAGTCGTGCCGGACAACGTAGCCGTCGTGTGCACCGACGCACCCGAGGATGAAGTCGCCGCCGCGCTGCCGGGTACGCTTTTCCTGGTGATGACGCACAGCCATCCGCTCGACGAAGCGCTGGCGGAGCGCATCCTGCGTCGCGACGACTTCACTTATTTCGGATTGATCGGATCGCTGTCGAAGCGCCGGCAGTTCGAGCAGCGCATGACGCGCCGCGGCATGCCGGTCGAACGATTCGATCGCATGACGTGCCCGATCGGCGTCGCCGGCATTCCCGGCAAGGAGCCCGCGGCCATCGCGATCGCCGTTGCGGCGGAACTGCTGCAGGTCCGCGCGAGCCTCGGGGTCGTTTCGCACGATCGTCGCGACACCGGGACGCGTCGCGCGTGAATGCCACGACGGCCGGCACGACCGGCGTAGTGCCGAGGATCGAGCTTCGCGGCATCACGAAGATCTATCCCAGCGTCGTCGCCAACCGCGATGTGACGCTGTCGGCGCTGCCGGGCGAGATCCACGCCGTGCTGGGGGAGAACGGCGCGGGCAAGAGCACGCTGATGAAGATCATCTACGGCGTGGTCAAGCGCGACGCAGGCGAAATGCTGTGGCAGGGCAAGCCCGTCGAAGTCGCCAATCCCGCGCATGCGCGGGATCTCGGCATCGGCATGGTGTTTCAGCATTTCTCGCTTTTCGACACGCTGACCGTTGTCGAGAACGTCGCCCTCGCGCTGCCCGGCAAGCCGGCGCTCGGGCCCCTCGCGAAGCGGATCGTCGAGGTGTCGGAGCGCTACGGCCTGCCCGTCGATCCGCGCCGTCTCGTGCATTCGCTCTCGGTAGGCGAGCGGCAGCGGGTCGAGATCATCCGATGCCTGCTGGTCGATCCGAAGCTGCTCATCATGGACGAGCCGACGTCCGTGCTGACGCCGCAGGCGGTGCGCAAGCTCTTCGAAACGCTGCGCAAGCTGTCGGGCGAAGGCTGCACGATCCTCTACATCAGCCACAAGCTCGACGAGATCCAGGAGCTTTGCACGCATGCGACCGTGTTGCGTGGCGGCGAGGTCACCGGGCACTGCGACCCGCGCAACGAAACGCCGCAGAGCATGGCGCGCATGATGATCGGCAAGGATCTCCCGCACCCGCAGCACGGCGCAGCCACGCCGGGCGTCGCGCGGCTCACGCTCGCCGGCCTGGCGCGCAAGTCGCCCGATCCGTTCGGCGTCGACCTGGACGACATTCACCTGACCGTCCATGCCGGCGAGATCGTCGGCATCGCAGGCGTCTCGGGCAACGGCCAGCAGGAATTGCTCGCCGCCATTTCCGGCGAGGAACGCATCGGAAACCGGCGGCAGGTGGTGCTGTGCGGCGTCGAGGCCGGGCGTCTCGGCGCAGCTCGCCGCCGCAAGCTCGGGCTCTGCTTCGTGCCCGAAGAGCGGCTCGGCCGCGGCGCCGTTCCGGACATGTCGCTCGCGGACAATGCGCTCCTGACGGCGCACCGTCGCGGCTTCGTGAAGGGCGGGATGATCCGTTTCAAGGCTATCGCCCGATTCGCGAAGACATGCATCGACCAGTACACCGTCAAATGCAGCGGACCGCAGGCGGAAGCGAAGAGCCTTTCCGGCGGCAACCTGCAGAAGTTCATCGTCGGCCGCGAAATCCTGCAGCAGCCGACGGTGTTCGTCGTCGCGCAGCCCACGTGGGGGGTCGACGTCGGGGCTGCGGCCTTCATCCGCCAGAAGATCATCGACCTTCGCAACGACGGCGCAGCGATCCTGGTGGTATCGGAGGAGCTGGACGAACTGTTCGAAGTGAGTGACCGGCTCGCCGTGATCGCCAAGGGCCGTCTGTCACCCGCAAAGCCCATCCGCGAAACCAACGTCGAGGAAATCGGCGTGTGGATGAGCGGCATGTGGCCCGGCGCCAACGGGTCCGCGCGCGCCACCGAACGCCAGGACGAGGAACGCCATGCGGCTCAGGCTTGAGGCACGTCCCGAGCCCTCGCGGCTCATGGGAATCCTGTCGCCGCTCCTTGCGGCGGCGCTGACCATCGTGGCCGGGTTCGTCCTGTTCTCGGCGCTCGGCAAGAATCCGCTGCAAGCCTTCTACACTTTCTTCATCTACCCGATCCGCGACATCAACGGGTTGACGGAAATGCTGCTCAAGGCCTCGCCCCTGATGCTGATCGGCATCGGCCTCGCCTGCGGCTATCGCGCAAACGTTTGGAATATCGGCGCCGAAGGCCAGCTCATCCTCGGCGCGATTTTCGCGAGCGGCGTGGCCCTCGCGTATCACGGCAGCGAGAGTCGCCTCGTTCTTCCGGCGATGTTCGTGGCCGGTGCAGTGGGCGGCATGCTCTGGGCCGCCATTCCGGCGTTCCTGCGCGTGCGCTTCAACACCAACGAGATCCTGGTGAGCCTGATGCTCGTGTACGTCGCGAGCTTTCTCCTGTCGTGGCTCGTGCACGAGCCCTGGCGCGATCCCGAGGGCTTCAACTTTCCGCAGTCCAAGCAGTTCACCGACAGCGCGCTCTATCCGATCCTGATCGAAGGCACCCGGCTCAACGTCGGCTTCCTGATCGCACTCGTCGCCGTCGCGCTGGGCTACGTTTTCCTGAATCGGAGCTTCCTCGGCTTCCAGCTGCAGGTGGCCGGTCTCGCAGGCGCCGCGGCCAAGTACGCAGGCTTTCGCGCGAGCCGGATGGTGTGGCTCGGCATGCTCGTGGGCGGCGCGTGCGCCGGCATCGCCGGCATGGGCGAGGTGGCCGGACCGATCGGCCAGTTGCTGCCTTCCGTGTCCCCGGGCTATGGCTTCGCGGCGATCATCGTTGCGTTCGTCGGACGCCTGCATCCGATCGGGATCATGCTCGCCAGCCTCCTGATGTCGCTCCTTTACCTGGGTGGCGAAGCCGCGCAGATGGGACTCAACCTGCCCTCCGCGATCACCGGCCTCTTCCAGGGAATGCTCCTGTTCTTCCTGCTCGGCTCCGATGTGTTCATCAATTATCGGATCAAGTCGGCACGCGCAGTGCCGGTGCCGGCGCCGAAAATGGCGGCCACCTGATGGACAACATCATCCCCATCCTTGCCGCGGCGATCGCCGCCGGCACGCCGCTCGTGTTCGCGGCGCTGGGCGAACTCGTCACGGAAAAATCCGGCGTGCTGAACCTGGGCGTCGAAGGGATGATGCTGGTCGGTGCCATTGCCGGGTTCGCCACCGCGGCCACCACCGGCAACCTCTGGCTTGGCGCGCTCGCGGGCATGGCGGCCGGCGCCGCGATGGCTTCGATCTTCGCGCTCCTCACGCTCAACCTGATGGCCAACCAGGTCGCCTCCGGTCTCGCGCTTACGCTCTTCGGCGTGGGGCTTTCGGCGTTCATCGGCAAGCCCTTCGAAAGCGTCTCGCTGATCAAGGGCGGCACGTTCGACATTCCCCTGCTGTCGCAGATCCCCTTGCTGGGTCCGGTGCTGTTCCGACAGCACGTGCTGGTCTACGTGAGCTGGCTGGTCTTCGGCGGCGTCTGCTGGTTTCTTTATCGCAGCCGTGCCGGGCTCGTGCTCCGGTCGATCGGCGAGTCGCCGGACTCCGCGCACGCGATCGGCTATCCCGTGATCCGCATCCGCTGGCTTGCAACGCTGTTCGGCGGCGCAATGGCGGGCCTGGGCGGCGCGCACCTCTCCGAGTTCTACGCGCCGATGTGGGTCGAGGGCATGGTCGCTGGACGCGGATGGATCGCGCTCGCGCTGGTGGTGTTCGCGACATGGCGTCCCGCGCGCGTGATGCTGGGGGCGTACCTTTTCGGCGGCGTGACGATCGCGCAGTTCTTCGCGCAGGGCGCGGGCATCGACGTCACGGCGCAGCTGCTGTCCGCGCTTCCGTATCTCGCGACGATCGTGGTGCTCGTCATCATTTCGCGCAACGTGAACACGATCAGACTCAATTCGCCCGTTTCGCTGGGCCGGTCGTATCGTCCCGACTGACGATGATTTCAGGGAGAACCCGTATGAATCGCAATCGCATCGCGCGCGTCGTCGCGACCGTCGCGGGCAGCATCACGCTCGGGCTTGGCGCCGCGGCACTGGCGCAGGAGCCGCTCAAGATCGGCTTCGTCTACGTGAGCCCGATCGGGGACGCGGGCTGGACCTTCCAGCACGACCAGGGGCGCCAGGAGATGATCAAGGCTCTCGGCCCCAAAGTGCAGACAAAAGTCGTCGAGAACGTGCCCGAGGGCGCCGATGCCGAGCGCGTGATCCGCGAATTCGCCGCGTCCGGCAACAAGCTCGTGTTCACGACGTCGTTCGGCTACATGAATCCGACCCTCAAGGTGGCCACGCAATTTCCCAACACGGTCTTCGAGCATGCGACCGGCTACAAGACCGCCAAGAACGTCGGCATCTACAACGCGCGCTTCTACGAAGGCCGCTACCTGAACGGCATCATCGCCGGGAAGATGTCCAAGACCAACGTCGCGGGCTACGTCGCCGCGTTCCCCATCCCGGAAGTGGTCCAGGGCATCAACGCGTTCGCGCAAGGGATGCGCAGCGTCAATCCCAAGGCCGAGGTCAAGGTGATCTGGGTCAACTCGTGGTTCGATCCGGGCCGCGAGCGCGAAGCCGCGAATACCTTGATCTCGCAGGGGGCGGACGTCCTCACGCATCACACGGATTCGACAGCCGTCGTGCAGGTCGCCGAGGAAAAAGGAAAATACGCGTTCGGCTACCACTCCGACATGTCGAAATACGGCCCGAAGGCGCAGTTGAGCGCAACCACCCATCAATGGGGCGCGTTCTACACGAAGATCGCGAACGAGGTGATCGCGGGAACGTGGAAGCCGACGAGCGTGTGGGGCGGCCTCAAGGAAGGCATGATCAAGCTCGGCCCGATCAATCCAGCGGTGCCCAAGGACGTCGTCGATCTCGTGAAAAAGGCCGAAGGCGAGATCATCGCGGGCACGCTCCATCCGTTCCAGGGACCGCTCAAGGACAACGCGGGCAAGGACATCGTGGCCGCGGGCAAGGTGATGAGCGACGACGAGCTGCAGAAGATGGACTTCTACGTCGCCGGCGTGCAGGGAAGCCTGCCGAAGAAATGATCCGGCGCCGCATCCCGCGAAGGCGGGACCGCGGCGCGTTGAAGCAAACGACGCTCCTTCCCCGCGTGCGCGGGGACGACGCACCGCCGCGCAGGTACGCCTGCGCGGGATCGTCGTAGAGCAACAAAGAAACTCTTCGTCCGCAAGTCCGACCAACTTCGAGCTCGGCATCGATGGAAGCCTACGTTCTCGACTGGCTCAATCTACTGACCCGCTGGCTGCACCTGATCGCGGGCATCGCGTGGATCGGTGCGTCGTTCTACTTCGTGATGCTCGACAGCTCGCTCCGCGCGCCGGTCAAGCGCGAGGACGAGGCGCGCGGCGTTCTGGGCGAACTGTGGGCGGTTCACGGAGGCGGCTTCTACATCAGCCAGAAATTCCCCGTCGGCCCGCGCGGCGAAGCGCTGTCGGAGCATCTGCATTGGTCGAAATGGGAGGCCTACACGACCTGGCTTTCCGGGATGGGCCTGCTCGCGCTGATCTACTGGCTCGGGGCATCCACGTATCTGATCGACCGCAGCGTGATGGATCTGTCGCCGCCCGTTGCAATCGCGATCAGCATCGGCACGCTGGCCGCTGGCTGGCTCGTCTACGACGGCCTGTGCCGCCTTCTCGAAGGCCGCGAGGGCCTTCTCGCTGCGCTGATATTCGTGCTCGTGATGGCCGCGGCATGGGGTCTCTATCACGTGTTCAGCGCGCGCGCCGCGTATCTGCACGTCGGGGCCATGCTCGGCACCATCATGGTCGCCAACGTGTTCTTCCACATCATCCCCGGCCAGAAGCGCGTGGTCGCGGACATTCGCGCCGGCCGTGCGCCCGACCCGCGCCCGGGGATCATCGGCAAGCAGCGGTCGGTGCACAACACCTACTTCACGCTGCCGGTGCTGTTCGTCATGATCAGCAACCACTATCCCATGACGTACGGCCATCCTTACGGATACGTGGTGCTCGGCGCGATCATGCTCGCGGGCGTCCTGATACGGCAGTTCTTCGTCCTGCGCCATCGCGGCCAGGTGCGATGGGGATTGCCGGTCGCGGGGGTCGCGCTGCTCACCGCGCTCGCCATCGCAATTGCGCCAAAGATGACGGCCACCGGCGGCGAGAAGGTGGCATTTTCCGCCGTGCAGGGCGTCATCAAGGAGCGCTGCGTGGCCTGTCATGCGGCCGCGCCGACGCAGGCGGGCTTCGCCCAGCCCCCGAAAGGCGTGATGCTCGAGACATCCGACCAGGTCGCCGCGAACGCCGCCAAGATCGCGGAAACCGTCGGCAACAAGTACATGCCGATCGGCAATCTCACCCAGATGACGGATGGGGAGCGCGCGCTCGTCGCGACGTGGTACGCGCA